>Ga0070707_100001101_pt1 | contig 26681 bp, 50 predicted proteins | sample KBSK5502metaG_FD_65468 | JGI IMG/M metagenome (GOLD analysis project Ga0070707, IMG submission 65468) | Corn, switchgrass and miscanthus rhizosphere microbial communities from Kellogg Biological Station, Michigan, USA - KBS K5-50-2 metaG | ecosystem: Host-associated > Plants > Roots >...
CCGCGCTACCCGGCCCCACAAAGGGGGTGGCCCCTCCCATGGAGTGGGATCGTTGTGTGAGCAACGCGCTTGACGAGATCGCGGCCCGCGATGTGCACTCTCATGTGCCTATCGCCAGAGCCGCCCGTGCTCAGCGAACGGAAAGAGCGGAACTCAGAACCGAGCGCGCCACTGCCGTCATCCCGGCACGTGCAGCCGCCCTGATGCCCCGGCGCAGTTCCGCAGTCCGGGCACAATTCGCAGTCGCGATCGTCGACTCGCGCGGTCACTCGAAGCTCCTCGGCGGCGCCTCGTACTGAAGGCGCGCCGGCATGGGCGCGACACCCGGAGCGATCGGCGCGTGCAGCGTCGTCGCTCCAACGTTGACGGTGGGGCGCACGAACGAGTGCCCAGCGTCCGCCCCGATGAAGTGGAATTGCTCGCAGCAGTCCGTGCAGCGCACCGACATCTCGGCGATGAAGTTGCTGACGATGCCAGACGCCTCGTCGGTCAGCCTGTGCACGCTGACGTCCGCCTCAAAGTGCGTGTGCGGGCACTCGCTCGCGCGGTCGTTCACTTCGCGACCAGCGCGCGGACAGCCGCGTCCTTGGCCTCGAGGAGCTTGCGCAGCGCGACGGTGCGCTCGGGATTGCGCTGCAGCGTGACCACGACACGCTCGGCCAGGTCGGCGAACGGCGCGCTGACCTCGGCGAGATGCGGCGGCAGATGCGCGTACGAGAAGAACTGCATGATGTGCTCCGGTGGAGCAGTCGGTACGGTGGTCGGGTTTTCTGGATTGCTCATGTGCTCTTGCTTTCTGCGGCTCGGTTGCACGCGCGACACACGGCGCCGCCTTCCGGTGTCACGATTCGGTTGACCGCGAGCTCGTGGCCCGCGGGGCAGTGAGTGCGGCGCGCTCTGTAGCGCCAGCTCTTGCGCTTCTCGTTCTCGCCTCGGGTGATCGGCTCGAGGTGATGCAGCGCGACGCAGTTGCGCCGCCGGCACAGGTGATCGAGCTCGAGCCCGCTTGCGACCACGCCACGCTCGCGCTCCCATGCGACGATGTGTGCACGCGATCGCCCGTGGAAGCCGTAGCCGTCCTTGTCTAGCTTGCCGGTCCAGCGCTCGCAGCCGTAGATCGGGTCGCGCTCGGTGCTCATCACTCGTTCCGCCACCACGCATCGAACTCCTCGCGCGCCTTGATGCCCTTCGCGCAGTCTGAGGACCCGTCCGGTTTGATGAATTGACCGGCTCGGTTGGAGCCTCGCGCGCAGAACCAGACCAGTAAGCAGAGCTGGTAGGTGTTGCTGTTCTCGTCGATGTCCTTCACCGGTGCCTCCCCGGCAGCGGATCCCGCGCGATCGCCGCGTCGAGCTTCGTGCGCACGGTCCCCGCGCACTGCTGGCTCGCGGCCAGCACGGCGATGCACCCGATCACCGACAGCACGACGTGATGGCCGCGCATGACCGAGCGGCGGGCCTCGACTTCGCAGGTGAGCTTCATCGCTTCGCCGCCTTGGTCAACGCCTTGGCGATCGCGATCGCCTCGTCGTCGTTCGCGATGTACGTGACCGCCTTGCGCTCCTCGCTCGCGATCGTGATGCGCACGTAGCCGTCCTCGGCCTGCACGACCGTCAACGTCTTGGTGTCATGGCCGTCGAGGTCACAGAACGCCTCGCCTGATCCTGGATTGCTCATCGCACGACCCCAATCGCCTTCGCGCGCGCCGCCCGCTCTTCGGGCAGCGTGTGCTCGAGGCACTTCACGCCGTGCGCAGCTCGCAGCAGCTTGCAGTCTGAGCACTCTGAACTTGGGCCGCGAGTGTAGAGGCGCACTCCGTACGAGCTTTCATCGACGTTCATGCCTAGGGCCTGAGCGAAGTGCTTGAGCGTCGTGTACTCGGTCTGCGACTGCGCGGTGACCTCGAGGTACGGGTGGCCCTCGAAGATGCCAATCTCTGCCTTCATGCTGGCCTCCATTCCTCGACGGTGATGCGCGCGCCCTCCTGACCTGGTGCCGCGTAGACCTTCGCGAGATCGAGCCGCACGATGCGCGAATCGTCGTCGAACACGATGCCGGTAAGCGCGTCGAGGGTGGTGCGCGCCAGCTTGTCGATGTCGGGCTTGCCTCGCGGGAACTTCGGCGCGCTGGGGGTCAGTCGGCCGGCATTCTTGCCCTTGCCCCATTGGCCGCTCGGGCGCGCAACACGGAACACGATCACGACGCCGAGCGCGAGATCGACGAACGGTGGTGCATCGACGATACCGACGACATCAGCGGCGGCCGCGCGCACCGCACCGTCCCATGCCTTCTGCCGCTCGCTGTTGTCTTTGACGATCACCGCGCGCTTCATGCCCGCCTTATAGAAAGCGCGCGCGCTGCCCTTGGGCGCGGGTGTGCCGAGGACATCGAGGACGATCACCGCCGCCTCCAGCTTCCTACGCACGGCCTGATCGCCGTGTTGCTTGGGAAGTGGACCGCGCCCGGTCGCTGCGGGGTCGCGCACTCGACGCAGGGTACGAGCCCGGGCGTCAGCGCCTCAGGCACGGCGATCACGGGCGAGCTGCCGATCGCGCACTCGACCGGTGAAGGGAACGCGCGCAGGAGCTCGCGCGTGAGGTCGTCGAGCGCGGTGATGAGGCGGGCGATCACTCGACGGCCTCGTAGGTCGCCGCGAAGATGTCCGGCTTGCACGGGTAGAGCTCGCCCTTGATGCCGCGGATGATCCAGTCGCCGATCATCGCGAGGTGCATGCCCTCGAGCGTCGCGATCTCGAGGCCGTCGACCACAGCGGCAATGCGCACCGCGCCGGGTGACGGCCAGTCGAGGTCCGCGGCGACCGCGAGCCATGGCGTCTCGCGGATCACGCCGATGCCGGTGAGTCGCACGGCCTCGATGACGACGGGCCTCTTGCGAAACTTCGCCATGGCCTACTCGTCCTCCCCGTCGTCAGAGTCGCTATCGGTCCGCTTCTCGACCTTGACCTTGCAGGTCGCGACCGAGAGCTTGCGGAAGATCTTGCGAAGCACGCCGTTGGCGTCCTCGTATTCGTACTCGGCGCGGCCGTGCTCGACGAGGAGCGCCTCGGCGGCTTTCTTCGCCTCGACGACGCCCTGGCCGGCCCGTCGCGCCTTGCCTTTGGCCTTCTCGAGGACGTCGCACGCCTCGTCGAGCGCCTTGATGGTCTTGGGTGGAGGCGGCTCGTCGTCGCGCCGCGTGTTCGGAAGCTCTGCTTGTCGCTTTGCCATGTCTTCCTCGTCGGTGTCAGGGGTTGGTGTGCTGTCGCCAGAGCGTTCCGAGCTTGAGCAACTCGACTTGCGAGCACGCAGCCCAGAACGGCTCGTCCATCAGGAGCGTTTGCGGTCTGTCGTTCTTCGATGGCTCGACGCCCGGCGGCGGGTCGAACTGCAAGCGCTCGTCGAAGTCGAGGCGCAGACCGAGCCGTTTCGCGAGCAGCTTCCACCAGCGCGGGCTGTGGTCCGCGTTGACGAGAAAGCCCGCGCCGAGCAGCGTCGGGTATTCCGCGTCGAGCTTCTCCGCCCACGGAAGCGGCGCCGAGTACGGGACGTTCGCGTAGATCAGCCAGTCCGCCCACGGGGTCGCGAGTCCGTCCTCGCCGTTCTCGAGCGAGCACCTCCGCTGCGCCCACACCGTGCTTCGCGGGTTCGAGCACGGGTCGAACACGCGATCGCGCGGCAGCAGCGCCGTGATCGCGCCGGGCGTGCAGTAGGCGTCGCGGTCGCCCTCGTTCTCGCGCGCTTGCTTCGCGCGCAGCGAGCGCTGAATGCGGCTGCGGGCGTCTTGGTCGAGCAGGGCGAGCGCCTCGAGGAGCTGCTGCTCGGTCAACGCCAGAGCCGGCACGAGCGAGAGCGTCGGGCCCGGTTGGCCCTCGGAGTTTTGGCTCACCTCGCCTCCGTGAGCCGAATCCGCTGCCTCGGACCGGCGTGGTGGTTCGCCGTGTACGTCGCTCGTGCGGGCCGCATCCATGTAGCGCACGGCCGTCGAGTCGTCGAGCTTGAGCCGGGCGAGGAGCTCGCTCCACCCCTTCGCCTTGGGCCCACTCTTGGGCCACGCGCCGCGGGCCTTGAGAAGCATCCTGCCGACCTCGAGGCGGCGCATGCGTGCTGTCTCGCGCGCGTTGGCCGCGAGTCCCTCGTGGCGCTCGGCAGTCCTGACGGCATCGCGCTCGCCGGCTAGCGCAACAGCGATTTGCTTCTCGAGCAGGTCGAGGTCGATCTGCGCCGGTTCGACGATGGCGGGGATGGGATTCATGCGATCACCGTTGGGCTCGGACCGGCGAACGCGCCCTCGCCCGACCACGGCCCCTTCCACGGCTCGGGGAGCCACGGCAAGGGCGGATGACGCTGCACCGGGTTGTCTCCGGCGCGCGCGTGAACTGTCGCCGCGTAGACCGCCGCCTCGACACGCCGGCGCAGGGTCCACTCGGCAATCTGCTCGATGCTCGCCGAGTAGCCGATCAGCGCGAGCAGATCCTGCAGGAAGCCGATGACCTCGCCCGGCTTACCGGCGCCAACGAGCGCGAGGTCATCCTTCGCGGCGCGGAGGTACGATCGCCCGAAGCCGCGAGGAACGCGCCACTCCGAGCCGTGTACGCGAATGGTGGTCGTCAAGATCCTGCGCTTGCGCTTGCTCATCGAGAATTCCTCCGTCGGTTGCGTTCTGCTCGTGGCGTCGATATCCAGCTCGGCCGCTCGTCGGCCGGCGCGGCGCCCGCGATCTCGGTCTGCCTGTGCGGCCTTCGCTGGGCCGCCTTCGCCTCGTCCTCGCGCCGCTTGCACTCGTCGCACAGCGCGCGCTTCGGGATCAGCGGCTGTCGGCGCCGCTCGAGCTCGCGGTTCATCGTATCGCGCACGTCGAGCGCGAGCTGGCCGACGCCGACCATCTCGCCGCAGTCTGCGCACGGCCAGTGCTCGACGATGCCGAACATCGGCTCGCGCGTGCGGGTGCGATCGCGCTCGCTGTCGGACCGCCGGCGCAGGTCGGCGAGGACCTCGGGGTCGGTGATGCGCTCGCTCACCGGGACACCTCGCCCGCGACCGTGGCCGGCTCATCGCGATCGGGGACGCTCGACCACCACGGGCTCGCCTTCATTGCGCGCGCGACGCGGGAGAACGCCCGATCCTCGGGCGCGCCGTCGAGATGGTCGAACACGCGCTGCTTGGGCTCAGCCTTCGCGTGGGGCGGGCAGTAGTCGAGCTCGCCGACCTTGACCGCGCACGCCGAGCAGAGCTTGCGGCTGCAGGTCTTGCCCGCTTTCTTGCCAGCGAGCGGGAAGTCGCAGAGCAGCTCGTGCACGCGCGCGTTGCAGGCGCTGCACTTCGCGCGCGGCTTCCGGCCTCGCGAGCAGACAATCGCGTAGCCGCCGTCGGGTAGGTCGAATCGTTCGCAGGTCACGCGGGCTCCTTGCTGGCGAGCAGCTGCGGCGCGATGCTGAGCGCGTCCTCGCGGAGCCACGCGCTACGGTCGTCGGGGCTCGCAACGGGGGATGGCGTGACCGACGGCCCGGCAGCGATCGGTGGACGCCGCTTCTTGAGCGGCGTGTTGCGGGCCTTGTTCCACGGGCCAGCGAGGAACGCCTTCTCGTCGAGCCATTCGATGGACTTCGTCTCGGTTGCCTGCTGGTCAAGCACGCGCAGCACGTGATCGCAGGCCGCGTGCGATCCATCGCCCTCCTCGCGGATGCGCTGGCGGAGTTCCCTGAACCCGCGGGTCTCGTTGCTCGGAGTCACCACCGGGAACGGCAGGGCGTCGACGAGCCCCAGCCTCTCGGCGTGCTTCATGCGCAGGTTGCTGACCTGCCGCCAGAGCGCTTCTGCGAGATCGCCGTTCGCGCGATGCCGTGCTGCCTCTGCGTCGAACGAGTTGCCGTTCGTACTCGGTACTGGTGGGATCGCGTGCGCGGAGAGAGCTCCTGATCTCTGATCCGGAATCCGGAATCCGGAGGCTGGAGGCTGTGGATAACTCGCTGGAGTTTTGCTGGCTCCGCTGGTGGCCTTGCTGGTGGCTTGCTGGCTATCGCTGGTTCGGTCGCTGGACCGATCGGTGTTTGCCGTGGCCGGTACAAATTTTCCGGTTTGGTCGCGCACCGCACGAATCTTCCTGGCCATGCCGCCGGCCGCGCCGCGGCGCGAGACTGGCGCGAACCATCCGAACCTGTCCGTGTCGCCGCCCGACAGCCCGCCGCCGAGCACCCGGATCGACCCGTCAGGCTGGCGCTCGGCTAGCGTGGCGTCGACCAGGAGCTGCTCGCCGCGGAGCCCGAGGTGGATGCGAATCTCGTCCGCCGGCGGGCGATCGGTCTGCAGCGCCGTGCACCGCGCCCAGAGCTCGACCATGCGCCAGCACGCCTCGGGGCGCGTCCATCCGGCGAGCTGCGCGAGGAGGTCAAAGCGCCGGTCGCTATGCATCTCGTAGCTGACCGTGCAGTTGGCGTAGCGCTCGGCCATCACCCGCCGCCTCTCGCTTGCCGCTCGGCCGCCACCGAATCGAACGCGCGATCGACGAGGGCCGCTGCCTCGTCGATCAGACAGCGATGTCGCAGCGCGTGCAGCCCGCGCAGCACCTCGAGCGTCTCACGCGCACACTGGTTGGCGTCGCGATGGATCTCGCTGCCAGTGAACCGGATCGTGCTCAAGCCCTGCCGCAGCAGATCGCGATCGCGCGCGCGGTCATAGGATGCCTGTTGCTGAGTCCGCTCGTGCCAGTCGTGGCCATCGCACTCGACGATCAGACTGGTCAGCGTCCCTTGATGCGTGAGGCAGCAGAACAGGTCGGCGCGATAGCCAGCGAGCACCGCCTCTGGGTAGATCGTTAGATTGGCGATCGGCGGCTCGCAGTGGGCGTCGATCAGCTGGTCGCTGGGGTGGGCTACCGGGGGTGCTTCGAACGACTGCCATCCGTAGCTGACCACGACGCGCAGCCCGAGCACGGGCGCTGCGGTCACGATGGCCCGAAGCAGGCTGGTCTCGATCGGACTCGACATCAGCCGGCCTCCCCGTCGTCAAACTCCTCGTACGGCTCGGCGATGTCATCGAGCGCGATCCGATGACTCGCCGAGCTGACGATCGTGCGCTGGTCCGCATGCTGCCAGCGCCGCAGCTCGGCCATCTCGTCGGCCGCCTTCGCTTGCTCGGCCGCATGCGCCTCGTCCTCGCAGCGGATCGCCTCGATCGTGCACGCGATCACCGCGTCGATCAGGCCCTCGTCGAGCTCGGCGAACACGTTGGGACGGGCGCGCAGGTCAAGCGCGCCGACCTTCGCGCGACGTCGCTCGAGGCGACGGAGCACGCGATCGATCACGCGTGCCTCATCGTAGCTGCCGCGCTGGAGTCGGAGCACCAGGTCGCGTACCAGGGCGTTGCGCAGGCCGTCGGTCGTCATGTCGACCTCGCACTCTTCGGGCAGCGCCTCGATCCGCGGTGGTGGCCAGCCTCGCCGCAGCCCTTGCAGATGTGGACGCCGCCCGATCCAGGCGACGCGAGCCGACGAAGCCATCCGCGATCGCCGTGGATCACGACGAGGCGCGGTGCTCGGCCGATCGGCTCGAGTAACGTCGCGGTCATGCGCAGGATGGGCAGCGCGCCCTCGTGCCGCTTCACGCGCCGGCCTCGCCCAAGTCGATCAGCCCGAGCGCGATCGCGTCACGTTCCTCAGCGCGATCGCGTGCGTGCTGGCGCAGCTCGACGTGCTCGAACGAGGCCATGGCTTCGAGCACGGCCTGCTCAGCTCGCGCACGAGCCGCCGCGGTGAGAGTTCTGCGCGGTGGTTCGTCGCCGAGCGTCCTCATGAGACCACTCCGGATGCTGAGTTGCGGATTGCGACTGCCGTGCTTAGAGTCGCGTGATGCTGATTCGCGCGATCGTGTTGAGTGTCGTCGTCGGGGCGTGTGCCACCGAGGCTGAACCGTGCGCCGCACCCAAGACGTCGTGCAGTACGGCAGTCGACCGGTACTACGAGGCTGGGTGTACGTACTACGTCGAGGCGGCCGGCGAGTCGGTTCCCATGCCGCATGACGTGATGGTTGGCGTGTGCGAGAGCGTCAGTGCCGCGCGAGAGGGATGCCGCCGAGAGATGGATGCATGGCTCGTGTGCAACGCGCAGGTCGGCATTCCGGATTGCGGGTGCGTCGCCGAGCTTGCCGCCGTACTCTGGTGCCGGTAATCCGGACGCCGCAAGACGCGGCAGTGGCGCGCGGGCCAGCTGCTGGTCTACGTTCGCCGGATGCGAATCATCAGGTTGGTGTTGGTTGTGTTCCTGGCCGCGTGCGGAGGTGGCGACGATCCTCCGAGCTGCCAGCAGGCGTTCACCGCGTACTATGCAGCCGGATGCTCGCTGATCGTCCTCGCGACCGGGCAGCCCGTGTCCCAAGGGCAAGCGACCTCGGATTGCCAGAGCTTCGCGGCGAGTGCCTCGAACTCTTGCCAATCCGCGCTCGACGACTGGCTGGTCTGTGTCGAGGATTCGACACCGGCAAAGAACTGCGACTGCTCGCAGGATCAGATGGCGCTGCTGCGCTGCAACTGAGCCAACGCTCAGCTTGCGAGATAGTCTGACGCGCCTTACGTGAGGCGCGTTGTTGCAGTACCGGTGCACGTCAGGCCGCCGCAAGAGCCGACGTCGGCGGAGCGAGGTCGAGCGCCTTGTGGATCGCCGGCACGAGCCGCGTCTGAACGGTCTCGCCCTTGAAGATCAGGACGATCGATCCCGGCGACGCTCCAATGCGCCGCGCGAGCTCTGCCTGTGACATGCCCTTGCTCTCGAGGAGCGCCCTGATGCCATCCTTCCAGGTCTTGCCGATCTGGAAGAACGGTCCCGTGGGCCGTGGCTGCTTGGGCCCGCGCTCCCGCTTCGATGCCTTGGGGCGCCCGGCCCCTTTCCGGATTGACTTCGCCATGGCCCCATTCAGCATGTCTATATGGCTGACGTCAAGTCCCTCTGAATGAGCAGCGTGGTGTCATCAGGGGCTCCAATGGTGCGTCAACGTCGCCCCCACGATGGTTATCTACCCGTCGATGATCCGTGGAAAACCGCGGTCCGGGAGCTACTCAAGAAGAGGGGGATCTCTCAAGCCGAACTTGCTCGAAGGATCAGTGCGTCTCCAGGGTCGATCACGCTGCTGTTCAAGCCCGAGACCGACCAATCTCGTCTCGTGCGCTCGATTCACAAGGTGCTCGACCTTGGGCCACCGCCCGAAGCTGCGACGATCACTGAACGCGACGATGCGAAACGTCGCCTGGATCGCATCTGGTCGAGCCTCGCGCCTGAAGACCGCGCCACGCTGCTGCAAGTAGCCGAACGTTTCCAATCCAGACGGCATTGACCGTCGACGATAGGCGGGTCTACCGTGATGCCCCTACGCATATGCGAAGGGTGTCGGTAGAAGTAGAGGGGCTCGTTGCCAAGTGCGCACACGACGCTGAAGCGCTGAGAGAAATCGTCCGCCTTGCTGAGCTGCTCGCCCGGCGGCGGCGATCCGCGAGATCCCGCGGATCCTCGCGTGTCCGCAAGCGTATTCAGATTGTCTGAACGAGCCCGTTGACAGCTCGCCCTGCATTCATTACTACTGAATGCATGGAGAACGCGTTCATCATCTTCGTCTCGCCCCAGCCCACCCTCAACCCGGTCGCCGTCCGCGAGTCCGCCCACGCGGCCCGGCTCGCCTACGAGGAGGCCGTCAACAGCGACGGCGCCTCGGCAGCCGCCTGGGCCTCGATCGCCGCCGACATGCATGCGACGGCCGACCAGCTCGAGGCGATCGGCACCATGCAGGGGTTCGTCCAGTGCCACCGCGATCGGGCGGTTGACGCCTTGCAGCGCGCCCAGTTTGCGACGCGGATGCTCGAGGTCGCTCGGTCCGCCCGCGTGATCGACCTCGGCTCCCTCGCGACCGCGTCCTGAGCGTCCTTGGAGCGCGCGACCTCCGGGTGGCGCGTTGCTGGGATCGCTCAGACCGCGATCGACGAGGGTGGCATGAAAGATCTCGATGACGGCCCCGATGGGTTGAACGACAAGGCGATGGATCGCGCATTGGACCGCGCGATCCGCGAGGACCGCGCCCGCCGCGCGGCTCAGTTGCCCGCCAAGGTGACCGACCTCGACGCGCACTTCAAGAAGTTTGCGCCGGCGATCGACGCGATCAACGCGGGGTTCGCGGCGACCGGAGGCAAGAAGCCGTGACCGCGCTCGCCTACCCAGACGGGCTCAGGCGCATCCGCCCGGCGTTCGTCATCCGCACCTACCAGCCGGTCGAGCGCCGCACGCTCCCGTTGCCCTACGTGCCGCTCGCTGTAGAGATAGACGCGTGGGATAGGAGCCGGCCGTGACGGATGCGCACGCCAAGGCCGCGGTCGCGGCGGTGATGCAGGCTTTGTTTCGTCACAGCAACGACCCCAGTGATCACCTCGCTATTCTCGGGGTGGCCATCTCCACGATCGCGCGGGCTACCTCGGATCCCATCGAGGTCGCTCAGTTCATGGTCAAGGGGATTGAGGGCTGGATCGAGCACTACCGATCAGGTGCGACGTGAAGCCAGACGATCACGAGCGCTGGCAAGACGAGCGCGCGGCGACCGGTCGTGAGCGCGATCGCCAGCGCGAGCCCCACCGCCACCCGCGATGCATCGTAGCCCCGCGCTCCGTTCGCCTGTTCTGCCCGATCTGCAATGGGCCCGTGTTCGCGCCGACCGACTCGATCGGCGAGTCGATCACCTGCACGCGCCCTGATTGCCACACCGAGCTGCGCACGCGGTCGGTCGATGGCGCGGTTGTCCTCGTGCTGGCAGGTGACGCATGAGCCGCGACCTCAAGATCCACGTCGACCCGCAGGACATTCGCGTGCCCGAGGAAGGCGACTTCACCGCCGACGATCACGTCAAGGAGGTGATCACACAGGCGCTCGTGCTTGGCGAGACCGGGGGGCAAGCGTTCGGTCTCCTAATAGCCGCGATGGGCACGTTCGCGGCGCTGTCCGATCAACAGATCACGCTGCTCCAAGTCGCGATCGACTGCCTATCCGCAGACCTCGAGGAACAGAAGGCGCAGCAGGTCGTGACGTTGCTCGGACAGCTGCCTGAACACGAACCGCCGCCGGCATGGCAGGAGGGCGTCCATGCAGCGGCCGACGAAATCGACAAGGACAAGGAAAGGAACAAGCCATGAAGCGTAATCGCAAACTCATCATCTCTCACGATACTCTGCGCATCCTTGCGACCAAGATGCTCGCTATCGCCCGTGGCGGGGCGCCGAATTCGCAGGAGGTGACCTGCTCGTTATGCCGAGAGGGCTGCGTTCCACCGGTGGCCCCGTGAAGGTCATCGTCAACGCCGCGCTACTCATCGGACTGGCCCTCGCGGTTATCGCCCTCGAGCTCGCCAGTGTCCCGCATCGACTGCTCGCGATCGCGCTCGGAGGTGACCAGTGCTGATGGTGGCGATTGGCTGGTTGATCCTGGGTACCGCGCTCGGCTTGGCTCTTGGTCGGATGATGAGCCTCGGACGTGCGGTGTCGCCGCCGTCCACCTCGCGCCGGAGCGAACGCGCGCCCCGGGCGGCCCGCTCGGAGCTGCGTACGGCGGTCCCCTTCAGGCCGCGCATCCCACCGGCGCCGCCGCCATCGCTCGACCACTTCGATCATGACGCAGAGACGAGGGACCTCACATGACGCTCGATAGCTACCACCGGTACGCGGCGTTCTTCGATGCCGCCCGCGCGCTTCCTGCGCTTCCTGGAACCAACTACCAGTTCATCCGGATCAGCGGCGACGAGGCCGGGGAGGCCTTCCGGCAGTGGTGCGTCGCGAACGACGTCGAGATCACCGAGACCGAGAACTTGCGTGTCGAAGGCGATCGCCGGATCGCATGGACGACCCTCGAGTCGCCGGTCGTGAGCTTCGGGGTCTACCTCGACGATCGCTGCCTCGATCCCGGGCCGCCGGTCGAGCCCGCTCCTACGTCGCCCGAGCAGCCGATCGAGCCGGAGATCGCGTTCTGATGTCGGCGCGCATCCTCGAGGTCTCGCCCGACGAGTACCACCGGCTCCCGCAGTTCTCGTCGACGATCGCCAAGGCGCTGATCACCCAGTGCGCGTCCAAGGCGCGCGACGCCTACGTACGCAAGCTCGAGGCAATCGAAGCCGAGGACGAGTCCGAAGACGAGCTGAGCGACGACCAGCGCAAGCGCCGCGACAACGGGACGGTCCAGCACGCGCTCGTGCTCGGCCGGGGCGCCGAGCGCATCAAGGTCATCCCCAAGGAGCTGCTCAGCAGCAACGGCGCGTACGGCACCGCCGCCTCGAAGGCTGCTCGGGATGCCGCGCGCGCCGCCGGCCTGGTTCCGGTCAAGGAACCCGAGATGGAGATCCACGAGCGGGTTGCCGCGGCGATCAAGGCGCGCATCGCGGAAGCCGGGCACACGCTCGACGGCACGAGCGAGCTCGCGATCGCGTGGACCGAGTCCGGCGTGGAATGCCGCGCGATGCTCGACCACGTCGTCATCTGGGGCGTCCCACTCCACACCTCCGGCATCGTTGTGTCGAACCAGGGCGCGCCGGGTGCGATCATCTACGACCTCAAGATCGTCGGCGACGCTCACCCGGACCGCTGTGAACGGACGGCCGAGAACCTCGGCTATGCGATCCAAGCGGCCGCGTACACTCGCGGGCTGACTGCGCTCTATCCGCAGCTCGGCGGGCGCATCGAGTTCCGGTTCTTGTTCGTCGAGAGCAAGCGACCGTACGAGCTATGGGACCCGTCGCTCGCCGGGCCGTTCCGCGAAATCGGCGAGCGCCGGTGGCTGCGCGCGGTGAACGCCTGGGCCGAGGGCCTCGCGACGAACCGGTGGCCCGGCTACCGCACGCCCGACCGCGTGGAGATCAGCGCGCCGATGTGGACGCTGAAGGCCGAAGGCTACCAGCCGGAGGACTTTTGATGAGCGGTTCGCTGAACATGAACTCCGAAGAGGTGAAGGCGTCCAAGGATCTGATCGACTGCTGCATGGCGCTGTTCGACGGAAAGGACACCGCCGTGGTGCTGGGCGTCCTCACGTCGCTAGTGACGTTGACGCTCGACGATACCGGCGTTCCACTCGACGTGTTCGTCGCGGCGCTCCGGGGCTCCGAGGCAAAGCTCGTCAGCATGCGCCGCGCGAGGAAGAGGCGATGACCCGCACCTTCGACCTCAAGCCCGCGCGCCGCACGCGCACTCCTCTGATCATCGGGATCGTCGGCCCCTCGTCGAGCGGCAAGACGAAGTCGGCGCTCAGGCTCGCGGATGGTTTCTCGCGCGTGCAGCCCGGCGACATCGCGGTCATCGACACCGAGGCCGGGCGCGCCTCGCAGCATGCCGATGCGCACAAGTTCCTCCACCTGCCGTTCGGCGAGCCGTTCGGCCCCGACGACTACATCGGGGCGTTCGAGACCTGCATCAGGGCAGGAGTGAAAACGATCGTCGTCGACAGCATGAGTCACCAATGGGAAGGCTCCGGCGGGGTGCTCGACATGCACGAGGCCGCGCTTGACAAGATGGCAGGCGACGACTGGAAGAAGCGCGAGCGCTGCACGATGGCAGCCTGGATCAAGCCGAAGGCGGCGCACAACCGGATGAAGCAGTTCGTGCTGCAGCAGCAGGTCAACTGGATCCTTTGCTTCCGGGCCAAGGAAAAGATCAAGCCGGTGAAGGGCGACGAGCCGCTGAACCTCGGCTGGCAACCGCTCGGCGCGCCCGATCTCATCTACGAGATGCTGGTCAAGATCCTGCTTCTTCCGGGTGTCGACGGCGTGCCAACCTGGACGTCGGACAAGATCGGCGAGCGCGCCCTGATGAAGCTGCCGGGCTGGTTCCGCGACCTGTTCGCGAAGCCGCGCCAGCTGGACGAGGACATCGGAGAGCAACTCGCGCGGTGGGCGACCGGCGGTGACGACGGCGCGCCGACGTCCGCCGCGACGTCACGCCGGACAACATCAGAGGCGGCGCCGCACCTCGTGCTGATCGAGCTGCTCGACGCCTGCGACACGAGCGAACTGCTCGAGTCGACGAAGGTCGAGATGAAGGCGCGGTGGAAGTCGATCCCTGAGGGCGAGGCGCGGTCCGCCGTCACGCGGGCATTCAAGGCAGCAGAAGAGCGCGTGGAGGAGGCGCGCCAGAAAGCGAACAATGCATGACTTGCGGGAATCGTGCGGTGTTGCGTTCTCCAAACGGTCTGCCGCACGATGCTCGTCCAGTGGTGGCTCCCTGGGCGTGACCGCTATAGCCAGCGCCGGCGCGCACCCCGCCGGTGTCTGCCTCAGTCGTCCAGTGGAAGGACGCGCGCCTACTCCTTTGAAAATACCACGCCGTCGTCCGACCGGACGTGGGGCGCGAGACAGCCGTTCGACTCGGCTCTGAGGCACGGAGAGATCAATGCCAATCGAAAAGCAATGGCCCGCACAGGCGCTCGACATCGCGGCCGAGCTTCGTCGCCAACTCGACGAGGCGACCGCCAAGCACGCCGAGCTCGAGTCCACGATCGCCGAACTGCGCGACGTGCTGCAGGGAAAGGCCGAGCAGCTGAGCGACGAGCCCGATGCCCAAGCGCGCGAGGCCCGGGGGTCGCGCTTCTGGTACTCGGCGTGGACGAACGCCAAGCGTCACGCCGCCCAGCTGAACCTGCGCATCGTCAAGCTCGAGGGCTGGGCGCTCGAGCATGGCGAGGAAGCCGCCAAGCTGCAGACCGCGCTCTTGCGATCGCAGGAGGAGAATGGCGAGCTGACGCGCCGACTCGAGGACACCGAGCGCGACTTCACGGAGGCCGTAGCGGATCGCGAGGAGGCGCTCGGTAAGCTTGCCCGCTGCGAGTGCGGTCACAGCGAGGGCGTGCACTGATGCCGGTCCCGCGCCATGGTCGCGGCGCATACCTGCAGACCCTGCGCGAAGCCGCATTCGCGCAGGGTCTCTGCTACGAGTGCACGAGCCTTCCGGTGATCTTCGGCAAGCGCCGGTGCGAGCACTGCCTCAAGCGACACCGCGACCGCCTAACCGCCAAGTTCGCAGCGGGCGAATGCGCCGGTCTCTGCGGGCGGCAGCGGACCAACGGTCGATCGCGCTGCGAGTCTTGCCTCGAGCGGCATCGCGAGTACCAGCGCAACAGGCGCCGGGCCGCGGGCGTGGAGCCTCGCATGCTGAAGGCGCCCGGGACACCGCGCGTCCGCCGCAAACCCTTATCGACCTCGGCAGTGCCGATCGCGCCGCCCATCTCCCCGGCGCTATCGGATCCCCCTCCTGCCGAGGTCGACCTTTCCAAGCGACGCGCGGTGATTGCCGCGCTCGCAGCTCGGAGGGCAGCGTGAGCGCACGGACGACCGGCACATGCACGACCTGCAAGCGTGAGCACCCGCTCGACGATGGCCGGCACCTCGCGCGACACCAGCGCCTCCCTGGGAGCGCAAATCTCAACTTTGCGTGCTCCGGCTCTGGTGTGCTCTGCGCTGAGGCAAAGGACGAGAACGCGCGGAAGTCGCTCGCGCGCATCGACCGGCTGCGTGCCGACGCCCAGGTCGCGCACGACGCGATCGCGACCGGCCGCCCATTCCCCGAGCACCTGCTGATCACGCTGCGCAAGGCGGCGCTGACCGAGTACCGGCTCAAGCACCCGCGCGTGCGCACGCGGCGGCTGTGGTTCCTCGTCGGTCGCACGAAGCGCACGGCATGGCGGTCACCGAAGGCCGATGTCTACTGTACGCTCTGCCGCGAGCTGCTCATTGGTGGCGCCGAGCGCGGTCGCGACTACACGAACCGCACGAGCGAGCACACGACGCTCTGCGCGCTAGCGCGCTTAGCCGGGCTTGCCGAGTACGTCTCGCCGCCTGCGCTGCGGATGCCGGCGGACGCGCGACCAGAGGCCCCGTGACCCGCGCCGAGCTGGCCGAGCTCGAGGCGCTCGTGCGGCGCGCGGTCCGCGCCGAGCTTGATGCGGCGATCCAATCCGGACGAGCCTCCGGACGGGAATCGCTGCTTGGGGAAGGAGCCCCATGGAGCGACGAGGAAAGGTTCGAGCGTATGGACCCTACAAGCACGGCAACAAGTGGCGAGTCCACTTCGTCGATCGATCCGGCGGAACGAGGACGACGACGTATGAGGTCTTTGATTCGCGGGCGGACGCGTTCCGCTGCAAGGACGCCGCGACCGAAGAGTGCGAAGGCATCTCGGTGAGCAAGGCGATCAAGGCGTTCATCGATGTGAAGCGCGCGCAAGGCAGGGCGGAGTTGACCCTCGTGGCATACGAGAGCCGGCTCAACCTCCTGCTCGCGCAGCACATGGCGCGCCCGCTGCGCTCGATCGTGCATCGTGGCCCGGAGCTGTACGAGGCCGTGATTCCCGGCCACAGCCCCGACTACCATCAGAACGTGCTTGCAGTAGGCCGCATCTGGGCGAAGTGGTGCGTCAAGCGCAACCTCTTGCGCGCCAACCCGTTCACCGAGGTCGACCCGGTGGGGCGCAAGACGTACGGCGCCGACAAGGCGAGGCTCTCAACGGATGAGAGCCGGCGCCTCGAGGCGTGGTGCATCGCGCACCCCGATGACCAGGGCGCGGTGCTGGCGCTGGGCTATCTGTACCTCGGCACGCGCTGCACAGAACTCGCGTGTCGCGACGTCCGGGACATCGACGACGCCGGCCGTGTGCTCGTGGTCGGCAAGACCAAGACGCCATCGGGACGGCGCAAGCTTGCTATCCCCGACGCCCTGCGCGAGATGCTGTGGGCGTGGTGCAAGGACAAGCCCGGCGACGCCCCGATCTTCACCGACGCTCGCGGCGATCGCATGGGGCGCAACGCGGCGCGCCTGCGCGTGCAGCAGGCCTGTCGGGAGGCGGGGGTGACCGTCGTGCCGCCTCAGGCCCTGCGCCGCACCCAGGCCTCCCTGGCCACGGAGGCCGGAGAGACCGCGCTCGCGGTAGCGCGACATCTCGGCCATTCCGCCGGCGCCGTGCCCAAGGTGACCGGGCGCGCCTACATCGACCGTGATGTGGCCGTCGCCGCCCAAGGCGAACGCGCCCTTCGGGTGCTGCACGGCGGCGGTTCGTGGAAAGCACCCTGGAACCCGGGGCAATCGGTCACCGACAGCAGCGACGAGAAACCGCCCGAAAAATAGGACGGACATTTCTTCATGACTCCGACGACGCTACCCCGAACAAAGTTTCCAGGCCAGCGATTCCCCGTCGGTCGTCGTGTGGAAAACGTGAACAACGAGAACAGGAGAAACCGATGAAGACGAGGCAAGCGCTGTTGCTGTGTGCACTGGTAGCTGGGTGCGTCGATGCGCCCTCCAGCTCCAGCACGAGAGAGCAGGCGATCTGCAACCCGGACCTAGACACGTGCCCCGGCGGTCACCCGCTTCGGGACGCGGAGACCCACACCAACAGCGTCGCCTACCAGAAGGAGAAGCTGGCCGGCGCGACGAGCCCGACCCCGCACGCGAGCTGCTACACCGACGATGGACATGCGATCTGCACCGCCGGCGACTGGATCAGCGCGACGACCTACGTGTCCACGCAATGCGACATCGCGCTGGACGGGTCAGGCGCGAGCTGCAGCTCGATCAAGTGCACCGACGACGGCTGTCAGGCGATCTGAGGGCCTGCGCGGGGTTAGCACCGTGAGGTCTGAATTCTGTAGTCACTCTATTGCGCGCGCTGATTTCGTGACTACAGTATTCTCATGACGACGACGAACAACGAGGCGATGACGACCCAGCGCGAGACCCAGACCCCGGAGGAAGCAGGCGCCGACGATCTCGACTCCTGGCTGTCTGACCAGACGATCAACAATCCAACCGCCGACCAAACCAACCTGGCGGCCGAGATCCTCGCGAAGCGAGGTCGTGGATACCACGAGCCCGACGAGGCGCTGATCAACGCCATGGGCCGGGGCTGGATCCTCGAGCAATGCGGGGTCGAGAACACCGACGAGAATTGGGAGTCCGTCGGCCTGGCATGGTGCAAGCGCTACAATGCCGGTTACTGGGCGGCCGCTGAGATCGTCGCCTCGCAGGCTGGCTAGCCCATGGCCAATCGGACCAACCACAAGCATGCCAAATGGACCCCGGCCGGGCTCGCTCTATTGGGCACAGCCCCTGACGCAGAGGTCGCGAGGATCGCCGGCGTGTCCCAGCAGACGGCCAGACGGAAGCGCGTCCAGTTGGGGTTGCCGTCGAGATATGAAAATCGAAGGCTCGGTCGCAAAGGTCCCGGCGGCCGCCGTAAGGGCGCTGGTCGGCCGCCGCTCGGCGACGACGCTCGGAGCGAGAAGGTGCAGATCCGCCTCACCGTTGCCGAGGATGCGGCGGCCCGGGAGATCGCCGAGCGCGAGGGGTCGACGCTCAGCGACTTCGGGCGCGCGGCGATCCTGCTCGCGCTGGCCCGTGGCTCGACGCGCTAGGGTCGCATGCGCTAGCGCGAGACCAGCGCCGGTAGCCGCGGAGGCGCTGGCGGCTCGACCGGTTTCACCTCGACCGCTTCGGGCTCAGACGCCGAGGCCACCGACTCCACCTCGGGCAAGGGCGAGAGCTCGAGCTCCTGCCACTGCCCATCCTCGAGGCCCCGCCGCGCCCCGAAGATCTCGAGGACATCAGCGTGCCCGTCCTCGTAGATCATCGGCACCCGAAGATCGAGCCGGTCCTGGTCGCCGCGCCTGACGACCTGGGCGAGGGCGCGGTGCCCCCCGAGTTGGACGACGACGATCACGAATGGTGCCTGATGATGACCATGAGGGGCATCCGCGGCACGGACGGCAGCTGCGACACCGGCATCAGCTCGGCATGCACAGCGGCCAGGGGTGGGGCCACCTTGGCCGTGGGCTCGGGCATCGGCCAGGGCGGCGCGTCCTGCCACTGGTCGACGTCCGGCCCGCGCTGGAGGTCCCGCAGCACGACCTCGCCGATATGGCCATCCGCGTAGAGCGCGAACGCCCGCACGTCGACGACGTCGGGCGTGTGCTCGACGGTGATCGCCCCGAGCGTGTACTGCTCGGCGAGGCGGACCAAGACGACTTGACCGATCACGGATCAGAGCCCCGGCGGGATCGTGATCGCCACACCGACCGGGATCCGGTTCAGGCGACCCTCGAGGTCGCGCATGCGGTTGTCCGTGATGAGCGTGCGCGTCGCGCCGTTTTCGGCACGGATCAGCTCCTTCAGCTCGCAGCAGCACTCGGCCGCCTGCGCCGCCGCCGCCGCCGCGATTTGCTGGGCGCGCAGCTCGGCCGCCGCTGCGTTCTTCGTCGCTTCGAGGGACAGCGCGTAGAAGTTCTTCGTCGCCTCGACGGAGAGCAGGTTCGCGTTGCGGGTCGCCTCGACGGACAGCGCCGCAGCGTTCTTGGCCGCCTCGAGCTGAGCTGCGGCGCCGATCGCCGAGGCCTGCACGGTAGCGGCCGAGAACCCGACGTTCGACGCGATGATCGCGTCCTTGAAGCCGACCGCGGTCGCGAGCTTGGCCTCGGCGATCGCGTCGTCGGTCTTGCAGAACGCGAGCGCATTGGCCGTGAACCCGGTGCCCAGCGCACCGGTGACATCCTTCGTGCTCGCGCAGATCCGATCGCTCGTGTCGCCGAATCCCGCTTGCACGAGCGAATCGGTGCGGCAGTTGCCCGCCTGCACGATCTCGTTGGTGCGCGCGGCGCTCGCCAGGTTCTGGGTGCCGAACCGCTCGACCTCGTTCGTCAGCGAACGAAAATCCGCGCGGCTCTCGACAGCGTCGAACCAGCGCCCGTGATGGCCGTGGTCGTGATGGCCGTGGTGGCGATCGTGATGATCCGTGGTGAGAATGGACTGCCCAACTCCGGGCTGAATAACGGTCGTGTCGGTCGTCATGGTGTGTACCTCCACACCGGATCTACCAGCGAGTTATTCGCACCGGCCCTCACGGGGACCCACGTACGAGACCGGGGACCCACTATCAGAGCTCGCCGGCGGGCGGCGGGATCACCTTGCGCCGGCGCCGGCGCCGGGCCGCCTCGTTCTCGGCGCGCTCACGTGCGCACTGTGCGCAGCACTTCCGCCCGGCGGCCCGGCGCCGCGGCTCGATCTCGCCGCCGCAGTCGTGGCAGCGTCGTTCGGCCTCGTGCTCCCTCCACCGCCGTGCCGCCACGGCTACGCGACATCACGCCAGCGGGCGAAACCCTGCCGCCGCATGGCCGCCCAGCTCGCCGGGCCGCACACCCCATCGACGTCGAGCAGCTCTCCGCGCAGGTTCAGCGCCCGCTGTCGCACCGCCCCGATGTGCAGGTCCTCCGAACCGTCGTAGTCGACGCCCTCCCAACCGATCGCCGCGAGCCGCGCGAAGATCTCATCGCCAGGATCGCCGCGCCCGCGACGCTCGGTGTTGTCGCGATGGCCGAATACGCCCACGCAGTCGGGTCCGCCGAGCTGGTGCCGCGTCGAGCCCGATCCGATCTCCATGCGGCGGAGCGGATGATTGCGGTACGGCCCGCGTGGCATCAGCTGCGGGATCCCGAAGTTCCCGCATAGGAACTCGACGAGCACGGTCGTTGCGATGAGCGTCGCGTCATAGAGTCCGCCGCCGGAGACCTGGTACATCTCGATCCCGATCGACCAGGGGTTGGATGCCTCGGCGTGATACGCGACGACCTCGGCGAGGTCGCACAGGCATACTACCGATCCGTCGGTGTCGACCACGAGCTGCGCTGCGCTGTGGACCGGATCATCGCGCCAGAAGTCCGCGACCACGCGATCGGAACCCCCCGGGCCCGATCCGCCGATCACGTGCTGCGGCCAATCCCCTTTCGTCGTGTGGACGATTACCTGGCGCACCCACGAGGTCTCGCGCGGACGGCAATCGCTCTCAGCGAGCGCGGCCCACTTCGGTCCGCCGTGGCTCGCCGGCGGGACGATCGTCAGGCCTGGGACCGGCACGAGCTTGCCTTTGATGAGCAGGCCCGTCATCGCGGCACCAGCATCGCGGCGGCGAACGCGAGCACCATCAGCCCAGCGATCAGGAGGGCGAACCCCCACGGTGGATAGTCGTCATCGTGCTTCATCGCTTCCCTCCTATTCGTCGTGATGCGTCCCGGGCTTGGGCGTTCGGTACCCGCTCGGGCTTCCCTGTGCTCGGCGACGCGACCGCTCCGAGGGCGTCTCGTCGCCGAGCCGCGGGGCCTCGTAGCCCTCGACGGGCGTCCGCTCGCGCCACTCGACGAGGGTGTCGAGCTTCACGGTGAGCTTTTCGATCTTGCCGGCGAGCTCGACGTTCGAGGCGACGATCGTTCCTCCGAGCTCGGCGTTGCTCTTCGCTTGCGCGAGGAGCGCCTCGACCATGCGCTCGCTGCCGGCGCGCACTGCCGCCGCGGTCGCCGCTGTCGATACAATGTCCTCGCGCCGGACGGTGGCCCACATCGTCACCGCCCATCGCAGGAACATCACGATCGCAGCGAGGGCCCCGCCTCCACCGAGGATCTGCGTGGTGGTGTCGTTCATGGTTCACCTCATGGCCCGACTGGCGCCGGCATGGTGTTTTCGTAGTAGGTGAGCGGCCCCGAGCCGGCGCCGCTCGTCATCCCGCGCGTGGTGTTGACCACGACGGTGTTGTGCACGTCGACCGGACCGACACCGGCGCCGACGGTGACTGGGGCATAGAATGGGACGACCGACGATGTGAAGCGCGAGAAGGCGACGCCGATATCTCCGCTCACGGTCACCACCGTCGATCCGGACTTCAGATTCTCCACGTTGAGCCCGATCCGCGCGGGCGCCGGCCCATCGATCGTCAGCTCGACGTGCTCAAGCGCGAATCCCTGCACACCGACGAGATTGATTCCGGTCCAGCTCATGCGCTGCGTGAGCGTCGAGTCGGTGATCTGCAGGTCGCGGATCGGGACGCTGCCGTGTTGGATCGCCGAGAACACGGGCGCGCCGATCATGTTCGCCTCGCGTGTGTACGTCTCGTCGTGGAACCGGAGACGCTCGCCGGCGAGCACCGCGACCACCGCGGCATTGTTGGGGAACGCCTGCACGATCACGTTGTGGTCGAACTCGCAATCCCAGCACCAGTAGACCTGGATCCCGAGGCCGATAGACGTGTTGTGGTGGAAGTGCAACCGGGTCAGCGCATTGAGGTCGGCGCCGATGCTCGATTGCTGACCGTCTGCGACGAGGATCGTGCAGTCGTGGATCTCTCCATCGAACGTGTCGCCGCTGCCCTCGAAGTCGAACACCTGATCCCACGCGCGGCCGGTGATCCGGTAGAAATCGAAGTTGTTGAGGCCCGAGTGCACGGCGACGACCGATCGGTGCGACGTGCAGTCGAGATCGTGCAGCGTGACGTTCCAGATCCTCCGATCGATGTAGGTCGGCGTCACCGGCGCATAGCCGACGAACTGGAAGCAATCGCCGCCCGCGAAGTGGCGACACGTCACGTGGTCGATCCGGATCGGAACCGTCGATCCGTCGCCATCGACTCGGAATGCGTGGCGCTGCTCGCCCGCGACGTCGACGATGAGCGCCGTCGTGTCGATCGTCAGCTCGTGGATCCAGGCGCCCGGCGCGCCCTGGATGCCGCGCCAGTTGTATGCCCCGGTGTGGCCAGTGAAGGCCAGCGTGGTCAGCCCCTGGCCCGCTCCGACGAGCTCGATGTTGGGCGCCATCGTCCAGACAGTGCGGGTAGTGGCCACCTCGGGCGTCACGAGCTCGTAGGTCCCAGCCGCGAGCTGGACGCGAGTCCCGGCCGCCAGCGCGTTGAAGGCGGCCCGGTTGTCTTGCCCGGGCAGGATGCCGAGATCGGCGGCCGGCACGAGCGGCCCGACGGGTGCCGGTACTGGAATGCGAGTTGTCATGACCATGGGATTCCTGACCATCCGAGGTTGGTAAGCATCGTCTTGGCCTGTGCGTCGCTGAACTGCGCGTCAGACCCCTCAAACACCCACAGCGCCAGGACCTCACCTAGATGGCTGTTGAGTCCCGCATAGGCACCAATACCCTTGGTGCCATCGACGGCCCCCGCTCCGAACGTGCCATTGTCCTTCTCGATATTGGTATAGCGATTCGTGACCGACCCGCCGACGTCGATCGTCAGCAGCACCGGGTGGACAGCGGCGTCTCTGTGATCGATGGTGCCGTCGTTCAGCGTGCTGCCGCACTGAGTACGCAGGAGACCACCTGTAGTCACCGACACGCCGCTTCGCGCTGTGCCGCCCGCGTCAGTGATAATCAGCAGGCTGCGCACCGCCGCGGCGGTCCTGGCCGTGACGTACGCCAGCATCGCGACCGGGGTGAGCGTCACATTCCAACCCGTGCCGGCCGCCACCGAGAACCGCTGATTCACGGTCTCATTGAAGCCGACGCCCTTGCGCACCCAGTTGCTTACCGGCTGCAGAAAGAGCGGCGCACCGGCCGGTACGAGGTTGACCGAACCGATCTGATCGATCAGGTTGCCGCTCGCCTCCTGGCACGAATACGCATGCGTCGGAGTCCGGCCGGTCGCGGCGAGAAACGCGGGGCCGGTCATCGGCACCAAGATGCTTCCGCTCGGCCCGTCGCCGGCGCCAGTGCCAGGATTCAGACCGGCGCGGATGCCGCTGCGCAGGCCTGACCGAATGCCGCTGATGATGCTCACGGCAGGCCGATCGTCCCGTCGCGGATGTCGAAGCTGCAGTTCGCGGTCGCCACGATTTTCAGGCGCGCGTAGTTCTGCCGCACATTCTCGACATTGAGGAGCGCCGAGCCTGCCGCCGCCGCGGTGGGCCCGGTGATCGTCAGGCCCGACGGCGACCACTCCCACGCCGCGCCGGCGACCGAGAAGTTGGCCGCTCCGTTGGGGAAGCTCGACAGCTCGAGCGTGATCGTCGCTGCGCTGGTCGCATCGAGCCACCCAATGTCGACGCCGATCGTCCCATTGCGCACCGGCACCGCGACGTACTTGGTGACACCGTTCAGCACGGCGCCGGCGAAGAGGATGTGTGCGCCTGGATCGATCATGTGTTCTCTCCCTGGCGCATCTGCGCCTGTGTCTCCGGTGCGGCCTTGACGCTGCCGAACGCCGGCTGCGGCGTCGGCGCCTGCGTCCCGCCCTGCGTCCCGGGCTCTGACGCGTACATGCCCTGGATGACCCGCTGCACCCCGGGCGTCATCGCCGCGTCCAGCGGGACGCCGGTGAGGATCGAGAGCGCGAGCAGCTTGTCGCGGTGCGGACGCTTCGACACGGACCCGAGCTGCGAGGTGACGCCGCTGGTGAACTCGTTGAGCAGCTCGGGGTAGACCGCGCGGATCGCTGCGGCGGCCGCCGGGGTCACGCGCCCCTGCGCGGCCGCCTCGAGCACCGCGTGCGGGTCCTCGAGCGCTGCGGCAGCGCGCGCCCAGCCGCGCATCTTGAGGTCGTCAACCTGGCGCCTGTCGGGACCGATCTGCATGACCCCGAAGTCGGGGAGGCGCGGCATGATCGTCGCGAGGTACTCGATCCGCGCGGCACCCTTGGTCTCGAGCTGGTCGGCGAGCTTCGGATCGGTCGCGCGGATCCCATCGAACTTCGACGCGAGCTTCAGGCGCGCGTCGGGCCGCATCTGGTACGTGCCATCGGGCGCGACGTGCACCTGCTCTTTCACCTCACGCGTGCGCGCCTGGTAGAGCTCGGGAAGTGTCTTGGGCTCCTTGCCTGGCACCTGCTCGCGCTCGCCGAACCGCAGTTGGGTGAGCGTCTTGGTCGCGAGCGGCACGGCATACTTGGTGGTCGGGATCGCGGCCGATAGGAACGTCGACGTCGCCTTGCCGATGCGCTCGCCCACGGCCGCCGCGAGCTTCTTGAAGCTTCCGATCACCCGCCCGCCGGCGGCCGCCGCGGCACCGGCCGGGCCCGCGAACGGGGCGACAGCGCTGACCACGGCGCCCAGGCCACTCGGAGCCGGCTTGGGCCCCTCGAGGACCGCGCGGGCCTCGGCGATCTTGGTGAGGAGGTCGGATGTCGGCGGCTTCGCGATCGCCTCGAGCTGCGCCTGTAGCTTCTGATTCGCGGCGAGCATCTCCTCGATCCTCGGGATGCGGCTCACGATCGATGGCTCCTGCAGGCCGTTCTTGATCGCGCCGCCCCACTGGAACTCGGAGTACTCCTTGATCGCGCGCTCTGCCGCGGTATCGAGGCCGGCCGGGGTGAACGGTCCGGTGTAGTCGACCAATCCCGCAGCGCGCGCGGCCTTCGTGCGCTCAGCAAGCGTGGGCTTGTTCGAGATCTCCTCGAGCATGTCCCGGAATCGCTGTGGAGCTGTGTCGACAGCTTCCTGCCATGCGCGCTGATGCGCACGGGCGGCGACACTCATCTCCTCCAGCGCCTGCGCCTGCCTCTGCACGACCTCGAGCGAGCGCACGGGATCCTTTGCAAACTTGATCTTGTTGTCGAGAGCCTTGCGCAGCTCGAGGTTCGCGCGATCGAATGCGCCGCTGGCCTCGCTCAGATTCGGATCGCCCGATGCCCTCGCGACCGCGCGAAGCTCATGCTCGTCTCGGTTCGCCTTGCGCCACAGACTGATCTCTTCCGTGAACGCCTTGCGCTGCGGGGCCTGCTCTTCGGTGATCCGCGCGATCTCTGCTTTCTCCGCGGTGTCGAGGATCCGCTTGTCGACGTGCTGCAGGTCCCCAGACTCGATCGCTTCGACGGGGGTCTGTGCCTTGGAGAGGGCCCGCTTCTCGAGGGCCTGGTCGATGGCTCCCTTGGCGCGCCGGAGTCCGAGCTCGGCAGCCTTGCCGGCGCCACCGATCACGCCTCCGGTGGCCGCGCCGAACAGCGCATTGCTCGACAGGCTCGAAGCGATGTGGTCGATCGTCAGGGGGTCATCCGAGAGGGCCAGTTCCGAGACCCCCTGGCCGGCCCCGAAGAGGGTCCCCTCGACGGTCCCTCCGATCACGGCGCCGCCGATCCGTCCGAGTCCCGCGGCCTCGCCGGCGCGCGCGGCGGCTTGCCCGGCCTCGCCGACGAGCCGGGTGGGGGCCGCAAGCAGGGACTCGCCGCCCGTCAGGAGGGCCGGCGCGATGGCCCCTGCCACACCCGAGACCCCAGACACGATCGGGTGCGCTTCGCGGGCCGCGCGGACCGCCGCGATGTCCCCCGCGGGCGCCGCGGCGGCGATGAGCGCGTCCGTGCCGCCAAACGTGGCCCCGGAGAGCGCGCTGGTCACACCTGCGAGCGCGGCGCCGCCGACGCCCTCGGCGCCGCTCTCCGGCTGCGTGAGTCCCGCTGCGGCCTCGCCCGGGGTCGCCGGGTGATAGCCGATGTCGAGGGCCCGCTGGACCTGATCGCCGGGAACGTCGACGGCGACGCCCTCGGGTGTTTTCATCAGGGGCATCTACTTGGCTCCCTTGCGCGGCGGCAGGTTCGCGCCCGGCAGCGGCGGTAGCCCGGCGAAGTCGGGCAGGTTCTCGCGCTGCGCCTCGGGCAGCTTCGCGACGATCTCGGCATAGAGCGCCGGGCTCTCGCCGCGGACCAGCCCGAGTACGCCGCTCGCGATCGACTCACGTGGCGACTGCGCCCACGCGGCGATCTTGTCGACCAACGCCGCGCGCTCGGTCGGGGTGGCCTTGCCCGCCGCCCTGATGGCATCGGCGACCTTCGCGTTGTCCTCGAGCGCGAGACCGGTGGGGCCAACCCTGGCGGTCTCCTCGGCGCGCGCAGCTGGATCCAGCGCGCCGCCATGCTCCACGCCGAGCGGAGTGAACAGGGCCCG
>Ga0070707_100001102_pt1 | contig 26665 bp, 29 predicted proteins | sample KBSK5502metaG_FD_65468 | JGI IMG/M metagenome (GOLD analysis project Ga0070707, IMG submission 65468) | Corn, switchgrass and miscanthus rhizosphere microbial communities from Kellogg Biological Station, Michigan, USA - KBS K5-50-2 metaG | ecosystem: Host-associated > Plants > Roots >...
TGTGGCTGTAGGCGTCGCGGTTGGGGTAGGAGTGGGAGTTGGCGTGGGCGTAGGCGTCGGGGTTGGAGTGGTGGTTGGCGTCGGGGTCGGCGTCGGGGTTGGGGTGGGGGTTGGCGTTGGCGTGGGAGTCGGGGTCGGGCTGGGCGTGGTGCCGAAGGGCTTGACCGACGCGCTTGCGGTATGGGTCGTCTTTCCGTTGCCGAAGGTCACCCAGATGTCGTTCTTCGCGCTTACCCCGCTCGGCGGCGTGCCCGAGTACGAGATCGCATAGGCGCAGCTCACCGTTCCTCCGGGCGAATTGGCCGTGACCGGGATTGGGCCGCCGATGGTGCTGGGCGGCGTCTTGGGATAGCTGCCTCCGGAGCCGACGGTGTAAGCGGTAGCGGTCATGCTGCCGCCCGAGCACTTGGAAAAGGTGATCGAGTAGCTCCCCTCGAAAAAGGTGCCGTCGGGCACCGCCTCGAAGGCGTCAACGAAGACGGCAGAAATGGTGCCGGCCGGCATTCCGATTGCGATGAAGCCCGTCGCCGGATTGGACGCCTGGCCCTCCGGGATGTCGCAACCAGCCGTCGTGTTGATGTTCTTGGCAGCGGCACCTTGGGCGGCGGTGAGGGGGGTGCACTGAGTCGTTTGAGCGTTTACGTTCTCTCTGGTCGCCAAGCTCATCAGCGTGGACCCAGCCACCGCCAGCCCTAGCGCGATGAGCGCCGCGCCGAATATGCGTCGACTACGATCGCCGATCAGCTGCGTTCCCCTCTCTTTACAACTATTTAACTAAGCGTCCAATTCGGCCGAGAGTAACACGCCGGACTCAAGAGCGTCAAGAGTGAAATTTGAAGGCGGCATCGCCCCGACGCCAGACCCGACGACCATCTTTACGTTGACTGAGGGGGCGACGGCGTCGCGAAAAACGGCTCGAAGAATCAGGGGCCGTCAAGCGCGTCGACCATGCCCCAGGCATCCATCATGAGGGCCTGCAGGGTTGCGTAGCCGATGTGGCCGAAGCCCTCGTCACCCCACTGCGTGCCCCAGCTGTTGGCGAACTTGAAGATGTGGTTCCGCCGGTCGAAGCCGACGATGCAGATCGCGTGACCGCCGAGGAACTCGCAACCCGGCGACGGCATCGGGATGATCCCGCCCGGCGCATCCATGAACGGCTCGTGCACCATGACCCCCGCAATAAAGCAGTTCGTCATGAGGTAAGCCTCCATCTCGACGATGCGGTTGAGCCGCGCGTAGCTTTTGGCGCGATAGGGCGCCGCGGCGTGTCGCTGCTCTTCGGTGGGTGGGACGTTGATGCGCTGCACAACGTACGGCATGCAGGCGAGGCTGCAGACCCCCTGGTCCTGGATGATCTTCATCGCCTCTCGGATCGTCATCCCGCCATCCTCCGGTTGTTTGCGCCGCTGGCTGTAGATATATAGAGGCGAGAACTGGTGCTGCGGATCGCCGAGCGTCCAGTGATGCTCGAGGCCCTTCTGGAAGGTCTTGTCGTAATAGGCCGTCGCGCAGGCGACGCAGGTCCCGGCCGGGCCCTGGTCGAAGACCGGTGGCAGCGATGGGGTGTGGTCCACCTGTTCCGCGAGCGGGGCGGCTTTCAGGAAGGTCGCCATGCTGTAATCCCGGTGGTCGTACGGGTCCTTGATGCAGCCAAGCGCGAATACAGGCATCGAGGGTGTGACGAAGGGGCCGCGATTTCCTGCTGAGTACATCGAGGGAAACCCCGCTCGCCTGACTTACGATTGGTCGGATGGCCGAGGTGAACGAGCCAGTCCGTGTCCGCTACGCGCCGAGTCCAACTGGTGCCCTGCACCTGGGCGGCGCCAGAACGGCCCTCTTCAACTACCTGTTCGCCCGGCAGCAGGGTGGGCAGTTCTTGCTGCGGATCGAGGACACCGATCGGGCCCGTTTCAAGCCGGGGAGCCAGGAACAGATCCAAGAGGGCCTGCGCTGGCTGGGCATGAACTGGGACGAAACGCCGCTGATCCAGTCAGAACGAAAGGCGGTCTACCAGGCGGCCGCCGCCGGCTTGATCGCCACCGGCGCGGCCTATCGCTGCTTCTGCACGCCCGAACGGCTGGAGCAGATGCGGGCGGGGCAGCGCGCCCGGCATGAACCAGAGCGATACGACCGTCGCTGCCGCGCCATCCCCGCCGAGGAGTCCGAGCGGCGCGCCGCCGCCGGCGAGCGCTTCGTCGTGCGCCAGGCGATGCCGACCGAAGGCACGACCAGCTTCCACGACCTGGTAATGGGCACGGTCACCTTTCGCAATGACACGCTCGACGACCATGTCCTCCTGAAGTCGGATGGCTTCCCCACCTATCACCTGGCCTTCGCCGTTGACGACCACGAGATGCGGATCAGCCACATCATCCGTGGCGAGGGTTGGCTTCCATCCGCGCCCAAGCACCTGTTGCTCTTCCAGGCGTTCAGCTGGCTGCCGCCGGCGTTCGCCCATCTTCCCCTGGTCTTAGGACCCGACAAGAAACCGCTGGCTAAGCGGCACGGCGCCAACGATGTGCTCGAGTATCGCGAGGCTGGCTACCTGCCCGAGGCGATCGACAATTTCATCGCGTTCCTGGGCTGGTCGCCGGGGACCGAAGAAGACATCCTGACCATGGATCAGCTGATCGCCAAATTCTCCATCGAGAAGATTCAGCCGAGTCCCGCAATGGCGAACCTGGAGCGGCTCGAGTGGTTGAACGGCCAGTTCATTCGACGGTTGACGGCCGAAGAGCTGGCGGCACGGCTGGCTCCACGCATGCCTCAGGTACCGGTCGAGGCGCTCAAGCCGTTGATTCCTCTGGTGCAGGAACGGCTGCGAACGTTGAACGAAGCCCCCGACATGTTGCGTTTTTTCTTCGAGGCACCCGACGGCTATCGGACGGAGCAGCTGGTGCCCAAGGGACGCGACGCCGCCGCCACGGCCATGGCCCTCAATGACGCCGCCACCACGGTGAAAGCGCTGACCGACTGGGCGACGGAGTCGATCGAGCCGGCACTGCGCGGTCTGGCGGAGCGCCTGGGCTGGTCTTCCCGCGACCTGTTCATGGCGTTGCGGGTCGCGATCACCGGCCGCACGGTGACGCCGCCGCTGATCGAATCGATCAGCCGGTTGGGCAAGGACGCGGTCCTGGCCCGGCTGGAACGCGCCGCCCGGGCGCTCGCCGAGCCGGCGTCCCGCTAAAGCCGGACCGGAGGCAGCGGCCAGTAGCGCCAGCGGACCCGCGCCAGGATATGCTGACGCATGACTGCGCCAAACTGCCTCGAGTCGGTACTGGAGGCGGGATTGTCACCGGCCAAGAAAATCGCGCCGCCGGCGTCGATTGCCTGGATTCGCTTGATGATCTCGAGCTCGGGCCGATCGGGGCGGCGGGCCACGACCACATCACCCACCCGCAGGGGCGTCCCGCCATCGACCGGGCTTGCGACCACCAGCGCGCCAGAGGGTAATCGTGGTGCCATGCTGTCGCCATTTACGCGCAGCGGGTAGACTGGCTTGAGGATCAGTGGTTCATCCTATAGGAGGAATTGGCACCATGAACTTGATGGAATGGATTCGCCCCACCCGGACCGTGGAAGCCCATTGCGACCTGCCGTGTGGGATCTACGACCCCGAGCAGGCACGGATCGAGGCGGAGTCCGTCTACAACATCATCAAGAAGTACAACGACTCCAAGGACGACGTCTACCGGCAGCGGGCGATCATCATCAAAGAGGAGCGGGCGGAGCTGGCCAAACACCATCTCGACGTCCTATGGAGCGACTGGTACAAGCCCGAGAAGCACGACGCCAAGTTCCCGCAGCTCAAGGAAGTCCTGAAGCAGGCGGTTACGCAGGGCTCGAAGGCCAAGGCATCCGTGGACCTGAACGAGGCGCAGAAGTTCCTGGACCTGATCGACCAGGTCGACCAGATCTGGCAAAAGGCCGGCGGCCCACAGGAGACTCGTCTGGCGCGGCCGGCCGCCGCCCCAACCCGCGCGTAGGGGAACAGCGAGGGCGCAGGCCGAGCCGCTCGACGCCGCCGCTGCGCGGTTGAGTTTCCGTGTAACTGGGCGCCCGCCAAGGTGGAGGCCGAGCGGGCGATTGAAAGGCGGGCCGTAATCCTGGGAAGCGGATGAGAAAGCGTTACGCGATCGTGGCGGCTATCCGCGAACAAAGACACGAATACTGGACGTTACGAGAATTAGAGAGATGCACCAGTCAGGAAATATTCTCTCGCTGCGCTTCGCCACTCCGGCGGTCCCCCATTCTTCTCGCATGCCCGCCCAGTTGACCTTCTGCTACCAGTGCCATTGCGCGGTCGACCTCGGCGCCTCCAGCACAGCGCTGCGGTCCGGGCACTGGGCGCGGATCGGCACCTGCGCCCACTGCGGGACGACGATCACCCGGATCCTGAAGGCGAGCTAAGGGGCATCATCCCCCAACCCGACCCTCCCCTACAAGGGGGAGGGCAAATACTCGCGTTCAGGGAAATGGCTCGCGGTAACATCCATCCGTGACCTCCCGGCCGTCCCGGCCAGCCGCTCGACGCGCGCGCCGGGCCGCCCCCAACGCTGACGCTGTCGAGACCCACCCTTCCAGTCAGGGCCGGCCCGACAAGGAGTCCTATGCGATGATCCTGGCCTTCGCGGCGGCGCTGCGCTCGACCTGCCTCAGCCGGAAAGTCGGCTGCGTCATCGTCCGGGACGGCCAGCTGATTGCGACCGGCTACAATGGCACGCCGAAAGGCACCTGGCACCCTGAAGAATTTCCTCGGCCGTGTCCGTGCGTCGGAGGGATCAGCGGCGCCGACTTGTCGCTCAAGTACTGCGCTCACGGGGAGGCCAATGCACTGGCGCAGAGCGCCTACCGGGGCGCTTCCACCGCCGGCGCCGACATTTTCTGCACGAACTTTCCCTGCATCGAGTGCGTCAAGCTGCTGATCAGCGCCGGCATCCGCGCCATCTATTACGTGCACGGCTACCCCGACCTGAGCGGCTTGCGCGACCGATACCTGAGCCAGGCGGGGATCCCGACCCACCCTATCGCGTGGTCGCGGATTCAGCCCCATCTGTCGGCGCTGGCGAAGGGCTAGCGGACGCCTCCACGGCAGCTGGTTCCACCAGGAAAGAGACGCTCAACGCCGGCTGGGGGTGTGCGGGAAGCGCCGCCGCGGACGGCAGAAGGGTCGCACAGGCGACGGCGCCGAGCAACCAGCGACGCCACGAACCCTCCATGGTGGAGCAACGGCCTGAATGGGTGGCACCGACCCGGCGTCGCCGGCCTGCTCCAAGAGCGCCATGCCGGCGTTACAGCTTGGGCGTCCCTTCCCTGACCCTGCCGGCTGGGGGCGCCGACGCATGCGGCGCCCGGGGAGCGCCGGGCCGCCGTACCGACCGCGCGTATCGCGCGGAGTCGAGCGCCGCCTTGCGGGGCGCGATTTTCTGAGTGAGGCCGACCCAGAACGCGGCGGGACCGGCATACCGATCGCGAGCCGCGTCTTCACCAGGGAAGGCGTAGACTCGACCCGCGTCGCGGAGGAGTACGCTGCCCTCGGCCTCGGACAGGTAGATCAGGCGGGGCCCCATCTCGGCGAGCAAGCGGAGGGCCTCGCGACCATCGACGGCGCCGAACAGGATCTGGGCATCGGTCGCCTGGAGGGCGACGCTGTCGGCGGCCGCCAGGGCCGGTTCCAGGACGCGGCGTGTCATCCGGGCGTTGGTCCACCAGAGGAGGTCGGCCTCCAGGAGCAAAGCGGAATGACCGGCACGGGCTCGGGCGCTGGTCAAGGCGCCGAGCGCAGCAGATCGGGCCGGTTCGACCGAGAGGCTGTAGCCGGAGACCACCGTCAGCGCCGCGGTCAACGACAGAGGCGGCAGCTCATCGAGCCGAAGCGCGAGGTCGGCGCCGCGCTCCACCCGGCGGCCTTGCGCCTGGCCGTCGGGCTGATGCCAGATGGTCGTTCGCATGCCGGGCGCGCTGCGCAGCCAGCGCAGCTCCACCCTGAGGCGTTCGAGGGAGTCACGCACCCGCCGGCCTGCGTCATCCTCGCCCACTTTGGCAACCAGCGCGGTGCGCGCCCCGAGCGCCGCGGCGTGCGCGGCGAGCCGGGCCGCGCCGCCGCCCAGGATTCGCAGGTCATCAGCGGTGCGTTCCTCTGCGGCGTCACCGACAGCGAGCCAGTCCAGGGCTCCGCTCATCGGCGTCATGATAGTCAGTCGCCGACCGTCCGGGGCTCCCCGGCCACGGCCGTCTTTGGAGGACGGCCGCTAGAGTGGTGTGATGGCGAATCGGCTCGCGCAGGAGACGAGTCCGTATCTGCTGGAGCATGCCCAGAACCCGGTCGACTGGTACCCCTGGAGCACGGAGGCACTCGCACTCGCGCGCCGTGAAAACAAGCCGATCCTGCTCAGCATCGGTTACAGCGCCTGCCACTGGTGCCACGTGATGGCTCGCGAGTCCTTTGAAGACCCGGAAACGGCGGCGGTGATGAACCGGGACTTCGTCGCGATCAAGGTCGACCGTGAAGAGCGGCCGGACCTGGACCAGGTCTACATGCGGGCGGTCCAGGCGATGACGGGTTCTGGCGGATGGCCGATGACGGTCTTCCTCCTCCCGGACGGAACGCCCTTTTTTGCTGGTACGTACTTTCCCCCCAGCGACCGGTTCGGGATGCCGTCGTTTCGTCGGGTGCTGACGGCGGTCGCTGAGGCGTTCTCAAACCGCCCGCAGGAGGTCGAGCAGACGGCCGCCCAGGTCCGCGACTTCTTGCACCGACCGGCGCTGCCGCTGGCAGTGGGGGCGCACGGCGCAGCCCCGCTCGACGAAGCGTATACCCGGTTGCAGCGCGATTATGACCCGGCGCAGGGGGGCTTCGGCGGGGCACCCAAATTTCCTCAGCCGATGCTCATCGAGTTTTTGCTGCGCACGCACATCCGGACCGGCCAACTCGCCGCGCTGCAGATGGCGACCCACACCCTGCGCGCGATGGCAGCCGGCGGCATGTACGACCAGCTGGGTGGCGGCTTTCACCGCTACAGCGTCGACGAGCACTGGCTGGTCCCGCACTTCGAAAAGATGCTCTATGACAATGCCCTGCTGGCCCGCGCCTATCTGGATGCCTGGCAGCTGACCCATGAGCCGGCGTTTGCGCGCGTGGTGGAGGACACGCTCGGATTCGTGCGGCGCGAGATGACCTCGCCGGAAGGAGGTTTCTACTCCAGCCTCGACGCCGACACTGAGGGCGAAGAGGGCCGTTTTTACCTCTGGACCCCGCAGGAGCTCGACGCCGTGCTCGGGGTGGAGATGGGCACCGCGCTGGCGCATGCTTTCGATGTCACAGAAAAAGGGAATTTCGAGGGGCGGAATATCCTCCATCCAGTCGCGCCCGGCGCGATCGAGATGCTCGATGGCGCCAGGGACCGGCTGATGGCGGCGCGCGGGCAGCGGGTCCGGCCTCATCGCGATGAAAAGGTGATCGCGGGATGGAACGGCCTGATGCTGCGCGCTTTTGCCGAGGCCGGGCGGGTGCTGGCGCGGCCTGACCTGGTATCGGGCGCCGCCGCCAACGCGCGGTTCCTGCTTTCGCGGATGCGCCAGGCCAACCGGATGAAACGCAGTTATAAGGATGGCCGAGCCCCGCTGGCCGGGTACCTCGAGGACCAGGCGGCGGTGGCCGACGGGCTCCTGAGTCTTTATGAAGCGACTTTCGATCCAACCTGGCTCGACGACCTGCATGGTCTGGTGACCGAAATGCTGACGGCCTTCTGGGATGAGACCGAGGCGGCCTTCTTCGATACCGCGGCTGACCAGGAGCGGCTGGTGGTGCGACCCCAGGATGTGACCGATACCGCGGTCCCCTCGGGAACCTCGATGGCCGTGGATGTCCTGTTGCGCGCCGGCAAGTTGTTCGGCGATGCATCCTGGATCGCCAGGGCGCGCACCACGCTCGAGCGGCTGGCGCCGACCGCGGCCAAGGCGCCACTCGCCTTCGGCCGCCTCCTCGCGGCTCTGGATTTCCAGTTGGGCCGGACGGTGGAGCTGGCGGTGATCGGCAAACCCGCGGACCCCCAGACCGCGCGGTTTCTCGAGGTGGTCCGAGAGCGCTTCCTCCCCAACCGGCTAGTCGCGGTGGCGGTGTCCGGCGCGCAGCGGCATCGGATGCCGCTGCTGAGCGACCGAACGGCGGTTGGTGGAAGGGTAACCGCCTATCTCTGCGAGGGCTTCGTCTGCCAGGCACCGACGACCGATCCGCAGGAGCTCGCGCGCCAGCTGGACCAGTTCAGCGCGAAGCCGATTGCGTCCTGAGCCACGCCTCGTAGTCGGCGGGCGTATTGATGTTGCGAAAGGACCGCAGCTCCGGATCCACCGCGCGCAGCTCATCTGACGCGAGGTACCGAACCGTGCTGCGGTCGAGCAGGCTCTTGATGCTGCGCTCGCCCGCATCCAGCAGGGCCTCAACGCGCGGGGCAAGCTCCCGGGCATAGAGGGCGCAGACGCCCTCGGGCTCCTGGTCAGGGCGGGGCACGACCGCGTCGTAGTCGCCGGCCACCGCCAGAAGCAGGGCGCCCAACGCCGGCTCGGCGTCGGGCAGATCGCAGCCGACGACCCAGACGCGCGGCTGCCGGGCGACGGTAAAGCCGGCGAGCATGCCCGCGAGCGGCCCCAGACCGGGATGGCGGTCAGCGACGAACCGAGCACCTTCGAACGGCAGGCGCATCGCTCCGCCGGCAACGATCGTCTCATCGACAACCGGTGTAAGCCGGCGAGCGAGGTGCTCGATCAGCGTCTCGTCCCCCGCCAGCAAGGCCGCCTTGTCGCGGCCCATGCGGCGGCTGAGGCCGCCAGCCAGGATCACGAGGCTGCAGCCGCTTGGCATGGCAAGAGCCTACGCGCCGCTACTGCCCGATGGCTCCGCTGATGTTGCAGAACACGTTCTGCACCTGGTTGCCCAGGATGATGAGCACCGCGATCACGACCACCGCGATCAGGACCAGGATCAAGGCGTACTCGACCATGCCCTGGCCCCGCTCGTTGCGGATCAGACGGTCGACCTGTCGCCGAATAAGTTCGAAAAGATGCATGACGGCATTGTCCGTCACTGACCTTTCACGGCTCGTTACGAGACCGTCGCAGGTGACGGCGCTGTCGTAATCCTCACCGCAACCCCGGCGGCGCAGCCGTTCCTGCGCGCCGTTCACACGAAAGACCGGCGCCGGGCCGGTCTTTCTTCTTGTGCTGACTGTGGGTTACGGGGACGCCGACGCGGACGCCGAGGCCGCGATCGAGGGGGCGTTCGACGCCGGATTGATGATGGTCGTGTTGCCGCCGCCGGCGAACCAGTGGGCCACGGCAAAGCCGTAGAACAGGATCGCTATGATGACGATCAAGGCGATCAGAAAGATGGCCACGACTGCGGCGCTCGAGCCGCCGTCGCCATCGTCGTGCTCATGAACGACTGCCATAAACGTACCTCCCCTGGCTCCCGACTTAGGTGATATCGGCGATATCATATCAATTGCCTGCCCCGACGTCAAGATCACCAGGGATTTTTGCGCTGCCGTTGGCCGCAGTGACAGGCTTACTATCAGGAGACGCCTCTGTCCATCATCACCCAGAGAAGTCTGCGGTGGTGTGAATATGTGGAAGGCCTGTGTATAAGCGGCCCGGGCGTTTAGCCCTTGCGGGCGACGTCGCGAGTCGTGGCTTGCGCGATCGGGCGGACGACCAACTCGTCGATGTTGACGTGCGGCGGCCGGGTGACGGCCCAGACGATGCAGTCGGCGACGTCGGCGCCGGTCAGGGGCTGCATGCCCTTGTAGACGGCGTCGGCCCGCGGCTGGTCGCCCTTGAACCGCACAAGGCTGAACTCGGTCTCCACCATGCCCGGCTCGATCTCGGTCACCCGGATGGGCTCGCCCAGGAGCTCCAGCCGTAGCGTCCTGGTAATCGCGCGTACCGCGTGCTTGCTCGCCGTGTAGCCGACTCCGCCCGGGTAGACCTCGAAGCCGGCCACCGAGCCCAGGTTGACGATGTGGGCGCGCGGGGCCCGTCGAAGCAACGGGAGCATGGCCTTTGTCACCCGCAGGAGGCCAAGCACGTTCGTCTCCATCATCTGGGCCCAGTCGTCGTCGCTGCCCTCGGCGAGCGGCTGGAGCCCCGCCGCCAGACCGGCGTTATTGATCAGGACCTCGACTTGCGGATAGTGAGCTTCGACCGCGCGAACGAAAGTCTGGATACTGGTGAGATCCTGCACGTCCAGTGGGATCCCCTTGCCCCCCATTTCCTGGGCGACTTTCGCGAGACGGTCCTCCCGACGGGCCCCGAGCACCACCTTGAATCCGGCCCCGGCGAGGCCGCGGGCCGTCGCCTCGCCGATGCCCGAGCTGGCGCCCGTCACGACGGCGACCCGCTCTACCGACGGCATGCGCTAATGGTAGGCGCGCTGCCCACACCACGATCTGTTCTTTTGTGGGGACAGTCGGTATTCTTGCCGAAGGAGAATCCGGGCAGGAGGGTGAGGGGAAGGCATGGACCGACGCTGGCGCGGCTTCGTGCTCGTGGCCGCGTTGCTGCTGATCCTCGCCTGCGGCGCATTCGGTGGCGTTGTAACCGCCGGCGGCGCGTGGGCCACGAGTGCCTCCCCCGACAATGCGGCCCGGCCTCATCCGTCACCCACACGCACGCCGACTCCGACTCCGACCCCGTCCCCCAGACCGACTCCCACGCCTTCCGCGCCTCCGACCCCCGCACCGAGTCCCACACCGATGCCCACACCTTCGCCGAGCGATGCGCCGACCAACGCTCCGATCTTGTCGCCGGTGCCTCAGCCGAACGGATCAGCTCAGGCGGCGGCGATCGACCCCACGCCGCAGACCGCTCGCAACGCGGTCGACAGCAACACGCCCGGCGATACCCCGAATCTGTTCCTGCTCTTTACGGTGGTGATCATGGCCATCCCCATCTTCCTGACGATGACGCTGCTCGCGACGGTGCTGACGCGCCGCTGAAGCCCCGCTGAAGGCCCGCTAGCCCTTGACGGCGCCGGCGGTCATGCCGCGTACGAAGTAGCGCTGCATCGAGAGGAAGACGACCAGCGGCAAAGCCATCGAGATGAAGGCCGCCGCGGTGAGCAGCTCGTAGCCCTGGCCGAGCGAGTTCACCAGGTTCGCAATCGTCACCGTCATCGGGGCAAACTGCGGATTGCTGCCCAGGTACACGAGTGCCACCAGCAGGTCGTTCCAGGTCCACAGGAACTGGAAGATTCCCAGCGACGCCAGTGCCGGCACCGAGAGCGGAAGGACCAGCCGGAAGAACATCGTGACCGGACCGGCCCCGTCGATCGATGCCGACTCGAAGAGGTCGCTGGGTAAGGCCCCGAAGAAGTTTCGGAGGAGATAGATGGCGAACGGAAGGCCATAGGCGGTGTGCGCCAGCCAGACCCCGAAGAAGTTCCCGTTCAGGCCAAGGGTCTTGAAGATCGAGAGCACCGGGATCAGCGTCACCTGCAACGGGACTGCGAGCAGCCCAACGAGCAGGAGGAAGAGGGCGTTTCGGAACGGGAAACGCATCCAGGCGAAGGCGTAAGCGGCAAAGGACGCGATCGCAATCGGGATCACGGTGGCCGGAATCGCGATCGTCAGGCTGTTGATGAAGCTGGTGAACAGGTTGTTGGTCTGCAAGACGTCGCTGTAGTTCTGCAGGGTGAACTGGAACGGAGGCGCGAAGGCCGTCCACCAGCCAGTGCGGGCAATCAGAAAGCCGGGACGAAACGAGCTGACGAGTAAACCGATCGTGGGGACGACCCAGATCACCGTCAGAAGGATCAGGGCGAGGTGCAGTGGCAGGGAGCCTACGCTGAAGCCGCGCGGCTCCTTGCGCTCGACGGCGATCGGCGTATCGGCGATCGGAGGAGCCACCACCGGGGCAACGCTCATCGAATTGCCTCCTGCACCTGGAACCGTCGAAGGTTGAAGACCAGCACCGGGATCACCGCCAGCAACAGGATCATCGCAATGGCGGCAGAGGTCCCGAAGTTCAGATTGTTGAACATCTCACCGTACATGCGCCGCGCCATGACATCGGTGTCGTAGAGCCCTCCTGTCATGACATAGACGATGTCGAAGGCTTTGAGGGCGAAGATCACGAGCGTCGTCCCGATGACCGTGAGCGTCGGCGCCAGCAAGGGCACCGTGATCCGAAAGAACACCTGCAGCTCGGTGGCGCCATCAACCCGCGCCGCTTCGGTCAACTCCGGAGGAATGCCTTTCAACGCCGCCGAGATGATGACCATCGCGAATCCGGTCCAGATCCAGACGGCGGCGAAGATCAGCGCGAAGTTGTTGATGCGGTGGTCGATCAGCCAGGCGATGGGCTGTTGCTGGAAGATTGAGGTCCATACGGCATTCAGGGTGCCGGTCTGCGGCGCGCCAGGTGGCTGGAAAGAGAACATGAACCGCCAGATCACGCCGGCCGCGACGAAGGAGATCGCCATTGGCATGAAGATCAGTGACTTGACCGGACCCTCATAAGGCACGCGATCGGCCATCACGGCAAGGATGACGCCGAACACCAGCACCAGCCCGGTGTAGAAGACGAGCCAATAAATGTTGTTGCGAATCGCGATCAATACCGAGTTGTCGCTGAGCACCTGGGCAAAATTCGAGAGGCCGACGAAGCGCGTGCCATCCTTGGAGAGCAGGCTGATCCACGCGGTGGCGATCGTCGGATAGATCAGGAATCCCGTAACGAGGATGAGCGCCGGACCCACCCAGAGCCAGGGACGTGCCCGAGGCTGGAGATCGTCGGGAAGGCGCCGGATGACCCAGTCTGTGCCCAGGATGTAGAGGACCAGTACCACCGGAACGCCGACGACGGCGCCGATCAGGTACGGAATCCAGTCCAGGTTCACAGTCTGGGCCTCCGGCTCTTTACCGCCTCGCTAAGCGCCGCTCGTCCGTAATTGCTCCAGGTGGTTCAGGATCGAATCCAACTGGCTCGGATTCTGGATGTACTGCACAATGCCCCCGAAGAAGGCCGTCTGCAGCGCGTTGTCTTGCAGGTCGCCGGCGTCGAACTCCGGCGGATTAGCCGCCAGCAGCAGCTGCGCCGCCTTCTTCGATTGGTCGTCGGTGTAGTTGTCGAGCGTCACCTGCTTGTTGGGCGAGATCGCGCCACCACGCTTGACCCAGATCTTCTGCGCATCTGGCGTGGTCAGATATTTGATCAAGCTGCGCGCCGCCGCCGAGTCCTTGAACATGCCGAACAGGTCGCCGGCGACCACTTGCGCGCCCGTGTACTGCGAGTTGATGTCGGGGAACCCGAAGAAGTTGAAGTCGGTGTTGGGCTGAAGACTCGGGAAGTCATGTGTGAAGAAGCTGGTGATGAACGACGCCTGGTGATGCAGGTAGCATCCTGGCGGGTTCTGGAACATCGGGTCGAAGGCTGTGCCGAAGTTAGTCGAGAGCACGTAGTTCTTGCCGCCGTAGGTCAGGTTGGGGTTGTTGACGACGGCCCCGAACGACTGCCACGCCGTCTTCATCTCCGGCGAGTTCCACGGCTCCTGGCCAGCGCCCCAGGCCTCGTACTTCGTCGGCCCGGCCTGGCGGAGGAAGAAGTCCTTGACCCAATCGGTGCCCGGCCACCCGGAGGCCGCGCCGCTCTCGACCCCGATGCACCAGGGGGTTTTGTTGGTCTTCTGACGGATCGTCGTGTAGGCTGCGACCATATCGTCCCAGGTCTTCGGGGGCGAACTGAAGTCGACGCCGGCCGCCGTGATCGTCTTGGGATCGTAGTAGATCAGGCCCTTGATGGAGGCCTTGATGAAGATGCCGACCAGCTTTCCGTTGACCGTGCCCAGCTTCACCCAGTTCTGGCCGTACTGGCTGTTCATGGCATTCATGTCGACCGCGCTGTCGAGCGAGACCAGCTTGCCGGCCTTGGCAAACTGCGCCATCTGCCCGGGACCAGGGAGTCCCGCGAGGTCAGGCGGATTGCCCGCCTGGATGCGAGTGGTGAGCAGCGCATTGACGTCGCGGCTGCTTTCGAAATCGACCTTGTTGCCGGTCTGATCCTCCCACGGCTTGACCATGGCAAGAAACGACTTCTGCTCGTCACCACTCCAGGTCGCGATGACATCAAGATGCTTGCCGCCACTGCTGCTCGAGGTGGGCCCGCACGCCGCCGTAAGTAGTGCAACGAGGATCGCGACCGAAAATACCCGCCCCAACCTGGAGCTATCCATAGCTTCCTCCCTACTCTTGTGATCGCCCCTCTGAATCACATTTGATACTAACCCTCGGGTATGCACTCGTCAAACTTAGGGCGCGATCTGCCGCATTGGCTAACGATCTCTAATAGGTCTCGTGGCCACCACCAAAGCCGTGCTTTTAGGACCCTTGCGCCCGTCCGCCGGGCAGGACCGCCGGAGGTAAGCTCGTCACACCCTCGAGCTCAAAGACCTTGGCCCGGCCGCGATGTCCCTTAACCAGCCTCACCGCCGACCGTGAGACGTTGAGCCACTCGGCAATGGCACTGACCACAGCCTGGTTGGCGGCGCCGGCGGTCGGCGCGGCGGTAACCCAGGCCTCCAGCGTCTGACCATCCCAGCAAAGCCGGCTGCGGCTCGACCGTGGATGGACACGAACCGCGAGCCGGACCACGCCCGTCAGCTCAGCCCACGGCGGTCGTGACTGACGGCGATGATGGTGCCTTCGTCCTTCCAGAGCGCTCTATTACCCTTATCGCAGAGAGCGCTTCGGGCGCTCAGCGCTGCTTGGCGAGGGAGTTCGTCCATGAGTTGCGGACGCGGACGCGGCATCCTTCGGTTAGAGGACCCCGTGAAGGCGATGGCTGGGGCGAAAGGATTCGAACCTTTGATTACCTGATCCAGAGTCAGGCGCCTTACCAGCTTGGCCACGCCCCAGCGAGGGCTGGAAAGCGACGACAGTCTATCAAATGCAAATTCGAGTGTAGCCTTGCTTTTTAGCATAATCGTGTCTCCTAACGACGGGCATGCGCACGGACATCGGATCTGCTCCATGCATTGGATCCGAACACCGCTCAGGGTTACCGGATAAGTCGCGGGGTGCCTGTCGACGAGCACCTAGCGAACGAAACGGACATCATCGTCAACATCGACGATCGCCATCGCGTCGGGGACAGCGTCGGGGAGCCAGGCAAGTGTGTCATCCAAGCATGGCAGCGTCGTGCACGTTCTGCGCATTCCCACCACTCGGCGCGCGACGCGTGCCCACAAGCACCTCTTGAGTGACGGGGAAAACTTCGGCACCATTGCCGACGATTTAGGGCCGCGTTCAGAATCGAATTAGGCTCGTGAATTAGGCACTCTTGCCGATGCAAGGGGCGACAGCGGGTGGCACGCTGTCGAACGAAAGATGATCGCGGCCCCCTCCGGCGACGACCGCGGGGCAAGGGGAGCATCATTGGAAAGCGGCAGGCGGGCTGTCCGGCTGGAGCATCTCGGTACGGTTGACGTCGACGTCCATCACCTGACGCCGCGCCAGGCTGAGGTTTTGCGCTTGCTGGCCAGAGGCTGGACGGATGCCCAGATCGCGGCCGAGCTGTTTCTAAGCCGTCGGACGGTGCATGCGCATCTACGTGAGATCTTCCGCAAGCTGGGCGTCTCGCACCGGAGCGCCGCGACACGCTACGCGATCGAGCACGGGCTGGCCTAGCCCCCCGTACCACCGTTGGGAGGGGCCAGGCCTCGGCCCTTGGCGGCATGACTGTTATGCTTAGCATCGTATAGCACAATGCAGTATCGATCACGAGCGTGGGTCTTGGACAAGACGTACCCTGATCGGCTGACGTCCCGAGAGGTGAACGTCCTGAAGTTGGTCAGCGTAGGCTTGACCAACCGCCAGATCGCGCAACGGCTCGGCCTGAGTTCGCGCACCATCGACGCCCATCTGCGCTCGATCTTTGGCAAGATCGGCGTCGGCTCTCGCAGCGCAGCGACCCGGTGGGCGGTCGAGCACGGTCTGATCTAGCGGGTCAGGCGGACCGGCAGGCCCTAGCGCCGCCTCCCACGTCCTGGCCGCTCGCGGCAGAGTTTGCAGCCGCTATCGTTGTCCTTTACAGTAAGTGCTCGCACAAATCCGGCTATGGCCGCGAGGAACCTCAGGCTTGGTTCGGAACACGACGCATGAGCACTCATAACCCTCCACAGAGGCCGGCCGCGCGTGAGCGCCTTCTGACCACCCGGGAAGCTGCGACCTTCCTGAAGGTCAGCGAGGCCTCGATTCGCCGTTGGACGGATAGCGGCCTCCTCCCGGCGAGTCGCGTCGGTCGCCGGCGCGCCCGCCGTCTTCGCGAAGAAGACCTCAGGAGCTTTCTTCAGGCGGGCCCGAGCCCGAACCTCGCTGCATCCGACACCAGCCCAGCGTCGACCATGGTCATCCAGGACGTGGTCGTCTCCCTCGGCAGCCACCTGGCGTGCTTTTACACGACGGATACGGGCCGGCTCCGGATCGGCCTCCCCTTCCTGAGGGACGGCTTGCTGGCCGGCCAGACGGTCTTACTCCGGGCCGTCCCCGGAGTGCGCGAGCACTATTTCGGCTCGCTGCGGGACGAGGGCATCGATGTCGCGGAAGCCATCCGCAACGGCCATCTGGTGCTTTACACCGAGGGCTCGCCTTCGGCCATGGAGCAGGTCGCCAAGTTTGAGCGCTTCCTGACCGAAGCGTCCCGCAGGCGATCGGGCCCGATCCGCATCCTGGCCGAGGTGCTGGCGAACCTCCAGACCGTGGGCTCGGTTGCCGAGCACCTGGCCGTCGAGCAGCAGATTGATGCGCTTTTCAAACGGTTCCCGGTGGTCACCCTCTGCGCCTACGACGTCCGCGCCTTCGATGGTGTGACCGTCGTCGAGGCGCTCAAACTCCACTCGGACATCTTCGGGCCCCAGGTCGGCTACTGGCTCAGCTGATCAGAATTGAGCCAATGCCCAAGCCCGCACGTAACCAGGGCGTCCTTGCCCTGGACATCGGCACATCCTCCGTCCGCGCCGTCATCTATGACCCCCGCGGACGGATGCTGGAACCAACCTACTGCGACCTGCCCTACAAAGTGCGGACCACGGAACCTGGCGAGGTCTCGTCGCAACCCGATGCCCTGGTCACACTCATCGCCAGAAGCATCGACGGCGCTCTGAAAGTGGCCCGCCGGGACAAGGTTGAGATCCTGGCGGCCGGCGCTTCCTGCTACTGGCATAGCCTGATGGGGGTCGACCGCTCGGGTCGACCGACCACCGAGCTGCTCACCTGGGCTGACACCCGCAGCACGTTGGAGACGCGCCGCTTGCGAACCCACTTCGACGAGCGCGCCTATCATGCGCGTACCGGGTGTTTCTTCCACGCCAGCTACTGGCCGGCGAAGCTGCGCTGGTTGCGAGCGACGCGGCCCGCCCCGGTCCGCCGCACGGCTCGCTGGATTTCGCTGGCGGAATACCTCTACCAGCAGCTTCTCGGCGACTCACCGGTGAGTTATTCGATCGCGTCTGGGACCGGACTCTTGGATGTCAACCGCTGCCAGTGGGACGAAGCAGCGCTGCGACTGGCCGGCATCGGGGTAAAAGACCTCTCGCCGCTGCGCGACTGGGATCAGCCGCTCCACTCGCTACGTCCGAGCTTCGCGCGACGATGGCCAGAGCTCCGCAAGATCCCGTGGTACCTCCCGCTCGGTGACGGGGCGCTCGCCAACGTCGGGGCCGGCGCCATGAGCCCACGCTGGGTCTGCGCCACCATCGGAACTTCGGGAGCCCTGCGGGTGATGCTCGAACGCGATCGCGTCACCGTTCCCTGGGGAACTTTCGTTTACCGTCTCGATCGCCGTCGGTTCGTTCTTGGCGGGGCGCTGAGTGAGGGCGGCAACGTGATGCGATGGTTCACGGACGGCCTGGGCCTGCACCATAAGAAGGCCCTGCAGCGTGCGGCTGCCGCCATCCCGCCCGACAGCCATGGCTTGACCGTGCTGCCCTTTTGGGCCGGTGAGCGAAGTCCCAACTGGCGAGGGGACGCGCGCGCCGTGATCGCGGGACTGTCACTGGGGACACAGCCCGCCCAAATGCTCAGGGCGGCGATGGAGGCGATCACCTATCAGTTAGCGACGGTTGCGTCGGCGATGCAGCGCGTCATCAATCGACCGGAATCGGTGATCGCGACCGGCGGCCAACTAGTCAACTCGCCGGCGTGGAGCCAGATGCTGGCCGATGCGCTGAATCTCCGCGTCATGACATCGTCGGAGCCCGAAGCCTCGAGCCGCGGAGCCGCGCTGCTCGTGCTCCACTCGCTGGGCAAGCTACCGCGACTCTGGTCGACCAGGCCGCCGCGCGGCCGGACTTTCCGGCCGCACCCGCGGGTGCATGCCATCTATGAAGGGGCGCGGCGGCGCCAGCAGCACCTGTATGACCGGCTCTTTCCGCCGCTCGGACGACCCGCGCTGTCAACCCCTAGCGCCGCGGCGGGATCAAGCTCCAAAACGAAGGATCTTCGAAGCCCAGCCGCCAGACACTGATCCCCTTCAGCCCGTATTCGTACATCAGCGGCAGCTTACGGCGCAGCGTGTCGGTGCTCTGGATCCAGAGCTCGTGATGCACCCCGAAGGCGTTGTAGCCGAAGTGCATTTCCTCCTCGCTCCCATCGAACGTGGGCGATGCGCCATAGGCCTGAGCCAGCGTCATCGCATCGGCGTAGGAGCTGGACGTCAACCTGCCGACACCAGTCCAGTCGTGATAGTAGGTCGGCAGGCCGAGCGTCGCCTTCTCCGGCGCCACGCCCTGCATCGAGAACTCGAGCGCGCGGCGGATCCACGGCGTTCCGGAGACCGGTCCCGGCGACGTGACGCCGTTGTGCTCGTCGTAGGTCATGAAGGACAGGAAGTCGGCGGCCTTCGCCAGCGCGACGAAGTCGTAGGCGCCCGACCATTGATGGAAATAGTCAAGCAGCGCACCGGTGGCCGTGTCATCGCCGGGGAGGCGCGGAATCACGGCGATCGATAGGTTGAGCCCGGCGAGATGGAAGGCGTCGGCGCACTCCTGCACCAGCGCCGTCAGTAGGTCGCGGTCGGTCCACGGAATCTGCTCGAAGTCCAGCTGGAAACCGGCGTAGCCGTAGGTCTTCGCCTCATTGACCAGGTTGCGGGCCAGCGCGGCGCGACGATCGGGGGCTGCCAGGATCGTATGGCCCACGGCGGGATCGACATCCTTGTTGACCACGAGCGGAATGATGGCGACGCCATTTGCGTGGGCCGCGTCGATCACGTCCCGACGAGCATATCCCGTGATGCTGCCGTCGGGGTTGGCGTCGTACCAACCGGGGCTCAGCACATCGATCTGGTTCAGGTGAGCAAACAGCGACGCGTGGCCGTCGTCGGTGTTGACGTAGTACATCTGGACCATCCGGCCCGGTACGACCTGGGTCAGGGTCGAAGGGATCGACAATCCGGCACTCTGGAATTTCCGGCTCCGGGTGCCATCCTGGGCTTCAATGCCGGGATCGATCATCACCACCGCATGGTCAGCAAGACGGAACCCGGTCGACACCACGTCGACGGTCTGGGCGTCACGCCAGGTAAAGGTCGGATTCCCGGTCACCGTCACGTGATCCTGCGCCTGAGCCCTGTCCGCAACCGGCCGCGAAAACCGGATGGTCGCCGCCACACTCGGCGGCGCGCCCACCTGAAGGTGATACAGATGCATCGAAACGGCAACCGTCAGCGGCGGGACGATCTGAAAGGCCGCGCGGATATGCATGGCGCCCGCGGCCAGCTGCACGATGTGACGGCTGCCCAGCGGCAGCGGGCCGGGCAGGGCGACACGCAGCACGGTGGTCGTCGAGGTGGCTGAGACCGCGACCGCGCGGCCGTCCATGAAGAGCTGCCAGTCACCCGGCCTGAGCGGGCGGCTGACCTTGACGACCAGTTGCGGATGCGGCGACACCTGTGGGAGTGAGGTCGACAGCACGGAGGCCCCGTCGAGTTCCATGGCATCGACGTTCACGACCGGCATCGGGTCCAGTGCCGTGACCAGCAAGCCACCCATGAGAAGCACCCCGGTCGTCAGCGCGCCGGCGCCGAGGACGAGGGGAAGGCGCATGCCGGCGCGAGTATCGCCGGGGCGCGTTACCGCCGCAAACGATCGAAATGGTAGCAACTGCGCCTCTGGTGTTACCGCCTTAGAGCGTGATGGCGGTATCAGCTTTGCTGGTTGGCGGCTTTGGTTTCGGGGTAAAAAAAAATCCGTGGACGTACTGGATATCCTCCGCCGCCAGGCCGGTCGCTTTCAGTGCCCGCAGTGTGGGCAAAGCCTGGCCAATTGCCAGCTCGAGATGGTCGCGCATGCCGATGACCAATCGGTGGTCAAAGTGATCTGCGCCCATTGCCAGGACACCCGGCTGATCGCGGTCGCCTTCGCCGCCGAAACCGAAACCAAGGCGCCCGCCATCGAGGTTCGCGACCAGCCGGTCGATGATCTCGGCGGGCCGATCACGAGCGATGACGTGCTCGATGCCCGGCTGGTGCTCGCCGGCCACGAGGGCGACCTGGCCAGTCTGCTGCATTAGCCTCGCCTGTCACCAGGCGGTAACAATCCACGCGGGAATCCCGCGAGCCTGATTCAAAGTCGACAGGGCGGCCGCTGGACTTGACCCACCCTGGACCGTAAGATGGCGCCGTGAAGAGGGGATGGGTCCGTCGGGTGGCGGCAAGCCTGCTCGCCCTGGCGACCTGGTCGCTGGGCGGACTCTCGGCCCTTGCCGGCCCGACCGTGCCGACGTTGAGCCAGCGCTCGCAGCAGTGGTCACGTGACGCGCTCGGCAGCGATCCGGTAGACACGATCGGCTCCGCCGGCTGTGCCCTGACGGCCGTCTCGATGGTGGCCGCGGCCTACGGCTACCCGGTAAACCCCCAGCAGCTGAACCGCTGGCTCACCGCCCACGGCGGCTACATCGAGAACGATCTGCTGCTCTGGCGACAGGCCACCGCGGTGACACAGGGTTCGGTCCGCTGGCAGTGGCTCCATGTCCCGGGGATGGTGTCGCAGCTGCGGACCGACGACCAGGACATCGAGGATCTCCCGCCGCAGTCAATCGTCGAATCGGCGCTCGACGCCGGCCGGCTGGTGGTGGCTGAGGTACGACTCTACGGCGGGATGCACTTCGTGGTCATCACCGGCCACCGCGGCGACATCCTCTATATCAATGATCCATGGTTTGGGGATCGCACCACGCTACAGGCCCGCTACGGCCGGTATCAACAGGCGGTGCACTCGGCGCAGATCTACGCCCGCAGCTAGCGGCGGGGTCGCTCAGGCGGCGGCGAGGTCCTCGTCGTAGCCGGCCGGACCCCACTGGCGGGTCCGCTGCGCGACGGCGGCACACAGGTTCGCGTAGGTATCCTCCCGAAAGAGCGCGCGGTTCAGTTTGAGCACCCGGCTGCCGGCAGCGATCTCGAGATGACCGCCCTGGCGGGTGATGACCTGGCTCATCCCCTGCACCCGGTCCCACGGGACCAGACGCGGCCGGCGCTTCAGCCAGCCATGCCCGATGGGCCGCAGCGCGATCCCTTCGCGGGTCACGATCACCTCGATCCACTCGTTGAAGAAGCTGTTGAAGAGCAGCCCCAGGCTGAAGGCGAGGCCGCAGCCCATCGCGATCGCGAGGGCCGCGAAGGAGCCGCGATGGGTCTCCGAGATCTCGATGACGGCCAGGACGAAGCCGAGGGCGCACGCCGTAATCGGTACCCCGGGCCAGAGGATGACCAGCCGGTTCAACGGGCTATCCGGCCGAAAACTCATATGCGCTGATAACGGTATCGGGGCCGATCGAAGCCAACATTTCGGCGATCAATCCGACGCAAGACTGTTTCACCCGCGTAACCGCGCCCGCGCGAAAGCGCGGCTCGCCCCGCGGGCTCGCCGTCCCTTAAACGTCCAGCTCTTTGACGTCGAGGTCGCGCAGCTCCGGCGGCGCCGACAGGCCGTTATCGACCAGGATGCGCAGCAGCCGAAGGACGTAGCGTGCGCCGTTGAGGTTGACGCCGTGCTGGCGGGTGAGCGTCTGGATCGCCTGGAGCTTGCGAATGTCTCGCTGGGAGAACCGGCGCCGGTTGGTGGAGGTGCGCTTGGGGACCACCAGGCCAAGGTGCTCGTACATCATCAAAGTGCGCGGGTGTGTCTGCAGGATCTCGGAGGCGACGCTGATGGTGTAGATCGGCTTGTCGAGTGAGAGGCTCGTGTCCGTCGGCGCTCGACGGGTTACTCCTTTAGCCAATCTTCGATGCCCTCTGAGAGGCTGGTCGGGGTGGTGCGCGCCTTGATGAGGTACTCGTGCGCCCCGAGCTTCAGCCCGCGTGCGACCAGATCCTCTTCATCGTAATTAGACAGGATGATAACCGGAATTTCGCGGGTCTTCTCCTGCGCCCGCAATTTCCTCAACACTTCCAGCCCATCCATCTTCGGCAGGCGGATATCGAGAAAAATGATGTCCGGGGCGAGGTCGCCGGCTTTCTTCAGACCCTCCTCGCCGTCGAGCGCCGTGTTGACACGATAGCCGTCGAGCTCTAACTTCAGCCGGTACATCTCGAGCACGGAGGGATCGTCTTCCACAAGGAGAACGTCGACCAGGTCTTCGTCGGCCTGCCTTGCCCGGTTCGCGCCAGCGCTGCGGCGCGTCTTACTTTCCATAACACTCCCCTTGGCGCGAAGCAGTATAGATGAAGTCCGGGAATCGCGCGGGTCCTATGGCTGCCAAAACGGCGCACTCCCTGCGAGGCAAACGCACGGTGCCTGAAAGTTCCGGAAAAAGTTAAGGCCCTCCGAAAGGAGGGCCCGAAGAGGGGGGCAAGAGAACTAGCTCGGATTATAGGCATGCGCGAAAGTCTTGTCAACAAGGGCGCAGTCAGAAAGTATCCCGATCTGACTATCGGTAAAGCGCACCACGCGCGCTTCGCAAAAAAACCACCGTGGGCGCGCCGGCACGACGACCCGAAAGCAGATAGGCAGATGGAGAGGCCGGTTCAGACGTCCAGCTGAGAGACGTCGATGTCGTGGAGCTCGACGGGCGCCGCCAGCTGATGCTCCTGAAGCAGTTTGAGAAGCTTCATGATGTAGCGCACGCCGGCCAGGTTCACAGAGTGATGCCGGGTCAGCTTCTGGATCGTCTGCAGCTTCATCACATCGCGTTGCGAGAACCGGCGGCGGTTGGTCGAGGTCCTCTTCGGGACGACCAGCCCGAGGTGCTCGTACATCATCAGCGTCCGGGGATGCGTCTCCAGGATCTCCGACGCGACGCTGATGGTGTAGATCGGCTTGTCCAGGGAGATATTGGTGGCGCGTCGGGTATCACGCTTGACGGCGGTTGCCATAGGACCCTCCATGATGTGTCTGCTTCCCGGTCTGAATACGCCGACGCCGCTCGGTAGCTCCAACCGGCTGAATCTTGGCCGAGTATATGAGGCCGCTACCGCGTGCTCAACGCAGGATTCGTAAATAGATGTGAACTCACTTGAACCACCAGTTCCGCCCTAAGCAAGTAGACAGCCGGTTTCCCTATTGGCGAGGGCTTGCCGGCGGCCGGGCTGGGGCGGGGGGAGACGACTCGGCCGTGGCGGCCTCGGCAGGCAGGCCCGCCGGCGAGGCGATCCGGCGACCCGCATGTGTGCGACCGCCGCCACCCGGGGTTGGAGGCGCGGGCCCAACGCGCGCCCGGATGTGGCTCAACGTCGACTCGCGGAGGATGAGGAAGAGCAGCAGCGCGATCGAGCCCAGCAGGAAATTCGTCCCGAGCCACCCGTAGGCCAGGAAAAAACCCAGCACGAACCCGATGACGGCCATCAGGAATGCGGCAATCGTCCCAATGTGCATGAACTCGTCCTGCAGGTGGTGCCGAGGAAAGAGCTGGCGCAGCCGGTGTTCCAGACCACCCCCGGCCGAACTCGGGTTCAATGATCCGGCCGACGATGCGTCGGATACGGAGCCGGCGACCGGATCCGCCTGCGACTTGCCGCAGAACCGGCAGAAGCGCGCATCCGCGTCGATCGGCTTGCCACACTCGCGACAGAAGACGGTCCCGCCTTTTCCCGCCGCGTCGGAACTCGCCAAAGCGGCCCCATTATAGGGCCCCGATCGTCGGCGGCCGGGGATTGTGGACCCGCGTAACCAAACCGCGGGCCGCCCCGTTGGACAGACAACAGGGGGAAACCCAGCCCGATCTCGTAAAAGGAGCTCCGTTTAGATTACAATGGACCCATCAGATGTCCGGCAGCAGGAGCAGTCAGCTTTTAGGAGCTTGAGTTGATAAGTATTCGGCATGCGACCCACTCAGCAACCGCCAGCGGTCTCTCATCGCTCGACGCTCGCCGGCGGCAGATCCGTCGTCTTCGCCGGTCGCCTCTTCGAGCCATTGCGAGCGGGACGGCGTGGGGAGCGGTTATCCTCCTTTCTCTGTGGCTCCTGTTTTCCGGGATCTTCGGGTTTCTGAGCGCCTAGCGGCGCGTCGCCGGAGTCAGCGGAACCTCAACCGCTGGCGCCGGCGTAGCCGTGCGGACTTTCGGCGCGTCCTGATCCTCGGCCTGATGGTCGTCTTCCTGCTGCCGCTGCTCAGTATCCCCGCGATCACTGCCCAGGCCGTTGGTACCTTGCCGCCGGTGAGCGGGCTTTCCTCCAACAAGATTCAGCAGGACACCCTCATCTACGACCGCCATGGCACCCTGCTCGCCGACATCGGCAAGGCGGGCGACCATCGGATCGTCGTGCCGCTCAATTACATCTCGCCCTGGGTGGTAAAGGCGACCCTCGCCACCGAGGACCGCACCTTCTACTCCAACAGCGGGATCGACGTCGCCGGCATCGTCCGCGCCGCCATCGCGAACTATCAGCACCACGCCGTGAAGCAGGGTGGCAGCACCATCAGCCAGCAGCTCGTCAAACAGGTCTACATCGGATCGAACGCTCCCGCCGATATCCAGCGCAAGCTCAAGGAAGCCATCCTCGCCATCGAGCTGAACCGTGAATACAGCAAGAACCAGATCCTCGAGATGTACCTCAACACCATCTTCTACGGCAGTCAGACCTACGGCATCGAAGCCGCCGCACGCAGCTACTTCCAGACCAATGCGCATGACGTTTCGCTGGCGCAGGCGGCGATGCTTGCCGGACTGCCGCAGGCGCCGACGCGGTACAACCCGGTGGTCAACTTCCAGTCAGCCAAGCAGCGACAGGCGCAGGTGCTCACCGCGATGGTCGGCGAGAAGTACATCACGGCGGCGCAGGCCGAGGCCGCCTATGGCGTCAAGCTGCAGGTCTTCCCACCGATCAACAAGTTCGAGGCGCCCTACTTCGTCGACTATGTCTTGAAGACGCTGGCCAAAGACTTCAAGATCACCTCCGACGACCGGCGTGGCTACCGCGTCTACACCAGCCTCGACCTGAACCTGCAGCACATGGCCGAGCAGGTGGTGCACGAGCAGGTGGCGCAGAAAGGCAACTTCTATAACTTCCACGACGCCGCCCTGGTCAGCATGGACCCGAGGACCGGTGAAGTGCTGGCCATGGTCGGCGGCGATGACTACAACCGGCCGGGTGGCCAGTACAACTTCGCCTACGACGTCCCGCGCCCGCCTGGCTCGAGCTTCAAGATCTTTACCTACACCGCCGCCATCGAGAGCCGAAAAGTCAACATGCTCAGTCCAATCCTGGATGAGGCGCTGGTCTTTCCCACCGGCGGCGACCCCGCCGGTTTCGGCAAGTACATCCCGCAAAACTACGACCACCGCTTTCACGGCACGTTACCGCTGAAGATGGCCATGGGCAACTCGATGAATATCCCGGCGCTCAAGACAGAGCTGCGCACCGGCATCCCGGCGGTGGTCGACATGGCGCACCGCATGGGACTGACCTGCCTCGGTCCGCTTCCCTGCGTCGACCAGAGCCCGGACAACTATGGGCCCAGCCTGACCCTCGGCGCCTACCCCGTGCGACTCGCCGACATGGCCACGGCGGCCTCAACGCTGGCGACGCTCGGAGTCCGTCACCGCGAGGCGCCAATTCTCAGCATCAAGGATGGCCTCGGTCGCGACCTCTTCACCTACGACCCGAAGACGAACGAGTACCGCGCCGTCGACGCTAACGTCGCCTTCATCATCGCGTCGATCATGTCGGACGACCGCAACCGCTGCCTGGAATTCGGCTGCCACGGCGACCTCACCCTCCCCGGCCGGACCGTCGCCGCGAAGACTGGCACGACCAACGACTTCAAGGACAACTGGACGGTAGGCTTCACGCCCAGCCTGGCGACGGCGGTCTGGGTCGGAAACCCGGACAACAAGCCGCTCAGCCACAACTCCACCGGCATCGTCGGGGCGGCGCCGATCTGGCACAAGTTCATGATGCAGGCGCTCGGCGGGAAACCCGATGAGTGGTACGCGGTGCCCGCCGGGATTCACGCGGTGGGCGGGAACTACTTCCTGCCCGGGACTGAAAACCTACCGCCGACCCTGGCCCAACCCTGGCCCCAGTGCAAACTGCCGGCGAACTACAACCCCTATACGCTGACCTACTCACAGATCACCGTCAATGGCGTCTACTGCATCATCAACGCGCCCCCCCCCCCCCCCCCCCCCCCCCCCCCCCCCACCCCCCCCCCCCCCCCCCCCCCCCCCCCCCCCCCCCCCC
>Ga0070707_100001103_pt1 | contig 26657 bp, 45 predicted proteins | sample KBSK5502metaG_FD_65468 | JGI IMG/M metagenome (GOLD analysis project Ga0070707, IMG submission 65468) | Corn, switchgrass and miscanthus rhizosphere microbial communities from Kellogg Biological Station, Michigan, USA - KBS K5-50-2 metaG | ecosystem: Host-associated > Plants > Roots >...
CCGTAAACGGTAGCGATATATCGGTAACTTATGTTGTTCTGGCCAGCATACACATAAAGGTACTAGTACGAATGGGGGGGTTGACAGAGCAGGGGGAGCGTGGTAGAGTTCTGACAGAGGTGGGGGAATTCGTACCTTTCCACTTGGAGCAACCGCGGGTACTACCCCTTGCAATATACCCCCACCTCTATCTTAGAGAAAGGAGCACTATGAACTATTCACAACTCCGGCATGCCAAGAGTATTGCCAGGCACATCTTAGAGCATGTAGAGCAGCTAGAGCGCAGCATGGCCACTATCGAGAGTTTGTCAGAGCAGGAGGTTAGAGGCTTTCCAGTAGAGCGTATGGAAGCGCGCTTTGAGCAGGATACCAGCCATGCTATCAAGAAAATACAGCAGGTGTTGGCTGACATGCTGCCAGATCTGAAAAATCAATAGAAAGGATTCCTAAATGTCCCCCCAGGAGCTGGCTACCCTCATTCAGCCCATACACAAAATCTCTCGCCAGCGAATCTACGAGCTGATTAGAGATGGCCGTATCAAAGCTGAGGATGAGAAGATACTCACATCTCCAACCAGCATTGTAAAACGCTGGGAGATCACGCCTGAATCCGCGCTGGTTTTCGTGCGTGAACTTATTGACAACCAGCGCAAACGCCGCTCTCCGATTGACGAAGCTGCGGCCAATCGTATTATTGAAACTCTTGAAACACAAAAAGGGGTGTAACACACATGACACAAACTGCAACCAGTGACCAACAGATTCCAGCTTTTGACTTCCTACCGGCGCTACCGGACGAGCTGACACTTGAAGAGCGTGTAATTCTCTCTCGCTTCCGTGGCCGTGCTGAACCAATGTGGAATCATCTGGGGGAACTTATCACCGTGGTGGGCGTGCTCGTAGTGGATGATTGGAAGCGTGATCTTTCTGGGGATTATATTCTTGACGAGGACGGCGCGAAAATCCCGTGCAAGCGTTGCTTTTTCTTGACGCAGGATAACCGGCTCTACTCATCGCCGTCTAACGTTGTCTACAACTTCGTACGCACTGATCTGCTACCAGTCTGGGGCAAGGATGGCAGGCCGGGCATGCTGTTTGGTCCGGTGCCTGTCCGTATCGCTATGGGCAAGACCAAGAACGGCCAGAACACATTTTTCTTGAAGATGGAGTTTGAATAGATAGCCCGAACGTCTCATAGCGCAGAATGGCCTCCTCTGCTATCATAGAGGAGGCCATTTTCGGGGGAAACATGGTACCTTTTTGCACACGTACCATACCTATTATATCATACCGCTCCATGAGGTATCATCCTTCCTCACTACTTTTTAAAGGATTATTTCATCATGCCTGAAGAACCCTCGTGGCTCACTGAGCAACTTTCACATATCTATCCATCTCAAGAGACGCAGCCGCTCCAGGTCAATGGTAGCAAAAAGAAGGCTGGCAAGCCAAAGGCTTACCAGAAACCTGATTCTTCTAACGTTGTTGTACCTTTAGATGTGTTTGATTTTAATGACCTCTTGCGAGAAGAGTTTGAACCGCTCCAATGGATTATTCCAGAGTATTTACCGGAAGGCTTAACGCTGCTTTTTGCACGGCCAAAGGTGGGTAAATCGATGCTTGCACTCGCGCTGAGCCTGCGTATGGCACGGCGTGTCAGCGGCGGTGTTGATGGCACTGTGTTATACCTGACGCTTGATGATACCAACAAACGCCGCTTGCAATCACGGACCAGGAGCCTCCTGCAAGGTGAAGAAATCGAGGGGAGCCGTGTCTGGGGAGCTACACAGGCGCAAACACTGGATAGTAACCTGGTGGGGCAGCTGGAAGATTGGATGAAAGAACATCCACTGACACGGCTTATGGTCATTGACGTGTACGCCAGGATTAAGCCGAAAAAGGTCAACGATGATGTATACAAATCGGATTATGATGCGCTCTGCAAGCTACAAGAGTTTGCAGTGAGGTACCACCTGGCGATCATCCTGGTGCATCACACGCGCAAGCAGGCAGATACCGGCGATTGGATTGATAATATCAATGGTTCTACTGGCCTGGCTGGGGCAGTAGATACGATCTGGATGTTAGAGCGCGCCGCACGCTCCAACAATCTTGTGCTCAGAGTCAAGGGCCGGGATATTATGAATGAGCTTGCTATAGGCTTGACTCTCGATGAATTAGACGCGCCTTGGAAGTTGGAAGAGGAAGGGCTAGAAGTAATCGATGTGAGCGTCTCTGAGCAGAAGATCCTTGATGCTTTTTGGGCCGAGAATTACAGAATTACAGAATTACAAGGAAAAAAAGATTGTAATTCTGTAATTCTTGTAATTCTTACCCCAAAAAAAATTGCTGAATTGACGCAACTCAAGTACACCACTGTGCTGGGTACACTCAGGCGCATGCTTCAGAAGAACCTTGTAACGCAGACTACGTACGGAAGTTATCGGATTGCTGCGCAACCAGAAATAGCCGTAGACGAGAATCCAACAACTGTCATGCCTGTTGTTGTCATACCCCATTGCCAGGACTGGAAATGCATTCTAGGGCCGAACAGAACGCACCTGATTCGACGTGGCAATCAGATTGAGTTCTGGTGCAAGGAACACCAGGGCTATATTAACGAGAAAGGGAGACCGATACTGTGATTTTAGAGGACAAATTCCTTGTGCTGAAGCGCTCAGACATTGATGCTGCTTTAACTACTGGACAGCGTGACATGTTTCTCTGGTTGGCAGCTCAGATAGCCGTTTATCGGGTAAGGAAGGGAAAGCCACCGACACACAAGTATGTGGTCATTAATCAAGACGAGCCATACTTTGCTGAAGTGCTCAGATTGATGGAGGAATCACATGAACAATAAAGACGAATCCACCATCGCTGCTATCGAGCAACAACTACACATCCCCGGCAAATACGGTCCCTGGTGGACCGCGCGCCGCTTGCTGCAAGAATGTTGGAAGCACAAACCCTCTGTGCTCAGGAATACAACTTTTGACCTGCGAGACCTACCTTTCATGGGGGCTGCAAGAGATATCCTCTGGAGAAGGCCACTAGGGCCTCATATGGTAGGCAGGTGGGTACATCACTACGATAAGAACTCACAGTATCTCTCGGCTTGCAGGGGCGTAAGAATGGGCATTGGAGACCCGATTCACATGAATAATAGGCTGATTGTTTCAGGACTGCCAGGCATCTACCACATAGCTGATTTTACGATGATGGGGGCCTTTGGGCCGGTTTTCTATCCGCCGATTATTGAACCTGATCAACAGTGGATTACAGATGATGTGCTGCGATTTGCGCTTGAGCAGGGATATATTCTTGAGGTAGATGAAGCCTGGGTATTCCCTGACTACACAAAGGTTCTCAACCGTTGGGCTGGTGACATCTGGCGTGCTCGTCTGTACTTCAAGCACCGGAACCCAGCAGCCTATGCAGAAATGAAAGCCATCGCCACCGTAGGCGTTGGCAGCTTCGCCACCTCTGAGGAAAAACATCCAGGGCTAGACCTCATCCATCCAAACTGGTGGGCCGATGTCGTAGGCAAGGCCCGAGTAAACATGCTTGCTAACCTGCTCAAATTCGGCTCGCCTGTGCTGATCAGGACTGATAGCCTCTGGTACGTTTCTCGAGATCCAAACTACAGAACAGCTGTACCAGGTATCCTAGACCGCATGACCGAATGTGGCGGCTACAAGTATGAATCATCCTTCCAATTGACTGAGGAGCTATACAACCAGGCACAAGGGCTGGGGCATGCGGAGCTGGCAAAGCTGTTTCATGACGTGGAAGAATTGGAGGATACTGGATCATGAGAATATTGATAGCATGTGAGTTCTCCGGCCTGGTACGGGATGCTTTCCTGGCCAGAGGGCATGAGGCTCTTAGCTGTGATTTAGAGCCAACAGAGCGGCCAGGGCCGCATTATCAGGGGAATGTACGGGACTTGCTAGGGGAAAGATGGGATATGATGGTTGCTTTCCCACCGTGTACATATCTATCAGCAGCAGGCGCTAGATGGTGGAAATACCGAAAAAGAGAGCAACAGGAAGCTCTTGATTTTGTTCAACTCTTGATGAATGCTGACATTCCCAGGATTGCTATAGAAAATCCGCAAGGAATTATCAGCACTCTAATCAGAAAACCTGATCAGGTTATACAGCCTTACTTCTTTGGTCATGAGGAATCCAAGCGCACCTGTCTCTGGCTAAAGAATCTTCCATCTCTTATGTCAACTTGTCTCTTCTTAGAGAGAAAAAAGTGGATTCTTTCCCTCGCTCCTTCTCCAACAAGGGGCAAGGAGCGAAGCCGTACTTTTCCGAATATTGCCTATGAAATGGCCAGGCAATGGGGAGGCGAACTCTCATGATGGATCGCCAGCTCCTCCAGGATACCATTGACGCAAAATACCATCCTGTCTATATGAAGACAGCCTCTGAAGCCATAGAGTACTACAAGGAAAAATACGGCCAGAAGAAATGGACTCGTGCCATTGCAGAAGACCTCTATGGCACGATCAAGGACAAAAAAGGCAAGGATGCCAGCGTGAAAAGCATTCAACGCCGCTTTCAGGGTGATCGGCTCGCAAAAGAGGAAGGCAAAAGCGGCCCGATTTACGAGCAATTAGGAAGGAAGCTCCCCCCTCTGAGGCGTGAGCTACAAGGGAATCGCCTCAAACTTGTAGTGACAGCGGTCCAGGAAAATGGCGGCCGTGAACGCTCCTGGACTGCTACATGGTCAGGAGCAGACGCTTACGCCTTCGCCAACGATCCCAGCTACTACCGCTTTTTCAGGAAGCTGAACTATGCCCCGCATGTGATTGATCAGTTTGACGGTGATGATAGCTCAGCACTGGTAGTTACTGAGGTGACGTGATTATTCTGCCAGGATGACAGCTTTCACGCTGCCATCCTCAAAAAAGGACACCTTGACCCGATCACCCGATGCAAAATGCTCTCGGATGTTCTTCTCCAGGCCAGCAGACATGGTGAGCGGCTCTTGCTCCAGAGAGATTCCTTTGTCGGTAATGTGAAGCCTCCCGACTTTTTCTTTTGTCATACCTCTACTCCTTAGAAAATAGGAAAGAAACTCTTGACGTAGTACTTTTGGGTTTTGCATGGTTCAACCCTTTTCAAGTTTTCAACTTGATTTCCTTTTCCTTCCTGCCCCATGGCGGTATCCTCCCCATGGTTTTGTCGGAATCAAGTTATGCGTGTACTGCAAGCCGCTTTTTTCAAGTTGATTTCTCCCCCCAGGAGCGGCTATGCCCTGGGGGTTTTCAAGTTTTTTGACGTGCCATTCACAGCGGGGAGCTTCTTTGTCGGTACTCCGAGCATCTTTTCAAGTTGATTCAGCGTGTAGCCCTGCGCGGCTGCGGCTTCAGCAAGAGCCTTCAAGCGTTCTACTTCCGGGTCCTCTTCAACGATAGAAGGGGGGGGGAGTGCCTGCCGCATGGGTTCAGATTCTTCTTCCAGGTCAAAATCATGTTGTTTCGGGTGCCTGGCGCGCCATTCCAGGATCAGGTAAAACATCAGTGCCAGGATGTTGAACACCAGCGCAAAGATGCTGACGCCATAGCCTGTATTCACCATGCTCTGATCGACTCCCAGATGGAAGCGGAAATAGAATTGCACTACCAGATAGAGGACAGAAGCCACAAGAGAGAGTACAAAGGTGATTACCCAGGCAATTCCTACCCACCACCAGGCACCACGGCTCTTGAACCTGTAGAACGTGTGAACAATAGCCCAGACAGCGGCCATGACATCGAAAGATACCAGTGTGAGTATCCTGGCTAATAGCTGATCGTCAGGAAACAGCCAGGTGATAAACTGCCAGGTCTGCCAGCCGAACAGGGTGAGCAGTGCCCCGTAGATAATCAGGCATACCCACATAATGGGGGTGTTCGCGCTTGCTGCCTTCTTCTGAACAGCCATCATTTCTCTCCTTCCAGTACTACCCCGGACACGGTGTCCAGGGTAAGCTCTTCATGATAAATCGTACTAAGTGCAGCTAGCACGCGATTCGCCGTGTCTTTGTGCACTGGCTCCCCATCTCGCATTCTTCTTATAGTCTTTTCATGCACGTGGGCACGTCTAGCTAACTCAGCAATCGAGATTGGGAGCTGATCAAAACAATCGGAAAGAGGAATCATTCTGGACTCCTTACATACTCCCACAGCAGCCAGCAGAGGGCAGCCAGTAGGGTAACGGTTGCTACAAGAATCAATACAAAAATGACAAAAATAATGTGAGATCACCTCCTTTGATATTCTATGACACATTCATAGTATACTCTAACTCCGCTTCAGAAGCTACTTGACAACTCGCAAACTTCTCTGCTATACTATAAAAAAGCCTATCAGAGTTGGGGGACTCCGATAATGTGCTCAGATCAACAGCATGCTGAACTCATGCAAGCGCTCGCACGCCTTGCACCCGCTCACACCGGCCCGATTGATCAGGATATCATGATAAGCGATAACAACCCTTGGCGCATGGACTATCGCAGCTATAAGCACGTCTTTATGTGGCTACCCAGCACCCTCACCCTGGTCATGGACGACTATGGAAGTGGTGCAGTACAGGCGCAGGTCTGGATTAATCTGGGCCTGCGTCCAGGCACCTCTATCAAGACATCAGGCCAGAGCACGCTTACATTGGTACGCCTCAGATTTACCGATGAGGAGATACCATAATGTTTACTGCCTCATCTACTGGCCTCTTTTTTCCTGATACTCAGGCACTTGTAGTAGATGTCAGAGATTATGGAGCAAAAGGCAATGGCACGACCGACGATACAGCAGCGATCCAGGCAGCCATTAATGCTCTTCCTGCTACTGGTGGAACAGTGTACTTTCCGGCTGGTACCTATCTCATTTCAAGTTCGCTCATTGTGGATAAGCACAATGTCTCTCTTATTGGCCTGGGATCCTTTGGCGAAGCTCAGATCACTATTGCCTCAACTGCTGACCCTTCCTATGCTCTCATTGTCGGCAATACACGGAATGTGGACTATGCGCTTATCTCTGGTCTGACCTTCATTGGGAAAACCTCCGTCAGCAGTACCGGGGGGGGTATTCTCTTTCGCTCGTATACGGGAAGCATCAAGAATGTCAGCGTCTCCTATTTTGGCGGGATAGGCATACACATTACCTCGTATAGCGGGAGCACCTATCAGACGTATCTTGAGGATGTCTTTCTCTTGCAGAATGGCATGAATACGACCGCAACGGACAACCTGGTGATCGACGCAAGTATGTCGGACTGTGAGTATCACCGCGTGATTTCAGCGGGGGACTCCTCAAAAAGCACGACAAATAATGGATTTAATAACGCTGGAACCTCCCAGAAGTTCGTGGACTGTCATGCTTTCTTCTGCAAAAGCAATGGCTTTCTCCAGAGCGGAGGGGGACAGACCCAGATTATTGGAGGCGAATACGAGGCCAATGCCAATGATGGAATAGCCATCCTCACTGGCGATAATAACATTGTGAGTAATATTCTTGCCAATGGCAATGGCAATGTGGATGTGGCACTGGTCTCTTGTAACTATTCCCAGATCATCGGCTGTACTTGCTTTAGTGCTGCCAATCGAAACATCTATGTGAATGTCTGTAACAATATCATCATTGCAGACAATATAGCGACCGGGGGGACAAGCGCTGCCATTGATCTGCCTGGAAACACGAAAATTGACTGTCACGATAATGTCTGTGAGTCATCAACGAACGGCATCCAGACCACGAGCACTGGTTGCGATATTCATGATAATCTCATCAACCTGGGCAACCTGGTTGAACTGACGGGGGCGAATAATAACAATATCCATGACAATACTCTTGCTCAGGCGGGAAAGACCATTACTATTGTCGGATCGTCCACGAGAGTTCAGAGTAATCGCACCACCGTCAGCGTCCCGGCGCTCTATGATGTCGTCCAGTACGGCGCAGATCCGACCGGCGCGGCGGATTCTAGCGCGGCAATTACAGCAGCCATTGCAGCAGCTCACGCAGCCGGTGGGGGCACGGTCTATTTCCCGGCTGGTACCTTCCTCAGCGGGAATCAGACGCTCTATGCCAATATCCAGTATCTTGGATCTGGCAAAAATGCAACCATTCTGAAGCTCAAAAATGGAGCAAACAGCGATCTACTGAGCGCTCAAGTCAACCTCATTAACCCGTCTGCTGCATTCGGGTCAGGGCCAGCAGGCAGCCTCTACACATTCTCAATTCGAGACATGACACTTGACGGGAATAAAGCCGGACAGTATACCACACCTAATTTTACGGATGATTTCACAGCAAACGATATTGCAAGCTATACGACGACCGGAGCAAACGACGGCGGTAGCGCCTCAACCTGGACAATTGATACGGTCAATAAGCGTCTGACAGGTACCGGAGGTAATGATGGAACCTGCATCTACAATGCTATCTCACAAGCAGATGGATTTGTTGAGATAACACTAGATCAGGCGGATAACTCCGGCCTGGTTGCGCGCTGGCAGGATGGCGATAATACCTACTCGCTCTATATCTATGATGCATCAGCCAGCAGCCATGCTAATAGTGTCATTCTGGATAAGATTGTTGGAGGTGGCTATACCTCGCTAGGTAGCGCAAGCATTACCTTCACACGTGGTACTACACATACAGTACGGCTTTCAGTGATTGGAAATGTCCTGAAGGTCTTGTTCGATGGCTCACAAGTTATCTCAGTGAATGATGGGGCAATCTCGACTGCTGGCAAGTACGGCCTGACAGCATCAAATGCAACTGGCATCCGTGTCTATAGTTTTAGCATTACATCAGGTCAGTCCTATCCCCTCAGATTCTATGGCTATGATTACATCCTCTCTGATCTAGAAGTCAAGAACGGCTACTCTGGCAATATCTTATCTGATTGGAACAGTGCAAACACATTTGTGACTGATAGCATGGAAGCACAAATAGTCAACCTTAAAACACATGATTCTAATGGAACTGGCATCCTATTTAGCGGTCCGCATGACTCGCATTTTGTCAATATTATTCCTTTTAATGAAGGGCTGCATTGTATCCACTTCACACCAAACAGCGTTGGAACACAATTGACGCACCTGCATGCCTGGACACCTGGAACGGGCTGTATGGCTGCCCTGGTAGAAGCGGCGCAAATCTCTTTTGAAAATTGTGTTGCTGAATCATCAGATACGGTGCAGGCTGTGTTGCTGGGTGGCCTTAGTGAGTGGATAGGCGGAGCTGTTTTTGGAGGTGGCACCAATACTAGCGTTGGCTTCCAGATCGGCCAGCAATCAGGCCAGACGCCCTATGCAAATCAGGTTTTGGTGAGTGGTGGTCTGACGACGCAGCAAAATACCTATGATTGTATCATCCATAGCCGTATTGACAATGCTCCTGGTGGTGCTTCATCGGGTGCTCTCTGGCTCGCTTCAGACGGCGGCGGAAACCATTTTGACATCCTGGTAAACAATAGTTCAGGCAATGCCTACTATGGTTCGCTGTCCTTCAATAGCTTCCTGAAACTGCATACACCGTCCTTTGTTGGAGGCCAGCGCCGGATGCAATTTTTCAACATCGGGCAGCTCGGTTTTGAAAGCGGGTCTACTCTTTATTCCGGGAGCGGCGCGCCAGCATCGGGCCTTGGTAGCAATGGAGATTATTATTTCAGGCTGGACGGCGGCACACTGACACATCTTTATTTCAAGGCCAGTGGCTCATGGGCAGGGATTATCTAATGGATGACAAACAGGAAAAAGCCAAACAATTGAGGGAGACTCTCAGAAATGGACGAAATAGAGCAACTGACGAAGCAAGTCCAACTGCTGGCGGAGACGGTCAAGCTGATGACCGATCGAATGGAACAAGTTTTCAAGATGATCGAAGACCGCATCTCCGGCTTTCCCCAACTGGCGGAGAACCAACAAAAGGCTATCGAAGAACTCATGACGACAGACGAGGCCCTGAAGCAAAGCTTAGACGAATCGGACCAGCAGATAGACGACCTCAGCAAAGTAGTGGCGGCGCTGCTGTTGATCCAGGAGAAAATGGAAGAGAAGCAACCAAACGATCAGTCGGAAGGATAGAAGCCAGTGAAGACATCCCAGCACGCGACTTCAAAACAGAGCCAGAGGCCAGCTTTGAAGCGGGACAAACAGACCGGCCGCTTCCTCGCTTCAAAGAAGACTATCGCAAAACCAAGCGCAAAGGACAAACCGTCTACCTCGCGCTCAGCGACGGCAAGCAAACCCTCAGCGAAACAGAGTACAACCAGCTCGCAGCCAAGCCGCAAGCCGCCAGCCAGCCCGAACAAAAAGAAACCTTTACCGGCCAGCTCAAAGCCCGCTTCTCACAAGGCCGTGTCCTCACAGCAAGAGAAGCGCAAGAGCTTCTGGAGCCGTTAAAGGAGGCAATTAAAGATGACGGTCATTACCTGGATGAAGCCATATGGCTACGGGCGCCTCAAGTCAAAGATCAGGAAATCTGGGGAAATTTTGACGACGATGAAGCAGGGCTCCTGGCCGAACTCTGGATCAAGGGAGGAACAAAGGACCCGGTTATGGCGACGACGGTTCGTGTCACAGTCGAGCTCAACAGCTATCTTGCGGCCGTTGCGATACTGGCGCCACGTATCCATTTGACTGCAAAGGCGCTACGGGAAGCGCCGCGCCGGGAGAAGAAGCCGTTGAGATTGTTCAGGAGTGCAACGGGATGAACCGACAAGAATTAATTGAGCAATTAGCAGATAAGGAACATGCAAGCTGGGCGCATTGGATGGATTATCTCTTTTCCAGGTGCAAGTCTACCATCAATGGTGATGTCGTGATTCCATGTGAATTAGCACTACGTTGGAGAAGGCAAGCAGATACATCTTATGCAGAGCTTTCAGAGCAGGAAAAGCAGTCAGATCGTGATGAGGTAGCGCATATCATGCCATTTATTGATGAGTACGCTGCAATGCGGTGGGAATTAAATAGTCTCCCTGGACATCAAATAATGAGGATGAATCTAGATAGTAACATCACACAAATTTCAGTCGATGAGCAGGCAAAGGCATGAAAATATGCATCAACGGCGCTGACAAGCTCGTACCCGATGCCTACGAACAGAAGCTACTTGCTGACTTATACGACTTTGGCACAGTAGAGTATCTGAAACTTGATGCAACCTGGCGCGTGGTTGCGAAGCCGCTCACACGCGGTATCTTACAGAAAATCGAGTCTGAGGTAGCGAAAAAGAGCGGCAAAGAAGCCGCGTTAGCAGTGAGGCCAGCGAAAAATAGCGATCCAACGCTACACCTGGCACGAATATTTCTGGCGATGCTGGCAACGGCCATGCACAATATCACACTATCAATGGAGATAGAAGGCGATCAGCTGACAGCGTTCAATTTGGATATACCGCGCTCTGGGGGAGAGATCAATGTCACTATCGATGGTCCGAGAGACGTACCAACAAACGCCGCTCTCGATAGCTCAGAGCCGGGTGAAAGTCAGGCCGGGCGATAAGTGGATTCTTATAGGAACGTCAGGCAGTGGAAAAACAACAGCTTTACGGTACCTGGACGCCGCCTATACCAGACTCTATCCGACCATGCGTCACTACATCTTCGATTCCAAATTTGACGGAGATTTTGACAAATGGCCAGGTCGTGTACAGGGAGATACAGCACCCAGAAAGCCCGGTACCAACGATCGTTACCAGGTCTGGCAGCCGGTCAAGCTCATGCCAGAGGAAATAGAGAAGTGGCTCTGGCAAGTCAGAAAGGATGCACCGGCATTGCTAGAAATAGATGAGCTAGTGCACCTGGTCTACAAGCCAGGCGTCTATAGTGATGAGTATAATATTATACTCAAAACCGGTCGGAGCCTGCCAGTCGGGGTCATTACCTTGACTCAGGAACTAGGCAGGATACCGGCTAATGCCTATAAACAAAGCAATCATCGGCTTGGCTTCTATGTCGATAAGGCGGCACGGTACGACAGTCAGATCAGAAATGCTCTGCTGAAGCATCCTGTCGAGGATCCTGGGGACCCGTTTGGGTTCTATTATCAGCACATAAACGGAAGGTCGGAACCGCTCTATTTTCCGACAGTACAAAAATTCTTAGGAGTAGCGCGTTAGCGTTCTAGTTTGAGCCTTGCTAATTGCCTAGCGTCCACGAGGTATCGCACTGAAAGGTAGCTCCTAACGTGCGCAGGGGAGTTAGCAGGGCTAAGACTGAGAAAGGGAAACATGGGTAGAGTAATCGGACTCGCAGAGAAATTTTTCTGGGCCATGGTCTGGCTCGTCGTCCTCTTGATAGGGACGGTCTTCCTCTTGCATCTACTAGAAAATAAGTTCAGCGGCAACGCGATAGGCAATATCGCCTCGAAAATCCAGTCGCTGGCCGGACTGGGGGCATAGCCATGGCACAAGCACAACAGGTCAACCCCAGCATGCTGGCGCTCACACCTGCGCAGATTCAAGCCTTGCCTCCGGATCAGCAGGCGAAATACTTGCAAGGTCTCAGCCCGCAAATGCAGGCAATTTACGCTCAAGAATTGATGAATATGAGCAACGCTGACTTCATGAGGAATAGCCTGCTCAAGCTCGTTTACTGTCCTGTAACGGGTGGCTCTGGCGTTACAGCTAGCTATAGCGCCGGTACCACCCTCAGTTTTGATCTTCCAACGACCGCCGGATTTGTGCGAGCATTGGAAATTGTCTACAACCTGACGGTTACACCTGCAAGCGGCAGTAGCGCAACCTACCAGCTGACATCGGCTGGCAAGTATGGCATATTCAATAGAGTTGAGTTGGATTTTAATGGCCCGCAGATAGTAACTCATCCAATCATCATGCGGTACATGGACCAACTCCGAGGCTGGCAAAAGGGTATCCAAGGGAAGGTACTCGCTGGCCAGAACGATAGCGCGCTTGATGCACAGGTTGTCGGCACGGCTCCGCTCACGGTTGGCTCTGGAAACACCTGGCAGGGTCGCATGAAACTGCGACTGAATCCACTCGGGCATGAGTCACCCTACGGTCTCTTGCCTCTGTCTGGCGTCGGCAACCGGCCACAACTCAAATTGACGTGTCCATCGAACTTGTACGGAGCGGATCCGCTGCTCAATGCTATCTGCTCTGGTGGCTCTGGCACCGGACAGGCAGTAACCGTTACCGGCACTGTCCAGGTCAACGCGCATGTACTCGATGGCCAGCACATGGAATCCGTTGCAGCCAAGCAATTGCAGAACTGGCAGAGTATGCCAACCGTCCAATACTACTGGGAGCAGTCGCTAGCGCCGGTGAACGCCAACGTGCTCAACCGATTCATGGTCAGCACGAAGCTAGAACACTGGTTGATGCTTGCTATCGTGATTGACGGCCAGCAGAGCAATGCTTTCATTAGTGGATTGTCGAACTTCACAGAGTTCGGCCTGTCACCAGACTTTACAGGCCAACAGTGGTTTGAAAACTGGAATATCGCCAATAACATCTCGATCTACGACTACTTCAACAGTAAGATTCGGGATGTGATTGGCCAGGATATGGATGAAGGCGTGATTCCATGGATCGCAGCCAACCAGCGCGGCGTGGTCAACAGCAGCAACCAGAATGGGAGCCAGATACTGAACATGTATCCGAGCGGTTATCCTGGGACCACGCACATTTACCAGGTGGGCGCGGTAGGTACGACAGCGACACCTCGTGTAGAGCTGTTCCTCGTTTCAAAAAATAACGCGGGATTGAAAGTTTCTTAACTGGCCAGTGGTAAAAATTGCCAGGGCATTGATGTTTTAGCGATCTACACGGAGCTAAAGGTCAGTTAGCCAGGGGGAAACTAGCAGGCCCGAGGCTCATTAGAGGAAGGAGGCCAATATGCAAAGCGGCGTCAAGCTGGCGTTGATGCTGGCTATTGGCTTTCTCCTGATCATGGCCGGTTTCCGAGGTCGTCTAGGGTCGATATTAGGCGCAATCTTTACACCGTCGTACATGGCTCAGAGCACGCCTACCAGCACAACAGGAGGCACGGCGGGATTCCAGCCGAATCCGTTTGGAGGGCCGACACTTGGCTAAACGACAGCAGAGCATGGCTACTATCGATACAGTATTACAGCAGGCGCAAGCAACAAAGCTGCAGACAGCTGCAGATGATACGCTCACGCCTCCAACGATAGACGATGCTGTACCAGGCAAGCCAGAGGAAAAAGAGCAGAAAGCGCCGCCACCTCCAAAGGCTCCGCCTGAGTCAGCATATGAAAAGAAAGTCCGCGAAGCCTACGAAAAGCTTGTCACTGAGGAAGAAGCACGCAAGCACCAGGAAGAAGTCGAACGGGAGCGCAACAAATCAGCATTCCAAAAGAATGCAGAGGGCGCACTCTCATCTGGTAAACGTATCTGGAAAGGCACCAACCTCAAAATTGGCAATATTCCAACGCCTGGCTCTATCGTTGTACCACTGGTACTGCTGATTGTCGTGTTTTTCATTCTGGTCCAGGTGAATGGCTTCTCGCGCCTGGGTTGGCTCTGGCTTGTCGTAAGCGGTCAGGCTCAGGTAACAACATCGGATCAAAGCGGGCCACCTGCAAATACGCCGCCACCTCCAAAGCCGGGGGAAGGTGGGATTATTGTGCATGGGGCGCTGAATGTGCCATTGACTCTGGGTACAAACGGACATCTCAAAAGCGGCATGATGGAGGCATACTAGTATGTCTGCAATCAAATGGCTTGGCGGTTGGCTGCTGTTTATCATCCTGCTTGTAGGGCTGGCTCAGACAAAAGCAGGCAAAACGATTGTCTACTACCTGCTCTGGTTAGCGGTCGTATTCCTGATTTTGACGCACTATCAGGAGATACAAGACATTTTCGCAGGAGCTGGCATTGCCACGAGTGGGGGCATAGATACGAGTTTGCCGGTCAAGAATGAAGGACCGATTCAGGTTGCTTGACCTATATATAAAGGAAGGGAATCATGGACGAACTGAGTAGAACAATGCGCTATCTCTTTATTCTGGCGCTCGTGTTGCTCGTGCTGGCCTATTATGCAGGCGCGAAGCAGGTAGGCGCTACTTTCTTCAGTGGCGTTAACCAGCTAGGCCTGACGTTCACGGGGCGCAACCAGGCAGGCCAGTTTGCGGCGTATCCAACTGGAGGCTAATCATGGCCGAGGACATTGGATCGTATCAGATCCGACAATATGACTTCCGCGTCGGGACGATTTACCCCAGCGCAATCAACATTATCGAGTCTCCCGGCGGGCAATTTGGCATAGGTGAGGCTGCGATACACCAGATCATGCTCAGGACGACGCAGCAGATGTACGTCTCCGCACCTGATTATGGCTGGAAAACCAATCTGGCCTATCCGACCAAGAATATCCAATTGAGCAACCTTGGAACGGCCACGGGACAGGCTCCGACTGAGGGAATATACACCGGCATAGGCGGGGGCTGTGCTGCGCCTGGTGTCACTCGCGCGGGTGTGAGCAGGGGAAATAATCCATGGAGCTAACAGATTCCATTAAAGAGGTTGGTTCTGACCTCTGGAAGAATAAGCCCCTGGCTATCACGGTAGCTGTTGGTCTTGTCATTGTTGTGTTTTTGATCATCAAACACAACAAAGCCGGGTTGATTGCGCCTGATGCTACGCCTACGAGCGATACAGCAGGCAATTTCAATACGCCACTCATGCCACAAATCTATATCAATACGCCTGGCATCAGCGTACCAGCGCCTGGTGTGACCATTAGTCCATCGCAGCCTGCAAAGTACATGCCACCTGCGACGGATACGCCGGTAGCGAAGCGGCAAACGGTATTCCCGGCTCCGAAAGGCTCTCTCTCAACGGTGCAGCATGGCGCGGGCAAGGGTGATACGCACTGGCATGCGTACGAGATCAAGAAGGGGGATACACTGAAGTCGATTAGTAGCAAAGTGAGCTATGCACATCCGCATGATTTATCGTTGTTCAGGAACAATCGTCAGATTTTGTGGAATATGGGTGTTGATCCAACACAGTTCAACATGCCGTTACTTCCGGGATGGGTGATAAGTATATGAACAAAATCATTAAATGGGGCCTGATCATAGTCGTTGTGCTTTTCCTTTTGTACCATTTCAACATCGTAAGGGCCGCTAGCTAATGCCAACACTGCCAGGCGAAGGACCACCAGGGGACACCATAGGCCAGGTGTTCGACAGCAAGGGCCTGTGGAAGTGGTTTTCTTCCACGCCTACAAACTATTATGATGGCCAGTCAGAAAAAGGCGAAGACTTCGGCCTGTCGTTTGGCGCGCCGATAGGGATACCAGTCGGCGGTAAGGTCGTACGGATTGTTCATCACAACAATTCTATCGGAGACATTGTTGAGGTGCAAGATGCAAGCGGCGCGGTCTGGCTCTATCAACATATTACAGCTAAGGTGGCTGTTGGGCAAAATCTAGGCGTAGGCTCCGTTGTTGGTACCGAAAACGGTCTACCCCCAGACCAATACTCGACAGGTACCCATATTGAAGTAAGGTACTGTCCAGCTGGACAATGGCATATCGGGCTTGACTCCTGGTACGAGCCGTGGGTCAACCCACGTGGTATCTTTTCTAGTCTGGCAAACCAGGCAGCTGGACCAACCGGAAGCACTCCCCCTACTGTTGGAGGGACTATCGGCACTGTTACCAGCACGGTGGTAAACAGCCTGACGCCGGATGCTGATGTCGCACTTGTGTTCTGGACAATGGACCAGGCATTGCAAATCAAGAATCCGTTTGATGTCGTTGAAGAGGACTTCAATGCCGGGCCGTTCTCATTCCCGAATCCAATTGCCTGGACCGCGCAGGTGGCCACCAATATTTTCTATGATTTTAGCGCGTCAGTTGTACGGGCTGTGCTGTATGTCATGGGCTTATTGATCATTATTAAGGTGAGTAGCGCGTTTATCGACTACGGAGCCATCGCTGACGCTGCACAGCAGGCAGGGGCTGCAGTCGGAAAGGCGGTAGCGTTGGCAGCATGAGAGTAATTACACAGTTTGATCCGACAAGCGCTCAGAGTGGCACGTTTAACGCTCAGTTTCCGAATGGGACGGGGCGGCTTGTCATGTACAACGAATCAAATATAAACGTGATCATCTCATGGGGAGGCTATAGCACGTATCTGCCTGCCTGGACAGCCATGCTCTATTGCATCCAGACCAGCAACGTCAATATTAATTGGCAACAGCAATCGCAGCTCAAGATTATCAATACTCCCATCAGCCAGGTGGTCGTTGAGGCATATGAGAACTCGGAGGCCATACCGGGTACATTCCCGGCGCCGATTGTCCGGCAAACAGCACCAGCCCTTGTCGGAAATACGGAGAACGTTTTTAGCGCAACCATTGGTTTCGGCTCGACGGTTGGCCTCAACCAATGGCTAAATATTTTCAACCCGCCCAACAGCAACACGGAAATGCATTTTCATTCGGCGCGGGTGTTTGTCTCCGATCCAACAGTCGGAAACGCCGCATACTTGCTTTCTAATTCTGGTGATGACCTGAATCTACCAATAGGAATAGGCATTACGTCTCATGTGGGAAGCAATAACGCGCCGCAGTCGGTAGGGAATGCGACCGCGCAGGACAATACTGCTGTCGTGGGAGGCTTTCCAATCGAGGGGCTAAACACGGTTGCGAACCAGACAGAGGACTTTCTGGTCTTTCCCGATTCCGTGACACTGGAGCCGGGAAATAACCTGTCAATGGTGTTTCTGGCAGGCGGGGGCCGGCCTGGATCGCCTTCGAGCGGGGGGGCGTCTGGTGACAATCCATATGGGATTACAATCGGCTCAAGTAGCGCAACCGGTACATTGAACCAGGCGGCGATTAGCGACATGTTGACCCTTGGTATTACCTGGCTGCGCGTTCAAGTGAAATGGAGCCTGATTGATCCGAGTGGAACGACAACCCAGAATCAGAATAACTACAAATGGGGTTTCTGGGATGACGCAGTGGGGAAGTGCAACGCAGCCGGAATAAATATCATCATCAGCATCTTTGGAGCGCCAACACAATTCCAGGGACCCTCATCGAATCCATTGAATCCAAGCTATACCGCTACCTTCGCGGGGCAGGTGGCTACGCGCTACAACGGCACAAACGGGCATGGCATTATTCAGGGACTGGAATTCGGAAACGAAGACTACAACCAAGGGGCAGACGTGACGACGGCTCCCTGGCCACTCGTCCAGCAGCTGGCCTTGACTATGATTGCTGCATATCCGGCCGTCAAGAGTGTTTTTTCTGCTGTCTCAAAACCAATTACAGTAGGCTGCGCTGCCAAGCTGAATCGCAATAGTGCAGGCTATACGGCATGGTTTGATACGCTGCTGAATCCAAGCACAGGGCCGTATACAGGGGGAGTATTCCAGGCGGATTACCTCAGCTTCCATTACTATACTGGAATCCCTACCACGAGCACGGTATGCCCCTCGAATAACACCTTCAAGGTGCCAACCTCGCTTGACCCAGGCGTGACGACGGGTACCGTTCCAAGCATTGACGACGCCTGGGGCCTGATTGATGCTAAGCGCACGCAGTACTCGAATACCACGCCTATCTGGTGTACCGAATCGGGATTCCAGATCAATACTAATCCTGGCAGAAACCCATGCGCAACAGTAGATCAGGCCACGCAATGGGCATATACCCAGAAAGTGCTCGACAGTCTGCGAACAGGCGGGAAGGTTGATAAGTGGTTCGACTTTACCCTTGGATACTACACCGGCTATACCGCCAATTCTGGCAATTCTGCATACATCAGGGACGGTATGAGCCTGGTACAAGGCACGCTGGCCAGTCCCGTGTATACAACATCTTATACACAACTCAAGAGCTATATAGGTAACAATCCATCGTGGACGACGCCCACGCCGCCCACGGGAACGGGCTATGTGGCTCGACTAACGATGAAATGGTCTGAACAACCAGTAATCACAACGTAGGAGGATTTTTCATGACTGATCAAGTTTTGTATTCTAGCCCGACGCCATCGGCAACTTTTGCGGGGCCAGTGTCTATCGTCAATGATCCACAGTCGTCAACGGCGGCTAGCCTGGCTGTCCAGGGCGGTGTAACACTCAACAGCGGAGCTGGCAACACGACTATTGGCGGTATCCTGGTGGCGCAAAAACCGATCGCCGGGGGCGTGCTGGGTACTACAGCTGCCAGTATTACCGGCGGCCAGACTATTGCCAGTACTGGCCGGGTGAGTCGGATTACTGGCACCGGCGCAACCTCGGTAGCGGTGGCCACTGGCACGGTAGACGGCCAGGACCTGACGATTATCAACCTTGGCGTAGCCGTAACGCTCACCACAAACATGCAGGCAACATACACGCTGGCAACGACGGCGGCTATCGGGCTGGTGTGGGATGCTGGCAGTACTGCATGGTTCCATAAGGTGTAAGAACATGGCAGACATATACACAGCTCCGACGCCTAGCGCAACGTTCGCCGGGCCGGTGGTGATCAAGAACGACAACCAGTCAGCTACATCAGGCAACCTGACGGTCGCAAATAACCTGACCGTTTCAGGCACGCAGACGAACGTCGGAAACGTCACTCAGTCTGGCAACCTGACGATCGTCAGCGGCCTGACGGTTTCAGGCGTTGCAACTGCTATCAGTGACACAGTAATGTCAGGAAACCTGACCGTTGCAAGCATTGCAACGCTTGCTCAGGTTGGTGGTGGTGTCGTGGGCACGACGGCGGTATCAGTTACCGGCGGCCAGACCATCGCTGTAACTGGACGTGTTAGCCGTATCACTGGAACAGGTGCTACTTCAGTGGCACTGGCTACTGGCACAGTTGATGGCCAGGACCTGACGCTGATCAATTTAGGTGTGGCCGTGACCATCAGTACGAACATTCGCGCTACCTACACGCTGGCGACTACTTCATCCATTGGCCTGGTCTGGGACGCCGGGTCAACTCTCTGGTTTCATAAAGTATAAGGAGGTTTTAGTATGGCAGATAATCAACAGAGTGTGTTTCAAAATGTTCCACAGCAGCTGCTGGAGCTGTATGCGGATCTGATCCGCAAGTCATCAGAGGACCCGGAAGCGCATGCGCACCTGCTCAATTTCCTCTTGGATGTAGATGCAGCTGCTGAGGCAGTCGCAAGGGTTATTGAGCAAGCCAGGCAGAGGGCGAATTCGTGAAACTGCTCTGGTATGGTGAAACCATGTTCATCCAGACCGGCGCCGGCCAGGTAGCAAAGCAGCTGCTGCCAGTGTTCCAGGAAGTCTTTTCGGAGATTCACCTTGTTCCTATTAATCAATGGTGGATTCAAGAGAACTTGCCTGCTGGCCTGACCATCACGCCTGGCAACCAGCAGGATAACTGGAATCTAGCCAATGCAAAACAGGCAATCAGCATGCTAGATTATGATTGCCTGTTTTTGACGACTGACCTCAACAGGATCAGTGACCTGACAGCAGAGATAGAAAAGACACACAAGTATGGAATCCCTGTGCTTATGTATGGCGCGATGGATACACACGTATTCCAACCAGCCTTTTTCCATGTATTGGAGCTTGCCAGCATACCAGTGGTTTTTTCTGAATGGTGTAAACGCCTGGTACTCTACAATATTCCTGCTCTCGCTGAGAAACTGCACGTGATCTATCACGGCACGGAGCCTGATACATTCTTTCCGCTTGCGCAAGAGGAGCGGCAACGACTGCGAAAAGAGTACTTTAGTATAGAAGATGATAGTACTTTTGTCGTAGTCAATGTCAACCGCAATCAGGTACGCAAGGACCTGGCCCGGACTATGGCCGCATTTCATCTGTTCCATTTAGAGGTGCCAGATAGCCTGCTGTATCTGCATAGCAAACAGCAGGATGTTGGCGGGAATCTGCCTAGCCAGGCGCAAGGCTTAGGGCTACGTGTGCAGGGAGCGAAGCCAGAAGTGATCTTTGCTCCGCTTGATTTTAATGAGACGAACGGGGTAAGCCGGGAGGATCTGAACAAGATTTACAATTCTGCTGATTGCTTTCTAACGACCAGTACAGGCGAAGGTTGGGGCCTGACGACGACCGAGGCGATGTCAGCAGGGACACCCGTGGTAGGGCCTGATAATACCGTATTTCCTGAGATTATGGGGGAATGGTTGTACCAATGGTTTAGCCATTTCCGCATGCACGAGCGCGGTATCCTGGTTGAGAGCGGAGGACCTGATTTGTGGACAACATTTTACGGGATATCGGATACGCCGCGTGAGATATGCAGTACAACCGGCGCTATGGCTGCGCTACAGCACGTGCATGATGAGCATACAAAGGCCATAGCCCGAGCTGCGGACGCCTGGGCGTGGACGCTTAATAATACCTGGGAGCACAAGAGGGCACAATGGAGGGCGCTGTTATGCCACTTATTCGAGGGAGCAGCAGAAAAACGATCTCTACAAACATCAACCGTTTGATCAGCGAAGGGGAAGAAGCCAAAGCAGGCCGTAGCAATAGCGCTGAGGAAGGCAGGGAAGGCGAGAAAATGAGTATAGATACAGCTAAATTTCTGTATATTTTTGGAATCCTACTGATTTTTGCCTCGATTGTTTACGGATTAGGCGTAGCCGAAGGAAGAAGCAGAGAGCAAAATGGAAGAGGTAAAATGGCAACCGATGATGCTGATCGTAAATAAGCGGATCGAGTGCGAGTGTGGCACGCTTGCCATCTTCATCTCTGGCAAAGTAGTGGACAATGAAAATAATAGCCTGGAAGAGGTAAATTTCTGGTGTCAAGCCTGTTTCGGCGAGAAAGCGCAAGAGGAAGCCGATGAATCTGTATGAATGGGAAGCCAAGCACACTGAGAACTTCGAAGACAAAGGCAATTGGACACTCTCTCTTTTGCTGATTGCGGCTGCCATTGTGATTATTGGTATTGCGCTGTTTTCCAGGTCAGCTGTGTTTAAATCATTAGTGCTGGCGTATGTGATTCTGCCATAGGAGGATAAAATGGTAAAAATCCTTGTTCAACCATTATTTGTTGTGCTTTTGTTTGTACTGGTAAGGGCTGGCGATTTAGCTCTGAGCTATGCCATTGGCCGCGAAGGGCAGGGCCGCTCAGTCATTCGGGCTGTGCTCTATGGTATTGTAGCGGTGCTGGCGCTGCTGGCAGTGCTGTTGACGCTGTTTTTTGCAATTTAGGAGATAGAATGATGAATCCACCTGATGAGCCAGGATATACACAGATGTATACCTTTGGCGTGGAACTGCGCCTTTATAATCACGTAGAGCGCCTGGTGATTACGGTACGCGCTGCTACAAAGGATATGGCAGAGCATCACATCGTGTCAATCTTTGCAGGAAATTACAAGCATGCTGAGTTGACATTTTACAGTGATCTGGATGAGTGGAATAAGATAGCCAATACTAAAAAAGAGAAAACTGATGACCACTGACTATCACAGCGCCATTGACTTCATAATCACAGATCCAGCCTGGGTTTTTACCAATGCATTGCTCGGTGTCCCCTCAAGTGATCTAACCATTGTGTTACACAAGACAGCCAGTGAAAGCCCAACAACAGCTACGGCCATAGCTAAGTATTTCCAAAATGATACAAAAGAGCATAAATCCTGTCATTTTATCGTAGGCAAGGATGGGAGCGTGCTCCAGGTTGTTTTGCTCAAAGATGGGGCAGGCGCAAATTGTTGCCTGGAGGCGAATCATGCACCATACTGGGATAGACTTCTGGCAACATACGGGAACCTGAACAAGTGTACAATCTCAATAGAGCACGAGGACTGGAGCATTGATAATAGCGATCCAATGACAGGCGTACAGGTGCAGGCAAGTTTTCAGCTGATCAGGTGGCTTGTACAGCGCTATAATCTTTCGCCTTTTCAGATCAAGACACATGCGAGCCTTGACCCTGGCAGCCGTGCCAGGTGTCCCGGGCCTACGTATCCACTTGCGCAGCTTATCAATTTTTTAACAGAGGCTCCCAGTGTGGATTATCAGAAGCAGGCAGCTGAAAGCATCTGGTTTTCTGTCGTGCAAAATCCGCAGGGGTTTCATACCGGCATAGCCGAGTGGTGGTATGGTGAGTACAAGGCAGGCAGGTTTCACGGGCCGCCACTCACTAAGGAGCTGGCATACACCAACTGGGATGGGAAAAGCGGGGTAGTACAGGTGTTTCCAATGGGACAGGTAGAGTTTATTGATAGTCAGTTAAAGTGGGTAGTATATAGCTAATGTGGAGAAGCCAGGATACATTTAATAAAGTTGTGACGCTCACGCTGCTGCTCTATGTCATGACCATGTATACGCTTTCCTGGATACTCAATCGGCCGTTGAACCTTGAAAATTTTTGGGTGCTGGCTGGGCCTGTTATGACACACGGAATGCACCTGCTCTCAAATAAAATCAAGGATCGTGGGGGAAGCAATGGACCAGCAACACTAAGCAGGCCGCTTGCTGTTGACGATTCGACGGCGAAGCGGCCCGCGGTGGTACCTTAGCTTTTATGCTCAGGGAATAGCACCTGCCAGAGCTTCTGACTTAACTCTGATCGTACTCTTTCCTCTGCAATAGCAGAGTCAGCATCAGCAATATTCGGCCGGACACTCAGAACACCTCTGATCTGCCTGATAGCGTTGATGGTTGCCTCTGCATCGTCAGATCGGATGTTCTTTTCAAGCACAACAATAAATCCATTATATCGATCAGTCAAGATTCCTTCCTTCCTTTCTAGATAAGATTATGCACGCTCGGTAGCTCTTCAGTCCGACACTCCCAGGCCCCTTCTATCTTGCGCCACTCGGTATCAGGGTAGAGCAGGCTACAGAGCGTTTGTAGCCGCTGGTACTCATGCTCTGCTGATTGCCAGGCAAGGAAGGCAAGCCAGGAGAGGCCAACCAGGACGAAGACCAGAGAAACCAGGAGATAGTCAAGGAGTTGGCTGCTAAAGATGAGCAGCCAGAACTCCAGGAAAAAGGAGATGAAACCTGCAAATAAGAGCAGGCTAGCTATCAGTGCCGAGTGTAGGCGCTTCATTGATGTTCTCCTCATATTCTTGTCGAAGTAAGCCAACAGCAGCTTTTAATCGGATTACCAAGTCCTCTCTCCACAATTGCAGAGGCCCAGTTACACGGTTGTGCCGAAAGGTATCATTTAGCGAGCTAGCAACATCCTCAAGCTCAAGCAAAAGATCCTCAATAGATTCTTTCATAACAATCCTTTCATCGTCTCTTGCAGTTGTTCCTTCATTATATGCCAATTGAGCAGGTGTGACACCTCGCCAGAGGTCCATCCTTGCATCCTGGCAAGGTCATAGTCTGGCCTGGAGATACGGCGCAAGAATAGCAGCTGCTTCTCTGATGGCAAGTCCTTGCGCCAACGTGCATCCTTATCAACAAGCGCACGGCGGCCATTCTGAGCAATCACACTGTTCAAGTGCTGCATTTGTTCGCTCAGGAGGAGCGGATGATCTGTCAGTTGTTCGGCTTTCCAGCTCTTGTACGGATAGCTGGCCGGCTTGCGCTCATAGACCAGGCCATAATAGAGGCCAGTCCCTCGCGGATCAGGCAGCATGGCGGCGTACCAGTTTTGCGCTAATCCGGTATAGTACAGGCCACTGTCCTGATCGAATCCCCAGGCTACCCAGCTGACGCTTACAGGATCGTTGATACGCAGGCTGGCGGGCCGTTTTTCTTGTGGCTCTTTACGTTCTCTTGGCTGGCCATTCTCCTCTGCAAGCTCTTCATCAAATGAGGGCATGACACGCGGAAGGGTTATCTGGCGAGTTTCAAGAAGATTAGCGTTACCCCCCACATCAATGACAAGACAATTGTCATAGTCAGCGCCAGCAGGCTTAAGGCGCGTACCCCTTCCCAACATCTGGAGATAAAGAGATGGAGACATAGTTGGACGAGCAACAACCAGAGCAGAAAGACCATTCCGATTAGGAGCCAGAGGAACATAGTCGAATCCTTCCGTGAGTATACCTACATTCACAATGATCTGAATCCGCCCAGCTTTCCAGTCACGCAGCCGGTACTCACGCTCTTTTTTGTCCATCTCTCCCCAGATAGCAGCAGTCATTGGACCCCCGGCCATGTTGTACGCTGCTGCCAGCTCTTGAGCGTGCTTGACATTGCAAGCAAACACAACCGTTGGCCTGTCTCCAATCAGTGGTATGGTTTTCCGTGCGATTGTCTCACTTTGTGGTGCTAATTGTTCGCTCAACGATTCTGCATTGTAGTCCTTTTCGCCTTCTATTGTACTGGTTTTTACGTTGGAGAGATCAAGGTCTACTCTGAGCCGTTGCCATTGGAGCGGACAGAGCCAGCCTGCACGCTGCATCTCTGGTATAGAGCGAGAGAAGGTGCAGAGTGGGAGCACGTCTTGCATAGAGGCTCTGTCTGATCTGTAAGGAGTAGCTGTACAGCCGATGATAGCAGCTTCTGGGTAGACCTGGTGCACCTGCTCTATAAGCGCTGCATAGGAGTTCTTTGGAGTGACATGGTGAGACTCGTCTATGAGAATAGCTGCTAATGGCGTTGAGAGCCCAAATGGACGGCCTGAGAGGAGAGGCTGGAACCGATCACGCTGCAAGGTCTGAATCGAGCCTACAACGATATCATGGTATGGTTGGTTGCGCTCTGCCATGACTATGCCCGGCGTGGTAGCCAGGTCCTCTGCTATGGTTTTTGCTGCCTGCTCAATAAGCTCTTTGCGGTGTGCAACGAACAAAACACGGCCATATTGAGACAATATATCGATAATACCAGTAAGGCACCGGGTTTTTCCGGTGCCTGTAGGAAGGGTAAAGTACATCTTGCGAGGGCCGGTCCAGTTGGTGGCAGCTGCGAGCGTATGGGTGATGCAGAGCTGCTGGTAGTCACGCAGCGGGCGCGAGTTGGTGGGAGCGAGGAGGTCAAGCACAAGCCACCTCTGCATCAATCGTACATCCCTGACAGAGCCGGCTAAAAGAGCTTATGGTACAGTATCGCTCACACTCCCGGCATTCCCCCAACACTCCTTCAATAGTACCAGGAAGATCTGCAAGGTAGTTCGCCCAAGAATGCCGATAGTTCTCAAAGTGGTAGTCAATGCCTCCCTGGTGACGAAGAACAGGTGAATCCTCGTATGGCAGCCAGGTATCGATTGCAGGATAGATGGAATAGAAGTTCATAGTTTCCCCCTTTTACCAAAACAATTTAGTAAGAATAAGAGCAATCCACAGCACAATGGTACCCAGCCCTATCCCGATAAGCATAAGAACAACAATCCGGAACCAACGAGGCTCGATATCAAATTTCATTGGATTCCCCCAGAAGAAGTAGTACCCCCAGCCTTGAGCGTATGACAACTAACAACCAGGCAAGGTCAGGGGCCTGCTGTAACTCTACCACGCTCCCCCTGCTCTGTCAACCCCCCCATTCGTACTAGTACCTTTATGTGTATGCTGGCCAGAACAACATAAGTTACCGATATATCGCTACCGTTTACGGATAGTAACAAATGTTCTAGTTTTGGGGAAAAGTAAGTACCGAAGAAAATGTAAGGTACTTACTTTTGGTAAGTAACTAAGAAAAAGTAAGTGAATACCCGTAGTGCTGCTAATGTTGGAATTGGATCCTGGTACTGGTTGTGCAGCAAACGAGCGCAAGGCGCGTAGTGCTGGTGCTGCCCAC
>Ga0070707_100001109_pt1 | contig 26598 bp, 26 predicted proteins | sample KBSK5502metaG_FD_65468 | JGI IMG/M metagenome (GOLD analysis project Ga0070707, IMG submission 65468) | Corn, switchgrass and miscanthus rhizosphere microbial communities from Kellogg Biological Station, Michigan, USA - KBS K5-50-2 metaG | ecosystem: Host-associated > Plants > Roots >...
CGGGGGCGGGCGGCGAGCGTGACGGCGTTGTCGCCGGCCGGGTTCTGGACCCGGGGCGGGGAGCTGGGGTATGTGCGGGGGGTGTTCGGGGTGATGTCGTCGGCGGGGGCGGTGCTGCGGCCGGCCGGGGGGGTGCTGGCGGGGTGCACGGCGGGGCGGGCGGTGCTGTACGCGGCGATCGTGGCGCGGCCGTCGCGGGTGAGCGCGGGGCAGGCGGCGGGGGATCTGGCGGCGTTTGTGCGGGCGCGGCCGGCGGTGCGGGCGATTCTGGCTGAGGCGTTCCCGTTCGGGGCGCGGGTCCCGGCGGGGGTGCCGGTGACGGTGGGGTGGGGGACGCGGGATCTGCTGCTGCCGCCGCGGCAGGCGCTGGTGGCGGCGGCCCGGCTGCCGGGGGCGCGGGTGGTGTGGCTGCCGGGCTGCGGCCATGTGCCGATGACCGATGACCCGGCCCTGGTGGCGGAGGTGCTGCTGGCGGGCAGCCGGCTGCCGGCCCCGGCCGCCGCCGTCCCGGCCGCCGGGCCGGGGCCGGGGGCGGGGGCGGGGGTGCGGCCGGCCGGCGGCCCGCCGTGACGCCGGCCGGCGGCGCCGGGCCGGGCGGGTTGTTGCCGGCCGGGGGGGTTTCCGGGGGGGCGGGGGCGGGCAGCCTGCGGGCACGGGCCCGCGGCCGGCCCGGCGGCCCGCGGCGGCGCGGCGGCGCGGGGTTGTGGCTGGTTACGGGCGGTGAGGGTAGAGTCACGGGGTGACCGGGCCCGGCGGGCGGCCGGGCCGGGGGTGCCGGTTCCGGGTGGGGGTGCGGGGATGGCGTCACCGGGTGTGGCGGCGGGCGGGCGGACCCGCTGGCGGCGGTTCGCGGTGCTGGCGGGGCCGGCGCTGGGGGTGGCGGTGCTGCTGGTGGTGCTGACCGCGCAGAGCCTGCTGGCGGTGTCGTTCAGCTTGTCCGGGACGCCGTTCGTGGTGACGGCGCGGGAGCTGCGGGGGCAGGGGTTCGAGCAGTTCGGGGTGACCGATCATTCGGTGCTGAACGTGCTGCCCGGGCATGCCAGCCGGATCGTGCTGACGGCGAACGCGATCCGGACCGCGACGCTGACCGACCTGTGCCAGAGCGTGACGCTGGCCGGGCTGACGCTGCGGATCACCGCGGGCACCGGGGGCACCCCGGTGCGGGCCAGCGACCTGGTGGTCGACGCCGACGAGCTGTCGGGCAACGCCCGGTTCACCCATATCTCGATCGGCCGGGACGCGTCCACCCTGGACCAGGTGCCCGGGGTCCGCGGCCCGGCCGGCGGCTTCGGCGAGCAGGCCGCCACGGTCACCATCACCGGCCTGCGCCAGCACGCCTACGCCACCACCGCCGCGACGTTCACCCTGCCGGACTTCCGGCTGCGGTTCGGCGGCCCCTGCCGGTGAGCACCCCGCCCGGCCGTGACCCCGCGGCAGGCGGGCCCGGCGGGGACCCCGCGGCACGCGGGCCCGGCGGGCCGGGCGGGGAGGCGGCGGCCCGGTGGCGGCAGTGGCGGCATACCCGGCCGTTCTGGGGCGGGGTGTTCGTCATCGCCGGCGGGACGGTGACCCTGCTGTCCGAGCGGGCGCCGCTGCCGCTGATGGTGCACATCGGGATCCAGGGCGCGGCCGGCTACCTGGTCCCGCTGGTGCTGCTGCTGTGCGGGCTGCTGCTGTGGTTCAACCCGGCCCAGCGGACGTTCTACTCGATCCTGGCCGTGCTGCTCGCGCTCGGCTCGTGGATCACCTCCAACCTGGGCGGATTCTTCGCCGGCATGCTGCTCGGCGTGCTCGGCGGCTCGCTCGGGTTCGCCTGGGAACACCGCGACAGCCCGCCCGCCGCCCGCCCGGCCCGGCCAGCCCCGCCCGCGCCCCCCAGGCCCGCCGCCGGGCTGTCGATCATCCTCGGCCCCCACGAACCCCAGTCCCCGCCCGAACCCGGACCAGAACCCGCACCCGCACCAGCCGGACCCGCACCAGAACCCGGACCCCACCCCGAGCCCGAGCCCGAGCCCGAGCCAGCGCCCGCACCAGAGCCCGAGCCAGAGCCCGCACAGCCACCTCGGCGCCCACCAGGGTCGACGGACCATGGCAGATCACGCCGGCCGGGCATCCGCTACTGACTAAATCCCGTACGAATCCGATGGCCGCCTGGTCCTGGCGCAGATGGTAGGAGCTGACCATCCGGTCGCACAGCTGTGGCCAGCGGCCTAGCCCGGCGGGACGAACATAGGCCGATCGATCCGGTGAACCTGAGCACCTGGCCGAACCGGGACACAGATCAGACCCGCAGATATTTCTCCGACGCTGGCACATTCCGTCATATCCCGCAGACCGTTGTAAACCAGCGCCTTTATCCACCCCAACTTCGCCTCAAGCACAACATCGTCATCGCGTGGTCAACGTTCCCCGTCCAAGGACCAGCCGCATCCCCCGACCGGCTAGTCCGGGGGGGGAACCTGACGACGGCTCCCTTAGCTCAGGTCAGGCCCGCAAGATATTGAAACCACGCCCGGAACGAGTCGCGGAGCCGCGCCAGCCCGGTCAGCCCGCCGCGACCCGCTGGTGCCGCGACGGAAGCCGTGAAGCCCGATGCAACCGGCATCAACCAGCCAGACCGCCAGTACCGGGCGCTCGATGGCATCACGGGCAGAATCACGGCACTTGACCACGGCCGTTGGGGTCAGCATGCTAACTGACTTGATGATGTGAAGCGCCAGGGACGCGGTTCAGGCTGAATCCGTATGATCAAAGTTGCCTACTTCAACTGGTCAAGGCGCACCCAACTCACGGCCTGCTCACCGGCAGCGTGGGCCACGTGGTGCCACCCGCCTGAGCGGCACGTCGAAATGGCCGTGGGGGAGCAAACATTCCTCAACCATCCGTGATATGTGCGAGATCCTGCCCGGAGACCCAACCGCATCTAGTAGGACGGGCGGTCTGAGATGGCGCCTGATCCGCAGTGATTGCCTGAGCTTTCGTGCGTTCCCGACCGTGACTGCTGCTCGTGCTACAGAACCAGGCCGGCGATTCGAGGCTAAAGCCATCTCTACCATGAAGCGGAAATGACGAGATGACCAACCAGACGCCAGATGCTCTCAAGTCAACTTGGTCTACGCAGCTGACCAGTAACGTGGGGGGACGTGATGCGAACCGTGACAACAGAACGCTGATCGTCTTCAGCAAGCTTCAGCCTCCGCCGCCACGGCGCGGCACCGTGATCCGCCAGGAGTTGCTAGGTCGCCTATCCGAGGACAACGCGACCAAGCTTGTCGCGGTGGTAGCGCCGACGGGCTGGGGGAAGACTTCATTGCTGGCACAGTGGTGTTCAGCTTCCGAGACAGGACGAACTGCCTGGCTTTCACTTGATCAGGGCGACAACGACCCGGCGCGCTTCTGGGCCCACATCCTCGCCGCAATGAATATGGTGGCTCCGGAAATAGGTTTCGATGCCCTACAACTGCTTACAGTTCCGGGCGTCGACACAATGGATGTCCTGTTGCCGCACGTGATCAACGGTTTCGCACAGATTCCGGCGCGCGTCTCGCTGATAGTTGATGACTATCATGTGATACGTAACGAGGCTATCCACGAGTCAGTCGAATTCCTTGTCGAGCACCTGCCGTCATCCCTGCGCCTGATCCTGGCCGCCCGGTCCGACCCAGCATTGCCGCTCGCCCGGCTGCGAGCACGTGGGGAGATGACCGAGCTTCGCGCGGAAGAGCTTCGCTTTACCGAGGCCGAGACGACGAGATTGCTCAAGGCGACGCTTGATCTTGACCTTCGACCCGAGCATGTTCGTGTTCTGCAGCAGCGGACCGAAGGCTGGGCCGCGGGCGTGTACCTCGCCGGGCTGTCGCTCTGCGGGCACAAGGACGTTGACCGGCAGGTCGATGCGTTCGCGGGCGACAACCGGCAGATCCTCGACTATCTGGTTGCCGAGGTGCTTGACCGGCAGCCCGCCCAGATCCGGTCGTTCCTGATGCGAACTGCGGTCCTGGATCGTATGTCCGGACGGCTTTGTGACGCCGTGACCGGTGAGGGCGGATCGCAACGCATCCTTGAACAGATGGAGCGGTCTAACCTATTCGTCGTCTCGCTGGATGCAAGTCGATGCTGGTACCGCTATCACACTTTGTTTGCTGACATGCTGCGGCGTGAGCTTGACCGGTCCGAGCCCGGACTTGCGCCACTTCTCCACCGCCGCGCCTCGGAATGGCATCGGGAGTACGGATCAGCCGCGGACGCGATCAGCCACGCGATATCGGCGTCCGACTTGGCCGACGCCAGAGAGCTGATCGCGAGCCGCTGGGACAGCTACCTGAATGAGGGCCTGGCCGGGACCGTTGAGTCTTGGCTGAACTCGCTGCCGCCGGGCATGGTGACCGAGGACTCCCGGCTATGCCTGACGAAGGCGTGGCTTGCAAGTCATACGGGGCGCCTGGACGAGGTAGAGCCATGGGTGCAGGCCGCCGAATCGGCCACGCACGGCACATTCATCGATGGTCCCAGTTCAGTCGAGTCAGCCGCCTCCATGTTGCGGGCAGACACGTTTCACATGCTTGGCGATCTCGCAGGGGCCGAGTCGGCCAGCCGGCGGGCCCTGGAACTCGAAGCGACCGGCACGGCTCGATGGCGGGTCGTGGCCTTGGCAGGCCTCGGAGCGAGCCTATGCTGGCAAGGTCGCGACGGCGAAGCCTGCGAGATCCTGAAGCAGGTCGCGGAGCCTGTTCATCCGCCGGCCGATAACCTGGCCAGCTTGTGGGCGCTGGGCTGCCTCGCGGCAGTCTCGCTGCGCAGGGGCAACGTGGGCTGTTGCGAACGTTACCTCCAGAAGGCGAGAGACCTTGCCGACCAACACGGCCTTGGTAGTTACCGGGAGACCGCCACGGCTGTCCTTACATCAGCCGACCTGCTCGAGGGCCGCGGCGAACTGCTCGAAGCAGAGGAGGCAGCCCTCCGTGCGTTGGACCTTGCGCAGCGTGGGCAGGCGCGCCTTGAAACTGCCATCGCCTTGCTGTGCCTGGCGAGGATCAAGGCGCGATCCGGGAAAGGTGGCGAAGCCCTGGCTCGTCTCAGTGCAGCAAGGGAGGTGATCTACTCGTGCGCCACCCCGGGCATTCTCCCGGACATCATGACGTCAACTGAGCGTTCGGCAAGCCAGCACCCGCCACTGGCTCCCCGGTCCAGCCGCGAGGCTAGCGGGCGTCGGCCAGACGGCCTGACCGACCGCGAGGCACAAGTGCTTGGACTCCTGGCGGCTGGAAAGTCGAACAACGAAATCGCGGCAGATCTCGTGGTCAGCGTGCATACGGTCGAACGCCATCTGCAAAACGCCTACCGCAAGGTTGGCGTGCGCAATAGGGGACAAGCCGCGGCGTATATCGTCAGGACCGCACAGTTACCGGCCCATGGCGTTGCCTGAGCGTCGCAGTCGTTGCAAGGCGCCCCGTGCGTAGTCCCAGCGTCTCCCGGGCTCTCGCCTGTATAGCGGACCACCTGGGACCACCTGACACCGCGCGGTGGTCAAATGGTCGATCGCAGGGATGCCTTCTCCTCACTTCGCCCGGTACAACATAACTCGGGGCCTAGGCAGCACTCCTGAGTCGCGGGAAACGGCCTCATCAGGCGAACGCCCTTGTTGCGAGCGGCGGACTGCTACCCGGGAGGAAACACCGAGGTGCCCACTGTGCCGTCACGAACGGCCAAATGCGGACGTTTGCCGCGCTATCTCGTTGCCGCATGGCGGCCGTGGCATGGCGCGCCGGGAATTCCGGACCTGCTCTGCTTTCTTGGGATCTTGGTCAGCGTGCTGTATTCGCTGGCGATGACCGTGCTGACTCCGTCACTGATCGCGTCCGACCCACTGCTCCTCGACATGCTGTCGGGAAGTAGTTCGGCCGTGATGGCGGCCGGCTCCTTCTCCGCGGTGCAGGCAAACCTGCCTCTGGCTGTGGTCATGATCGTCGCGCTTCCCGCCATGCTGAAGTTCGACTGGGTCTTCTGGTGGGCCGGGAAGCTCTGGGGCATCCAGGTCGCGGAGAGGCTCGGCAATCGTAGCCCGCGGAGTGCTGCGATGGTGGCGACGGTGGAGCGCAGGGGGATCCGGTTCGTCTGGTCAGCAGTGTTGCTCTCGCCGTTCCTGCCACTGCCTGGCGGATTGGCCTACGCCGTCGCGGGTTGGGCCGAGCTACCGTTGACTCCGTTCCTGATCCTGGATGCGGCTGGTCGCGCCGTGTCGGCAGCGTTGCTCGGCGCTTGCGGGTACGTGCTTGGCCCGTGGGGTGTGGCTCTCGCCGATATGACTGCGCGGTATGCGCTCGCCACGCTCGGACTGCTGGCAGTGATCGTGGTCACGCCCCGGGTGTGGCATGCGTGGCGGACTAGGGGGCGGCACGACTACCAGCGGGACGACAACCATAGGGAAGTAACCAACCTCAGTGCCGGACGCGGCCGGCAAGCACATCGGGCGTGCGGGCAGTGAGGGCTCTTACCCTGCATGGACAGCGGGCTCGATTCCTGCCGTGCATCGCGGTTTGCGCCAGGACATCAGCCGCTTGCCCATCGCCGATCAGCTCGCTGCCATGCGGAGCTGCGGTGGAGCGATCTACATAGTGGCCCATAAGGCCAAGATGGTTGATCGCAGGGATGGCGGTACTGCCTCCGACCCGTAGAAATTAAGTAGGGTCCGGCCGCCCTGATGGATGAGCATCCGGGCGGAGCTGTCGAGCGTAAGGGCAAAAGCCTGCACGAGTGCTGGCTTTCTTACCGCGGAGGCTTCGTTGCAAAGCGATTCAACGACAATGCAAGCCAAGCGCCCTCAAGCCGCCCGGATGCTGAAGTTCAGAGTTGTAGGCTGCACCGGAGCCGCCTCGCTCAAACGGTTCGGAAAAGATAACATTGCCTCACTCGCTGGGCTAAGTCTCAATGTCATGACTGTCTGGTTGCTGGCCCGGCTCGGGCTCTACTTCTTGGTTGCCAATCTCTTTGGGATCGGAGCTGGAGTCGCAAGCAATTATGCCTTGAGCGCCGCGTGGGTGTGGGGCCGACTCTGATGGCGCGAGAGCTCATCTACGCTGTCCTGTTGCTGGTGTCGGTTTTGGTTACAATTCAATCCGCGCACACGCTATACCTGACGCTATACACCTGGAACCTGCCCCGGTCTGAGGCGAGCGCGCCAGAGACATTCAGGGCACCCTGGCTGTCCTTCACCGTCATGCTTCCGTGCCGTCACGAGGAATCGGTCATCCAGGCCACCATGGGACGAGTCGCAGGAGCGAATTACCCGCCGCAATTGATTCAGGTCCTGGTCGTCTGCTCAGCAGACGACCAGGGGACCATCAGCAAGGCGGAAGAAAAAATCGATGCCCTGCGACAGGACGGGATGGAGAACGTTTCTCTGGTGGTGTTCCACGACGGGCCGGTCAATAAGCCGCACGCGCTCAATTGCGCACTGCCGCACGCCGCTAATGACGTCGTCACGATATTCGATGCCGAAGACGACCTCCACGCTGAGATCTTCAACGTCATAAATACGATCATGCTAGACGAGCGGGTGAGTGTTGTTCAAGCCGGAGTGCAGTTGATGGACATCGACTCCAGCTGGTACTCGCCTCTCAACGTCCTCGAATACTTCTTCTGGTTCAAGAGCCGATTGCACTACCACGCGCGGCTCGGCGCGATCCCGCTCGGCGGGAACACTGTCTTCTTCGAACGCGCCCTCATCGCGCGCGTGGGCGGCTGGGACGAACGGAACCTCACCGAGGATGCGGAACTCGGCCTGCGCTTCTCGGCTGCCGGCGAGCGAGCACGCGTTGTCTATGACGACCGGTATGTAACCAAAGAGGAGACCCCGCCGACGCTCGCACACTTCATTCGTCAGCGGACGCGCTGGAACCAGGGCTTTATTCAGACACTGCGCAAAGGTGTTTGGCGCAACCTGCCAACACGAAAGCAACGTTGGCTCGCGTGGTATACGCTGGCATTTCCGCAAGGCCAGGCCCTGCTAGCTATATACATTCCTTTTTCGCTCGTGACGATGCTGGCTTTCAAGGCTCCTGTACTGGTTGCGCTTCTCTCTTACCTGCCGGTCGTCATGCTGCTTGCCCACTTTCTCACCGCTGTCGTTGGACTATACGAATTCGCTGGTGCCCACGACCTGGAGGTCTCGCCAGCGACAGTTATCCGCTTGGCGATCGCTTGGCTCCCGTACCAGTTGGTCCTGTCCTACGCAGCCCTCCGGGCGGTCGGGCGTCAGGCCCGCGGCGTCACCAACTGGGAGAAGACCCAGCACGTGGGCGCCCATCGCGCGCATCTGCGTGACCCGGCGATCGAGCAGGTGAACGACAATGCAGCGTGACCGGGTCGCCCCGCTTCGGGGGGCGCAGCGCGTCCTGGAACCAGCTAAAGACACAATCGAAACGGCGCGAGACCGCTGGTCTTATACGCTTGATCGGTCCGAGCCGCTAAACAGGCTGGGAAAGCTTGCGCTGACCTTCGCGATACTGAGCGGACTGCTCACCCACGGCTACCACCTGTTCGAATACCCGCTTTACAACACTGACGAGGGAATCTACGTAGAGCGGGCCTGGGCGCTGATTCGGGAGGGCAGGCTCAGCCCTCAGACGTACTTTTATGACCACGCGCCAGCTGGCTGGATCATCCTCGCCTTCTGGGAGTTCGTGCTGCCGGGACACTTCGAGACGTTTGGCAACCCGGTAAACAGCGGCCGCATACTCATGCTGCTGCTGCATGCCGCTAGCGTATTCTTGCTCTTCCAGATCGCTCGCAAACTCTCTGGCGGCCTGTTCGCCCCGGTCGTCGCGACATTCCTCTTCAATTTTTCGCCGCTCGCCATTTACTACCAGCGCATGGTCCTGCTCGACAACATGATGGTCTTCTGGGTGCTGCTGAGCATCTACCTCATTCTGCGTCGCGAAAGCAGGATCTTCACAGGCCTGTGGTCGGGCTTTGCTTTCGGGATCTCGGTCGTCACGAAGGAGAACGCGATATTCTTTGCGCCGACGATCTTCTATCTTCTCAGCCGGCGGTTTATGGGACACCCGAATCGCGACTTCGCGGTCATGTTTTGGCTATTCGCGGCAAGTACGCCGATATTGATCTATTCCCTTTTCGCCACGCTCAAGGGCGAGCTGTTCCCTCCAAGTCTCGACTTCAGCTTGACTCAAACTCCACAGGGACACGTCTCGCTGCTATACGAGTTGTGGTTCCAGATCCACCGCAACCAGGGGACTCTGTTCGCTCATACTCCGCACAGTTATCTCTACACGATGTGGCTCCCAAAGGACGGTTTCTTGCTGGCTGCTGGGACGGCAGCGATGGTGATCAGCCTGTACGTCGGGTGGCGGGAGAGGGAACGCGACCCGGGCCTGCTGGTCGCGGGAACCCTGGCCTTCGAGATTGCTTTCTACCTGGCCCGGGGCAGCGTAATACTGGACTTCTACGTGATCCCGCTGATCCCGATCTTCGCTTTGAATATCGGTTTGGTCGCAGACCGGTGGATACGCCGACTCCCCGCGCATACGGCTCGAGTCGCCATGCCCGTGGCCGCCGCCGGCCTTGCTTCGGTGCTGATGCTCGACCCGTCAGGGGCATATTTCATTACGCGAGGCCAGCACCACCAACTGAAGCTGGCCGACGTCTACTACCTGCCGCTGACGTATCTGCAGCAAGAGCAGATAGCATGGGTCCGTGCCCATATTCCTAGAAACGACAGGATTATTACGGACGAGGATATATGGGTGTCGCTGCATGACATACGCCCGTACTACCCATACGCGCAATCTCACTGGAATGCTGCGTCTGATCCGCAAGTCCGAAACAAGATATTTCACTCGAACTGGCGGAACATTGATTACTTTGTGCTTTCAAATGGCATGAAGTATGCAATGAACCTGAACAATGCCGGCGGCCAGGAGGGCTGGATGCTCGACGCCCTTAACTATCATTCAACTAAGGTCTGGCAGGCCAGTCGAGGGAACGTGAAGCTTGCAATCTATCGAGTGCAGAAATAATCGCGGAGGCCCACATGGCAGATATCGAGCCTAACAGGACGCCGCCTGATGACCGACATGTGAAGAAGCGTAGGAAGGTCACCTGGAAGTCTGTCCTCGGTGTCGCCGTGGCTCTGGTTATCGTCTGGCAGCTAGTTCACGCGTTTGTCCAGGGTCAAGGGAAGAACGCAGGTAAGGTCGCGGCTCCGAGCACATCGGCGCCTGCGGCGAAGCCGACACCGACCCCTACGGTAACCCTGGGGGGACGGAGGATCGCGGCCGGAAGTGGCCCGGTCATCGCGCTTGAGCCCGGTCTGGTGTCACCGGGCGGCCATGTAGGCATCGCCGGACAAGGCTTTGCCAGGAAAACTACCGTCGTCGTCTCGCTGCGGACGTCGCGCTCGCATGCAGCGAAAGTGGTGACCCACGGCCGCACCACAGGGTCCGGCACCCTGACTACGGGATTCAGCATGCCGATGTCTTTCACCGGGTCCAAAGCCACCGTCGTAGTTCGCCAGGCCGATGGCGTGCAGACATCTGCCCAGCTTGTGACTCCTGGGGGGATGGCTACTGCCAAGATCGTCGGCAAGGCGGCAGGCAAGCCGGGCGACCGCGTCACGGTCACCGCCAAAGGATTCGCTCCAGGCGAGAGGGTCAACGTATTCTGGGGCCGGATCAGCGGCACTCCGGCATCGACGTTGACCGCTGATGGCGGCGGGTCGATAAGCAGCGCGAGCGTTCCCGTCGGGATTGCCCCGGTGGGTCCCACCACGCTGGTACTAGTTGGCACGAAGACCCACACAACGGCGACGGTGCCGTACCAGATGATCGGCTTGTACCCGAATACGCTCTCACATCCCTATGCGGTCAAGGCCGGCAAATCGATCTCGTTCAAGGGTCACGGCTTCGCGCCCGGCGAACCGGTAAATATCTTCCTCGATGCCTCTGGCGGGATTCCAGCGCTGACGTCCAAAGCCGATAGCAGCGGCGGCTTCTCCGTCAACTTCGTCGTGCCGTTCGGGCTGAAGGGCAGCCAGCGACTGATCGCTGTCGGCCAGCTGAGTCGTGCCTCGGTAAGCTCAGGATTCGACGTTCTGCCCTACATTCCGACGGCACAGGCAAGCACGTATAGCGCTCTTCCCGGCACAACCGTGAGTTTCTATGCCCACGGTTACGCCCCCGACGAAGTAGTGCTCGTTTACCTCGGAGGCAACCGGGGCCATGGCGGCAAACTCGTTACGGCCTTCCGGGTTGACGGCCGTGGCAGCGCATCCGCAGCCGGAAGCTATGTTGTCCCGAGCGGGGTGGGGCCATCGGTGAGCTTCAGCCTGGTCGGTCATGAAAGTGAGGGCACGGCGAGAGCCAAGCTTTCGGTCGGCGCAGCGGCGCAGTCGGTCACGGTTCCGCCGCAGCCGCCCTACGTCCTGCCACCCAGCTTGGGCGGCAAGGCTCCGGCGACGCATTCGCCTGCGCATGGTTCGCCCAGCACGTCGCCGTCGGGTTCTGCTTCGGGATCGGCCAGCTCAAGTCCATGACAGGCAGCACCGATCGACCGGTAACCGAAGGAAATGGAAATTTCTCATGAGGGCAATTTTCGGGCCTAATACCGAGCAGGTACTGGCCCTTCTTACCGATCTCTGGCGCCTGTCGCCAGAGGAAATCAACAAGGTGACCAGGGCCTGGAAGGAGGCCAGTGACCTGAACCGCGCTGAGGCGCTGGCACAGCTCAACCGTGCCGCTTCGAGGGAGGAGCGGCACCGGATCCTGGCGGCCGCGTCGGTTGCACGAAGGCAAGCGATGGATGTCGCATATATGCATCACCGCACGGACTGGGCATTCTGGGCAGCGGCGTGGGATGCGGCGGCGGCAATTGCCGCAGACGACAACAGCAGCGAATACGACATTCTCACCGCCCCGCTCATGACGGTGCTTCCGTCTCTGTCGCAGGGCCGCGGTGTCCGGATTCCAGCCCAGCGGTCCCGGCGGCAGCGCGCGGCGAGGCTCATGCCGCCTGCGAGAGCCGGGCAAGAACGTTCCCAACCTCCAAGCAAGTCGGGACCCACGGGGCGGGCATGATCGGCCCGGACGCACGATGAAGAGCCGGTTCATCCAGCTCTTTGAGCTCTCCCCGGAGGCCATGGTGATAGTCGATCGTGCAGGGCAGATTCACCAGGTAAACAGGCAGGCTGAGGAGCTGTTCGGCTATGGCAGGGACCAGTTGCGCCACGAGTCAGTTCAGACCCTCTTCCCTGGCCAGCCAATACCGCTGCCCGACAGCCCGGGCTGGGAAGAGAATCTTGGCCGGCACCTGGAGCTGGTCGGCAGCAGCAGCGATCTCAGGCAGTTCCCGGCGGACGTGACTGTGATCCCCCTACAGACTGAGCGGGGTACCGCGACCGTCATAAGCATCAGGGACATCACCGAGGAGCAGCGGACCCAATTCGTCCTTGAGCTTGGCCTAGACGCCCAGGAGTTGGCCGACCGAGACCGGCGGGCCCTGCTTGATCACCTCATCCGGGCCCAGGAAGAGGAGCGAGGCCGCATCGCCGCCGGTATTCACGACGACACCATCCAGGTCCTTGCCGCGGCTAATTTGCGGCTGCAGCAGCTGAAGAACCGGCTCGACAACCCGGAGCAACTTGACATCCTCGACAAGCTCGATAAAACGCTCAGCACGGCCTTGAGCCATCTGCGTCAGCTGATCTTCGACCTCAGGCCAACGAGCCTAGAGCATGGCAGCCTGTCCACAGCCGTGCATGTTGTCCTCGAGGAAATGCGGTCCGACCTCGAGATCTCCTATCAGCTCGACGATCGCTGCAAGGCCCATCTGCGTCCCAGCGCGGCTGTGCTGATATACCGAACGACCCGTGAGGCGCTCGCAAACGTGCGTAAGCACGCCCGGGCGAACAATGTGTTCGTCCAGTTCAGGGACGTGGGCGGCGGCTGCCTAGCGCGAATCGTCGATGACGGGGTTGGTTACAACCCAGCCGAAGTTGAGGATCGCCCAGGGCACATCGGCCTGACCCTCATGCGTGAGCGAGCCGAGATGGCCGAGGGGTGGTGTCGCATCGAAAGCACGCCAGGAGCAGGAACGACGGTCGAGTTCTGGATCCCGCATCGCGGGCTGCCCAGGCGACCCAGGACAGGACATGAGCGGGCCGCGTGACCCTGATAACCCAATCCGGGTGCTCATCGTTGAGGACCACCTCGTTGTTGCCGAGGGCCTTGCATCACTGCTGGGCAGCTACCCGGATCTGGTGGTAGTGGCAATTGCCACGTCGGTCGCCGACGTGATTGTGGCGACGGGCACCGTCTGCCCCGATGTCGCCATGGTCGATTTTCATCTGCCCGATGGAACCGGAGCCGATGCCGCGGACCAGATCCGGGCCCGATGCGACGATACGGCTATCGTCTTCCTCAGCGCGGACGACAGCGACGAGCGACTCCTCGACGCGATTGAGGCTGGTGCGAGCAGTTATCAGCTCAAGTCGGCGAGCGGCGAGCAGATCATCGAGTCGATACGTACGGCTGCGGCAGGCGAGACCGTCATACCGGCCGGCACAATCGCCACGGCCCTAGCGGAACGTCGCAGAATCACCCGCGAGCGCTCGATGCAGGAGCAGGTGCTCGCGAGCCTTACTCCCAGGGAAACAGAGATCCTGGCGCTCATGATCGATGGCGTCGACAACAGGGCTGTGGCCGAGCGGCTGCATATCAGCTACGCGACTGTGCGAACGCATGTTCGCTCGATCCTCGGCAAACTGGGCGCGCGCTCTCAGCTTGACGCGGTTGCAAAGGCAACTCAACTGGGCTTCCGCCCGTGAATGACGGCCATGAGGCGCATGAAAGCTGTGATCAGCCTGGCGGTGATCGTAGGCTGCACCGCACTTGCCGTCGGAGTCACGAGCTGCAGCGCACCTGCTAGCACGCAGCAAGCAGCGGCGTCTAGGTTCCTCGCGAGGTACGCGCAGCCAGATGGCCGAGTCGTGCGCCTCGACCAAGGCCGCGACACGGTAAGTGAGGGTCAGGCCTACGGGATGCTGCTTGCTGAAGTGGCCGGCGACTACGACGCATTCCAGCGCATCTGGCTGTGGACGCATCGTCACCTGCAGCACCGCGATGGCTTGTTCAGCTTTCATGCGAATGCGGCAGGTAAGGTCACCGGCCCGCACCCAGCGAGCGACGCCGACCTTCTCATTGCCTGGGCGCTGCTTCGCTATACCGGGCCGCAAGCAGCAGTTTGGCACCGAGCCGGTCGGCGCGTCGCCCACGCGATCCTGACGCATGAGGTCGCCTCCGGCCCTGGCGGGATGCTGGCTCTCACCGCGGGGCCATGGGCCAGCGGATCGCTCACAGGATCGGTGGTCAATCCCAGCTACTGGTCGCTGCCTGCCATGGAAAGCCTCGCATGGCTCACCGGCAACAATGTGTGGCATCGCCTGGCGGTCAGCGCTGTTACCCTCACGGGCCAGCTCAGCAAGAACGGCCAGCTTCTGCCACCCGACTGGGCAAGGCTCGACTCGGCCGGAGCGGTCCAGCCTGTGCCCGCTCCCGACGGCAGCGAGCCTCAGGTGGAGTACGGTCCGGACGCGGCAAGAACCGTCATCTGGTTCGCCGCGTCTTGTGATGCGCGGGCCAGAGCTCTAGCTGGGCGCTGGTGGCCGCTGCTCCGGCCCCGTTCTCGTTCGCGCGCGCTGGCGCTGGGCCTCAACGGCACAATCATGACTGCCACGCCGGTGCCGCTGTCATTTGTTGCATCGGCCGCGGCAGCGCAGTCAGCGGGCGACGGCACGGCTGCCCCGCATCTGCTCCGGCAGGCGATGGCTGAGCAGCGAAGTTACCCAACGTATTACGGCGGAGCCTGGGCTGCGCTCGGCCTGGCCCTGCTGACCAGCGGCGGCGCTCTTGGCGGGTGCCATCACTAGCCCGGGCGTGGCGCGCTAGCCAGCGCACACTCAAGCGCAGCTTCTACCGGACGCCGCTGACCACTCATTATCGCGGCCGCGACGCACGATCGCGGCGGCTGCCGCATGCCTGGCCGGCCTGGCTGGCGCATCGCCTCATTCAATTGAGGTAGACCGACCCCCATCCATTGGTGGACGCAGAATCCATTCACTCGTACGGCGATTTCAACTTCGACTCTTCCTAGGCTCGGTTGCTTGCACAACAACGGCCTTGCGCTGCGTCGACCCGTGCTTACTAAGGGCGACCGTCTCAGGGCAGCCAGTAGCACTGGGTTCCGACCTTCGTGCCAGGAGGTCAGCCGTCAATGGCGCTTCCGTGAGCCGAAAGACCAGCAACCTAGACCTAGTCTGGAGGGTCGAAATTGAAGTTCCGGTCAGCGATCGTCCGCCTTTTTCGTGGCGAGCAGAGCGAAGGACCGGTCGCAACGGGTGGCGAACAACCCGTCACTAAGCGTCCGTGGCTGCGCCTGACTCGGAGAGTCAGAGTCGCCGGCCTGGCTGCTGCCGTCGTGGCAGCTACGCTGGTATCCCTTGCCCTCACCTCCGCCAGTAACTCCGCCACCACGCCCCCACCCCCCACCGCACCGCAGCTACAGCTACACGTCTCCGGCAACAAGCTAGTGAGCGCTACCGGCCAGCGCGTGGTGCTGCATGGCGTTAACCGCTCGGGCACGGAGTTCATGTGCGTGCACGGTGCCGGGATCTTCGACGGCCCCAGCAGTGTGGCGTCGATTCGTGCAATGAAGCACCACGGGATCAACGCTGTGCGGGTCCCGCTGAACGAGGCGTGCTGGAACGGCGACTCGTACGTTAAGCCGACCATGGCTGGTGCCCCCTACCGCGCGGCAGTCAAGGCATACCTGAGCCGGCTGAATGCCAACGGCATGGTGGCCATCATCGACCTGCACTGGACGGCCGGGCAGTACATAGGCGGCGCGTCGGCGTGCGTCTCGGCAGAGGCAGTGTGCCAGAAGCCGATGCCAGATGCCGCAGAGTCAGTGCCATTCTGGAAGTCAGTGGCGCGGACCTTCACGGGCAACGACGCTGTCATCTTCGACCTCTTCAACGAGCCGTATCCGGAACAGGCGAACCACAACATCGAGGCCGCAGGCTGGCGGTGCTGGCTGCACGGCGGAGGAGACTGCGTAGGTATCTCGTACAAGGTGGCTGGCATGCAGACCCTCGTCAACGCGGTCCGGTCGACCGGCGCGAACAACGTCCTCATGCTGGGTGGGCTGGAGTGGTCCAACGACCTGTCCCAATGGCTGTCTCACGAGCCTGCCGACCCTGCCCACAACCTGGCTGCGTCCTGGCACTCGTACAACTTCAACGCCTGTAGCAACAAGAGGTGCTGGAACAAGCAGCTCGCTCCCGTGATCGCCAGGGTCCCGCTCATCGCCGGGGAGATCGGCGAAAACGACTGCGCGGGTTCTTACGTCAACCGCCTGACCAGCTGGATGGACTCTAAGTCCGCAAGCTACTTGGCCTGGACGTGGAACTCCGACTTCAACTGCGCCAGTGGCCCTGGCCTGATCACCGGCTACGACGGCCACCCCACCCCGTTTGGGGCAGCTTACGAGAAGCATCTTCGTTCCATTGCTCACGTGGCCGACTAGCCTGCTGTCCTGTAGCTCGTGAGTTAGATGCACGCGGGGCAGTGACGCCTTAACCGAGGCGTCACGGCCCCGCAGCTTTCCGCGGGCCCGGTGTAGCGCGCGGGGCTCGGTGGGACTGCTACACCAGCCTGGTGGTTGCGAGCCAGTAGTAGATGACGTATGCGCCGGCGAACCAGAGCATGACCGCGCTGGCCCAGCCGATGTGCCGCCCGATGACCCGGACGCGCTTGATGACGCCGTCGCCGAACCAGGCTGTGATGATGGTCAGCACCGTGATGATGATGCCCATGCCGAGCCCGAACAACAGGAACTGCCAGACAGCGTCGGCCAGTCCATGCAGCCGCAGGGAGGTGCCGATCACGCTGAGGAAGACCGGGAGCGTGCAGCCGAGCGAGGCCAGCGCGTAGGCCAGTCCGTATGCCAGGTACCCGCTCAGGCCGAGATTCCTGGTCGCTGTCCTGAGGCGCTGGGCCGCGCGGGGAGCGAGCGTGAAGTCAAGTGCCCGGCCGGAGGCCAGGAGTCCGGCCAGCGCGATCAAGCTCACGCCGACGGCTGTGCCCAGCCAGGGCAGGGCGGAGGTCAGGGCGGACGCGGCGCTGGCTGCGACGATTCCGGCGAGCCCGAACAGCAGGACGAAGCTCGCAGTCATCGTGGCGCTTACTGCCAGGGCACGGCCGGTCACCTGCCGGACACCGGCTGCGTCGCGGCGGTCGCCGATGTAATACGCCAGGTAGGTCGGCAGGAGCACGAAGCCGCACGGGTTCACTGACGCGACCATCCCGGCGAGCAACGCGTAGCCGAGGGGTGCTGCCGCGCCGAGCGCGAGCAGCGCGCCTGAGGCGCGCGCCGAGAGCGTTTCGACCGCTATCAGCGGGTCCATCGATGTGGGTGATGAGCGCAGCCCAGCGGTGACCGCCAGCCCCAGGACGGCCGCGCTGACGCCTGCCGCGACCCAGATCCGGGCAGGCCGGCTCAGGGGAGGCCCGTCCGCGCCGGTCATCGCTTGTCACCCGGCTCTATCCAGGAGCGGCCGGATGGCGGCCAGCAACCGGGCGCTCGTTCCGATCACCGTCCCGCCCTGGCTCAGCACCGGGCCTGGCGCCGCGCCCCACCGCGCACCAGCCCCGAACAGCAGGTAGTAGTCCCAGGTGGGGGCGGGCTGATGGGTGACGTGCCCGGACAGCCACCCGCTGGTGATCGCATTCGGATCCCACAAGCTGGTGACGCGGCGGTCTGGGAATACCGACGGGTTGATCGCCTGCCGCGTGCCGGACATGAATGGCACCCACACCACGAGCACGCGGAGAGCGGGATCGGGCATCCTGCTCAAGATGTTGCTCTGCACCCAACTGGCGCCGGCGAGACATGTCATTCAAGTCGGTGACAACAACAGCAGCAGCCTGGGATGCCCGGAGTCCCGGTTGAACAGCGACTTCAGGGTCGAGATCGCGGTGAGCGAGATGACGCTGCCGGCGCGCCCGGTTCCCTCAGCCCCTGGGCTGGAGGCCTGCCCAGCGCCAGCCGCCGTACCGCGGCCAGAGGCCGTTGAGGTGCACGAAGCCAGCACGAAGAGCGCCGATACTACGACAGCCAGTCCGCGGCCAAGGCGCCATCCCCGGTTCTTCCGCAGGGTGCCGCGCATGGAAATCGTCCTTCCTGACCTCCTACAGCATGGCACCGCGCTGACCTCCGCGGCCAGCCGATAAGCTGGTGCCTTCGACACATTCCGCGAGAACGCGTACGTGATCGCTGAGTCGAATCACGGCTACAAGATGATCGGCGTGGGCGCACTGGTAGCCAAGGAACTGCTCGGCGACCAGCAGGCGTTGCTCGAGCCGTTCCGGTTCTCCCGTTACAACACTGGCAAGCTGCACCCCGTCAGCAACTCGCCGTTCCCCTGGAGCTGAGGAAGAACCTTGCGGGCAGACGTCGTCGTCGTTGGTGCCGGCATCGTAGGGACCAACATCGCATTGCAGCTAGCCCGCCGAGCCATCGGCGACGTCCTGCTCGTCGATGCGTCCGGACCAGCCGCCGGCATGTCCGGGCGCAGCTTCCGCCAGGTGCGCACCCATTACAGCAACGAGGTCACCACCCGGCTGGCGCGGCGCGGCATCGAGATCCTGCGAGACTGGAGCGATCACGTCGGCGTCGGCGACTCCGGATACCAGCCCGTAGGGTATCTGCTTGCCGTGGCGGACAACCAGGCGGAGGGATGCGCGGCTAACGTCGCGCTTGGCCGCAGCCTGGGAGTGCGGACCGAACTTGTCACCGCTGATCGGATGCGCGAGATCGAGCCGCTGCTTGTGACCGACGGCCTGGCGTGCGGCGCATGGGAGCCGGACAGCGGCCTGGTCGACCCGGTCAAGGTCACGCTGTCGGCGACAGTCGCCGCGCAGATGGCCGGGGTCAGGACGTTGTTCGGAAGCCCCGTCCGGGCGCTGCGCACGCAGCGGGAGAAGATCACCGGGATCGTTACCGACGAGGGCGACATTAACGCGGAGACAGTGGTGCTGGCGGTAGGGCCTTGGGCGCCCACGCTCCTGGCCGGTACCGGGATCGACCTGGGCCTACGGCTGCACACGCTCGAGCTGAGTGCGCTACGCCGGCCGCCGGGGGTGGCCGGGCTGACCACAGCGGTCACCCACGCGCCTTCGGGCCTGGTCGCCCGTTGTGACACGGGTCCTTTCTGCGTGGCCGTCGCATATCCCGCCGATGCCGTCCAGCCAGAGTTTCCGCAGGACGCCAAGGTCGCCGCTGATGCCGAGCCGAGGCTGCGGCGGGCTCTGACGGCCGCGCTGCCCTCGCTGGCGCCGGTCGAAATCGTCACTACCATCGCGGGCGTCTATGACGTGACGCCGGACTGGCATCCCCTGCTCGGCCCATGGCCCGGGGTTGACGGCCTCTACCTGGCGGTAGGTTTCTCCGGCCACGGCCTCAAGCTCGCCCCTGCGATCGGCGAGGCTGTGGCCGACGAACTTGCTGGCCGCACGCCCGTGATCGACCTAAGTCCGCTGCACGCTGCGACGACTCCCAGGCCGCTGCGCTTCGCCTACGGGCCCGGTGCAAGGGCATAGCGGCCGGTGAGCCTGACGACGCGGACGAGCTGACCGGCCCGTCGCCGGCTCGGCACCAGCCTGCGCGCGGGTCAGTAGCCATAACCGCCGCTGCCACCGGAGCTGGAAGACGACTTGGGAGCGGGTGCTGAGCCGGTGACGGTGACCTCGTGCCAGACGCCGCCGTTGATGTTGAGCCCGTTGCCCGCGTTCTGTCCGGGCGCCGTGTCGCCCTTGTAGGTGTAGAGCGGGTGCCCCTTGTAGGTGGCCTGCATAGAGCCGTCAGAGCGCGTGATCGTGCCGAGCTTGCCGGTCACCCCGGTGCCAGCCATGACTGGTCCCTTGACCGGGGGCCAGAAGGTGGCGCAGGAGCCGTTGCACTTCGATGTTGTCATGGTGTCCGGAGCGAACCAGTACAGGGTGAATCCCTCGGCGTTGGTGAGGACCGTCGCTCCGCCGATCTTCATAGTCTTGAGCGCGTTGCCGCTGGATGCGGGCGCGCTCGAATGCGTCGCGCCGCCCGAGCCGCCCGAGCCTGGTGGTGCGGCCGAGTTTCCTGAGCTCGCGCACCCCGCGGCAATCAGCGCGGCGGCCAACAGTCCTGCTGGCACGAACAGTTTTCTACCCATCACGTCGCTCCGTTTCGTTGCTGAGTTGTCGAATACCACGATCACGTAACCCGAGCCCGGGTAGTTCAGAACCGGCGGCGCATCTCCTGCGTGGACAATGGCATGATGGAAACCAGGACTTCGCAGCCCGATCATCGCCGCAGTCTTGTACTGAGGACGGGCGGAGCGGCGCTGCTGGCAGCGGCGGGTGCGATACATCTGGACCTGTACCTGACCGGATACCGTTCGATTCCCACCATCGGCTGGCTGTTCCTGCTGCAGACGATCACCGCTTTCGGGCTAGCCATCCTGATCGCGGTGTCACGCAACTGGCTCGTCAGCGCCGCCGGGGCCATATTCGTGCTGTCCACCCTCGGTGGCTACCTGCTCTCGGTGTGGATCGGGCTGTTCGGGTTCACCGAAGTCCGCACGACGGCCGGTATAGTCGCCGGCGTCATCGAGGTGGGCGCTTTCGCAGCCCTGGCTGGGGCGAGCCTCGCCGCCGTCCAGCGGACCTGGCCGACGAGCCCGGCCGGAAGGATGGCTGCCGGGCTGTCCGCTCGCATGCGGGCCGCCGGGCCGCTCCCGGCGAGAGCCACGCTCGGGATCACCGCTATCGCATTGGTGCTGCTGGGAGTCGCAGCAGCCACTTCGGGCGCTGAGGGCGCCGCGGCCGGCGGGGGGAGCCTGCGGACTGCCACGGTGGGTGGGGTGCGAGTGCTGACTAACTCCCACGGCTTCACTCTCTACTGGTTCGCACCCGACACCCCGGCAGAATCGAAATGCAGCGCCTCGTGTGCCGCATACTGGCCGCCAGTGCCTGGTCGCGCATCAGCCGCGGTCGGCATACAGGGGATACCGGGGCGTTTCAGTACGATCACGCGGGCAGACGGGTCGGTGCAGGCGACCTACAACGGGCATCCCCTGTACACCTACATCGGGGACTCTGCTCCCGGCCAGGCGCATGGCAACAACATCAATCTGAACGGCGGTCTCTGGCACGAAGTGGTCGTATCCGGTTAGCGGCCGCGCGCCTCTGGTGCAGCTGCTCTGAGTCGGTTTCCCGTGCTAGGTCTAGTTGACAGACTCAGGAATGATGCGGGAGGCTGAGTCTGTGAACCGAACCCAGGATGGCGATCCGGTCACCCGCACTACTGTCCCGATCCGGCGGGCTAGCCCTGCGGACCGGGAAGCACTCAGGACCTTCTTCACCGACCTGTCCGCGCGGACCCGGTACCTCAGATTCTTCGCCGCGCTGACAATCACCCCGGCCTTGCTCCGCGTCCTGTCCGGGGGCGGTAGTGCCGACGCCGTGGTCGCGACCGGAGACGGTGCCATCATCGGGCACGGGATCGCAGCGGACCGGGCCGGCCCCGGCGGCACCACGATTACGGAGATCGGCGTCGTCGTGGCCGACACGTGGCAAGGCCACGGGATCGGATCCGCCCTGGTCCGCGCGCTGATCGCGGCCGCTCAGGCCCGCGGCGCCGGCATTGTGGCGATGGACGTGCTGCCAGGCAACCAGCGGGCCCTCGCCATGATCACGAGTCATTGGCCCGCGGCCAGCATTGATCATTCCGCAGACTGTATTTCTATCCGCGCCAGGCTTCCGCGACATAAGGATGGACAGCGTCCTGCACGGGTCGCCGGTCAGAGACCGTCAGGCTCACCCGGAATCGCCAGCCGGAGCAACTGCGAGCCAGCGCACACGGCATCGCCACTACCGATAGGAGGTCCCGCAGGAAAATCCTGTGCTCTCCACACGCTGCGATCCGCTGGTCGGCCGGGCTGACTGGTCCCAATCAGTAGCCGATGTGCGGACAGGGTCAGTTAGTGAGCCAGGTCCGAGTCGTGCACGGGTATACGGGTACGGCGCAGAGTCGGCGCCCGCGGCGCGGCCGAGACGCCAGATGAGACGCGCAACTTCCGGGTTGGGCGCGCTGCGCCTGCTGAAGATCGGCGGCGCCAAGCGCACAGGATCCTAAAGCGGTCAGACCGGGTAAGGCTCTGGAGTGACGGCGTAAGTTCTGCCATGCGGGGTTGCCCAGGTCAAGACCCCGGGTTCGGGCTGGGTCAGCGTCCAGCCGTCGGCTTGCTTGACATGATGGTGCATCCGGCACAAAGGCGACAAATTACACTCGCATGTTCGGCCGCCCCGATCGTAGGGGTCGGTGTGGTCCAGGTCGCAGCGGACGGCGGGCCTCCGGCAGCCGGGGAAGGAGCACCGGCGCTGGCGGGCGCGGACCAGGTTCCGCAGCCGGTTTCCTGGCTGGTACCGCCACTCCTGCCGGGTGTGGCGGCAGGTGCCGCGTTCCAGCCAGTCGAACCGCAGCCCAGCGAGCCAGGAGAGGTGATTGCCGGGTGGGCCAGGCCCGGCGCGGGCGGCGGCATGGGCGACGGCCCGCCCGTCGGGCCCAGTCAAGGTGACGCTCCAGCGGGTTCCCGGCCCGGCAGACAGCCTGGCGGCAAGGTCGCGGCAGGTCCATGCGTCCAGGGATCCGAGCCCGGGCGCATCGCCTGGGATGTCGGACAGGCCGAGCCACGCTGCGGCGGGCATGACCAGCTGCACCGACCCAGTCAGACCCGCCAGCCCTGATCCGTCGGCGCCGGCCGAACCAGGGCCGCCGGACGGCCGGGCCGCGGGATCGCATGCGCCATCGTCCTTGTCGGGGGCGGGCGGTAGGAGAGCCTCCGGGTCGCGGCCAGCTAGGAGGGCGACGAAGACGGCGGCGCGGAGCTGGTCCAGGGTGCCGGGGGCGCCGGCGGAGTGGAGGGCGCGGGCTATGGCGGAGATCCGCTTATCCGCGGCGATCGCGTCGGCCGCAGGGAGTTCCCGCCCCGCCAGACCGCCGTTGCCTGAGCTTTCCAGCCACGCCTCGACCCGAGCGTCATCCCGGGCCTTGTCCATCCGGCGCCGAACGGCCGCGGGATCCAGCCGCAGTACCATGGCACGCAGGGCGGCCCTGAGCTGCCCGGTGGTCATCGACCCGGCGTCGCTCGCGAACCCCGTCGCTACCGCCGCTGCTGCCACGTCGCCTAGGCCGGCGAGTTCTTCGGCGAAGATCCGGGCCCTGGCCAGGTCGATCCGGCCGGCGAGCAGAGCCCTCTGCACGGCGGGCAGCCGGGCCAGATCGCGGGCCAGGCCAAGCAGGGCGTCGGCGGACCGGCCGGTCAGCACCAGCGCCGCGGCGAGCTCCGCGCTTACGTGCTCATCGGTCAGCGACGACCCCGGCCGGGCCGCAGCCCGGGCCCGCCGGGCGTCCAGCTCCGTCACGGTCGCGATCTCGATGCCGTCCTGCCATGCGGCCAATCGCCGCGAGGCGCGCAGCACCCCGACCAGCTCGTCATCGGAGAGCGCGCCTAGGCCCTCGTCCAGAACGCCATGAGAAAATCCGGCGAGCGCCGGCCCGGGACCCAGCTGGTCGAGCACCCCGCCCTCGGCGAACCCGCCCCCGAACAGCGGCGCCGAACCGCCCCGGTCATCGCCCGGATCGTCCCGCAACCGGGCTAGCTCCGCATCCAGCCGGGCCTCCAGATCGGCTAGTTCCGCCTCGGACGGCTCAGCCAGCCCGGCCAGCTCCTCCGCCGACGGCTCCTGCCGCTCGCCGGCTAAGGCCTCGACCTCGGCGGCCAGGTCGGCCTCTTGGTCTTGCCAGGGGCCCGCGGGCAGGTCGGGGAACGTCATCGGCGCCTCGCAGCGGGAGTCACGGGTGCGAATTTGTTATCGATAATGCTACTCGTATCCTCTGACATTAGAGCGCACATTCGACGCGACACGCCGCGCGAAAAGACGGCTCGCCTGGCTCCGGAAGCCCCGGCATCAGTTGCGCGAGAATATCCGCAAGAAGCCACGTTCAGACGAACCCGTTCCCGGATTTCCGGGCCGTCGTCAGCTGCCAGAGCATCGGCGCGGACGGCGCTGCCACGATTGCCAACATCAGCACGGATAACTTCAGCGCCAACGCTGCCGGGAACTCGAAGATCGATGCCAGGGTAAGCCTTCCCCAGCCCTGCCTAGCCCCCATCATCTTCGTCACAGGACCTGCCGGGGTGGGTCTGGTTCGCGGCGACCGGAGGCTGAGCCAGATAGCTGAGCCAGATAGCTGACAGGATTGTCCGCGCGCCGCGCCGGTCCACAGGCGCGCGGGGATTCCTGTCGCTGGGAAAACTGACGCCGCCGCCGCCGTGTGCTCGGCGCCAGAGCGTTAAGTGCCCGCTACGGCCCCCAAGGTGCTCAGATAGCGGCGACCGGCAAGAGTCCGAGGACACTCCGCCGGCCAGCGTCAGCGCGCGTAGGCCCTGCGTTCTGTTCAGCTATCTACGGGGTTGATCCTGGCCTCTATCAGGCGGCCGTCGTCGATGTGCAGCAGGCCGAAGGTGCCGCGCGGCTGGCGGCGACGGTCGGTCGGGGACCCGGGATTGAAGATGCGGATGCCATCGGCAGCTTGGTCGAGGGGTATGTGGGAATGCCCAAACAGGACCAATTGCGCGGCCGGGAACCGGCGGCGGAGCCGGGCGCACCGGCCCGTGGCCGTGCCGCCGTCGTGCACCATCGCCACTGCCAGCCCTGCCAGGTCCAATTCCAGGGTTTCTGGTGCGCCCCAGGCAGCTACGTCCGCGCCGTCGTTATTACCGCGCACCGCGCGCACGGGCGCGTAAGCGGACAGCTCATCGAGCACGTCCGCCGTGCACACGTCTCCGGCGTGCAAGATCAGGTCTGCGCCGCGCAGGTACTGCGCGACCGCCGGCGGGCAGCGGCGCCATCGACGCGGGGCATGCGTGTCCGCGAGCACCACTATTTTCACCGTGGCCAGGTTACCGTTGGGCTGCAGGATCGCCTTGCCCCGTCAGCTGGCCTCGGGTCGCCCCGTCAGCCTGCCTCGGTTCCGCTGGCCGCCGAACCGTAGGCGCACACATCCCGCAGCACGCACGTGCCGCAGCGCGGCTGCTGCGCCCGGCAGACCGTTCGCCCGTGGGCGACCAACGCGAGGTGCAGGTCGTAACTGATGCCGGGTGGCACGCGCGGCGCAAGGAGCTGGTGCGCGCGGTCCGCGGTCGTGTTCGCCTGGATCCAGCCGAGCCGAATGGCTACGCGGTGCACGTGGGTGTCGACCGGGAAAGCAGGCCGCCCCATGGAGAACGCTAGAACGCATGCGGCCGTCTTGCGTCCCACGCCGGGCAGGGAGAGCAGGTAGGCTTCGGCGGCCGCATTATCAAGATGGTGCAGGCGGCTGAGGGTCAGGCTGCCCTCCTGCTGCTCGATGGCCGACAGGATCTGCTGGATGCGGCGCGCCTTCTGATCGGCAATGCCGCCACACCTGATGGCGCTGGCGACCTGTTCCGCTGGTGCGTCCGCCACCTGCTGCCAGGTCGGGAACCTGGCCTTAAGCCGGGCAAACGCTCGCTCGGAATTGGTGTCCGACGTGTGTTGGGACAAGACGGTTGCGACCAGCTCGTCGATCACCGGCAGCCGCGGCTTGGGAACAAACGGGCCCTGGCTTGCCCGAAGACGGCACTGCACAGCGCTGATGTCCTGCTCGGCCGGCGCTGTCACGATCCGCTCCCCACCCGGCACTGTTAAGCCGGCACTGTTAAGCCGGCACTGTTAAGCCGGCACTGTTAAGCCGGCACTGTTGAAGCCGGCACTGTTAAGCCGGCATTGTTAAGAGAGCCAGCTTCGGTCACCCGCCATGCCGCTACCGAAGTGTATTTCGGCCGCTGGCCCGCGACCCTGGCTGGCCGCCCGATCCTAGTGCGTCCCCGGGTGCCAGCGCCGGACTCTAACGAAGAGCGTTACCCGGTAATCGCCGCGAGGTCTTCCGTGTGGCGGCATCGTACTGGGCGGCGACGCTCGCCGGGATCCGGCCGCGCTCGCTGAGTTCGATCCCGCGTGCCTGCGCCCAGGCACGGATGTCGCGGCTGCGGCGGCGACTGGCTGCCGTCCGGACCGCTCGGCGCGGCATCTTCCCGGCTTTGCGGGCATGCTCGATGAACGGCGCCAGCTGCGCCCGCAGCCGCGCGGCGTTCTTCGAGCTGAGGTCAATCTCGAACTCTGCGCCGCTGATCCCGAACCGCAGCGTCTCTTCCGCCGGACTCCCATCAAGATCGTCTTGCAGCGTGACGCTTGTCCTTCTTGCCATCCCAACCCCCCGTGACGGCGATCGCCAGATACGAGCTGTTCAGGCTAGGTGTTATGCCCGGAAAGGTGACGCGCATGCCCGGTCAGCGACCTGCTCGCGCGACGGCGTGCTATCCAGTACGCCGAGTCGGCTCCACCCGCCCCTGGGCACGCGAAGCCGGTTCGCTCGATACCGTCGTTCCTGCCGCTACTACGGGTGGAACAG
>Ga0070707_100001110_pt1 | contig 26586 bp, 23 predicted proteins | sample KBSK5502metaG_FD_65468 | JGI IMG/M metagenome (GOLD analysis project Ga0070707, IMG submission 65468) | Corn, switchgrass and miscanthus rhizosphere microbial communities from Kellogg Biological Station, Michigan, USA - KBS K5-50-2 metaG | ecosystem: Host-associated > Plants > Roots >...
CCTGCGCTTTCGCTCTTCAACATCACCCTCACCATCGCGCAAGCCCTCGGTTTTTTGCTCCTTGGTGGGCTGGTCACGGCGCTCTTTCCCTCCTTTCGTCTCTCGCTCGGCTTTATTCACATACAGGTCCTTTCCTTTGAGATGCTCTTCGCGCTTGTCGCCATTGTCTATGTCATCTGTACCTTGCTGATCCTGGCGATCCCCAAACGCGCTTTGCAGCAGAAGCAAAGGGCGGAGCCGGCGCTGCTCAGATCGCTTGGGAAGCAGGCGTGGAAGACCATACGACACGACGTGAGCGAAGCGCGGGTCTACGTTCGCGGGGATCGTCAGTTGCTGCTCGCGCTTCTGCGGGTCTCGTTCGTCAGTGTCTTGCTGCTGGTGATCGGCGAGCTGGCGGGACCATTCGTCGTCACGGTCTTGCATCTGCCCGTCCAGGCCATGCCGCTCATTTTAGCGCCTGCGGGTCTCGGCCTGGTGCTTGGCGGTCTGATCATGCCCGCTCTCATGCAGCGGTTGGGCAAGAGCCGCACCATCACGCTCGGCAGCCTGTGTACCGCTGCGTGTTTGAGCCTCATCCCGCTCGGTCACTTCCTCTGGTCGCGGGTGGCTCTGCCCACCCCTGGGATCCTCTATTATGTGGGTGCGGTCACGTTTGTCTTAGGGGTAGCGCTGGACATGGTGAACATTCCCGCGCAAACGGTGATGCAGGAGCAAGCGCCCGCGGAGGAGCGAGGGCGCATGTTTTCCTTCCAGTCGATGCAGTTTAAAGCTGGCGCTCTTCCGGTCCTGCTCTTTGCCGGCGTGATTGGTGATACGCTGGGGATCGAGACCGTCATGTATCTACTGGCAGCAGCCGTTCTAGGATTCAGCTGGTGGGCGGCAAGGTATAGCCACTTGTTTTGTTAGTTGTACTGCTCCTTGTTCAGTCGCCTGTCTTGTTTGCTCTTGCTGATGATCAACTCAGCAAATTCCTTCATCACTGTGTTAGGAGACAAAGCGCGCGATTGCGCGAGACGCAAGTAGTAGTCCTCTTAAGTGACCTGTGCTTTCTTCCGCGGCTCCGCTTCATCAGGATTCATTCGCTCCGCATACACGTGGTAATCGGGTAAGAAGCGTTGATAGGTATTCGACAACAATGGCGATGAGATCATGAAATCGGCAGACGCACGATTGCAGGCGACGGGAATATTCCACACGACCGCGATCCGTAAGAGCGCTTGCACATCCGCATTGTGCGGCTGTAAGGTGAGTGGGTCCCAGAAGAAGATCAGTAGATCGATCTCTCCCGCTGCGATCTTGGCCCCAATTTGCTGATCCCCACCCAAGGGCCCGCTCTGCAGCTTGTTTATTTCAATGCCGAGTTCCTGTTCCAGGAGTGTACCCGTCGTTCCTGTCGCGTAGAGGTCGTGCTGCCTCAGTAGCGTTTGATTAAAGCGGGCCCATTCCAGCAGATCCCGTTTTTTCTCGTCGTGTGCGACGAGGACGATCATTTTCTTCGCATTCATTCCTCTTCACCTCTCGTCTCTTCAATTCCTGCTTGTCTGCTTGGTGAGCAGACAGTTCGTCTCACGAACCTGGTGGTCGTCGTTGCTCCAACTTTCGATTTCCGCACCTACCGTACTTAACTTAGGAAAGGTAGCGATCCAGGTACACCAGGTACAAGTACAAGCCCACTGTCACGAGCGTCGCATACCCGAGATAGATTGACAACCCAGGTGCTGTATGTGCAGCCACGACGCTCCAGCCTCCCAAAGCGATGTTAAGCAGGAGCACAGGAATGATATACACCTTTAGTAAGGTGGGTTTTTTCTTGGTCACAAATCACCTCACTTATCTGAGGGACTTTCTCCCCTCTGCCGAAGGGAACTGCTCCATCGTCGTTCGTGGAGCACCAGCTTCCGGCAGACCTACGTACGTTGGTTTCTCTCAAAGAGGGACCAGATGCGCCTCTCTGTCTCGTCAAGCGGGTCTTTCAAACACCGGCCGTGGCGATATCGCTGTAGTGATTGCAGCGTGTATGGGCTGCGTGGAGCATTAATGGGTGGCATGCTTGACAGACATGAGAAGTAGACGCACTGCTTCAATTCACTCTTGATTACGTCTGTTCAATCAGCTGGCGAAACGATTAGTTAATCGTTTCGCTCAAAACATAACATATTTATCTTTGTTTGTCAAATTTGTCGCATTCTTACGCGGATCCTGGGGCTACCTCTACCGCGCTCGATATTCCTTTAGGCGTCGTGGATGACTGCAATGTGGCACCGCACGATTCACGAATGATCAAGCGGGGTTGAAGACGTACTACCTGTGGTGTCGCATCACGCTTCTCCAGGCGTTCAAACAAGAGCTGAGCTGCTTTCTGTCCTATCTCGTACGTCGGCTGGCGAACCGTTGTCAAGCGGGGATGCATGACTGCTGCCCACTCGAAATCATCGAAACCCACGAGTGCAATGTCCTGTGGGCAGCGCAGTCCAACCTGCGTGATGGCTTGCAGGGCACCGATGACCATCAGGCCGTTCGTCACGAAAAGCGCCGTGGGCTGTGCGGTTTTCTGGGTCAGGAGTTGAAGAGCCGCGCGCGCTCCTCCATCTATCCGCGAATTGCCTTCAGCGATCAGTGCAGGATTGCGAGGAATGCCGTGGGCTTCGAGCGCTTGCTGATATCCGGTCAGCCGCTCTTCCGTCGAAGTGATACCGGGGAGACCCGTCACAATGCCAATCCGCTCGTGCCCAAGTGCGATCAGGTGGTCGACCGCCTGTCGAGCGCCCGCCACGTTGTCCACGAGAACGGCATCGATGTTCAACTCAGAAGGAAGACGGTCGATGTTCACCAGTGGCAACCGCTGGGCAGGCCAGGAGCGTAAATACTCGTGATTCCCCAGCGTGAACGCGACGATCAGCCCATCGGCCCGCTTGCTTTCCAGGAGGCGCATATAGCTTATCTCCTTTTTCACGTCTTCATCAGTATTGCCAAGGATCAACGAGTAGCCGCGGGCATTGGCAACATCCTCCACGCCTCGCACGACACTGGTAAAGTAGGGATTGGTAATATCGGAGATGATCAGGCCAATGGTATGACTCGTTTGCTTCTTTAACCCTTGTGCCAGGCTATTGCACTCGTAGCCAAGCGCAGCAATACTTTCCTGCACCCGTTGTGCCAGGACTGGACTTACATATTTATTGCTGTTCATGACCGCGGACACAGTGGCCACCGAAACGCCGGCGTGGGCCGCCACATTTTTGATCGTCGCCGGTCGGCCAGCCGGCACTCCCCTATCGTTCATCTGCTGTTCTCCCTCCACGTTGAGTGAAGAATCTTAACCGTTTGACACCTCCTCTTCAGACTCGCGCACAAAGCGTCCTGTTACGTCGTCGTGTTGCTTTGTCAAGACGAGGAGACATTGCGATGGTACGCGGCTTGCGAGCGCACCGCTAATCGTTTCGCTAATCGTTTCGTTCTTTTGAGAGTATCATAGAGGCTCTCCCCTGTCAAGTTCCAGTGCCAGCTTCGCTATGAGTCAAGCTACCGGTCAACTTCCGGCTCCCTTCGGTGGCCCCCGCCGAATGCGGGCGCGCATCGCCTCAAGGGGCCAGTCGGTCCAGCTCCCCCAGCGTTCGGGCAGGATCTTTTCCACCCACCAGGTGACTCCCACCTGCTGGTAGGCGGCAACGACCTCGCGATCGTGGGCTGCGTCCGTGCCTGCTGTGATCCCCGAGTGGACGACCTCGAACGTGGGGGTGTATCCGGGCTGGGATGCGACATAGCGTGCGATATCCTGCATCTGTGCCGGGGTGAGCATGGTGGTGAGGGGCAGGTCGCGTCCGATGGGGATGACGCCATCCCAGCGGGCCGCGCGGCGCAATGGCGCTTTCGCGGGCCACATGCCTGCCACCCAGATGGGGATGCGCGGCGACTGGAGCGGGCGCGGCAAGAACTGCGCTTCCTTAATATGATAAGCAGTCCCTGCGTGGCGGTACGGCTCGCCGCTCCAGAGCCCTGTGAGCACCTCCAGACCCTCGTCCAAGAGCGCCGCCAGCGTGGTGGGGTCAGAGGCTTCGCTCAGCGCCTCGAAGTCGAAATAGCCGCCCCCCGAGCCTACCCCGAAGATCAGCCGACCCGCGGACAGGTGATCCAGCGAGACGGTTTCGCGCGCGACCATCCACGGGCGGCGGCGAGGCAGGGGCGTGACGAGCGTGCCCAGGCGGATCGTGTGCGTGTGCAGTGCGATCGCGGCCAGCGCAATCCACGGGTCCACCAGGGGATCGACGCTCGGCGTCAGGGTCGTCTTCGAGACCTGGTCCCAGAGAAAGAAGCCATCCCAGCCCGCCTCTTCCGCCTCATACGCCAGGTCGGACAAGACCTGGGCATCGCCATAGGGTCCAAAATTGGGGACGTAGACTCCATACCGCATTGGTCACTCCTCAATCGCGACAATGATTCCCGCCTCTGCATGCTCCTGTGTGCAGAATACAGCCTTTGTATTGTAGCATATGCGTGCCTCTGCCCGCGCTTGCCCGTGCGGGCCCCAGGGACTGCGGTTCATTTCCATTTGTGACCTCCTTGTTATAGTGAAGCGAGTTAATGTGATATCCTTTGGGGGAAGCTGATACCAGCCTTTACGCAGAGCTATGACCAAACTGCACTCAACATCATTTGCTTGTGGAACTATAGGAATGACACCACTGCAGGATAGTGAGCGCCTCATATGCTAGCATTGACACCATATGGAGGACAGTAGCGATGAGCGAATACCAGCGGTACGAATTCATGACCATCGATCGACCTCTGACACGGGCGCAACTCGATGCGGTCGATGCCCTTTCCAGTCACATCGAAGCATCTTCCACCCACGCCCTTATCGAATATCACTGGGGTGATTTCAAGCACAATCCCATCAAAGTGCTCCACGAGTTCTTCGATGGCTTCCTCTATTGGGCCAACTGGGGCTCGCCCGAGCTGGCATTCCGTTTTCCGCATGGAATCTTGCCGGTCGATCTCATCGATGGCTACGATCTTGAAGATTTCGTCAAGTTCACCCGGTACCCGGATTACGATATCCTCGACATCCACTTTGGCGAGATGGAAGGGCCCGACGAATGGATTAACTATGAACTGGGATCGCTCATCGCCATTCGCGATGAATTGATGGAGGGCGATTTGCGGGCGCTGTATATCGTCTGGTTGGCCGCTCAGATCATGATTGAGGGCTATGACGAAGAAGAGGACTACGAAATCAGTGTGCCACCAGTTCCGCTCGGCTTTAGCACGCTGACAGCGGCACAGCACTCTCTAGCAGAATTGTTGCAGGTGCCCCAAGAACTGCTTCTCGCGGCAGCTCGGCATAGCGACGCGGCCGCGCCATCGACTAAGGATGATGTTGCCGCATGGGTCAAGTTGCTGTCACCAGAGCGCCAGAACGATTACCTGGTGCGGTTAGCACACAATGAGCCGGGCCTGAGCCGCCTACTCGTCAGGGAATTGCGCGAATTGGGCCAGGGCAAGTCCAGGGTAACTCCATCAACGGGTGAGCACGTCACCTACGCCACGTTGCTCGCCGAAAGCAAGACGATTACAGCCCAACTGGAACGCGAGAAGCGCGAGCAAGAGCAAGCGGCCCGTCTGCGTCATCTGCAGGATATCCACGATCACCAGGACGCTTACTGGCAGCAAGTTGAACAGGCAGTGATGCGCGGTACAGGCACAGGCTATGACGAAGCCCTTCGCTTATTGGTCGAGCTGCGCGAAGCTGCTGAGCAATTCAAAGAGACCCAGGAGTTTCAAGAGCGTTTCCGCGCCTGGGTCCGGCCCCACCTGCGCCGTCCCGCCTTCGTCAAGCGCTTGCAGGGTCGCAAATTCACATTGCCAGAAGCGTGAGAGGTGTTGTCGGTTCTTCGAGGAGAATTTTGATCTGGATGATATGCTACACTACCGGATCCGGGTATCCTTGCTAACTCGTCGCGCTTACTGCGTCAGAAGTTTGCTTCAGGGGTGAATGTTCCACCTGTTCAGCTCCCATCTGAATGATGTGACGAACCAGGTGAGACAAGTATTCCACTTCTCCTATTGACTTCTCTGGAAGAAGCATGGTATCTTTCAAAATGGACTGAAAGGAACAGAGAGGAGTAAGCAATGCGGCTGGGACTCAATTTAGGCTATTGGGGGGCTGGCGCTGCCGATGGGGTGGCGCTTGTGCAGGAAGCGGAGCGCCTGGGGTACGATTCGGTCTGGACGGCTGAGGCGTATGGTTCTGATGCGGTGACGCCGCTTACCTGGGTCGGCGCCTTGACCTCAAAGGTCAAACTGGGCACGGCGATTTTGCAGATGCCCGCGCGCACACCGGCAATGACGGCGATGACCGCCGCAACGCTCGATCTGCTGAGCGGCGGGCGTGTGCTGCTTGGCCTGGGCCTTTCGGGGCCGCAGGTGGTGGAGGGCTGGCACGGCCAGCTGTATGGCAAACCGCTCGTGCGGACGCGCGAGTATATCGAGATTGTGCGCCGGATTTGGGCGCGCGAGGCCCCACTTGATTATCAGGGAGAAGCGTATCAGATTCCGATCAAAGGCGGCACGGGCCTGGGGAAGCCGCTCAAACTGATTATTCACCCCCTACGCGCCCGGATTCCTATTTACCTGGCCGCGATTGGGCCTAAGAATATTGAACTGGCGGGAGAGCTTGCCGATGGCTGGCTGCCTATCTTCTTCTCGCCGGCCAGGGAAGCGGCCTATCTCGCTCCACTTGAGGCTGGCCTGGCGAAGCGCCAGGCGGCGGAAGCGTTTGATATCGCGCCGACCGTCACGGTTGTTCTGGGCAGTGATACCCAGGAATGCCGCGAGGTGGTGAAGCCGATGCTGGCGCTCTATATCGGCGGCATGGGCGCGCGGGGCAAGAACTTTTATAACGATCTTGCCCGCCGCTATGGCTATGAAGCGGCGGCAGAGCAGATTCAGGAGTTGTATCTGGCAGGCCACAAAAACGAGGCTACGGCCGCAGTGCCTGATGCGCTGGTGGATGAGGTGGCCCTCTGCGGCCCGAAGGAGCGGATTGCCGAACTCGTGGAATCCTGGAAGACATCACGGGCCAGCACGCTCATCGTTGCCTCCAGCCAACCAGAGGCTCTGCGCGTGATGGCCGAGCTCTTTCTGTAACGTACTGGCGCTCTGCTCTCTGAAGGGTGAAATTGGAACTGATCATCTTTATCGGCCTGCAAGCGTCCGGCAAAAGCAGCTTCTACCAGCGGCAGTTTGCCGCTTTCCATGCTGTTGTTAGCAAGGATCTGCTGCGCAACAATCGGAGCCCGGCCAGAAGGCAGCAACAATTGATTGAGGAGGAGTTGCAGGCTGGCCACTCGGTCGTCGTTGACAACACCAATGTCACGCTGGAGGGTCGCGCTGAGCTGATCCGCCTGGGTCGCCTGTACAATGCCACCATCACCGGCTATTATTTTGAGTCCCAGATCTCACAATGCCTGGAGCGCAACCGGCAGCGTACCGGAAAAGCCAGGGTACCAGATGTAGCAATTTTCGTGACGTTCAAGAAGCTTGTCCGTCCTTCTTATCAAGAGGGCTTTGATCGGCTCTTTTACGTGCGTCTTTCCGAAGACGGCACGTTCAAGATAAGCAATTGGATAGAGGACGAAATCTCACACGGATAGTGACGAATATGAGAAACGTGTGATAATAGATCACCAGAATACTGTGTCCCACTGCAATCGCCGCTTGTTTGCTACCTCGCCCTAGTGTGTCTTCAATGAGGTTTGTATCGTTTGTGTCACTTGTATCGCTTGTATCGCATGTGTCGGTTGTATCGTGTCCACTCTCTGGTATATTAGACAGAGAAAGAAGGGAGTGAAGGTATGCAGAACTATCTTGAGTTACTAAACGAAGCGAAAGAAATATTAAAACGTAATACCATTACGGTTACTGTTGATGGAAAGCCATATGAAAGAGTCATTCCATCGAGAGATTATTATGTGCACCAGTGGCTATGGGATAGTGCTGGAATTGCTATGGGACAAGTGCACTTAAATGAAGAAGACGCTTTTAACGAACTTGTATCATTAGTTGCGGGACAGTGGAGCAATGGGCTTATTCCTCACATCATTTACAATCCAAGCGAATCAAGATATTATCCACCAGCGGATCAATGGCAAACAACAAGATTTACCAAGCATGGAATAAAAACTTCAGGCATTACCGATCCTCCACTCCTGGCAATATCTGTTGAATATATTTGTGATAATGCTTCAGATGAACAGAAGAAACGAGATTTTATCAATAAAGTACTTCCATCCATCATGGCATACCATGATCACCTGAAACGGTACCGCGATCCTGAAGATTGTGGATTGCTTACCATTGTACATCCCTGGGAATCTGGGACTGATGACTCTCCACGTTGGGATAGTATACTTAAACGCATTGACCTGAACATGATTCCCACTAACATAAAGGCCGATGTTGATCTGAATAGAAAGGATATAAGATACGGCGATTCTCAAGAAAGACCTACGGAGGAAGACTACTACAGATATATCTACCTCATCGAATTCTTTAAAGATCTGTCATGGGACTATACAAAAATTATCCAGGAAACTCCATTTGCAGTAAAGGATATTTTATTTAATTCAATCTGGGAAAGAGCTAATGAAGCTCTTGCAGCGTTACTTCATACATATGGGAATCAGGAAGAAGCGAGCAAATATCAACGATGGGCAGAGGAAACACGCAAGGCACTTACCAATACCTGGAATGAAGCATATAGGCAGTATTGTGATATTGATGTTACGCAAGGAAACCATCGAGTCATTGCAGTTCCAACTAATGCTCTATTTATGCCATTATACGCGGGAGCAGTTACAGATCAGCAGCTAGATAGTTTACTTCATCGTCTCTCACAGGCTGACGAATTCTATACTAAATATCCCGTGCCTTCTACCGCTATCAATTCCCAGTATTTTGACAAAGAGCGCTATTGGAGAGGGCCAACCTGGCCAATTACGAACTATTTTATTATCGAGGGATTAAAAAAGTACAAAACAAGACATAAAGATGTAGATCAACTGGCGAACCTTCTAATCAGCAGGACAATTCAAATGATCAGAGATAACGGGTTTTGGGAATATTTTGACCCAATAGATGATGGAACAAAAGATAAGGCGAAGGGTATGGGTTGTAGCTCATTCAGTTGGACAGCAGCAATTTTAATCCAGCTTATACATGCGGCGAAATCCCTGTGAGTGCGACAATGATCACCTCTTCTCAAAACGAGCGCGGCATGCCCAGTACATGCTCGCCCAGGTAAGACAGGATGAGGTTGGTGGAGATGGGTGCGACCTGGTACAGGCGCGTCTCGCGAAACTTGCGCTCCACATCGTATTCCACCGCGAATCCGTACCCGCCGTGGGTTTGTAAGCACACATTGGCCGCCTGCCACGAGGCGTCGGCCGCCAACAGCTTCGCCATGTTCGCCTCAGCACCGCAGGGTTGTCGCGCGTCAAAGAGGCGCGCTGCTTCGTAGCGCATCAGGTCTGCCGCCCGCACATTGGCGTATGCCTGCGCAATTGGGAACTGGATGCCCTGGTTCTGTCCGATCGGGCGATTGAACACCATGCGCTCGTTCGCGTACGTGCGCGCCTTGTCGATAAACCAGTAGCCATCGCCGATGCACTCCGCGGCGATCAGAATGCGCTCGGCGTTCATGCCATCTAGAACGTACGAGAATCCCTTGCTCTCTTCACCAACCAGGTTCTCGGCGGGTACCTCGACGTTGTCGAAAAAGACTTCGTTGGTCTCGTGATTGACCATGTTGCGGATGGGCCGCACAGTCAGTCCCCTCCCCAGACTCTCCCGTACATCCACCAGGAAGACCGATAATCCCTCGGTTTTCTTCGTAATGTGCGACAAGGGCGTGGTACGCGCCAGGAGCAACATCAGATCCGAATGTTGTACACGCGATATCCACACCTTCTGGCCGTTCACAATATAGCGATCGCCGCGCTTTTCAGCAAAGGTTTTGGTCTTCGTCGTGTCTGTGCCGGTGGTGGGTTCGGTGACCGCAAATGACTGGAGGCGCAATTCGCCCGACGCAATTCGCGGCAGATACCTGCGTTTCTGCTCAGGGGATCCATGTCGCAACAGGGCACCCATCGTGTACATCTGCGCATGACAGGCGCCCGAGTTCGCGCCTGAGCGATTGATCTCTTCGAGGATGACAGACGCTTCGGTCAGACTGGCCCCACCCCCGCCATATTCTTCGGGGATCAGCGCCGCAAGCCATCCCGCTTGTGTCAGCGCCTGCACAAACGCTTCAGGATAGCCCGACACTTCCTCGACCTTCTGCCAGTAGGCGCTGTCAAACGCCCTGCACGCGTCGCGTACTGCCTGGCGGATGTCGGAGTGCTGGTGCGCGAGGGGATTGATGTCGTTCAAGACTTAACTCCTTCTGCCCTCGACAACTGCGCGTAAGCCAGAGAGGTCATACGAAAGCGCGCCCGCTTCCAGTTGTGTTCTCAAGGTGGCTTCATTGCGTGCGCGTAAGCGTGCAGCTTCGAGAACGGCGGAGACCTGCCTTGCTGCTACGGTAACCGCGCCATCGGCATCCAGGAGCACGAGATCGCCCGGCGCAATGATGGTGCCTCCAACCGTGACCGGCTCGTTGATGGTGCCAACGCTGGTCTTGGTTGCCCCGCGCACGCGAATCCAGCGTGTCCAGATGGGCAGACCAAGTGAGCGCAGTTCTTCCGTATCGCGAACGGCTGCATCCACCAGGATGGCCGCGACCTGGCGAACCAGCGCTTGCGTCGCCAGCAGTTCCCCGATCAGCGCGACGGGTTCGGGTTCCGACATCGTCAATACGAGGACTTCGCCCGGTTGGACCTGCTCCAGCACCGCGTGTACCATCAAATTATCCCTCTGGCCACAGCGAACTGTACGTGCCGGTCCTACCGCCCTGCTTCCTGGTATGAGTTGCAGCAGGGGAAGATCGATGAGCCCGGTGCGCCCCGCTGCCTCGTAGACCATGGCTACCCCGTACTGGGCCAGTTCGTTCCTATCGTTCTCGTTCATGTTTACTGTTTCCCTCTTGAGAATATTTGACTGTACTGAGTCTGGCGGTCGGATTGGTTGTGAGTTCATTACAGGTACCCATGCTCCAACAATCGCTCCGCAGTTCGCGCGAAGCCTTCCGCTGATGGAATCGCAACATCGAGCGCATCGGCCATACGGTCGATGATGTTAAAAAGCGCACAGACGACGAGGGCATCCTCGATGGCCTGCTCACTGATTTCCGCTGCACGCAACGGGGCGATATCCCCAGGCCCGACCTCCCCTGGGGTCAGCGTGACCTTCTCCAACAAGCCTAACGTCACCCGCAGTTTCTCGTCAATTTGGGCGGTACGCCAATCAACCAGGACCGCCGCGACCTTCTCATTGGTGAGCGCCTTTGACGCAACTGCGCCATGGGCTCCCGTTCAATAGGTACACTGATTCGTGCGTGAGACGAAGGCGGCGAACAACTCCCGCTCGCCAACGCTCCAGTCTGACGGTCCACGTAGGGCGGCCTCCAAATAAGCTGAGAACGGCTGACCGAACAGTTCGGGGCGATAGGACAGGGTGCGCCGAATGTCGGAGACCGGCTCATCTCGCCTGACCTGTTCAATGTTTTTGAGCCGCATCGGTGTCTCCTTTCATCGCTGCTAGTCCTTGCTCCAGTCGGATCATGCCGGCTCCCAGTGCCGCACTCACGGTAATTTCGAAGATCGCATCCTCGCTGTAGCCTGCTCTTCGCAAGGCCTCGATATCCTCTTCGGTGGTCTTGTAGGCATAGAGCGCAACTTTTTTGACATAGGTGGCCAAGGCCGGGGGAACCTGCGCGACCGGTTGAGGGGAGCGCGAACTCAACTGAGCTGCCTGCGCTTCGATCTCGCGTCGTAGTGCGGGATCGGTCTCACCAGGACTATTCAGCACCCCATCGACCAGGTGCTGGGAGTGTGCTGCGTAACGCGTGTGCATACGAATGATGATTTCTCCTTCTCTCTTGTGGAGGAGGCGCGATGAGGGGAATCAACGCCTGCATATTCTTTTCTTTTTCCCGATCGAACATACAAAGGGTGATCACAATCGCGTGATGACCTTTATTCCTGTCATCGTCAAGGAAGACCTTCCCACATCAATGATACCGTCTGCCCATCCCATTTTCAAGGCATCTTAGCACGTATGACAACATCTCGATGTGATATCTTGATAGAGAGAACCAAAGCTGACGATGTCCGCCCAACTATCTGATGAGAGGAACATATAGTATGCGCATTGGTCTTTCCGTGTACGGCATGACTTTTAGTCTGGGAATTGACCTGGATTCCAGGCGTCCCACAATCACTCCAAGTCGATTAATAGACAAGGCCTTCGCTATTGGGCTGGAGGGAGTGGAACTGCCCGTCTCCCTGATGCAGGGTGAAGATGCAACAGCCGTGGCACATCATGCAAATAAGCGGGGGCTATTCATCACTCTTGAGACCGAGGGGTATGACCCAGGCAAACTCGCAAGCGCCATCGACCTGGGGGTTCGATTGGGTGCAGGTACTGTACGCACGGTGGTTGGAGGAGCGAAGCTCGGAGGTGACCGGCGGCCTCTGGCAGGTCGCTGGCAGTCATTTTTGCAGGAGGTTCTGGCGGGACTGCGACAGGCGACTATCATCGCGGAACGGGCTGGTGTGAACCTTGCGGTTGAGAATCACCAGGACCTGGCTTCTGAGGAACTGCTGTGGCTGTGCGAGTCCATTGGGTCAGAGAGGTTCGGTATCACCCTGGACACAGGCAACCCCCTGGCTACCGCTGAGGAACCTGTAGACTTTGCCAGGCGTGTAGCACCCTATGTGAAAAATGTCCATTTAAAGGATTACCAGATCTATACGGGCACCGAGGGGTATCGTCTTGTGCGCTGCCCGCTGGGACAAGGGGCTGTTGACTTCCCGGCCTTGTTTGGAATCTTGTCAGCAACGTGTCCGCACGTAACTATGTCGATCGAACTAGGAGCGTTGGAAGCCAGGTACGTAAGGGTGCTGGCCGATGACTACTGGCCTGATTACCCACCTCGTTCGGCGGCTCAGCTCGCTCACGTCTTGTTTTTCGTCCAGGATAACGACATGCCATGGGGAGGTTGGCAAACCCCTTTCGAACGGAACGAGCCGGTAGAGGCGATCATCGCGTACGAGGATCAGCAACTGGCTGCCAGCCTGGCTTACATATTGCCTCTGTTCGCGCAGGCCAACCAGAGTTGATTGGGGTCCGATCTTATCTGACTCGAGGAAAGGCGCGCTGCCATGATAGCGATAGACTTGAGGGGAAAAATAGCACTGGTAACCGGATCCAGCCGGGGCCTGGGTCGTCATTATGCTTTGCATCTTGCCAGGGCCGGTGCTGATGTGATCATTCACGATGTGAACGAGAGCGCTGCGGCAGAATTCGGAGAAGCACTTTCGGGACCAGCGGTAGTAGAGGAGATTCGTGCTCTTGGCCGTAGGTCCGCCTTTTTTTCCGCTGATCTGACCGATCCTATGCAGGCTGAAAAACTCGTGCGCCAGACTCTGGAAGTATATGGTCATATTGACATACTCGTCAATAACGCGGGTGGAGATATTGGTGCTCGCACCCCGCGCCCAGACCCTAACGATGCGCTGGATATCGATCCAGATGACGTCCGTTCCGTGATCGAGCGCAACCTGCTCACCACCATATACACCTGCAAATATGGGGGTATCCACATGCGCGAGCGACGATCTGGCAAGATCATTAATGTGGGATCAATAGCCGGGCACATACCCGTACCAGATGGAATAATTTACGCGGCTGCCAAGATAGCCATCACACATTATACGCGCTGCCTGGCTGAGCAGCTCCGGCCTTATGATGTAAACGTGAACTGCATCGCCCCCGCACCAACATATACGGGACGCTTTATGGCTACACGCAACGTTGACAGCCAGGAAGGGCTATCGCGTCTCCAGCGAGTGGCACAGCCTGAGGATATGGCCCAAATCATGTTATTCCTCGCCGGACCCCAATCAGATTTCCTTACCGGGGAGACCATTGTATGCTGGATTGGTGGGTAAGAGCTGCAAGCTCCTTGTGTCTTTCCAACCGGGTTTGTGTCAGCGGAGCTATGAAAGAGTAGCCGACGTTTCCATTGAGGAATAAGCCTGGAGATCTAGTTGTTCATATAGTCAAAACACGATTTTGAAAGATACGATAATCTCATAAATACATTCATAAGGGGGAGCCATGGCAACGCAATCGAAGACAGTAACTACAACGGGCATATGTAAATATTGTAAGGCATGGTTCAAAATGAGCTTGAACCAATGTGACAATTGACGAAAAGAATCCCTGAGAGATAAGGTGAAAAGGTGAAAACCATCACCGTTCTCAGGGAGGAAACATGAACCATTGTAGCACTGTTCAGGAGCGCGTGAGCATGGTCAGTCAAATGTTGGCGAACCCCATGTATGGGCTGGTCAGTCAATTGGGTCGTTCGCACCAGGTAGCTCGTCAGACCTTGTACCGTTGGGCGGCAACCGGACGGCAGGCACTGGAAGAAGCCTTGGGACAGCAACTCTTGCCACCCAAGCAAAATGAGGCGATTTCCCTTGTGGTTCTGACGCTGTTGATCGAAACGCATGCCAGTTATCGGGGCATTCAAACGTGTCTGCGGGACCTGCATGGGGTTCATGTGAGCTTGGGAAGGATTGTTGGCATCGTCAAAGAAGCCGGGCAACGTGCTCAAGCGTGGCTGAGTCAACAACAGGCCGGAACTCCGCGCGCCTTGGCCCTGGATGAACAATACAGCAGCCAGCGCGGAAAAGCCTATCTGAATGTAATTGATGTCCACAGCGGGCAAGTGTGGGCCAGCGTGCCCCCAGTGGAGGTCGATGGAGAAAGTTGGACGAGGCTCGTGTGGTATTTGCAGGAACAAGGAATCAGCCGTTTGGGCACCGTCAGTGATGGAGGCCGAGCGATCCAGGAAGCCTTGAGTCAGGTTCATGGGCAAGAGGACCACCAACGAGATGTCTGGCATCTCTTCCATGTGGCCGCTCAAGTCCAAGGGCGTCTGGATCGAGCCGTGCAAGCAGAACAGGATCGTTTGTTCACCATCCAGCGGCAAGCCGATGCGCTCGCAAACGGAAGACGAAGACGCGGAAGGCGTCCCAAAGCAAGTCTGGCTGAGCAGGAGGCGTGCCTTTCCCAGATGAGCTATGTCGCTGATGGAGTGCGCTATCTCTGTCAAGAACTGCACACCTTGTTGGAGGTGGTCGTCCCTCTGCCTGATGGCTTGCTCAGCAGTGAACACCGTCAAGGCGAGATCGTCACCGTGCTGGATCTGTTGGATGAGTTGGTGCCATCTGCCACTCCGGCATTGCAGGGGCAGCTTCAGATGCTTGCGAAGCAGGTTCGTTTGGCTTTGCCTCAGACCCTGTTGTTTGCTCGACGACTTGATGCCATCCAAGAGCAAGCCTCGCGAGTCTTGGGCGCGGCGGCGGTCGCTCTGTTGGCGTGGGCATGGCTGCGTCGGGCCGTGCTTGGTCCAACGAGCGAGCACTTGCTGCAAAGCATTAGCCCTGCTTGGCGAGCAGTCGCCTCTCACCTTTTGGCTGCCTGGGATCAAGCCGTCCGCGCCAGTAGTGCTGTGGAAAATTGGCATAGCATTGTCAGGCCTCATTTGGCCGTTCATCGCAAACTCTCGGCTGGTCTGCTCTCCCTGCTCGCCGTTTGGCATAATCACCGGATTGCTCCTCGTGGTCCTCATGAGGGTCTTTCTCCCTTACAACGGACGGAATCTACCTCGTCCACTCACCATTGGCTGGCTGCTTTGGGCTATGCTGCTCTCGCTGCCTGACTGTTCAAAAGTGTCACATGGTTTTGAACCATGCCTAAGGGCGAATTTGACAAGGCGAAAATGACCCAGCATCTCAAACATTGCAAAGAGAGGGCGGTTGCGATCGCTGCCAGCGTAGGAGATGGGGCGAAGCAGAAACAGAGGCTGTTTCATATTCTCGCGGAGGGACGATACAATCCCCAGTACTGGATGCATCTCGAAATACCCGCCTCGGAACTGCTTTTTACGTTAGATCGCTTCTTAAGGGATGTCTGGGTTGAATGTTGCGGCCACCTGAGCGCATTTGAAATTGGTGGAACATCTTACTCAGATGAGCCGGAAGACTTTTCCTTCGAGATAGTCGGAGCTGAAGTGCAGGAGGAGGGGGAGGAAGATGAAGTGGTTGAGGATGAGGACGAAGAGGAGTATGAGGATTTAAGCCCGGAAGAACTCGCCGAGGAGATAGGAAAATTCCTCGATGAGGAGCCGCCAGAGATGCGCAACATGATTCCTGGCGAGTTGCAGGTTGAACTCAGGAAGCCTCGTTCAAGAGATGATCTTGTCGCTTTCTTGAAAGAGAGGCTGAATTCTATGCCCAAAAGGATCAGCCTGTTCGCTTCAGAAAACGTAGAGGAGCAGCGGAGTCTCTACTTCCAGAAAAGTACACTGAAATACCTGCTCGATATGGTTGAAGATCGAAGCCTGGATGGTCCATTGGAAAAAGTTCTGAAAGTTGGCCAAAAGTTTACTTATGAGTACGACTTTGGGTCCACCACGGAACTTACTCTAAGAGTCCTCTCGGGAAGAGATGGGGTGGTTCAAGAAGGAGAAGAGGACGATCCTGTAACTATTCTTGCCATAAATGTGCCGCCCGTCATTCTTTGCAAAGTATGTGGAAAACCTGCGACGAAAGTGGCTGGTGGATACTACAATGTGGAGGAGAACGCGTACTGTAACAAATGCGCCAGGCGCAGTGAGGACGCTGATATGATGCTGCCTGTGGTCAATTCTCCACGAGTGGGAGTATGTGGATATACAGGCTAGGTGAAAGATTTCAGAAAACAGGGAAGGTCCCTGTCCCCCCAAGATACACCCTCTCGAAGGTCTATTCGGTGAGGATTACATTGAACTGGCACCGAAGCTACTCTGTTCCTGCATACCTTGCTCTCGTGTGCTCTGTCCTTTCTGCTCTATGATAGCACATCAACCGGAACTGAGAAATATGTGAGGAAGATGTGCCTCTTCCTCATGGTGGAAGAAAGCATAGACCCCTAATCACCGATCCAGCATTGTTAAGGAACAACAACTGCTCCGACTTATTCTTTACCCAAATATAACCCCATCGATCTTCAAAGCTCGATCGGCCCCGGTGTATACTTGCCTGGTTGGTGCCTGTTCTTCAGCAGGAGCCGGTAAAAAGCACTTCATTCCCGGTTATTGATTGTAAACTGTACGGAGGAGAAAGAAAGTCTATGAACAAGTACGTACGGCGGTCTCTCTGGCCGTGCCTGGTTCTGCTCATCGTGGCCGGACTGCTATCTACCTCGCTATTGCTACATCACGGAGAGGCCGCAAAAGTTCACGCCGCCGAAAGCACATCATCCCCCAGCCTCTCATTGAACTCGACAGTATTACAACCGTTCGAGCTGGTTTCAGCCACAGCCCAGGGGTTCAATCCCTCTGACACAGTGGGAGTCTACCTCGATAGTGCCAATGGCTACGAACTCGGTGCGTTGTTTTGCGATGGGACTGGAACCTGCGCGGGATCACTCTTCGTGCCCTATCAGGGGGTGTCGCAGGGGAATCACACGCTGCTCGCCATAGGCAGTAACAACCTGCAGGCACAGCTTGCCGTGCGTTTTATCGCGGGTATTAAAGTGCGAGATGCTGCCTACGGCACACAGGGGGGTCCGGGAACTCCTCTGCAGCTCATCGGTGGAGCATTCCAGGCCAACGAAACGGTGCAGGTCTACTGGGCCAGTACCGGCACTGGCGGAATCCTCGAGGGCTCACCAACCACGGACGGCCAGGGAACGCTCTCGTTCGCCTTCAATGCCCCGGCTCTGGTCGCTCCGGGTCACTATCACATCTACGTTGTCCGCACCGGGCAGAAACCGGCCACACTAGCGGGTAGCTACACTATTCTGCATCCGAGCATGGTCACCAGCCATATCATTACGAGTAATCAAGCCGTGAATGTCAGTGTCAAAGGGTTTGAAGCGAGCGAGCAGGTTACGGTGAGCTGGAATGCCAACGGGGGTCAGGTGCTGGGCACTTTCAACACCGACGAAACCGGGGCCGGGCAGTTCACTTCTAACCAGCTCTCCACCTATATGGGTACCTATACGCTGACCGTCACCGGGGTTTCCAGCCACATCACGCTCACGCACACCTTACGTGCGCTGGCCCAGATCGAACTCAGCACCTACGCCGATGTTCTACCAGGGTCCACGCTGCAAGTGACGGGCAACGGCTTTCAGCCCAATGAGAGCCTCCTGGTCTACGTTCAGCTCGCCAAAAGCGCAGGGGTGATGGTAACGACCGATACTACCGGTGCATTCCTGGCTACAGTGGCGGTTCCCTCCTACTACAAGACCCCGGTCACCTATCCCTTCGGCTTCGGTCTGAGCGTGTATGCCTTCGATACGCAGCAGCAGAAAGTGATCGCCTCTACGGCATTCAATCTTGCCCCGCTGGTCCTGCGTGTCTCTACGAGTGCTTCCTCCAGCGTCACTTATGGCCAGCCAATGACGATCGATGCGTTTGGATTTGCCGCCAATGCCACCGTGAAACTGTACTGGGACTATCACCTGCCCAGCCAGATCATACTTGGCACCCAGCAGGCCGATAGTACGGGCTCTTTCTCGATCACGATGCCTGCTCCCAGTTCACCCGTCCAGTCGGCGGGCCCCATTATGGCGATCGATACCTCCAGCAAGCTGACTGCATTCGGAAGCTTCGTCGATCTGCCTGGCGTCATACTGGACCCTCTCACGGGCAATGGCGGCACGACGCTGCACATTAGCGGAGGTAGCTTCGGCCCCACCGAGCCCATCTCTATCGCCTTTGGCAGTGTGGCGCTGCCACCCATTACAACTGACAAGTACGGCGCGTTTGCGACCTCCTATGTGGTGCCCACCCCCACGGGAAACGGCATGATCACCATCACGGTCAAAGGACAGACCAGCGGCCTCCCTGTAAGTACAGTGTTCGATTACCTGCCGCAATTGAAGATCACGCCGACGAGCGGCACGCCAGGCACCATTGTTACCTTGATGGGGCAGAACTTCACCACCACCCAGGCCTCTATCGCGCTCTTCGATCCCGCCTTGGGAACCAGTACCCCACTGGGCTATGTGTATCTGCCGGGGGACGGTTCGCTCTTTGACCAGGTGACGCTACCGACGAGCGGTCTCGTGACCGGGGTGCGGTATGAGCTGCAGGTGAACGACGGGTTGACGGCTCAGGCGCCTTTCTTCCTGCAAACTCCTGGAGCGCAGAGCCTCCAGGTGGCGCAGACGCTGACCGTTCCGGGAAGCATTGCCGAAGTAACCGGTTCCGGCTTTACCCCAGGAGAGGCTGTGCAGGTGTACTTCCAAACCGTGACCAACGGAGCCGTCCAGACGGCAGCGGACACGCAGGGAAATATCAGCGTCTCGTTGAAATTGCCTACCGCGAACTTTTTCCAGAAAAAGTCGTACTTCATCTATGCGCAAGGGACAACGACGGGTCATAGTGCACGGGCGCAAATTCTGTTCGAAGTGCCTCAGCTCTCCAGCGACCTGGGTTTTCTCTTTCAGTACCCCTACCAGTTCCCTGTTGGCATGTCGGGCAGCGGATACGCCGCGGGAGAAACCGTCCAGCTCACATGGGATTACGGTGCGTATGGCAAACGGAGCGCCGGAACCGCTATAACGGCTGCCGATGGGACATTTGCAACAACCGTACCCCTTCCAAGCTTCCCTCCCGGAGCAACCACGCTCAACTTGATCGGGCGGGGAACCGCTTCAGGTATCGTGGTCACAGATCCAGGGTTCCAGAACGCGGTGGAGCCATTAGCGCAGATCAACCTGTCGCCCACCACCACCTCGGCCGGGACGACGGTGCAGATCAGCGGCGGCAATTTCCAGGCGCTTGGGGCAGTCACCATAAGCGTGAACGGAAAGACGATCTTCACAGGCTATCCCAATACCTTCGGGGCATTCAGTGGGGAGTACAAGATCCCGGCAAACGCGGCACCGCAATCACTGGTGATCACTGCCAGCGAAGGGTCTGGGCTCTCTGCTTCAGCGACCCTTACCATCATCCCGGCGATCACGGTCACGCCACCGTCAGGACCTGTCGGGACGACCTCGATTACGGTCAGTGGAACGGGTTTCACTTCCTCCAATACCGCTGAGGTCTGGTGGTTTGACCCGAGCACCTACCAGAGTTACGATTTAGGCCCGGTTACGACATCCGCTTCGGGGAGTTTTTCGGAAACCATCACGCCTCCCGAAGCGCTGACGAGCGGCACCACCTACACGATCTGGGTAACCGACAATGCAACCGGGATTTTCACCGTTAATGCAACATTTACCGCTCAATAATGCAAATGCGGCGAGGAGGCCCCCTCGCCGCATCCTCACTTCTATGCATATAAGTCGTGGCAGTCATAAATTGCATCGCCGCAGGCCGATTCACCTAAGCCTTTCTTAACTCTGAACGCTACCACCTATCCTCCCGTAGCTCGGCATCGCGATCATTCATGTGGGCTTCAGACGCATATGCCTGGGCGATCCTTCTCAGCATCCTTGCAGTGCGGGGCCATTTTAGCTGTACTCTTCGGGCTTGAGCGAGGTATCGATTCATGATCTGTCGCTCCTGTTCCCCACCTGCAGTGGGGTTCCGCCAGGTAACGCCCCGAGCATTGCGCTCCGCTATTTCGAGCCCCAGTTCTATGTTATCGCTACGCAGCTTCTCGAGGAGATCACGGATCACTTGCGGGGGCCACAGCTCATCGTCTTCCTGCTTCGCATGATGCAATATGTGCCCAATGCACTGATCGCCTATTTTCAGCCGCTTGCGCTCTTCCAGCAGCCGATGGGTCTTACCTACCCACTCCAAAAGTTTGGCCGGTCAATTGTACCATCATCCTGGGTGCCAGGAACAATACTTGCTGATTGGAGAAGGTGATATGCAGCTTCCGCGCGAGCGCGCTCCTGTTCGTCCAACTCTCGGGGCTCTTCGTCAGTTGCCCGATAGGCCGTCGCAACGATATCCACGAAGAATTCGGGATCTGCAGCGATAAGGCCATGGAGGATCTTGAGCGAACGGTTCTCGTATCTGAAGAGAGGCAGAAGCGCCCACTCGATTCGCGCGAGCCGTCCTTCATCTACATCTTTAGCCTGCTCAAGATAGGTGAAAAGCTGCGAAACGTCGTAGAGCAAAGATTGGTTCATGGAAGTGCCAAGAGGTGTATTCAGCGCTGCCTCAAGCACGTTCATGACAATCTCCGCTTTCGGTTTGACCGTATTCAGATAAAGCGCTAGCAGATCAAGCCCCTGCCAAGCTCGCCCGTGAGCAAGCAATTGCTCGAGTGCATGCAGGTAATCAGCGGAATCCTCTACCCAGGGAAGGAACTGTGTCCAATAGAGATCGACTGTCTTGTCATCGAAGCGTTCGAGACGATCCCATGTTTCAGTGTTTGAGGGTAAACGGAGAGGGAAGTCCGCTCGCTGATCTGGCGTGAGGAGGGGTCCGTTCGTGCCTAATTTCTCGTCGGCCCATCCCCATCCACGCGCCAGGAAGCTTCCTGCCACATATCCTCTCGCCGTGCGGCTGCGCTTGGTATCAAATGAGCCAAGCTCATGAAGCAGGTGATCCTCTTCCGCCTCTACGAGGCCGCTTTTGCCAAGAACCCAGCCCAGCACACTTGGCTGATCGACCGTCTCTATCAAAGTAAAGAGTCCTGTGAGCCCTTCGGCTTGATACACCTGTTGCGCTGCTGCGACCTGCGCTTGGTAGACGGCATCCTCGTGCTTCTTGACGTCAGGCTCTTCGGGCTCATCCAGCAACTGCGGCCCGGCCGTGAAGAGCGGTGATACCTGCTGTATCATATCTTCAGGCTTGAAACGTTCATAGATAGCCCTCAGACGATCAATGCCCTGACTGGGCATTGCCCACTGTGCCTGCGAGAACCTGTGATGCCTTGAAATCTGTGCGCGGAGTTTCGCGCACACTGTCTCGCGGCTACCGGTATCGAATGCAGCAGGAGCCGGGTGATTAGTGCTTCGGTCGTATGCCACAATTCAGCATAGGTGAAAGAAGGTTCTCGTTCTTCAGGCTTCCAGTCGCGCCAGCGCGGTGCATCAGTAGGATCTGTGGTCTCGTGCGGCCTTGGAAGCAACGATATCATGAGCTTCCATGAGATTGTTGGCTCCTGCTCACGGAGCATATCGAGAACTTGCAGGCGTTCCTCAGCAGCAGGTGTGTCACGATTCCAGTAGCGTGATCCTGGCTGGTAGCGGTACCATCCAGAAGGACATCGCCCGCGAGGGCTGCCATCAACGCTATAGTATCAGCCAATCCCTCGCGTAGGTGGGTCGAATGTGGACGAGACTTGCTCATTGCGCCGGCCATCCATCGCTCATCAACTGGGAGTTCGAGTGTCGGATCGAGCCTACCGAATACATCGGGGGTAACATCCCGGAAGCGCTTCATATCTTGCTTAGTCAGGTACCGTGCTAAGAGTCTCCAGGCGTCTTCCTTAGAGGTCAAGGACCAGACGCTCCCGATTTGCCGGACCGGGGGATCGGATTCTTGCGTGTACCTGACAAGATCCTGCGCTACTTCCTCATATGGACGACCTGCCAATACCGCAATGGCATCCTGATCACCCTGGAGGGCTTCATCCCAGTTCCCCGCGAGCAGGGCGGGAAGTACTACACGCGCTTTGTCTGGTGAGGCCCAGGCTGGCTGTTGCACTTCCGGGTAGAGTGACAGTTTGCGGCGCAATGCGAGTAAACTGTGGTGAGCGAGAGATGCAAGCGACGACGCACGCTCTTCATTGAGGCCCATCGCTTGAAGAGCCCCTTCCGCAGCCTGCCGGGATGGCCGTGGAAGGACCACCATGCCACTTGATTCAACGGTTTCGCGCCCGGCTGGGATCAGGACATGATGCCCACGGCGAGTCGCCTGGACGACGTCGACTGGCTTGAACGTCGGGAGCAACACCATTGGTTGCTCGACAATAGTGATTTGTCGCCACGCCTGGATGCTCTCTACTATCAATGTTCTCGCGAAGAGTCCGTCACGCTCTCCTTCAGGCAGCTTCTCAATCGTCGCAGCGATAAATGCGAGCGCTTCATCCTGGGCGTCTGCACATACGGTCAACGCACTGGGGGGCGACTGTATATGTTGAATGATGCGCTTGGATGCCTCGTCCCGGCCAGAAATGACGAGTTCTGCCGAAAGTGGCGGCTGGGTCGCCTCGCTCCAATCCGTCCAGAACGTGTCGAGTGCTTGGATGTTGCCGGGATCTTTACCAAGTAGACGAGAAATCCACGCATGGACTGCAAGTGCAAGCTCAAGCCATGTTTCCAGGTCGTCCGCATCACGAACCCATACATCGTGCCATGTTCCAGACATCCGCTTGTCCTCTACCCAATCCTCTTTCCCAGGCCAGCGTCGCGGAGTGACAAAGACGAAAGTTGTTTGGAATGGGTCCACTCCGAGTGGATCCTCGGTTCGCTTCGTATAATCACTCTCGGCCTTCCCTTTCGGATCCTGATTAACACCCATCTCCCAGGCTGACAGGCCAGTCGGCACAAAGGCATTCCCTTTCCCAGCTTCGACAATTCCGTCGTATCCCGGATATCGGATACCTTCCTCAGATCGCACACCAATCCGTGTGATATCACTTGAAGTCGCGAGAATGAGGCGACGTATGAGCTTTGGGAGAAGTCCTTGCGCATCGAGTCGATTGGCCCACTGAGCCAGATCAGCTGCATCGGCGAGTGTTGGTAGCATACTTTTCCACGATTCTTTTCCCTTCGATCTGCGATTTCGTTTTTATAGGACACATGTTAAGAAATGTGTGTAATGACCCCTTTTAACATCTGGGGGAAAAGACACGTGTCTTTTCCCCCAGCGTCTTCTCAGGCTCTATTACACGGTACCGGGGTTTCAAAAGTTAGTCCGAGCTTAACAACGAGTTATATGGGGTTGTGAATGTGTCCTTTCGATGTGTCTTTTGAGGTTTTGCACTGCAGGTAATGGTGGCGATATAGCGAATCTGTTGTTTTTGCCTCACTTCCTTGACAGTTTCAGCACAGATTTGATATTATATAAAATATCAAATATAGACCAGAGGAGTGACATGGTTCTTTCAGTTTATCGTACAAAACGAGAAATTGCTGCAACACTTTTGAGGGATGCCATTATACGGGGGGAATTAACCCCTGGTACGCGCCTGCTTCTGGAGGATCTCAGCCGGAAATTTGACCTGAGTATGACCCCTATACGTGAAGCTATTCCTATTCTCGAAGGTGAGGGATTTGTCCTTCAATTACCGCATAAAGGGGCCGTGGTTGCTCAGATGGATCGTGAAGAGATTAGGGAACTATATGCGATTCGAGGTGCGATGGAAGGGCTTGCAACCTCGGAAGGGGTTCCAAGGCTCACTAACAAAGATCTCACTGCTATGGAGGCATTGTTAGCTACTATGGAGGCATTCCAGGGGACAATGGGGGATTTTCTGGAGGTAGATAGAGGTTTTCACCTCGTCTTGTATCAAGCGGCCGGGAGTCAACGTTGGGTCGAGACCATCCAGGCGCTTTGGCTACGTAGCAAGCGGTATATGCTCATCGTTCTGTCATCCGACGAACTGGCGCATTTTGTTCAAGCTGATCACCGGCAACTCCTGAACTTTTGTAAAGAACGTGACGTTTCTCAAGCGGAGGCTACTATTCGTGCTCACCTGAAACGTTCGGAAGAGTATCTGCTTCTTCATTGGTCATTGACCCACGAGGGGCAACGAAACTGATTTGTGCAGTCGAGTTGGTCACCTTGTCCCTCAGAGGTCTCGTTCGCGAACTCGGGGCAAGAAAGATGAGAGAATATGGTGACGCAAATCGGGCAACGCTTCAAAAACAAGGTAGTGCTAGTCACAGGGGCTGCACATGCCATAGGGCGGGCTATTGCTCTTCGTTTTGGAAGTGAGGGCGGGCAGGTCATCGTGAATGATGTCAACGCCCAGGGCACTGAAGATACTGTCCAGACGATTATTACAAATGGCGGGTTGGCCATTCCTGGTGTTGCCGACGTCTCGGATAAGAGCCAGGTTGACCACTTATTTGATACTGTGCTTGAACACTTTGGAACTGTGGATGTGCTGGTCAATAACGCTGGTTTAATCAATGTCGAACGTCACTTCCTTGAGGCGGACGAAGCCTGGTGGGACCGGGTCCTCGCAGTCAACCTCAAGAGTGTATTCCTCTGTTCCTTTCGCGCGACCCAAGTGATGGCCCGCCGGCATCAAGGCGTCATTATTAACATGTCGAGTGGAGGGGCCACTCGCGCCCACCGAGGGATGGCTGCCTATGACGCATCAAAGGGTGGTATAGAAGCCCTTACCAGGGCCATGGCACTCGACCTTGCTCCTTACGGCATTCGCGTGAACGCCCTCATCCCCGGCTCGATTGATTCTCAAGGCATGAGCCTCGAGATGAGGCGAGAGCGAGGCGCATCCATACCGCTCGGGCGCGTGGGTGAACCTGAAGAATTGGCCGGGCCGGCAGCCTTTCTGGCCTCTGAGGATGCCAGTTACGTCACCGGACATATTCTAGCGGTTGACGGCGGTTTCCTCTCCCAGCAACGCTCACCGCAAGTCGATATTTTCCCGTTGAGTCGTTTCCCCAAACTGGAGGTTGAGTGATGGAAGATCCCTCCGGGCATCGCAGGATAGGAGTGGATATCGGGGGCACGTTCACGGACCTCGTTGTGTTCGACGATGCTACCGGCAGCTTCGCGGTTGGCAAAACCCTCACCACGCCTCGCGATCCATCCCAGGCCGTCGAAACGCTCGTGCTCGAAGCGCTTGAGCGGGAGGGGGTTGCCATAGGAAGCGTGCAGCAACTCATCCATGGCACAACCCTGGTGACCAATGCAATCATTGAGCGCACCGGCTCGCATACCGCACTGCTCGCCACACTGGGCTTCCGCGACTCCATTGAAATCGGGCGCGAGAACCGCTACGAACTCTACGACCTCATGCTGGAAATGCCGCAGCCACTCGTACCGCGCTACCTGCGCTTCGGGGTGCCTCAACGCACGCTGGCTGATGGAACAACCTTGCAGGAACTGGACGCCGCGTTCGTAGAGCAGTTGACCCGCGAACTGGTCGCGAACGGGATAGAGGCCGTTGCCATCGCCTTTTTGAACAGTTTCGCCAACCCCTCTGCCGAACGGGAGGCCCGTGCTATCATTCAGCGTGTCGCACCGGGCATGCGGGTCTCCATCTCGTCGGAGGTGGTGCCCGAAATACGCGAGTTTGAACGTACTTCAACGACGATTGCCAACGTCTATGTTCAAGACCGCGTTGAGAAGTACCTGCGCGAGTTGCAGGCCCGCCTGGAACGTATTGGCTTCACGGGCAGCCTCTTCCTGATCCTTTCCAGCGGCGGGATTGTCACGGTCGATACGGCCATGCGCTTCCCGGTCCGCCTGCTCGAATCCGG
>Ga0070707_100001115_pt1 | contig 26515 bp, 24 predicted proteins | sample KBSK5502metaG_FD_65468 | JGI IMG/M metagenome (GOLD analysis project Ga0070707, IMG submission 65468) | Corn, switchgrass and miscanthus rhizosphere microbial communities from Kellogg Biological Station, Michigan, USA - KBS K5-50-2 metaG | ecosystem: Host-associated > Plants > Roots >...
CGCAACGGTTGCTGAAAAATTGTATGCATCTGCTGCATATTTTGCTATTAACGTTTCCTCACCGAATACCCCTGGACTAAGAGCACTTCAAGATAAAAAGCCTCTCACTGACATCGTTCAAGCTGTGAATGAAACAATGGACAGAATGGGTGGAAGAAAGCCTTTGTTTGTAAAGATTGCCCCAGAGTTATCACATGAAGCTGTGGGTGATGTCATTGATGTCGTTTTGGATAACGGCTTGACAGGCATCATAGCAACGAATACGACAATAAACCCGGATATTAAAGCAAAGTATGGAGAGCGGTGGCGGAACGAAGCGGGAGGACTAAGCGGCGATGATCCAGACTATCGAAAACTGGCAACTGAGAAAGTAGCGTATATTTATCGAGAGACAAAGGGGAAAATAGATATTATTGGCGTGGGTGGAGTGAAAGATGCACAAACCGCACTAGAGAAAATTAAAGCGGGTGCAAAAGTCGTCCAGGTGGTCACTGGTATTCGAGGAGAAGGCACAGCGTTACCAGGACGGATAAATAGAGGCATTGTAAGCTATATGGAAAAAGAAGGTGTGAAAAATATTCAGGAGTTAGTTGGAATAGAAGCGCTCGAAGCCTCACGGCGAAGCGACATCGATCTATCGCCGTGAGGTATGTGCCGGCGCTATTCAGCCGGTTGAGATTGAGAGACGGGGGTACCGCATTTTGTGCAGAAGGCAGCGTCTGGTTTCGCCTCGGCGCCGCAGTTGGGACAAAGTACTTTCTGGGGTCCCAGCGCCTGTCCACAACGCATACAGTAGCTATCACGGGCGTCGTTAACCGCCTGGCACTTTGGGCAGACTACCGTGTTTGGTGGAGTCGCCGGCGATCCCCAAAATGCCCATTGCCGCCAGGGAGGGGGTTGAGATGCACGGGGCTGCTCGTACTGCGGCATCATCTCCGGTGGAATGGGACCTACCTGTACATTTGGGTTTTGCTGGCGTGCCAGCACATCTAGCGCATTCGCCACTTGATTACCCAGGCTTGCCTGCTGGATTGCTCCCACACCGGCGGTAATCATTAGCGGCCAGAGGACCGGCGCAGCAAAAAAGCCAACCGCTCCAACGACTGCTTTATCCACCCATTTCTGCTGACCGATCATCGCCTGCACACCGCTTGAGGAGCGCTGCATGGTCACGGTCAGCGCCGATTGCATGCCGACGATAGCGGCGAAATCGCCGCCCTTCTTCATTTGCACGGTCATTTGCTCTTTATTGCCAAAATGCTGTACCTGGTAACCATGCGAGAGAAACATATGCTCCAGGTCGGCCGCGAGGCGCTCGATATCGAGTCCCTCGGCCTGGTAGAACCGGGTTTCCATTGTTTGTTCTCCAATCTTTTTGATAGGTTTTAGACAATCGGGTTTATAGCTTTTTAAATGTGCATGTCACCTTGCCAAAATGGAGTGTATCACCGTCGTTGATGGGAGTAGGTTTGTCCGGCTCCAGGCGCTTACCATTGATGCGCGTGGAGTTTGTGCTGTTCAGGTCGGTAACGGTATAGACGCTGCCGACGTGTTCGATGGTGGCATGGATACGCGAGGTGGTATCTGCGCCCTGCATTGCGCTCAGATCGACTTCTGGACTGAAATCACCGATATCGTGATCGCTGCGTCCTACCAGCACCCGCTCTCCAGCAAGCGGCACCTCTTTACCATCGCTGAAAATCAGTTTGCCCCAGGTGGCTGTAGGATCGAGAGCCGGCTGGCTACTTGGTTTTGCCACAATCGGTTTGCGTGCAGGGATCGTCTGCGAAGCCGGCGAGACCGTCGTCTGCACCGTAGGAGGCTGTGCAGGTGGCGTATAGGTTGGAACCTGCGGCTGCTTTGGCGCAGGAGGAGGTGTCTCTGGCTTCTGTATTCCGGGAACATAGGTTACCGTTGGCTTGGGCATCACCGGTGGCTCCTTTGGTACCGGCGGCACATACGGTTGTGATGCTGGCTGCTTCGCTGCAGGCGGCGTGTAGGTCGGTGTTGTCGGCTTATATGCTGGAATGGTTGGTGATGATGCAGGCGGAGTTGCAGCTTGCGTAGGCGGCGAGGACTGGAAAGTCGATGCGCCGCACTTCGGACAGTATGCTAAACCAGGCTTTATCTCGGCCTTACAATTCGGGCAGAACTTTTTCTGTGGCGCTAATGAGCGCCCACAACCACTGCAGAAGGTGTCACCTTCGTCATACGGTGTATTGCAGCTTGGGCAGCGTAACCTGCTGGCTGGCACATATTGCGGAGCAACAGGCGGTACATATTGTGGCGTTGATGGCATGTAGGCTGGCGGCGGGGGTGCCCATTGCTGTTGAATCTGGGGCACGAATTGTACCGGAACAGGACCTACGCGCACGTTTGGATACTGCTGGTGTACCAACCCATCTACAGCGTTCAGTACCTGGTTACCCAGGCTTGCCTGTCGTACCGCACCGGCACCGGCGGTAATCATCAGCGGCCAGAGGACCGGCGCAGCAATCAGGCCAACCGCGCCGACAGCAGCCTTGTCAATCCATCTTTGCTGACCAATCATCGCTACTGTACCGCCAGCAGTGTGCTGTAAGCTCACGCTGAGCGCAGCTTGCAGGCCGAGAAGGGCCACGAGGTCGCTCCCCTTCTTCAACTGCACCATCATCTGATCTTTGTTGCCGATCTGCTGAACCTCATAGCCCTGAACACGGTACATATTTTCTAAATCATTGGCGAGTCGTTGAATATCGATTTCTTCGCTATTGTAAAATCTGGCATCCATTGAAATCTCCTTCCTGGCAGGGTTAGCCCCTTCTTCATACCCCGTTCATTTGTGTATTGAGTTATGCAAGACGCAATTTAATAACCTTCTCCGTCTACATATACGCTTCTGCGCACTGAAGGTTAGAGGTATTCGCTAAAGTATATCACCTGATTATGGTAGGAACCATGTGAACGCCAAAAACAACTGTAGCCTACCCGGCGCGCCTTTGATAAAATGAGATGAGCGCATAAATGGTATAATGCGTAGTGTTTCCAAACCCATCAAATACAAGAGAAATCATCATATGCCTGAACAATTTGACGTGATTTTCGCGGAACAAGATAATGTCAACGGTGCAGCCGCGCGCAATACACTGCGCTACATCATCCTGGGCTTGCTGGGCGCGCGACCCATGAGCGGCTACGATATCAAACAGGCTTTTGATCGCGCCATTGCCAGCTATTGGAACGCCGGCAATAGCCAGATTTACACGACGTTGAAGAGCCTGAGAGATGCAAAAATGGTGGAGGCAGAAGTGGTCGAACAGAAAACTCGCCCTGATCGCAAAGTCTATCGACTCACCGCTGCGGGGCAGGAGGAGCTAGACCGCTGGCTGCAGGAAGAAGTGCCCGAACGCTTCAGCAAGGACCATTTTCTCACTAAACTTTTCTTTTGCGGCGAAACCAATGACGAGGTGGCGCTTAAACACCTCCTGGAGCATCGCGCCAGCCTACTCAAACAACTCGAGCACATGGAATGGGCGCGACAGCAGTATGCCACGAGACCGACGCGTCGTCCTCGCCTGCTCGAATACCAGATGCTCGTGCGTGAATACAAAGAGGCGACTCTGAAGGCCGGGTTAGAGGTCACGGAGCGGGCGATTGCGAAGCTAACAGCAAAAGCCGCAGATAGTTAAACAGATGAGTTAATCTGGTTTACAGAAAAGTGATATCTTCCTTAGCGTGGCTGCCAGTTATGCTTGCGGTAAATCTCCAGCGTCTGCTGGTCTCCGGGCACATAGCTTACCATCGAATAGCTGTTGATGCCGGTGAAGACCGTTGTCGCCGTGCGCAGTGTCAGGCGGCCAAGCTCGCTATGTTGTACCTGGAAGACAAAGGAGGGCGCGGGTTTGCCCTCGGGATACGTCGCGGAGGCTATGCGCCGGAACTCCGGCAGCGTGCGTAAATGCTTCCAGAGCTCTTTATACTCTGGCAGGTGGGTAAGGGTACGCGTATTGTACTGAAAATCGCTTACCAGGCGGTGGGCCAGGTTCTCCCAACCATGAAAATGGCGGCGGCGGCGCGCATCGAAGACGAGCTCCAGGAGGTGCAGTTTCTCACCTCTTGCTATCTCTTCTAACTCTTCCTGTATCTCGAAAAGCGTAATCGCTGCCTCGTTCCAGGAATGCAGGAACCAGAGCCGGTCAAGCGAATGGGCCGGGTAAGAGGTGTTGTGGACAAGCAATCTTGCCAGATGCCCAAGGCCAAGCAATCCGCTCTCGGGCTGTTCATCGTCGATATACCGGCCCGTCAGGTCGGTGAAGGCTGAATAGAACAGCCGTTTTTCCTCTCCCTGCAGCTCGAGTGCGCGAGCGATGCCCTGTGCCACGCGCGGCGATGGGTTGCTGCGCATGCCCGCCTCTAGATGATAGATGTAGGTGCGTGAGAGGCGCGTAGCCTGCGCGAGCTGTCCTTGCGAGATACCCCGCCGCTGCCTCAGTTGAGTCACCATTTGCGCAAAAGTGGAGAGATTAGTTACACTCATCTTATCCAGTCCTGGCTACAAGCCCACGAGCTTCTCTACCCCGCAAGGGGCGTTACTCCATTTCCCTGCCCTTTCGTATGGGTTTGTTAGCTATATGCTTATTATGCCTGAAATTTTGTTAGCTGGCAACGTGTTATTCTAAGTAGTAGCACTATATAATTTGTTTATATAGGGTGTTTTCGCTGTTGTCGTAGCTCGGAGAGGAGCTATAACGAAATGTCTGACCCATCGGTAAACCCTCTCGTCGCTTCTGCCCGCCCGTGGATAGACCATTATGAGCAGGGTGTTCCTACCGAACTTACAATTCCCGATCACCCCCTGACATGGCTGCTGGATAGAACGGTGAGCCACTATCCAGGGCATATTGCTTTCATCTACCACGGGACAAAGCTGAGTTATGCCCAGTTTTCTTCGCTGGCTAACCGATTTGCCACCGGATTACAGCGCCTGGGAATCAAAAAGGGTGATCGTGTCGCTATTGCCTTACCAAATATACCACAGTATCCGATAGCCTTTTACGGTGCGCTGCGTGCCGGCGCGGTGATCGTGCCAACGAATCCGCTCTACACTGAACGGGAGATGCAACATCAACTGGCCGATTCTGGGGTGCGTTTTATCGTGATGCTCGACATGTTCTACCCGGTTGTACGTGCAGTGCGTACGAATACCGCGTTGGAGCAGATCATTCTAACCAGTCCCGCCGATTTTCTACCACCGATGTTACAAAGGCTCTACCCCCTGACCCAGGTGCGTGCCAGGCACCCAGAGCCTCAGCTGACCGAGAAGGAACTACACCAGGACGAGATGCTGCGCACCATGAGTGCCATGCTGGAGTCACGCACAAAGGGTGGAATAGAGGTGTTCAACCTGCCAGTGCAGGCATCTGGCGCTGACCTGGCCGTGCTTCAGTATACAGGAGGGACGACAGGACTTTCTAAGGGTGCAATGCTAACGCACCGTAACCTGCTGGCTAATGCGCTGCAGACGCGAAGCTGGATTCCCAATGCACGTGATGCTGAAGAAGTGACACTGTGCGTGGCTCCGTTCTTCCATGCGTATGGCATGACCGCCGGCATGAATCTCTCGATTCTGGCTGCTGCGACGATGGTACTTTTGCCACAATTCAGGGCGAAGGAAGTAATCAAGACCATTGGGCGTTACCATCCAACGCAATTGCCAGGTATTCCCACGATGTACGTGGCGATTATGCGCGAAGTGGGCAAGCACGCCGAGGCCTTGCGCTCGATCAAGTACTGTATCAGTGGCGCTTCTGCTTTACCCGCCCAGGTGCGCATAAACTTCGAGAAGATGACCGGTGGCAAGCTGGTTGAGGGATACGGACTGAGCGAGGCGGCGCCAGTGACACATTGCAATCCGCTGAATGGGGACTTTCGCGAGGGCAGTGTTGGCCTGCCATTGCCGGGAGTGGAAGCGGCGATCATGGACCAGGAGACAGGTTCGCTCTTGCCAGCCGGTGAGGAGGGTGAGATTGTAGTGAAAGGCCCGAATATCATGCAGGGCTACTGGAATCGCCCGGAAGAGACGGCTGCAATCTTCAAGAACGGCTGGATGCGTACAGGCGATATTGGGAAAATGGACAAGGACGGCTACTTTTACGTCGTGGATCGTGTCAAGGACATGATTATCGCCAGTGGTTTTAACGTCTATCCGCGTGAAGTTGAAGAGGTCTTGTACCAGCATCCCGCCGTGGAGGAGGCAGCGGTGATAGGAGTTCCTGACGAGTATCGCGGCGAGACAGTAGCTGCCGTCATCGTCTTAAAGCCTGGATTTGAGCCATCAGAAGAGACTCGCGAGGATATACTTGCATATAGCAAGAAGAATTTGACCCCGTACAAAGTACCCAAAATAGTGATATTTCGTGAGAGTCTACCAAAGTCGCTCATCGGCAAAGTGTTGAAAAGAGAGTTGCGAGAGACAATCAAGCGGTAATGATGATCACCACGTTTAAATGTTGAAAGTGGGTGCCCTCGTGGTTGCCCGGAGAGGAGAAAGCATTTTACATGTCAACAACTGTGAAACCGACGGAGGCTGGTACAGCCTTCCTCACGACACCGGTGAGTGAGAGCGCCGATAAGATTTTTACGTTTGAGCAGCGCGACGAGGAACAGCGCTGGATTGCAGAGTCCGCTGCAACATTCTTGCAGCGCGAAATCCTGCCGCATGTAGAGGCTATCGATCACCAGGAGCCTGGCCTGATGCCGGGCCTGTTGAAGAAGGCGGGCGAGCAGGGTCTGTTAAGTATGGATGTGCCGGAGGAGTATGGCGGCGCGGAGCTGGGTCTGTTGACCAGCTCACTGGTAGCGTCAGAGTTGCGAGAAGGCTCATTTAGCACAGCTTTTGGGGCGCACACGACGATTGGGACGCTGCCTATCGTCTTCTATGGGACTGAGGCGCAGAAGCAATATTATTTGCCTAAGCTGGCTTCGGGCGAATGGATCGCCGCCTATGCGCTGACCGAACCAGGCGTTGGCTCCGACGCAATGGGCTTATCCACCCGTGCGGAGCTTGCGGAAGATGGCAAGTATTACATCTTGAACGGCACGAAGCAGTGGATCTCGAATGCTGGCTTCGCGGACGTAATGATCGTGTTTGCGCGAATCGGCAATGAGAGGCCTTCAGCCTTCATCGTCGAAACCACCTGGCCGGGTATCTCGACGGGTGCTGAAGAGCGCAAGATGGGTATCAAAGGCTCTTCTACGCGCCAGGTCTACTTTGAGAATGCCAGGGTTCCGGTAGAGAATCTACTGGGAGAGATTCACAAAGGCTACAAGATCGCCTTCAACATCCTCAATATCGGGCGCTTGAAGCTGGGCGCAGGTGCCGTGGGTGGAGCACGTGGCGCACTAGACCTGGCTGCTGCCTATACCACGGAGCGCAAAGCCTTTGGTAAATTCCTGCATGAGTTTGGCTTGATTAAAGAGAAGCTGGCACGCATAGCTGCTGCAACCTATGCTGCCGAGAGCGAGGTCTTCCGCACCGCCGCCAATATCGAACAGGCGCGGCGCAGCGCTGGCGACAATACCGAGGCCGCTTTTAAAGCTATTGAAGAGTACGCCGTCGAAGCTTCCATCGCCAAGGTGCAGGGCAGCGAGGTAATGGCGTTCGCCGCCGACGAGGGCGTACAAATCTTCGGTGGGTATGGCTTCATGCAAGAGTATCCTATCGAGAAGGCCTATCGCGATGCGCGTATCCAGCGTATCTACGAGGGCACGAATGAGATTAACCGCATAGTTGCCTCCGGCACCTTGTTCCGCCGCGTCATGGCGGGCAAGATTGACCTGATGGCACGCATCCCCTCGATCGAGGAGCGTGTCAAGTCGGGCCAGGCGCCTGATTTTGCCGGCGAAGCCATTCCGGCTGAATTGCGCGAGGCCGTTAATGCCCTGGAGCGGGCCAAGGATGCGACAATCTACGCGGCCATGCGCATTGCTATGAAGTACATGCAGGCGCTTGAGCAGGAAGAGGAGTTCATCGAGTACCTGGCCAACTTGTTGATCGACCTGTACGCTGTCGATAGCGCGCTGGCTCGCGCCACGCAAGCTGTACGCCGGAGCGATGCAAACAGCGCAACCCACGTGAAGCTGGCACAACTAGCAACGTGGCTAGCCTTTTCGCGGATGCGCTCAAACCTCGATCAGATGATTATGACCAACATGGACGAAGACCGCGTGGAGAAGGAACTCACCCGTGTGCGCACCTACGTTGGTGACTACCTGGTGAACGGCGTGACGTTGCAGCGCGAAGTGGCCGCTATTGTCGTTGAGAAACAGGGATATCCCCTGTAAGGCCTTCTGTCGAAAGGAGCAGGATATGACTACAGTCTTAAGAGAACCCTCGTTCGTGACGGTTGGCGATCGGAAGCTGGCTTACAACGAAGTCAGCCCGCCTGCTCCTAAAGGCACAATCCTCTTGCTGACAGGGTTGGCGGCCAAAAGGTATGGCTGGTACCACCAGTTAGACGAATTTGGCCGCTACTATCGCACGATAGCGCTTGACCATCGCGATATCAGCGATAGCGATGAGGTGACCGAAGCCTACACGATAGCTGACCTGGCTGATGATGCCGCTGCTGCCATGAAGGCGCTGGGCGTTCGGCGCACCCACATCATAGGGATTTCGCTAGGAGGGTTTGTGACACTCCAGTTTGCCCTGCGTCACCCTGAACTCGTTGACAAGCTGGTACTGGTCTCCACCTCAGCCGGGGGGAGTACCCATGTCCCGCCTGGCCCGGAGATGATCAGCATGTTGACTTCCAGGGGAGAGGAGGAGATCGAGGTTGGCGAACTGACCAGAAGGAACTATACCTTGATTATGGCTCCTGGTTATGCTGCGAGCCACCCGGAGGAACTTGACAGGATTGTCGAGATTGCACGCTATCGCCCTTTGACAGCAGCGGCATATTATCGTCAATTGCAGGCCGCGCTGACACATGATGCTGCTCAACAGCTAGACCGTATCCAGGCCCCGACACTGGTGATTCATGGTGATGTAGACCCGCTTGTGGTGCCGGCGAACGGTGAATACCTGGCCCGGCATATCAAGGGAGCGAAACATATTGTGTACCATAATGTCGGGCACATTCCGATTATAGAGCGCTACGAGCAGTTCAATCGCGACATTCTGGCGTTTCTGGAAAGCTAGCAAGCAGATCGTGAGGCATCAAATGCAAGTAGGCGATGTTACAGTATGGGAGCGCACCTTTACCGTGGAAGACGTGCGGCTGTTTGGTCAGCTTTCAGGAGACCAGGGCATACACCATGTCGAACCGGATGAGCAGGGACGGCTCATGGTTCAGGGCCTGCTGACGGCGACACTGCCGACAAAGCTGGGCGGCGACATGAACTATATCGCGCGCGAGCTAGTCTTCGAGTTCCTGCGGCCTGTGTTCACAGGTAACACAATTCGTTGTGAGAGCACAATAACTCATCTCGAGAAAGCCGATGGTCATACAAAGATGGCCGCGGAGTGGGTGTGTCGCAACCAGCAAGGCAAGGAAGTGATGACGGGTCATACTCACGGCATTACCCGGGATGCTTAAGAAGCATTGAAACGTGCAGCCTAAGCGCTGCACCAGAGCAAAGAAGCTGTAAAGGAGAATTAATATATGGCAGAAGCAGTTATTGTTAGCGCGGTACGCACTCCTATCGGGCGTGCCAACAAAGGCGTGCTCAAAGACGTGCGCTCCGATGACCTTGCCGCTATTGCAGTGAAGAGCGCCTTAGAGCGCGTGCCAAATTTGGACCGTTCCCTGATTGAAGATGTAATTATCGGCTGTGCCTTCCCTGAAGGTGAGCAGGGTATGAACCTGGCTCGTCTGGTTGGAGCGCTCGCGGGCATACCGGAGACCGCGGGCGGCGTCACAGTCAATCGCTTCTGCGCCTCGAGCTTGCAGGCTGTGAACATGGCCGCCCAGAATATCATGCTGGGCCTGGGCGATGCCTTTGTGGCTGGCGGGGTTGAGAATATGTCGCGGGTACCGATGGGCGGCTTTAACCCCAGCTTCAACCCGCGCCTTGTCAAGCCCCGCGAGGGCGAGAAAGTAGATTCGCCTTATCCTCCAATCGAGCTGGAGTACGGCTACTGGAGCTATATCCCTATGGGCTTAACCGCGGAGAATCTTGCGCGTGAATATAACATCAGCCGCGTGGAACAGGATGCTTTCGCGCTGCGTAGTCACAGGCGTGCTATCGCAGCCACTGAAAGCGGCGTTTTCGCGCGCGAAATCGTGCCGGTTCCACTACCCAACGGCAGCTTGATGGAAATCGACGAGGGTCCCCGCCGCGATACCTCGATGGAGAAGCTGGCTGCGCTTGAACCGGCCTTTACTAAGGGTGGGACAGTCACCGCCGGCAACTCCAGCCCGCTGAATGACGGCGCTGCTGCCGTTGTGCTGATGTCGGCGGAGAAAGCGCGTGACCTGGGGATTACACCCCTGGCGAAAGTGCTGACGATGGCCGTGGCGGGAGTGCGGCCTGATATCATGGGCATTGGCCCTGTGCCCGCGATGAAGAAAGTCCTGCAGCGTGCCGGTATGCAACTGGGCGATATCGATATCATCGAACTTAACGAAGCATTTGCCGCCCAGTCCCTCTCCGTAGTCAAGGCTATGGGGATCGATGAAGAGAAACTCAACCCGCACGGCGGCGCGATTGCCCTTGGTCATCCCCTGGGTTGCAGCGGTGCGCGCATCATCGCCACGCTGATCAACGATTTGCAGACCCATGACAAGACGTTTGGTATTGCCACGCTCTGCATAGGTGGGGGTCAGGGCCTGGCAACGATCATCGAAAGGATGTCGTAGCCATGTCGTACCAGATCCGTAAGGCCGCTGTGCTCGGCGCCGGCGTGATGGGGGCAGCAATTGCCGCCCATCTCGCCAACGTCGGCATTCCCAGCCTGCTCCTTGATATCGTGCCGCCGGACGCGGGCGCAGACCGCGATAAAGTGGCGCGTATAGGCCTGGAGAAGGCCGTTAATGCGCGACCCGCCGCATTCTATAGCAAGAAAGCTGCCGGGCTGATCACGACCGGCAACGTCGAGGATGACCTGGCTGAGCTTGGCCAGGTTGATTGGATCATCGAGGCCGTAGTAGAGCGGTTAGATATCAAGCGCCCGCTTTATGAGAAGATGGAGCGGGTGTTGAGTCCTGGCACGATCATTACTTCGAATACTTCAGGACTGCCTGCTCACATGCTCATAGAGGGGCGCAGTGAAGCTTTCCGGCGTAACTTCTTAATTACCCACTTCTTCAACCCGGTGCGCTACATGCGTCTGCTCGAACTGGTTCCATGCGTTGACACTGCCCCAGAATTGATGCAGTTCATGCAACAGTTCTCGACCGAGGTGCTCGGCAAGGGCGTTGTGCTATGTAAAGACACGCCGAATTTCATTGCCAACCGTATAGGTATTTATGGTTTCCTGTCAACGCTCCATCGCGCGCTAAACGAGGGCTACAGCGTCAGTGAAGTGGACACTATCCTGGGGCCGAGTATGGGGCGTCCCAGGTCCGCCGTCTTTCGTACCGCTGACCTGTCGGGGTTGGATACAACAGTACACGTTGCCGACAACCTTTATGAGAATGCGCCCGGCGATGCAGAGCGCGAAACATTCCGCGTACCGGAGGTGATACGCGAGATGATTCGCCGTGGCTGGCTGGGCGAGAAGAGCGGGCAGGGTTTCTATAAGCGCGTCAAGAATGCAGACGGCGAATCGACAATCCTGGAGCTGAATCTCAAGACGCTTGAATACGAACCGCAACAGAAGGTGCGTTTCCCGTCGATTGGCGCCGCACGCAGCATCGATGACCCCCTACAGCGCATGCTTACTGTGCTGGCAGCAGATGACCGCGCCGGGCAATTAGCGCGGGAAACGACGGCGGATTCACTGGTGTATGCTGCCAGAATTACTCCAGAGATCGCCGGGAGCATCGTTGACGTTGACGAGGCCATGCGCTGGGGCTTCAATTTCGACGCGGGCAGCTTTGAAGTGTGGGATACACTCCTGCAACATCCCGATGTCTTGCAGAAAGTGCTACAAGCTCGTGGCGATTCCGGAGCAGTGCCCGAGCTGGTAACTCGTGTAAAAAGCGCAGGACAGGGCACATTCTATACAGGTATTCCAGGAAAGCGCGCGTACTTCGATTTTCATACGAATGCGTATAAGCCTGTTCCTGAACCCGAGGGCGCTATTTCGCTCGCGGCCGCCAGGGCAGCTAACAAGGTGATACGTGACAATGGATCGGGGGCATTGATCGACCTTGGTGATGGCGTGGCCTGTGTTGAGTTCCATACCAAGATGAACACTATCGACGAGGGCATCATTGAAATGCTCCACTACGCAGTCGAGGAGGGCCAGAAACAGTTCCGCGCTATTGTGATCAACAACGATGCGGCGAACTTCTCAGCCGGCGCGAACGTAATGCTGGTGTTGATGGCAGCCAGGTCTGGTGAGTGGAAGCTATTGGAGGCGTCACTGAACGGCCTGCAGCAGGCTCACCAGTTGCTCAAATACAGTCCCATTCCTGTGGTCGCGGCTCCCTCCGGCCAGGCTTTGGGCGGTGGCTGCGAGGTCGTCATGCATGCCAACCATGTTCGTGCTCACGCGGAGTCGTATATTGGCCTGGTCGAAGTCGGACTTGGATTGATACCTGCCGGAGGGGGCTGTAAGGAACTACTGGTGCGCCTGGGGGCTACCCTGGAGAATCAGCTGGCCAGAAAGACAGGTGGACCATTTACACCATCGCGCCGCGCCTTTGAAACCATAGCCTTTGCCACCGTTTCTACCAGCGCTGTAGAGGCGCAGGACTTGCGCTTCTTGCGCAAGAGCGATGCGATTACCGTCAACCGGGACTTGTTGCTGCGTGATGCAAAAGCTGACGCGGTCCGCCTGGCCGAGGCACGCGAAGCTGGTAAGTGGCAACCGGCACAGCCTCCTCTACTGCTTTTACCTGGACCAGGCGCTCGCCTGGTACTGGAGCAGCAGCTTGAAAATCTGCTGCTTACAGGCAAGATCAGTGAGCATGATGCCGTGGTTGGACGCTACCTGGCCCGGGTTGTGACCGGGGGCGAATGTTCGCCCATCACGCCGGTTACAGAGCAGCAAGTGCTTGACCTCGAGCGGGAGGCGTTCCTTAGCCTCTGTGGCATGGAAAAGTCGCAGGATCGCATACAGGCCCTTTTGACAACGGGCAAACCCCTGCGCAATTAATATTGGGGCGGAGGCGGCGCACACCGCATCACCTCCGCCTTTCATATTACCAATCACATTCCCCCAAAAGTACTACTTGTTACTCAGTTCCAAATGTGCCTGTCATGCATATCTTTGTGTGTAAATGTGCGTACAAATGTTAAAAATGGGTATTTAACGCGAAATACAAGCCCGATATCAAAAAAAAGGTATTAAAGCACTGGACAAGAGCGGTAATATCATGCATACTAGAGAAGAGCTTATTTCTGATAACTTGTGCAAACAAGTTATGTACATTGTACAGACATCTTCTCATTGTCTGTCATTGTTTAGCCCGAACACTTTATATTTGTGTGAACCGTGAAAAACTCGAATACAGCAACGAGAAGGAGAGGGGAGCCATGCTTGGAGCTGAACAACACGGTAGCGAGGTGGCAAGATTACTTTTACGGATAAGCCAGGAATACGAAGCCGCGCAACGTGGCCTGACCGGACTTGCTTTCGGAACGTCAAAACATGAGTTCATTACTGCTAAGATGGAGAATATGGGGCAGCTCCACAGCGAGTTACAGTCAATTGTAGGGGATGAAGCCATCGCGCTGATTGCAGATACCCTGGAAAGCCTGTGATAACGCTTCTAAACCAATTATAAGTATTGACGTACGGGAAATGTAGATGTACAGGAGATGTAGACGTACAGGGCGGGGGCAAGCCCCGCCCCTACCATACACGGGCTTGACAGGCCGCTCCGTAGTATAGTAGGGGCGGGGCTTGCCCCCGCCCTGGCCCCTTGCTCCCATCCTGGCCCCTTGCCCCCATCCTGGCTCCAGCCCTGCCCCTCCCTGGAACCTCCTCCGGAGTCTATGCCAGGACTTCTTCTAAGGCTACGATATGCATGTCGAAATAGCTGACCGGAGCGGGATTTGGCCGATTCCATACACCGGTAACTACGAATTCTGTTTCCTCGCTAACAAAGGTATCCTGGTCAAGTAGGCATTGCTCGTCGTCAAGGAAACATTGCAGCCAGTTAGTGATATCTTCCTCATCAAGTAAAGGTGCGCCCTCACTCACGAACCATTCAGCAATACCTTGAAGGTAGAAGCGGAAGTCTTTAGAAAGGGGATATTGCCGCACAATACGATAACTTTTCTCCTGAACCTCCTGGTAGCCTGCAGCTTGAAGGTAGCCTGCAAGCTTCGAGCCAACCCAGCTATCCTCGAATGCAAAGCCGGCAAATGTTCGCAGTTGCTCCCAGCACTCACGCGCCTCGAAGACACGCGTTTGCAGCCCCGGATCGATATTGTGAAATCGCATAGTGCCAAAGTCGATATCTTTAATTACCAGGCGTCCGCCGGAGACAAGGTAGCGGCCCATAGCAGCAAATGTTGAAACAGGATCGGGAAGATACTGGCTGACATTTGCACTAAAGATGATATCTACAGTTCCAGGTGCTACGGGCAGCTGCTCCAGGGTGCTACGCTTGTACTGTACCATCCGTTGATACCACTTCCCATGACTGCGCCGGTTGGCGGTCACCAGGGACTCCGTGGAGATATCCACTCCTAGAATACGCCCCTGGTGACCGGTGGCGCGAGCCAGTAGAGGGATCCACAGGCCTGGACCACAACCGGCATCGACTACATAGCTACCACGTTTTAACTGAATGTCCCGGATCATCTGTTCACGTTCAGTAGCTTTACTGAGATGGTGTCTTTCTAGCCACTCTATCGCGTTAAGGGGCAAACCACTTTCATTAACGTGAATTACGTTGTTTACTGCCATTACACTTCCTCATCTTCCCTTCGTGCATTACGCAGCATAAAGGTGATATTCAAGATAATGGAAGTATAACATGCAAAGATAGTAAATTACAATCATTCACACACAAATGTAATACTTTCCTGGTTACATGTAGTATAAAAATTGGTATCATGGTTATACAGTGTAAAACTTCTCGATAGCTTTGACATTCTCTTGCACCTGCTTGCCTAAACCGGTATACTCTAGGCTGAAAGTAAATCAAATCAATAGCGACATATTCAAGGAGGCTTGTGCGTATGCAGTCCTCTAGCCAGCAGCCAACAGGAGAGCCTGAGCAGGAGAGAAATAAGTGGAGATATACGGTAGATGTTAAACGAACGAAGACCTCGTATCCTGTGCTGCTCACTGTCCAGGAAATAGGAGGGAGCTGGAAGATCACCTATATCGATAGGTATTGACCAGTCATTGCAGGCGCGCACACGAATTAAGGGCTGGAGAGAATTTTTCCAGCCCCTTATAGTCTCTGGCTTAGCAGAGATTGGTCATTTTTACATACAATGCATAATTAATCAGCGTTCAGAAAAGAGAGGTCGGCTTGCTCATGGCAATCGCTATAGTTGGCATGCGGATCTCGCTGCCGACGCAGGCGCGAAGATCTTCGCGGTAGAATCGCCAGGTGCTGCCTACTTTATGGCCGTTAAGCTGTCCAGACCACATGAGACGATAGAGGGTAGAGCGGCTTACCCGCAGGTAACTCATAGCCTCTTTGAATGTTAGAAGGACATCATCCTGGATCACTTGCATAACCATGTAAATTCTCTCCTCGATGCAGTTTGGTGTGCTTGACACTAAAAACAAGTGCTGAAAGTTGTATCTGGCGATACAAATAATTGTCTCACCGCATGTTATAGTAACCAATGTTGATACGGTTTTGTGTTGAGGATTAGTTGTGATCTGGTTAAGTTTAGCCCATCCACGGTTGGATATTCATTACCAGCCTTTTACACAAGCCAGTTCGTAAAGAAGGACAAATCCGCACCCCCGCAATGATGCGACTCAGGCTCCTGCTCGAAATCGCCCCCCGACCCACAATTTTGCCCTCTGGCATGGTTCACGCTCCTTTCAACAGCGCGAAGATGTCTCTTGCCGGGACATCCGCAGGATAGCTATAATCCAAAGGAGGGATACCATGGCAAACGAAGAACATTTCAGTGTACTTAAACAAGGTACAACTGCCTGGAATACGTGGAGAAATCAACATCCACCGCTGCAACCCGACCTCAGCGATACCAACCTCAGCGATACCAACCTCAGCAATGCCGACCTCACCAGTGCCGATCTCACCAGTGCCAACCTCAGCGAAACCGACCTCAGCAATAGCAACCTCACCGGAGCCGACCTCACCAGTGCTGACCTTACCGGTGCCAACCTTACTGGTGCCGACCTCAGCAATGCCAACCTCGTCTTAGCATACCTCACCGGTGCCAACCTTACCGGTGCCGATCTTAGCAATGCCAACCTCGGCAGTGCGGACCTCAGCGGTACCAACCTCGGTGGTGCCAGGCTCGGCGGTGCCGACCTCAGCGGTGCCAACCTCAGCAATGCTGACCTCAGCAATGCCAACCTCTTCGCAGCCAACCTCGTCTTAGCCAACCTCACCGGTGCCAACCTCAGCGGTGCCAACCTCAGCGGTGCCGACCTCAGCAATGCCAACCTCTTCGCAGCCAACCTCGGCGGTGCCAACCTCGGCGGTGCCAACCTCGGCGGTGCCAACCTTGTGGGAACAAATCTCAGAGAAGCTACACTTACCGAGTGCCGAATTTATGGCGTATCCGTTTGGGACATAAACCTGACGGGAGCACTACAGAACAACCTGGTCATCACACCCGAAGATGAGGCTAACATCGCTGTTGATAATCTTAAGATCGCTCAATTCCTCTACCTGTTACTCAACAACAAGGAAATTCGCGATGTCATTAACACCATCACAACGAAAGTTGTCCTCATTCTCGGTTGCTTCACCCCAGAACGAAAGGCTACCTTAGATGCAATCAGGAACGAACTGCGCACACAAGATTATGTCCCTATCCTGTTCGATTTCGACCACCCCGGCAGCCGAGATATTACAGAAACGGTCACAACATTAGCTCGACTCGCGCGTTTCATTATCGCCGATCTCACCGGTGCCAGGAGCATCCCCCAGGAGCTAGCATTCATCATTCCCGCCTTTCCATCAGTGCCAGTCCAGCCACTCTTACTTAGCTCACAGCGCGAATACGGCATGTTCGAGCACTTCACAAAATTCCCCTGGGTTCTTCCTGTCTACAAGTACTCCGACCTTCCCCATCTACTTACCTCTTTTAAAAAACGGGTCATTGACCCCGCTGAACAGAAAGCCCAGAAGCTAGCACAATCCTAGCGGCTTTGGATATTCATTACCAGCCGTGCTCTAGAAGCGCATCGAGGACTTTTACCTCGCATGATACCGGGTAAATGCTCATACAGGTTGCTTCTTTGAGGCGTTCTATTGCCTGAGTATCGCTGGGCTGTGCCATAGCGACAGTGAGGCGATTGTGATCACGGCCAACGGGTGCGCAGCGCAACTCAAGCGCCAGCTGGTGTGGGATAAGATGTTTCAAGCGAGGAGGTAATTGGGTCGGTAATTGCATAAATGGAATGCCGCTGCTACGTGCAGTGGCAAGCAGAGCATCGTTATCGCTATCCTCGAAACAATGAAAGTCTAGCGCCTTTGGAAGACTGGCAGGCCTGGTACCCCGCAGTTGTGTCGTTACAGCCGGACGCAGGGTTAACCTGTGTGCGATGAAGCCGGTATGGTAAAGCAGGTCTTCCAGGGAAGCACCTGGTTTGGGATAAGAGCCAATTCCTAGCAGAATCTCTGTTTCTCGTTTCAACGGCGGGATAACGGTCTCTGATTGCAGGAGACTGATACTATGATAGACCCGCTCCAATATGCTATGCGCTCCCTCATGGTCAACATCGGGTAAAATGATGGCCACTCCGGTACCTGCATGTACCAGAATCCTGTCATCAGTCCTGATGGTGCGACGCACATTCACAAGCACTTGTTCCAGGAAACTGGAAGGCGCGTGGTAGCGATGCCGTTTGTGTAATATGGCTGTTTTTGGTGCAATATGGATGTGCTCGAGTTGTGAAATATGCAGCAGTAAGAGGCTGAGAGGTGTCGAGCGCGGAAAAAAGTCGTTCAGTACAGCACGCAGGTGGCGGTTCATTTCCTGAGTAGCTGGCGTCAACCGGGTGATCTGCCCGGAATCCTCCCCGTCTTCCTGCACATTCCAGGGTGCTTCATGCAGCTTCGAAAGTGGCAGGCAGGTGCACTGCTCGGCTGCGGGGCTATCAATATAGCTCAATACAGGGTTTAGTACCCTTCTTCCTTCGTGTTTCATTAGCAGTTGCCTTCGGCGCGTAATCGAGATAATGGCTTATGAAGGTGATTATAGTATGGAAGAGCTATGGAAATTGTGCAGAGCGCGTTGCGGTATGGTTAAGAATGAGGAGAATCGGTTGAGAAGAAAAGGCTTGCCATGAGCATAGGGAGGGCGATACATGTATCGTCCTCTCCACACCCAAGAGCTTACTGGTCGATGGTGACAGGCGCTGTAAAAGTATATCCTACGCCGGGCACTGTCATGATATACTGCGGGCTGTTGGCATCCGGTTCGACTTTTTGGCGTAAATGGCGTATATGCGTCTTCACCAGGCCAGAGTCACCAGCCTCGTCATATCCCCAGACTCGCTCGATAATCATGTCGGTTGTCAATACCTGCCCTGTGTGTGTGATCAGCAAATGGAGCAGGCGGCTTTCTGTGGGCGTCAGACGTACTTTCGTGCCATCGCGGACCACCTCGTGGCGCATCGCATCCAATGTTACCGGACCGACAGTAACTGCGGAAGAACTGGAGGAACCTTTGGAACTGGTTGAACGACGCATAATAGCCTTGATGCGAGCAAGTAGTTGCCTTGGACTAAACGGCTTGCGTAGATAATCGTCGGCTCCCATCTCTAACCCACGTATCTCGTCATCCTCACGGTCATGCGCGGTGAGAATCAAAACCATTGAATTGGTTTCGCTGCGCATCTGGCGACATACCTCGAAGCCATCCAGCTTGGGCATTTGTACATCCAGGATAACCAGATCTGGTAACGTTTCGCGCCAGCGTTTGATGGCCTGTTCTCCATCAAATGCACGAATGACATCGTACCCATGTCCTTTGAGCCAGTAGCTCAACATATCAACCATGTCGCGGTCATCATCCGCCACCATGATTTTCATTGATGTTCCCTCCTAGCAGACCTGCTTTAAGCTTACCTCGACTAGGACAGGTCTTCTCTATTAGTGGCTCTCACTGCTTGTAACGCGATGTATTCGAGGCAGTAACATCATGGTACAATTTGGTGTATATCGGGTTAAAATTACAAATCGTAGGAGCAACAGATGATTACACGTGAGGAATTGCTGGGCTTAGCCCGTGAAGTCGCATTACGGGCACACTGCCCCTATTCACATTTTCGAGTGGGCACAGCCGTGGCAGCGGGCGGAGAAATCTATACAGGGGTGAACATTGAAATATCGAGTTATGGCCTGACGTTATGCGCAGAACGCTCCGCGCTGGCCGCTGCGATATCGGCAGGCGCGGGGCCAATCACTCAGATTGCGGTGGCATGCATCGATGTTTCACCTCAGGCTTCTCTCAATGAGCGCACCCCTTGTGGCGCCTGCCGCCAATGGATCGCTGACCTGGCGCCTGGCGCAGTTATTTACATCGATGGCGATACGCGTGCTTTTACAATCGAGGATCTACTGCCCTACGCGTTCGGCTTGCAAGCGAACGGGCCGGAAAGCCAAAGCTCATCTGATGCCTAATTTCCCGCTAAGGACGCAGACCTCTCAATCACCGGTCTGGCCGTTTGTGCATCTCACCTCTTGACAAATCGCATACATCTTGTGTACGCTATGATTCCCGGGACTTTTGTATGTAATGCTACATAGAAGTGTGCTACTCCTGGTGCATGGATCGCATCAAGGCTTTGAGGAGCTTGTATGCCTGCACGCTCAACCGCATACTACCTGCTGCTTAAACACACCAGCCGGACCGTGGATTCGTACTGCTCATTCCTGGATATTCAACACTTTAACTCTCTGCTTTTACGTACCCTACCCCGCTATGCGCGATTTGGAGAAGGAGCATGGGCATGCCGGCGCACTTTACCCTCGGTGTTGAAGAAGAGTTTCAAATAGTAGATCGTCAAACGGGCCAGTTAGCTCCGCGCGTCATGACTATTCTGGAAAAGGGCGCTTCTCAATTTGGAGAGAAGATCAAGCCAGAGATGTTACAGTCGGCAGTAGAAGTTGTCACAGATGTATGCCCAAACATTACCGCTGCCCGCCTGGAACTACAAAACCTGCACAGCATGTTGTTGCGGCTGTTGGAGAAAGAGGGGCTGACGCTCATAAGCGCAGGTACCCATCCCGCCTCGTCCTGGCTGAACCAGCCTCCGACTCCTAATGAACGCTATGCCGAGTTGGAAGAAGAGCTTCAGGATGTCGTACGTGCTATTTTGATCTTTGGCCTGCATGTGCACGTCGGTGTCGAGAGCAATGAGATAGCTATCGCGCTGCTGAATCAGTTGCGTACCTGGATCCCGCATTTGCTCGCGCTCTCCGCAAATTCTCCTTTCTGGTGCGGGCGTTTCACAGGACTCAAGTCATATCGCTCTATAGTATGGCGACCTTTGCCGCGCAATGGGGTATCAGAGGTATTTGCCACGTGGAGTGCGTACGACGCCTATGTCCAGAGCCTTATTCGGGCCGGGTGTATCGACAACGCCAAGAAAATCTGGTGGGATATTCGCCCCCATCCTTTTTTCAACACTATTGAATTTCGTATTTGTGATATGCCCGCCACGCTTGAGGATACCATCGCCATTGCAGCGCTCTGCCAGGCACTCGTTGCAAAATTGACGTGGCTGCATAAACGCGGGATGGCGACGCATATGCTGCCAGGCTATTTCATCGATGAGAATAAGTGGCGCGTAATACGTCATGGTCTGGATGCGGAGTTCATCGACTTCGTACAGAGCCGTCGCCTCAGCATGCGCGATGCTATTGGGGAGCTGCTGGACTTCGTGGATGATGTGCTGGATGACCTGGGCAGCCGGCACGAGATCAACTACCTGCGCATCTTGCTTGATGATCCCCAGGGAACGGGGGCAGACCGCCAGATTGCCGTCTATCAACGAACCGGCAGTATCGACGCGGTGACGGAGTTTCTGGTGCAGCAGACAATAGAGGGGCTGCCCATGAATTCATCTATCAGGTAGAACTCCGAAGTTGTGTCATTTGTGTCATTTGTATCGCTTGTATCACATGTATCGTTTGTACATGTGTTACTTACATTTGATGATGAATTCGCCGTATCACTTCATACCCACAAGTCCTATTTGATTGCTCCCTCTGATACAAGATGATATAATCCGAACGGCTAAAATCCTCACTCGCTTACGATCATGTGCCAGGGTACAAGGCTGAAGGACAAATGGGCAAAAAACTCGCAGTGCTGTTCCTCACATTGACGCTGCTTAGCGGATTCTCGGGATGGTATATCGCCACCGGCATTCGAGCTTACTCTCGCTACCAGCAGAACAGTGTTGCCAGCCAGGAACATTGTGGGGGGCAGTCACCTGTACATATCTGCGTACAGGCTCCGCCTGCCATCTTCAGCGCCTACTACCCCTATTATGTCGCTACCCATACTAATTTGTTCACTATCAACTACAGCAGCAGCAGCCCGATTACACTGATTGTAAGTGTCAACGTTGCTGGATTTAGCCAGATGGAGACGCATACGGTCAATGCGACGGCCAGTGTGCAATCGATCAGCTTTACGCCGCCACTGTTGAACAGCCAGACTCTGCGTAAATTGACTTTCGATGAAAACACTCCACTGCATGTCAGCGTTACCGATACTGTCAGGCATGCCTATTATGTCAACGATAGTCCATTGTTGCTGCGTTCGCGCTGGGTGATGCAGTGGATTGCCGCGAACCGCCTCCAGATTGCCGCCTGGGTCACGCCCGACGATCCGGCGGTAATAGCGCTGGTTAAGAAAGCCGCCGCGCATTTGCAGTCAGAGCCGGCTCCTGTTCCGCATGCGATGATCGGGTACAATAATGGCCGGGCGAGTTCCAGGGCTGTAAGAGACCAGGTTGACGCAATTTTTGACGCCATGCTTGATTATCATATACGATATAGCCCGGAGAGGGTTCCATACAGTGGCACTGGTGATACAAGTGCTCTAGAGAATATCAAGCTGCCGGCAGAGGTGTTGCAACTGCGCAGCGGCATGTGCATCGAGCTGACCGCCCTGCTGGCCTCGGCGGTCGAAAATATAGGGCTGGATGCTGAGATTGTCATTATTCCCGGTCATGCCTTCCTGGGTGTAGCGGTCACACAGAACGATACGCAATTTGAATACTGGGACGCGGTGCAGGTGAATGATAACGTCGCGGGGGATTCTGCAAACTTATGGGCAGATGGTGAATACCAACAAAACGCGAAGCAGAAGCAAATTGTGGACACGATTTTAATCAGCGCCGCACGCAAAGCGTACGTTGGTCCAATGCTGTAATAAGAGAGGGATGCGACAACGAGCAATGTAGATTTTCCAACCTGGTTTAGCTACGGTTGCTTTGGCGGATTAGCCACGTGTATGATCGCCATCGCACTCAACGCGCTCTATACAACGATACGTAAACGCGGCACTACGCGGCAGCTCGCAGGTGCAATTGTGACCTGCGTGATTTCGGCATTGCTCTTATTGCCCGCATTTCTGTGGTACAACGTGCGCTTTAGTTCCATCCAGACAGCTACTTCTGTGGTAGAGATTACGCTGGCGCTTGTCTATGTTGCCGTGTGTGGTTGGGTACTACCGCTGGGTGTCACTACCTCTTACTGCCTCTTTACACGGCCACGTGACTCGCATACGTCGGCACGTATTCCTCGTCAACGCAAGCACGCGAAGCGTACCACTCGCGGCAACGCCGTTGCAGGCAGATCGCCTCTGCCAAGACGTCAGCCTGGCGTACCCGCGCCCTTCGTCTTTAACGATGATGTTCCCTGGGGCTGGCTAGAGCATCGTGCGGGGCGCTTCCAGGGGCAAAAACTTGCGTTGAAGCGAACCGTGGTTTCTATCGGGCGTGAAGAGGATAACGATATCTGGTTGGATGACGAGACATCTTCGCGTTACCACGCTGAGCTGGCCTGGGAAGGGGGACAGGCCTATGTAACCGACTGTGATAGTCTAAACGGGGTGCTTTTGAACGGGCGGCGCATCCGTGGCACCCTTGTGATTAAAAGTGGCGACCTGGTGGAAATCGGCGCGCACCGTTTTTTGTTCGAGATGGCTGCACGTCCCGATATCCTGGACCAGGATGATCCGCTATTGCATCACCTGCGGCGTCCATCTGTTACGCTGGATGATGTCGATCGCGACACGCCGGACCAACCTGGTAGAACTCCCGCCAGCGCCAATGCATTCCCGACGAAGCCCCTGGATGAAGAGGACGCGTTTGAGTTTGATAGTTTCAAGTTGGATGATGCAGCTCAGCAGTTGCCGCGTACGACGCCTGGTGAGATTAATGTTGTGGGCAGTTTTGCTGAATGGGAAGATACAGCAAAACTTGATCCAGTCACTCCCGCGCCGCTGATTGAAAGACCAGGCAGTCTGTGCGTGATCCGCAACGGGGAGTTAATGGGCAGAAGCTTCTTGCTGGACCGGCCTGTCTTAACTGTTGGGCGAGCTGCTGAAAGCGATGTAATCATCCCCGATGCGTCGATTTCACGGCGCCATGCGCAATTTTCACGCCAGGCCCAGGGAGACTACGTGCAAGACCTTGCCAGCCGCAACGGAACAAAGGTGAACGGTGAGTTTCTGCACGCCCCGCGCTTGCTTCAACAAGGCGATATCATTAGCCTGGGCAATATTGCCCTGGAGTACACTTTTATACCGGAGGCGCAGACTACATCTCTACCGCCCCTTCCCACAAGATCGCTTGCTCGAACGCCAAGTGGCCCAATGCCGCTGCGCTTGCCGAGCAAACCGAAATGAACTAGCCTGACGCCCCGATTTAACCAGCCTGGCGCCCGCAAGGGGTGCCACTACATTTTTAGTACATGAATACCACCTATCACCACTCTACCTGTAAATTTTGCGCGGCCTGTTTCGATAAAATGGGTCTGCCGTGACCAGGGTAGATGTAGTAGACTTTCAGGCTGCGTAGTGTTTGCAGCGTCATTTCCAGGCGGCGGCGGTTTGCGGTTCCCTGCACCAGGACAGCTCCTTCCTCGAAGGTAACGACAGTGTCTCCGCACACCAGTTCGTAGCTGAAGGGGTTGTAGAGGCAAAGGCTTTCGGGTGTATGCCCGGGGCTGGCGATGACACGCCAGTTAAGGTGGTTGGGTAGACCGGCCACGTCCTCTAACCATATGTCCACCGCTTGAACCTGGCGTTCGTAGCGCGGCGCGAAGAGATCAAGGTGATGCAGTGCCCCGGGTAGCGGAGCCTGGCTCAGCATCTGCCCCATAAAATGTGTTACTCCCGGGATGCTCCGGCCTTCTCGATCTCCACCATCTTGCCACGACTGTACCAGTTGCTGTGCAACGATAGATGCGGCAACCGGTGCGTGGCAGACCTGGCGCAGCGATTCGACACCAGCCGTGTGATCGGGATGCAGGTGTGTCAGCACAATCAGGTCTATGTCTGCGGGGGCGCGATGCAGGAAACGTCTGAGATAATCAATCGTCAGCCGTACATTGAGTACGGAACCAGGATCAATGACTATACAATGTTCATCGTTGACAAGATAGGTGTTTGCCATCGAGAAGCGGTCGGTAATGGTATGCACCTGACGGACCTGTTGGGCAAGTGGAGGTGGTTGTTGCCTGGCCTCTGTAGCTGTATCCATGGTACCTCCGTGACAACGTTCATCGTTGCCCAGGTTAAGGCCGATCAAAATCCACAAGATACCATATCCTATCACAAAATCGACCCCTATGATGAATTTTAACGACCAAAGCCGGTACTGTCACCCTGAGCGAAGCGAAGGATCTCTCTGCCCATCGCGACAGACCCTTCGCTTCGCTCAGGGTGACAAAATATTACCGTTCTTGGTTGGTAAAAATCATAATAGGCATACAGTCTCTTCAGCTAACTTGTTGCGATAAATAAAGCATCGCACGTTCACAATACTCATGCTATTTGGTATACTCAAGAATGGGAGGTTATCGTCTTCCCAACTCGAATTTATCTCTACTCTGATAGAGGTCATGCAATGGTAGCGGGGTTTCGCTCATGGTGGGAGAACATACGTAAACCTCGGGATGCAGTACTCATCACACTGCTTGTGGTATTGATTACCTTGTTTGTGGTGATTCTCCTGGGGTACACTTTTCATTGGGACTGGACAGGACTTAGCCAAAAAACGCTATGGGATTGGCTGCAACTGCTCATTATCCCGGCAGTACTCGCCGTTGGTGGCTACCTGTTCATCTACACGGCGAGTAGGAATGAGCAAAGAGCCACCGAACAACGCACTCAGAGTGAGCGTGATGCAGCAGAGAAGCGTGCTCAAACCGAACGCGACATTGCATTGGACAATCAACGTGAAACGGCGCTGCAATCCTACATCGACAAACTATCAGAACTTTTGCTTCATGAAAAATTACGTGAATCGAAGCCAGAAGACGAAGTACGCAAAATAGGCCGTGTACGGACGCTTACAGTACTTCCTCGCTTAGACAACGAGCGCAAAAAGAGTGTGCTCCAATTCCTGCATGAGTCAGGCCTTATAGATATAGGCATGAGTATTATTGATCTGGATGGAGCCGACCTGAGCAGGGCCCATCTGAGAGTAGCCAACCTGTACAGAGCCGACCTGAGAGGAGCTGACCTGAGCGAAGCCCACCTGAACTGGGCCAAACTGGGTGGAGCCGACCTGGGCGGAGCCAACCTGCGCAGAGCCAACCTGCGCAGAGCCAATCTGAGTGAAACCCACCTGAACAGAGCCGACCTGAGCGAAGGCGACCTGAGCAAAGCTAATCTGAGCAAAGCCAATCTCAGCGGAGCTATCCTGGGCGGAGCCAACCTGAGCGAAGCCGACCTGAGCAGAGCCAATCTCAGCGGAGCTATCCTGAGCGGAGCCAATCTCAGTGAAGCCGATCTGGGCGGAGCCGATCTGAGCGAAGCCGATCTGGGCGGAGCCGACCTTAGTGGAGCTGACCTGGGCGGAGCCAGCCTCAGTGGAGCCATAGTCACTCCTGAACAACTCGATCGAGCTATATCACTCCAGGACGCGATTATGCCTGATTGGTCAAAACACCAGGGTCAAGTCTCATAATGCGGATTATGAAATCGGTCTGTGCGCTGCAAGAGCTTCTTCGATAATCCATTTTAATTTTTGAAAGTACATAATCGGCGGTGTGCGCGATAAATCGGC
>Ga0070707_100001116_pt1 | contig 26505 bp, 24 predicted proteins | sample KBSK5502metaG_FD_65468 | JGI IMG/M metagenome (GOLD analysis project Ga0070707, IMG submission 65468) | Corn, switchgrass and miscanthus rhizosphere microbial communities from Kellogg Biological Station, Michigan, USA - KBS K5-50-2 metaG | ecosystem: Host-associated > Plants > Roots >...
GGAAACGCGGGCCTGGCGCCCGCGACTCGGCAGTGTAGCTAACGATTCGTCTCCAGCTCGTCGGCCCACTCGGACATCGGGACGTACTCGAATTCGCCGTTCGACGAGGCCAGCTCGGCCTCTGGAGCAGCCGCATCACTCTCTGGAGCAGCCCCGTCTTCAGCCCTCTCGACGCCGTTCTGAGTCGCGGTCGTCGGCTTCTTCTTCCGGTTCTTACCCCCGCGCGAGCCACGCCGCGTCTTCTTCTTGGGTTTCGGCGTCTCCTCGGCCTCGGCGGTCGTCGACTCCTCGGGCGCGGCCGCCTCGGGCTCAGGTTCCGCGGCCGGCGCATCGGCCTGCTCCACCGTGCCGTCACGGCCTAGATCGTCGCCCGGAACGTGGATCGTCACGGCGCGGGACGGCTCGTGCGATTCGTCCGCAGCGTCTCCGGCCTCGAGCTCCACTCCGGCGGCGTCCGCCGTGGCAGGCGTCTTCTTGCGCTTGCGGCCGCCGCGCGAGCCGCGCCGCGTCTTCTTCTTCGGCTTGGGAGCCTCCTCGGCTTCCGGCGTCTCCTCGGCTGCCAAAGCCTCCTCGCCGTCGCTCTCGGCCTCCGGCTCCTCGACGACCACGGCCTCTTCGGCCTCTTCGGCCTCGGGCTCGGATTCCTTTGCGACCGCTGCGCCCTTCCGGGCCGGCGGCTTGCGCGTCGGCTTCTCGGCCTCGCCCTCTGCCGTCAGCGGCTCGGGCGTCGCCTTCGTCTTCCGGACCGCGACCGCATAGGCGCGACCGTCGAGCACACGCTCGACGCGCACCTTGACCCGCTTGCCTACGAGCGAGGCGGCGTCGGCGACGACAATGTCGAGCCCGTCGAGCTTGCCGACGGCCGCAGCGCCGTCGTAGCGGTCGACCTCGACGAGCTGCAGCATGATCTCCGCGTCCTCCCCGACAGGCGCCGGCGGCGCCAGATCCGCGAGCTTGCCCTCGCTGAGGACGACGAAGTGGTCGAGATGCGTCTCGGGCTTGCCGTCGAGGAAGAAGCGCTTCTTGGTGAGCGCCTCGAGCTCGACCAGACGCCGTGCGCCGGGACCGACGAGCGCACTCGCGATCGAGTCGGCGAGCTCGACCCGGAATGCCTGCGACCGCGAGCCCGCGGCGAGCGCGCGCAGCCGGCGCTCGACGTCGATCGCGGCGGAGGCCTCCGAGTAGACGATTCCGTCGCCGCCGCAGGTCGGGCACTTGCGCGTCATGACCTCGCGGGGACCGTCCGTCACGTTCTGGCGCGTCATCTCCACGAGCCCGAGCGGCGAGATCTCGACGACGTACGTCTTCGTCCGGTCGCGCTCGAGCTCTGTGCGCAGGGCCTCCTCGACCGTCGCGCGGTTCTTCGGGTTGGCCATGTCGATGAAGTCGATGACGATGATCCCGCCGATGTCGCGCAGCCGCAGCTGGCGGACGACCTCCTTCACGGCCTCGAGATTGTTCTTCGTGATCGTGTCCTCGAGCCGGCCGCCCGAGTTCTTGCCGCGGCCGCCGACGAAGCGGCCGGTGTTGACGTCGATGACGGTGAACGCCTCGGCGTAGTCGAAGATGAGATAGCCGCCCGACGGGAGATCGACGCGGCGGCCGATCGTCGACTTGATCTCCTGCTCGACGCCGAATGCCTCCATCAGGGGCGTCTTCTCCTTGTAGCGAACGACTCGCTCGGCCATGTGCGGCGACGTCTTCTTCAGATAGCCGACGATCCGCCTGTACGTGCGCTCGTCGTCGACGTACGCCTTTTCGAAATCGTCGGTGAAGAGGTCACGGACGACGCGCAGGGGCAGCTCGGCCTCCTGATAGACGAGCTCCGGCGCCTTGGCGGTCTTGGCCTTGGCCTGGATCGATCGCCAGAGCCGCTGGAGGAAGACGAGGTCACGCTCGATGTCTTCCTCGGATGCGCCCTCGGCGGCGGTACGGACGATGACGCCGCCCTCCTTTACGTCGAGGCGCTTGAGGATGTCCTTCAGGCGGTTCCGTTCGTCGTCGTCGAGCCGGCGAGAGACGCCGAGGCCCTCGCCCTGCGGCACGAAGACGACGAACCGGCCGGGCAGCGAGATCTGTGTCGTCAGCCGCGCGCCCTTCGTCTTCATCGGGTCCTTGACGGCCTGGACGAGGATCGTCTGGCCGCGCGAGATCAAGTCCTGGATCTTGCGGCCGTGACCCTTTTCGAGCTCGGGGCTCACGATTTCGTCGACGTACAGAAAGCCGTTCTTCTCGAGGCCGATCTCGACGAACGCCGCCTCCATTCCGGGCAGGACGTTGTCGACGCGGCCGAGGTAGATGTTGCCCGCGATCGAGCGGCGCTCGGGCCGCTCGAGGTAGACCTCGGCGACGCGGCCGTCCTCGAGGACGGCGACGTCGCGCTCGCCCACGTCAACAGAGATCATCAGCTCGCGCTTGGCAGCGGGAAGCGGTGCTCGGCGCTGCGGCTCGCGGCGTCGCCGCGACGCCTGATCGCGGCGGCGCTCCTGCCGCTGGGAGAGCTCGCGGCGCTGCGGCTGCTTCGGCTCGGCCTTCTCTTTCCGCTCGGGCGTAGCGGAGGCGGCGGTGGAGCCGGGCTTCTTGCGCCCGCGCCCGCCACGGCTGCCGCGGCGACGCTTCGGCTTGGTCGGATCGGTGGATTCAGAGCCGGCCGCCTGGGCAGCCGGGTCGGTTAGCTGAGGCTCGGGCTTCGCCTCGAGCTCGGATACATCGGAACGTTGGTCGTCGGAAGACTTTTTCTTCCGGAAACGGAACCAGGGCAAGTAGGAACTCCTTGATGGGAGCGCGCGCCGGCTACCTCAGGAGAGGTGCGCGCGCGCTCGTTGTGTGTGAAAAGGCTTGGCATGGCCTACGCGCCCAGGGTAGCAACCGGCCTCGCGGTGTCTTCTCAAGCCCTGTGTCCGTCCGAGCCCGGACCTACGATCCGGCCAACTCACGACCGGGAGGTGAACGGTGGTGGCGATACGCGAGGCCGAAGAGCTCCTACTGATCGAAGAGGCAGATGCGTGGTTCGAGTACCTCGAGGCGACTCGGAGCCAGGGGGAGAACCGCTACCACGAGATCGAGCCGTGGGCGTGGGCTCGGCTGACGCAGCGCCTGCGTGCGATCAGGGCCAGGCGCGCGAGACTCCGCCCGGCTGCTGCGTAGAGCCGAGCGAGAAGCGCATCCGTGCGGCCTCGCCGAGCGCGCGCGTCCCGCCGTAGGCGACCGCGCCCTTGAGGGCCCACCCCGCGCCGGGTGCCAGGTCGAGAAGCTCGCGCGCAAGCGCGCGTAGACCGAAGCCCGCACAGAGCGTCGCTGCGAGCTCCGGCAGCCGGTCGCGAACCTCGCCGGCTGCACCGTGAGCCTGCGCGAGCCGTAGGACGAGCCGGAACTCGTTCAAGGCGAGCACCGGAAGGTCGGCGCCGGGGATCCAGATTGCGGCCGCGAGGATTCCGTTCTTCCGCGCGAAGGTCGAGACGAGCTGTTCGCTGACGGCCTCGCGAAGCAGCGGCACGCGGGCGGCCAGCGGCGCGCCGTGCTCACCCAGCCGCACTGCGATCGCACGCGCGATCGCCTCGAGCGGGAACGCCTGACTGGCATCCACCGAGACCACATCCGTCGCCAGCACGTACGGAATCGCGGTATCGCGCACGAAGCCCACAGCAACGGCAATCGCCGGGACTCCCGCGCGCCGCGCGCGACGCAGCACCGCGACATCCTCGTCTCGCGGCTCGTCCGCGATGACATGCACATAAACGTCGGCGCCCTCCGGCTCGCCCAGCTGGACGGCACCCGGCTCCGCACGCCCGCGAAGAAGCTGCTGCCGGAGCATTGGCGCGAGTTCGCTCGCCCCACCGACCGCGAGCACATCCTCGCGCCGCCCCGAGGCCGCAACCTCGAGGAGCAGCTTCCGGATCGCCCCGGCCGAGACCGGTAACGCCATCAGCGGCGCCGCGAGTAGCGCGACACGCGACCGCGCGCGTGGATCGCGAGCAGCACGCCAATCGCCGCGAGGTTCGCAATCAACGAGGAACCGCCGACGCTGACGAACGGCAAGGGGATGCCGGTGATCGGCGCGATCCCCATCGTCATGCCGACGTTGACGAAGATCTGGAACAGCAGGGCCACCACGATGCCCCCGGCGACGATCGCCGAGAAGAGATCGCGAGCGACGGTCACCACCCGCAGACCGCGCCAGAGCACGAGGAGGTAGAGCCCGAGCAGGATCACGGCACCGACGAAGCCCCGCTGCTCGGCGAAGGCGGCGAAAGCGAAGTCGGTCTGGCTCTCGGGCAGGAAGCCGAAGTTGACCTGTGTCGAGTTATTCACGCCGCGCCCGAGCGTCCCGCCGGAGCCGACGGTCGTGATCGACTGGTCGAGGTTGTAACCGGACGCGGCCGGACAATTGGTCGGATGGATGAAGCAGGTCAGGCGCTGCTGCTGGTAGCTCTTGAGCAGGTTGACGCCGGCAGCTGGGCCTGCCCAGAGGACACCGACCACGACGACCACGACGATTGCCCCGAGCACCGCGAGGTGACGCCACGGCACACCGGCGATAAACAGCATCGCGGCGAGCGCAGCCATGTAAACAAGGGCAGTGCCGAGGTCAGGCTGCGCAAAAACGAGCAGCACGGGGAGGAGGCCGAGCCCGACGACCCGCAGCGTCGTCCCCCACGCGGTCAGGTCGCGCTGCCGCTCGGACAGCATTCCGGCGAGCGCGAGCACGAACAGGAGCTTCCCGAACTCCGAGGGCTGGAAGGTGAAGAAGCCGAGGCTGATCCAGCGCGTCGAGCCGTGCGCCGCATGCCCGATGAGCAGTACGAACGCGATGACCACGCAGGTGCCGACGAAGATCGCGCGCCAGTAGCGCCGATAGATGTCCGGATCGATCAGGGCCGCTGCCACGAGCGCGACCGCCCCCACGCACGCGTAGAGGATCTGGCGGTTGAGGTAGTAGCTCGGATCGCCGGGGATCGCGAACTTCGTGATGCCGGCGACGCCCCAAAGGCCCACGACGACGAGCGCCGCGACTCCTCCGAGCAGGATCCAGTCGAAGGAGCGGAGGACGGCGATCGGGTGCGGTGACTCGCGCTCGGAGCGGAGCCCTGCCCGTTGTGATCCGGCGTACTCGAGCATCAGTCGGAGTAGATGTATCCCAGTTGCGTCGGAGCGATGTGGAAGAACTTCGCGAAGACCCGTTCGGCCGCCGGCGCGGCGGCCTTACCGCCCTCGCCGCCGTTCTCGATCACCGCGCAGACGACGACCTTCGCGTCGGTCGCCGGACCATAGCCGCACCACCACGACTGGCTCTCGTCGCGCGTGAAGTTCGCCGGCGTACCCGGCGGGTGCACGAGCTTCTGGGCGGTGCCTGTCTTGCCGGCGATCGGATAGGGGAAGTTGCCGAAGACGCCGTACGAGGTGCCAAGGGGATTCTGTGTGCCTTGAAGAAGACCCTGCTGGACAGCCTTGACATTGGCCGGATCGAGCCCCGGAATCGGTTGTGGTGCGGGCGGTGCAGCTGTCGGCACGATCTGCCCGTTGGCGTTCTGGACGTCCATGAGGACGTGCGGTGTCACGAGCTTGCCGCCGTTTGCGATCGCCGCGTACAGGCGCGCCATCTGGATCGGCGTGACGAGCAGATCACCCTGCCCGATGGCGAGGTTGATCGAGTCGCCGGGCTTCCAGAGACGGTCGATCCGCCAGTTTGTCGGGTCGGACTGTCTCGTGAACATGCGGTGCCTCCAGCCGATCGTCGGGACCGTCCCGCGCACCTCGGGGCCGACGTCGATCCCCGTGAAACCGCCGAAACCGAACTTCCGTGCCCAGCGCTGGAGCGGCTGGCCGCGGTCGGGGGGTAGCAGATAGAAGTTGTTGCCGATGTTGTAGAAGTACGTGTCGCACGACTGGGCGAGCGCGGTCGACAGGTTCATGCCCTCGTTCACGAACGGGTCCCAGTTGTGGAAGACGTGATGCGACCTGTCCTCCGGCGCCGTGTACGTGCCGGTGCAGGAATAGAACAGGTTCGGCTTGATCAGGTGCTCCTGGAGGGCCGCGATCGCCGTGAGCGGCTTGAAAGCCGAGCCCGGTGGATAGGTGGCGTCGAGAGCGCGGTCGAGGGTCGGGTAGTTCATGTTGAAGGCGGATTGCGCGGAGCCGAGGCCCCGGGCGTTCAGCGCCTTCGTCGTGACCGGCCGCGAGAAGACCGAGGGGTCGTACGTCGGCGAGGACGCGAGCGCGAGAATCGAGCCGTCCTTCGGGTCGAGCGCGACGATCGCGCCGCCGTCCGCCGCCCAATTGCCGTTGTTCCGAGCTGCCTGGATGCCGTACTGCAGCGCGTTCTGGGCCGCGACCTGGAGTCCGCTATCGAGTGTCAGCTGCACCGCCTGCCCCTGCTGCGGCGGCGTCGTCAGCAGGCGCGGGCTGCGAGGCTCTCCGAGGGAGTCGACCTTCAGGCGGGCGAGGCCCGGGATGCCGCGCAGGTACGCGTTGAAGGCATATTCGACCCCGCTCTGGCCGATCACGTCGCCCGGCTGGTAGCCCTGTTTGCCGAGCGTCCGCAGCTCCTGCGACGAGATCTGACCGTCGTAGCCGAGCAGCTGCGATGCCAGCGATCCGTGGGGATAGCGACGGACGTAGCTCCGCGCCAGCGTTAGCCCGGGGAACGCCGCGGCCCTCTCCTCGAAGTACGTGAGCATCGGTCCCGTGGCCTGGGTGCGGACGACGACCGGGTCGAGCATGTCTCCTGCACGCTGGCGTTGGAGGATCAGGTTCGACACGTGACGAACCGACACACCGGCGATGTGCGCGACCGCGCGGACCTCGGCGACCCGGCGTGCGTAGCTCTGGGGCATGCTCGCCGGCGAGAGCTCGACCGAGGTGACCGGCCTGTTCGTCACGAGGACGTTCCCGTGTCTGTCCAGGACAGGCCCGCGGGGTGCTTGGACGCGCACCTTTCTGACCTGGTTGGCCTGCGCCTGGGCCGCGTACTGCGACCCGGAGAGCACCTGCAGCGCCCACAAGCGCATGAAGAGGGCGGCGAAGCCGATCACGATCAGCCCGCTGAGCAGCGCGACGCGCCGCGCGAGCTTCGGCGTCAACCGGTAGGACTCGACCGGTGCCTGCTCGGTGTCCGGCTTCTCCGACCGCGACCGCCGGGAGGGGAACCGCGCACGGCCCCCGGTCGTCGTGCTAGCCAAGGAGCTGAACCTCTGCGGAGAGCTCGTCGCGAGCCGGAGGCCGCAGCAGCCGCCGCACGAGCGCATAGATCGGAGCGGTGAGGATCAGGTTGAGGACGATCGCCGGGATCAGGCTGCGAACGACCGCTCCGGCCGGCGCGCTCTCCCCGAGCACGAAATGCACGACGAGCAGCCCGAACTGGTAGAGGACGGTCACGACGGCAACGGAGAGGAACGGCGCGTGCGCGCGGTCGCGACCGGTCGTTTCCCCGTAGCGCCCGATCCAGTAGCCGGCGAGCGTCAGCACGAGCGACGTGAGCCCGAGCGTGCCGAGGGTGGCAGTGTCGACGAGAAGCCCGGCAAAGAAGCCGCCCACGGCACCGACCACGCTGCCACGGAGTAGAGCCAGTGCGACGATCGAGACAAGCAGAACGTCCGGGACGGCGCCGAAGACGTGAACCTGCGAGAAGATCGAGACTTGGGCGACCGCTGCGACGAAGAGCAGGGCGGCGGCCTTGACGCCGTCGCCGACGGTCATCGGTGCGGCTTCTTCGGAACGAGCACCCCAACCACATCGGTCGAGCCGAGGTTCGCGAAGGGCGTCACCTGGACCTGGAGAAACGGCGCCGTGTCCGTCGCGCCGACGTGCGAGACGCGACCGATCGGGATGCCGTACGGGTAGAGATCCCGATAGCGGGCATTGTGCGTCCCGTCGGTGACGAGTGCGTCGCCGACCCTGACCCTTAGCGCCTTCGGAACCTGGTCGAGGATCAGCGTCCCGCCCGGCCCGGTGTGAAGCATCCCGCGGATCTGCGTCTGCAGGTCGCGGGCGGCGACGAAAGTCGACGGGTCGGTGAGGAGCGTCACGACCGCCGTCTGCGGCTCGACGTTCGTCACGATGCCGACGAGGCCGTCGCCGCTGACGACCGGCGAATTGAGCCGCACCCCGGAGGACGAGCCGGCCGCGATCTCGATGTTGTGGGCGAAGGGGCCGCTCGGGAAGGACGTGACCTCGGCGTTGACGGCCTGATAGTCCGCGGGGAACCTCGAACCCTGTTCGAGGTGTAGGAGCCGCTCGTCCTGCTGTGCCTTGATGGCGAGCTCTCGGTTGTGGAGCACTTCCAGCCGGAGTTCCGCGATTCGCCGCTTCAGGACCGTGTTCTCGGACTCCGCACTCGAGGCGTTGGCGAAGTAGTCGTATGCGTCACGGAACGGCTGCGCGACCCGGGTGGCGGCGATCTGGAACGGACGCAGTGCGGTCGAGCCTGCGCCCTGGATGTCGTGGAGCGCTCCCGCAGTCGGCGAGCGGAACGAGATCGTGATGAGCGCCAAGGCGACGATGACGAGGAGGACGACAACCGCCCGGCGGATGAGTGCGCTGCGAGCCTTCGAGGGGTACGGCGTAGGCTTCGAGCGCTGGACCGACGAGGCGAGCACCGCCGCGCGCGCGCTGCGACTGGGTGGAGCCACCGCCACAGGTTACCGCGGCTGCCCGCCGACCGACTGATCCGTTGGCGCCTAGTAGCGGCGACCGTTACGGCTTCGGGCTTTGTTGCTGCGATGGATGGCCTCGAACTCCTCAAGGCTCCGGCCCGAGCCGACCGCCACACAGGTGAGCGGGCTCTCGGCGAGGTGGACAGGCATCTGGGTCTCGTGGCGCAGCCGCTCGTCGAGCCCCGTCAGGAGCGAGCCGCCGCCTGCAAGGACGATCCCGCGATCCATGATGTCCGCAGCGAGCTCCGGCGGCGTCTTGTCGAGCGTCGACTTGATCGCCTCGATGATCTGCGTGACCGGTTCGTCGAGCGCGCGCCGGACCTCCTCCGAGGTGAGCACGACCGTCTTCGGCAGACCGGTGAGCATGTCCCGGCCGCGAACCTCGGCCTGCAGCTCCTCGCGCAGGTCCCAGGCGGATCCGATCTCGAGCTTGATCTCCTCTGCCGTCTGCTGGCCGATCAGGAGCTTGTAGTCGCGCTTGATGTGGTTGATGATCGCCTCGTCCATCTCGTCGCCGCCTACGCGCAGCGACTGCGAGACGACGATCCCGCCGAGCGAGATGACGGCGACCTCGGTCGTGCCGCCGCCGATGTCCACGATCATGTTCCCGGTCGGCTCGGCGACGGGAAGCCCGGCGCCGATCGCCGCCGCCATCGGCTCCTCGATGAGGTACGCCTGGCGCGCGCCGGCCGACAGCGTCGCCTCCTCGACCGCGCGCTTCTCGACGCCTGTCACGCCGGACGGGACGCAGACGACGACGCGCGGGTGGGCAAAGCGGTGCTGATGCACCTTCTGGATGAAGTGACGGAGCATCTGCTCGGTGACGTCGAAGTCGGCGATCACGCCGTCCTTGAGCGGACGGATTGCCTGGATCGTCCCCGGCGTCCGGCCGAGCATCCGCTTCGCCTCGACGCCGACCGCGTGCACCTCGCCCGAGCGCTGGTCGATCGCGACGACCGACGGCTCCGACAGGACGATGCCGCGCCCGCGCACGTAGACGAGTGTGTTCGCGGTACCGAGGTCCACCGCCATATCGCGGCCGCCGAAGCCGGTCAATCCAGAGAAGAGACCCATCGCAAAAGCCACCTTATCCGCAAAACGGCACAAAGCCTTGACCCTGCCGTGACGGGTCGCTGCGTACGGTCAAGCCATGAACGTGGTGACGCTGATCGGCAACCTCGCGACTGACGTCGAGCTGCGCGCGGTGGGGCCTGACAAAAAGGTCGCGAGCTTCGTGCTTGCGGTGAACCGAGCGACCCAGGACGGCGGCGCGGATTTCGTGCGCGTGTCCGCGTGGGACCGGCAGGCGGAGTTGTGCGCCGAGTATCTCGGCAAAGGACGGCGCATCGCCCTCGACGGGCGGCTCAAGTCTCGGTCATGGGAAGACGAGGGGAAACGACGGAGCGCACTCGAGGTGGTCGCCCGCCGGGTCGAGTTCCTGGGCGGCGGACCCCGGCACCATGAGGAGGAAGGCGGGGAGGTGATCCCGTTCGAAGCGCCTGCGGCCGTCTAGACCAAGTGACCTAGCCCAGCGAGTCGACGAACTCCCGGATCGCCGCGAGACAAGCGTCTGGGCGCTCGCCGATCAGGAGATGGCCGCAACCGGCGATCGTCCGTAGAGGGGCACGCAGACGGCGCGCGTACTCGATCCCGTCCTCGACGCGGACCCAGTTGTCGCTCGCTCCCCACAGGCAGAGACAAGGACACGTGACGCGGTCCAGACCGGTACGCGGATCCGAGGCGAGTAAGGCCTTGCCCGCCTGGCGCATGTCCGTGTGGTGAGCAGGTCCCACGAGGAATGCCTCCGCGAGCTCGGGAGCGAGCGCGTCGGGATCTGCCGCGCCCCACCAGCCGAACGCGACCCGGCGACCGAGCCGGGACTGCGCCCAGGTGTGCCGGTACGGCGCGATCAGACGCCCCGGCCGCGCGATGCCGAGCACGGCGAGTGTCACCTGAGCCGCGCGCGACCTCGAACCGATGCCGGCAGCGGCAGCGAGGACGAGACCGCGAACTGCATCGGGAGACAGCGTCGCAGCGCGAAGTCCCACGACGCCGCCGAGCGAGTGGCCAATCCAGACGGCGTCGCGGACCTCCTCGGCAGCGACGACCCCGAGAACAGCGTCGGCCAGCGCGTCTACGTTGCGGACTTCGGGAAGCGGAGCCGACCCTCCGTGGCCCGGCAGGTCGGGAACGACGACGCGGTGTCGGGCGGCCAGCGGGGGCGCGAGCGCGCGCCAGTTCTCGATCGTCCCGCCGAGACCGTGCACGAGGACGAGCGGCGGCCCGTCTCCGCCAACCGCATAGCTAAGCCGTGCTCCGCGCCATTCGAGCTCGCGCTCGTCGAATCCCTCCAACCGTTGTTTGCCCTCCGTCACCACTGAGGCATATTCTTCGGGTAATGGATGCTTCCGCAGGGCGGGCAGAGTGATGTCCGCGAACACGACAAGCCAGGGTGCGATCTAGCCCGCCAGCGCGTTGCGCGCGGCGGGTTTTTTCGTTCCAGGGGAAAAGGAGTCCACCAGATGGCGAATCACCTCACGCCCGAAGAACTGTCGAAGGAGTTGGGTCTCGACAGGCAGGAGGTGATCCGGGTGTGCGTCGAAGAGGGCGTGCCGATCTACCAGGGAAAGATCGACAAGTACCTCTTCTTGATGACGCAGCAGCACCTGGCTTCTCAGCAGCAGTCCGCGGCCTAACCAGGCTGCGCGAGCGCTTCGGGCCTCACGCGGATTTCTTCGCCGGCGCCTTGCGAGATCGGGAGCCGCCCTTCGAGGCGGCTTTCCCGTCCTTGGAGCCCTCCGCCGAGCGGCGTGTCTGCGCATCGGCGACGCTCTGGCGGAGCGCTTCCATCAGGTCGATAACGGGCGCCTCGGTGATGGGCTCCGGCGCGACGATCTCCTGGCCCGCGAGCTTCGCCTCGAGCATCTGCGCGAGGTCGCGCCGGTAGTCGTTCTCGAAGTCCTCAGGCGTCCACTCACCTGAGAGGCTGGAGATGACCTGCTCGGCGAGCTTCAGCTCCGCGTCCTGCACGGCAGTCTCGGCGACGGCCTCTTCGATCTCGTCCCGCGCGCGGACGTCCTCGGCGAAGAAGAGCGTCTCCAGCAGCAGAGCTCCGCCCTTGGCGCGGATGAGGCAGAGGTTCTCCTTGCCCCAGAGGACGAACTTGCCGACCGCAGCCATCCCCGAGTCCTCCATCGCGCGCAGCAGCAGGACGTACGGCTTCCGCTGTGCGTCGGCATCGGCCGGAGCGAGGTAGTAGGTGCGGTCGAAGAAGACGGGATCGACATCCTCGAGCCGGACGAAGCGAAGGATCGCGATCGACTGTGAGCGCGTCAGCGCGACGGCCTCGAGGTCGGCCTCCTCGACGAGGACGTATTGGCCCTTCGCGAACTCCCAGCCCTTGACGAGCTCGTCGGGCTCGACATCCCGCTCGTGCACCGGGCAGTAGCGCTTCTGCTTGATCGGCGTGCCGCACTCGCGATGGAGCGTGCGGAACGAGACGTCCTGCCGCTGGGTCGCGAGCGCGAGCCCCACGGGGATGTTGACGAGGCCGAAGCTGATCGATCCGTTCCAGATGGTCCGCATGAGAGTCCCAGTTTAGTTGGGGACTGCCCGAATTCTCGGTTTTCATCGCCTTCCCTGCATACGATTCTTCGCAATGGAGAGCCGCACCACACCCGAGCTCTGGCGCGAGGCCGTCGGAAACGCACCGGCCGAGCCCGCGTATCTCGAGGAGACGGCCGACGAGTGGCGGCCGGTCTCGTGGAACGAGGCAGCCGAGCGCGTCGGGGCGCTCGCGCGCGGACTGCTGGCACGCGGCGTGCGCCACGGCGACCGTGTAGCGGTCCTTTCGCGCACCCGGCTCGAGTGGATCCTGCTCGACTGGGCCGTGATGTCGATCGGCGCGGTCGTCGTCGGCCTCTATCCGACGAGCTCTGCGAAGGAGTGCGAGTACATTCTCGGCCACTGCGAAGCCGTGCTCGCCTTCACCGAGGACGAGGAGCAGACCCGGAAGCTCGTCTCCGTCCGCGGCTCGCTGCCGACGCTGCGCGAGATCATCCCGTTCGACTGGCTCGAGAAGCTCGAGTCCGATGGGCGTCTCGCGAGGCATCTGCAGCCGGAACCGGTCGAGGAGGACGACCTTGCGACGCTGATCTACACGTCCGGCACGACAGGGCCGCCGAAGGGCTGCATGCTCACGCACCGCAACCTCGTCACTGCCGCGATGTGCGTCGTCGAGGGGATGAACCAGCCCGGCGACACCGTTCTCCTGTTCCTGCCGCTGGCCCACAGCTACGCCCGGCTCGCGCACCAGGCCACGACGCAACGCGGGGCCACGGTCGCGCTCGTCGCCGACGCGGCGCGCTTGCCCGAGGCGTTGGCGGCCGTGCAGCCGACGATTCTGCCGGCCGTCCCGCGCGTCTACGAGAAGATCCACGCGAACACGCTCGGCGAGATCGAGCGGGCCGGCGGACGGCGCAGACGGATCGGGCTGTGGGCGCTCGAGATCGGGGCTCGCACGAGCCGCGCCCGCCGAGAGGGCAAGTCCGTGTCCGGCGTCCTCGCTCGGCAGCAACGGCTGGCCGACCGGCTCGTGTTCGCAAAGGTGCGCGAACGGCTGGGCGGCCGCCTCCGGGTCGGCGTCTCCGGGGCTGCTCCGCTCTCGGCGGACGTGATCGAGTTCTTCCACGCACTCGGAGTGCCGGTGATCGAGGGCTACGGCCTGACCGAGACGGCGAGCTCGGCCACGGCCAACGAACCGGGAGACTTCCGCATCGGAACGGTCGGGCGACCGGTCGAGGGCGCCGAGATCCGCCTCGCCGAGGACGGCGAGATCCTGATCCGCAGCGACTCAATCTTCGCGGGCTACTACAAGGAGCCCGAGGCGACGAGCGAGGTTCTGACCGAGGACGGCTGGCTCCGCACAGGCGACGTCGGCGAGATCGACGACGAGGGCTTCCTGCGGATCACCGACCGGAAGAAGGACCTCATCATCACCGCCGGCGGCAAGAACATCGCGCCGCAGAACCTCGAAAACGCCCTCACGACATCGCGCTTCGTCTCGCAGGCGCTCGTCGTCGGCGACCGGCGCCCCTATGTGACGGCGCTCGTGACGCTGGACGAGGCGGAGCTTGCCTCGAGTGACCGCGACCCGCAGGAGCTCGTGCAGGAGCTCGTGGACGACGTGAACCGCGACCGAACGCGGGTCGAGCAGATCAAGCGCTTCGCAGTCCTCCCGCGCGACTTCTCCCAGGAGGAGGGTGAGGTGACGCCGACGCTGAAGTTACGCCGCCGCGTTATTCACGAGCACTTCGCGGAGGAGATCGAGCGGCTCTACGCCGGCGAGTCGAGCTAGCCCAGGATCCGCTTCGCGCCGTCGTACTCGGACGCGTACCAGCCCGAGTTCAGGCTGTCGATCCGGACGGTCGAGCCCGTGTGCGGGGCGTGAATGAAGTTCCCGCCGCCGACGTAGATCCCAACGTGGCCGAGACCGGCGAAGAAGACGAGATCGCCGGGCTCGAGCTGGCTCTTCGAGACCGACACGGAATCCGGATAGTTGTACTGAGCAACGGTGTAGTGCGCGAGGGACACGCCGACCTGCGCGTACACGTACATCACGAGCCCCGAGCAGTCGAAGCCGCTAGGACTCGCGCCGCCCCAGACGTACGGGGTGCCGAGGTAGCGCATCGCGATGCCCACCACGCTGGCATAGCGATCACCCGGGACCGAGGCGACGGGTCCTGAGGCATAGCTCGGCCTCGGAGCCGAGACCTGTGTCGCCGCGGCCCTCGCCGAACGGGCGGCCGCCCGCTGAGCGGCTTGCTGCGCGGCAAGCATCTGCGCGATCTGGGAACGGACCGAGTTGTAGATATGCCGCTCTGCAGCGAGCCTCCCCTCGATCTGGTTGCGCTCCGCCGCGCGCGCCGCCACGAGCCGATCTTGCCGGGCACGTTCGGTGCGCAACAGCGTCCGCCGATGCACGACCTGCTGCTTGAACGAGACGACCTCCTGAATCAGGCCCGTGTCCTGCTTCGACATCGAGTTGGCGGTCTCGATGCGCGAGATGAGGTCGTTGAGGCTGCGAGCGCCGAGGACGACGGCAAGCGAGGATTGCTGATCCTGGCTCGTATAGACCGCGACGAGCCGCTTTGCGAGCAAGTGCCGCGCACGGCCGAGATTGCCGCGGGTGACACCGAGCGCCTGGTGGTTGATCTGAAGCTGCCGCTCGACGCGCTGCAGCGCCCGGCTCGCGGCCTGGTAGCGGCTGCTCGCCAGCTGTGCGGCTGCATCGAGTTCCTGCAGCTTTGCCAGCACACTCTGCGCCTGGGCGCGCTTCGCGCCGATCGAACCGGCGTGAGCCCCGGGTACGGAGGCCCCGACGAGGCCTGCCAAGAGCAGGCCAATTAGAAGTGCCGAGAGCGCAGCTAGCCGCCGCGGCACGCGCAATGACGTCCTCCCGCCCGTCACAAGCGGTGCACGGTAACAGCCCTGCCGGATGCTCGCAACGAAGAACCGTCTCCAAAATGCCGCAATTTGGCACAACCCTTCGCGGGACCCGCTGCCGTTGCCGGCGCAGAGAGGTCGCCGCGTCGAGTACGGTCCGGCGTCATGCTCCGAGGGAGGAGACCTCGCGCCGTGCGGTTCGGCGCTCTCGTCGCTGTGCTCGCGCTCACGGTCACGTCCGCGGCGCTCGCGGCTCCGGGTGCGGAAGGCAGCCCACCGACGAGCACCATCGACGCGACTTCGCAACAACTTGACACCCGAGTCCACCAGGCGCTCCTCAACCTCTACGCGCTCGACTCGCAGCTCCAGGCATGGCGCGGCCGGGTCGCCTCGCTCCAGACGGCTGCCGCCGCCCTACGTGCACAGCGGGCGTCCCTGAGAAGCGAACTCGGCGCAGACGAGGCATCTCTCAAAGCCGGCCGGCGCCGGCTGGCGCTCGAGCTACAGGCCCTGTACGAGCGGGGCAATGTCGACCCGGTCGCCGTCGTGCTGGGAGCGAAGTCGATCGGCACGGGACTCAACCAGCTCGACTACATGTCGCGCGCGGCGAACCAGAGCAGCCAGATCGTCGCGCTGACGGCAGCGGCACATGTCCGGTTGCTCCATGCGCAACGCCGGCTCGTACTGGACGAGCGCCGGCTGGCGCGCTCCCTGGCCGCCGCCCGACAAGCGGAGGCGAGGGTCGCCGCGGCAGCCGCGTCACGGGCCGCCTACGTCTCGTCCCTCCGGGCGCAGCAGCGACTGCAAGCGGAGCAGGTGCGAAGCGTCGAGGCCCAGGCACAGACCGCGCAGCAGACGTCGCAGCAGGTGGCACCCACCACCGCCTCGCCACCCGCCGGCAAGCGGCAGCTGGTGGTGAGCGCCACGTGCTACGACCTGCCGGGCCGCACCGCGACCGGAATGCCGGTAGGCCCGGGAGTCGTGGCGGTCGACCCCTCAGTGATCCCGCTCGGCACCCGAATGAACGTGCCGGGCTACGGCAACGGCGTCGCGGCGGACGTCGGCGGCGGTATCAAGGGCGACACCATCGATCTCTGGATGACACCGTCCCAGTGTGCGGCCTGGGGCCGGCGGACAGTCACCATCACGATTTACTGACTAGACTGAGCGCCGCGAAGGGGGGAATTCGCGGTGACTGAGCTGATGGAAACGGCCGACGTGCGGCAGGCGGAGCCGCTACGCGTGCTGCTCGTCGACGACCACGACCTGTTCCGGACGGGCCTGAGGAACCTGCTCGAGGAACAAGGCCTCTCCATCGTCGGCGAGGCCGCCACGGGCGCAGAAGCGGTCGCACACGTCGCCGAGGTCACACCGGACGTGGTCGTGATGGACCTCAACATGCCGGCGATGGGCGGCGTCGAGGCGACCCGGCACATCGCCGAGGTCTCGCCGCTGACGCGCGTCGTGATGCTCACGATCTCGGACGAGGACTCGGACGTCACCGACGCGATTCTCGCCGGCGCCTGCGGCTACCTCCTCAAGGACGCCTCGATCCAGGAACTGGTCGCGGGCATCCGCGCGGCTGCCCGCGGCGAAGCGCTCATCTCCCCTCACATCGCCGCGAAGGTGCTGCAGCGGATCCGCGCCACGAGCGCGCAGCCAGAGATCGAGGAGATGATCCGCGCGGAGCTCTCGGAGCGCGAGATCGAGGTGCTGAAGTTGATCGCGAACGGCAAGGACAACGCCGTCATCGCCGCCGAGCTCCACATCAGTCCGAAGACCGTCAAGAACCACATCTCGAACATCCTCATGAAACTCCAGATCGACAACCGCATCCAGGCCGCGGTGTACGCGGTGAGAAGCGGGATCGTCTAGCCCAGCGCGACGGCGGCTCTACGCCTGCGCCGCACACCCTGGAGCTTGCGGAGAAGCGAGCGCAGCCCCGCAAGCTCTCCGTCGGCCGTGTCCAGGCGTTCGGAAAGCTCGGCGAGCTCCGCGACGACACGGTGCGCCGATACGTCCTCCGCGTCTCGCGCGACCTCGCCGAGGCGTCGCTCGATCCGCGAGCGTTCGGCCTCCAGCTCGAGCTTGGCCGCATAGCCGTCCGTCAACGTCGACTCGATGGCGTCGAGGCTCGGCGCTCCCGCGCCGGTCTCGGGCATCCTGAGCAGCGCTGAAATCTCGTCCTGCAGCGGCATGGACACTCGATTATCCGACGGGCGGGCGGTAACTGGAATGGGCCGCCCGGCCCATCTTCCAAAGTCGGACGACCCATCGGACTTGACGTTTTCGATCCTGCTTGAAAAATGGAAAGATCGTGCCTCTCCGTCGAGCCGCAGCGGCAGTGGCAATCGTCGCGGTCGTCCTTGTTCCGGCCGCGCAGGCGGGGTCTCGCAGCGCATTCCAGGCTCACCTCGCGCAGGCTCTGCACGCGCGGCGCGTGAGTCCCGCGCGGACAGGCGCGATCGTCCTCGATCTGCAGGCCGGCGCCACGCTTTTCGCCCACAACCCGCGGCTGCCGCTACGGCCCGCGTCGAACGAGAAGCTCGCCACGACGTATGCCGCCCTGACCGCGCTCGGTCCCAGCTTCCGCATCGAGACCGACGTGCTCGGCGACGGGCAGCAGAGCGGCGCTACCTGGGAGGGGAATCTCGTGCTCAAGGGTTACGGAGATCCGGCGCTGTCTGCCTCCCAGGTCAACAAGCTCGCGCGCCAGGTCGTTGCAAACGGGATCAGCCATGTGAGCGGCCGCATTCTCGGCGACGAGAGCTGGTTCGACACACGCCGCACCGGGCTCGGCTGGAAGCCTCAGTTCTATCTCCATGAGTCGCCGGCGCTTTCGGCCCTCATCGTCAACCGCGGCTGGACCGGGCGGTACGAGACCGCGCGACCAGCCCTGATGGCCGCGCAGCTCTTTCGCCACGACCTGCGGCGCGCAGGCGTCACCGTGCACGGCGGCGCCGCCGTCGGCGTCGCCTCCGCTCAAGCGGCTCCGCTCGCGGAGGTGCAGTCGGCGCCGCTTGCCGCTCTCGTGCGCCACATGGACGTCTTCAGCGACAACTTCTACGCGGAGATGCTGCTCAAGGAGGTTGGCGCGGTGCAGGGCGCCGGCGGGTCCGCTGCAGCGGGCGTGGCTGTCGAACGCGGACTGCTGAGCGCCGCAGGCGTACCGCTCGCCGGCGTGCGGATGGTCGACGGCTCCGGCCTCTCGCTCCTCGACCGCTGGACGCCGCTCGGCCTCGCCACGCTGCTGCGCGCCATGTGGGAGGACACCAGCCTGCGGCCCTATCTCGTCTCTGCTCTGCCGATCGCAGGCGAGACCGGCACACTCGAGCACCGCATGCGCAGGGCGCCGGCCCGCGGCCTCGTGCGCGCGAAGACGGGGACGACCGACAACGCGTCGTCTCTGTCGGGCTTCACGGGAGAGCGCTACGTCTTCTCGATCCTGGAGAACGGCAGCCCGGTCCGCACGCTGAACGCCGAGGAGTCGCAGGATCGCTTTGCGCAGGTGCTTTCCGCTGCCGCGAGGTCGAGCGGCCCCTAGCGTCCCTTCTGCAGCCGCGGCACGAAGATCTCCGCTGCGATCACGACGCCGACCGCGATGTTGCCGGCCAAACCGGCACCCGAAGTCTCCGAGAGCGGACCGCCGCGAAGACCGCGAACGCGAGAATCGCCCCGACAACGACGTGCTCCGGGCTTTCGAGCCAGTTCGGCCCGGCGGCGGCTAGCACGGCCTCAGCTCTCGCCGAGGAGGGCGAGGAGATCGCTCTCGGAGAGGACCGGAACCTCGGCCTTCTGCGCCTTGGTCAGCTTCGAGGCTCCCGGCTCCTCCCCCACGACGAGGCCGGTTGTCTTCGCCGAGACCGAATTAGTCACTTTCGCTCCGAGCGCCTCGAGCCGCGCCTGCGCGTCGTCGCGCGAGAACCGCTCCAGCGTCCCGGTGATCACGTACGTGCTCCCGGTCAGCGGGCCTTCGCGTGGCCGCTCCTCCTCCCCCGCCTCGAAGCGCAGACCGAGACCGCGCAGCTCGTCGACGAGCGCGCGGTTGTCGTCGTCCGCGAACCACTCGGCGACAGCCTCCGCACGGTCCGAGCCGAAGCCCTCGACCTCGGCGATCTCCTCCGGAGTCGCGGCCACGAGTGCATCGACGTTGAGGAAGTGGCGGGCGAGATTCTGCGCCAGCACCCAGCCGATGCCGGAGATGTTGAGCCCGAGCAGGACGCGCGAGAACGGCACGCGCTGCCGCGACGCCTCGATCTGCTCGATCGCGTTGCCGGCCGAGATCTCGCCGAAGCCGTCGAGCTCGAGCAGCTGCTCCTTCCGCAGGCGGTAGAGGTCGGGGAGGGAACGGACGAGCCCCTTCTCCCAGAGCATCCTCACGGTCTGCTCGCCGACGCCGTCGATGTCGGCCGGCCCCTCAACCCAGCTGATCAGCGTCTCGAGGCCCCGTGACGGGCAGGCGCGGTTGGGGCAGCGGTGCATCGCCTCGCCCTCCGGCTTCACGATCTCCGTGCCGCAGAGTGGACAGTGGGTCGGCATCCGGAACTCCTTCGTCCCCCTCCGGTGCGGCCCGGCAGGCCCCACGACCTGCGGGATGACGTCGCCGGCGCGCTGGACGATGACGTCGTCGCCCTCGCGGATGCCCTTGCGGTTGATGTCCTCCTCGTTGTGCAGCGTCGCGCGCGAGACGGTGACACCGCCGACTTCGACGGGCTCGAGCAGCGCCCACGGGTTGAGCGCACCGGTGCGACCGACGCGGATCATGATCTTCTTCAGCCTCGTCACCGCCGTGAGCGGTGCCCACTTGAAAGCGCGCGCCCACCGCGGCCGACCGTGCAACGCTCCGAGCCGCTTCTGCTGCGCGTAGGAGTCGACCTTGATCACGATCCCGTCGATCTCGTAATCGAGCTCGGCTCGGCGCGTTTCCCACGCGCGGCAGCGCTCGCCAACCTCCTCGACCGACTCCACGCGCTCCGCGAACGGATTCGTGGGGAAGCCGTGCTCGCGCAGCCAAGCCAGCGTCTCCCACTGGCTCGCCAGCTCGACTCCGTCGTGGACGCCGATCGCGTACGCCCAGAACGAGAGTGGGCGGGCCGCCGTGATCGTCGAGTCCTTCTGTCGTAGCGATCCCGCTGCGGCGTTGCGGGGGTTCGGCGTCGGCTTCTTCTCCTCGGCGACGAGTCGCTCGTTCAGTGCGTTGAATCCCGAGAGCGGCATGTAGACCTCTCCCCGCACCTCCACGGTGCCGGCTACCTTCTCGCCGGCCATCGCCAGCGGAATCGGGCGGATCGTCCGGAGGTTGGCGGTCACGTCCTCGCCTTCGACGCCGTCGCCGCGGGTCGCGCCCTGCTCGAGCACACCGTCGCGGTAGGTCAGGTTGATCGCAAGCCCGTCGATCTTCGGTTCGAGGACGTACGCGACCGCCTCGCCCTCTCTGCCGAGCCGCTTGCCAACATCGTCCGCCCACTTGGCCACCGCCTCGTCCGTCGTCACCTTGTCGAGCGAGCCCATGGGCGAGAGGTGCCGCGTCTTGCGGAAGCGCTCGGAGCTGGGCGCGCCGACCCGCTGGGTCGGCGAGTCGGGCGTGACGAGCTCGGGATGCTCCTCCTCGAGCGCGACGAGCTCGTCGAAGAGGACGTCGTAGGCGGCGTCCTCCATGATCGGGTCGTCCTCGACGTGGTAGGCGATGAGAGCGCGGTTCAGGACGTCGCGCAGCTCTGCGGCACGCGCGGCGACGCTCGTGGTCTTAGAGGACGCCAAGGAGCTCCTCGGCAGCATCGACGACCGCGTCGGGCTGCTCGGCCTCGAGCCGTGCGCGGTCGTGGATTCGACCCCAGGTCACAGCAACGGCGAACATCCCGGCACCCTTAGCCGCGCGGACGTCGAAGGGTGAGTCGCCGACGTACGCGGTCGCAGCCGGGTCCGCTCCCAGTCGCTCCGCGCCGAGGAGAAGCGGCTCCGGGTCCGGCTTGTGTCGCTCCGTCTCGTCGCCGCCGACGACAGTCTGAAAGAGATGGCCGAGCGGCACGTTGGCGAAGGCGAGCTCGACGGTCGCGCGGCGCTTCGCCGTGACGATCCCGAGCCGCCTGCCCTCCTCGTGCAGCTGCACGAGGACGTCCTCCATCCCTGCGCAGGCCTCGAGCGAGTCGTGGAGCGGCTCGTTGTGGGCGCGGTACACGTTCACGAGCCGGTCGACCTGGTCGGGCGCGAGCGCGCGCATCTGCGCTTCGAGTCCGGGTCCACCGACCGTTTGCATCAGTTCCTCGTCGGAGTAGTCGCGCCCGAGCACCTCTTGGGTGGCGTGCCGCATCGAGGCGAGGATGATTGCGCCGGAGTCGACGACGGTGCCGTCGAGGTCGAAGAGGACGGTTTGGAATCGCACCCTGTCGATCGTATCCGCGCTGTGATTAGGCTCCGGGCCCTTGGCCGAGGTGTCCGACTTTCGTTACCTCGTCGTCCCGCACACGCACTGGGACCGCGAGTGGTATCTGCCGTTCGAGCAGTTCCGGCTGCGGCTCGGCGCGGTCGTCGACGGCATCCTGGACACGCTCGAGCGCGACCCCTCGTTCGCATCGTTCACGCTCGACGGGCAGGCGATCGTGCTCGAGGACTACGTCGAGGTGCGGCCCGAGAACGCAAACCGCCTGCGGGCGCTGCTCGAGGCCGGCCGCCTCGAGGTCGGCCCCTCGTATGTCCTCCCTGACGAGATCCTCGTCGGCGGCGAGGCGCTCGTCCGCAACCTCCTGCTCGGCCGTCGCGTCTGCCGGCGCTTCGGGGTCGAGCCGAGCGGCGCCGGCTACCTTCCCGACAGCTTCGGCCACCCCGCGCAGCTGCCGCAGATCCTGGCCGGTTTCGGCATCCGCACCCTGCTCTTCTCGCGCGGAATGGGTGACGAGATCGACGACGTCGGCGTCGTCTTCCGCTGGCGCGCCGGCGCTACCGAGGTCGTCGCCTGCCAGATGCTCCCGCACTACGACAACTTCGCGCGCCTGACCTGGTACCACGACGCCGAGGAGCGCGTCCGCGCGATCGTCGGGTACTTCGGCGAGGCGCTGCGTGGCGCGGGCCAGGACGAGATCGTGCTCGCGAACGGCTCCGACCACCTGCCGATCGAGCCCGAGCTGCCGGAGATCCTCACCGGACTCGAGCGGGCGTTCGACGCGTCACTCCGGATCGGCCGCTACGACGAGCACCTGCCGGAGTCCGACGGGCTGCCGGTGCACGAGGGAGAGCTCGTCGGCAGCCGGCTCCAGAACATCCTGCGCGGGGTCAACTCGGCGCGGATCTATCTCAAGCAGGCGAATGAGCGTGCCGAGCGGCGTCTGCTCTCGATCGAGACGGCCGCCGCGCTGCGGACGCTGCGCGAGGACGCGGCGTACCCCGCAGCCGACCTGAGGCTCGCCTGGCGTGACCTGCTGCGCAACCATCCGCACGACTCGATCTGCGGCTGCTCGTGCGACGAGGTGCACCGCGACATGCTCGTCCGCTACGAGCAGCTCGACCGGACGCTGGACTACGTCGGACGTGAGGCGCTCGGAGTCGGCGAGTCGCTGGTGAACACGCTCCCCTATCGGAGGCGGCGACTCGTGGACGGCGAGGTCTACGAGCTCGATGGCTTCTCCGGCGGACGGCCCGAGCCCTTCCGCTCGCGCGGGCCTCTGATCAACTACGAGCGGATCGCCGAGCTCATCGCCTTCGAGGACGAACCAGACGTAGGCGATCTCTACACGTTCTGCCCCGGCGGGGCTGTCCGAACGGCGGAGCTCGTCGGGATCCGCAGCGGGGACGGGCTCGTCCTCGAGCACGAGCTTCCCGGGGTCCGGATCGAGACGTCGATTCGACGTCCGAAAGGGCTCGACCGCTTCGAGCTGACGAGCGTCGTCGAGAACGAGGCGGACGACCATCGGCTGCGCGTCCTCCTTCGCTCCGCCGCCGGCGCCGATGAGGTGCGGGCCGAGAGCCAGTTCGCCGTCGTGCGCCGTCCGCGCGTGCCGCTGTCGTCGGGCGCGAACTGGGCCGAGCCGCCGGTGCCGACGGCACACACACTCGGTGCCGTCGCGCTCGGTCCCCTCGTCCTGCTCACGAGAGGGCTCCCGGAGTACGAGGCTTCGGCGGACGGTATGCGGCTGACGCTGTTGCGCTGCGTCGGCACGATCTCGCGCCCGGCCGGCCTGCCGACGCGACCCATTTCAGCCGGGCCGGACATCCCGACGCCGGAGGGCCAGTGTCGTGGTCGCCACGTCCTCGAGTATGCGCTCCGCTTTGATGGCGACGCGCTGTCGAACGCAGCGCTCGTCCGGGCGAGCCAGGACTACCGCACCGACTTCCTCCGCGGCGACCCGTTCGAACCCCCGCTCGAGCTGGAGGGCGACGTCGTCTTCTCTTGCCTCAAGCAGGCGGAGGACGGCAGGGGTCTCGTCCTGCGCGTCTTCAACCCGAACCCGCAGCCGGAGGCGGTCACCCTGAGTCTCCCTGCGCGGCGCATCCGCCTCGACGAGGAGGAGGACGTCGAGGGCGGCCTCGAGCTCGCACCAGGCGAGATCGCCACGTTCAAGCTGGCGCCTCGCTAAGGCTGGAGACGAAGCTCGAGTTCGAGCTCGTGGGCAATCGGTATCCCGTGCTCTCCCCGCTCGCCGATCGTCGGCTTCAGGTTGCGCCGTGACTCGGTCACCGCGTGTCGGTGGAACGCGACGATCTCCATGCCCCACCGCTGGTAGAGCGCGAGAGCGCGAAGGTTGTCGTTGGTGGTGATGAGCCACAGGCGCATGCAGCCGGCCCCGACCGCGGCCTCCCGCGCAGCGTCGAGCAGCGCCCGTCCCACACCGCGACCTTCGCGCAGGCTCCGGATCGTCACGAGCTCGCAGTCCCGGCCGCGTATGGCGTAGGTGGCGAGGCCGACCGGTTCACCGTCCACGAGCGCGATGAAACCGGGAAGGCCGGTCGGGTCGACGAGTTCCCCGAGCCGCGCAACGAGAGGAACTCCCCAGGTCTCGGTCTCGATCTGCAGAGCCCACGCCCGATCACGTTCGGTGAGCGGTCGAACCTCGATGCCGGGTCCGCCGTAGTCGACCGACACGAGGTACAGGCCCCACGGCTGCGCCGTGACTCCAGCCTCGGATCGGGCGCGACTGTCGAGCAGCCGAGAGATCGCTTCGGGCGCCTCGACCATCGTCCCGACGAGGCTGCGCACCATGTGGCGGAGGTAGCTGTTCGCCGTGATCTCGAAATCGAGATGGTCGCCCCGACGGATCCATTCCGCACGTTCCACGACTCGGACGAAGACCTCGTGCCGCGTCTGCGCAGGCGTGAAGGCCCGGAAGTCGTGTTCTCCGACGAGAGCGGCTGCAGCGGCGGCCAGGGCGTCGTCGTCGAGCGGCCTGGGCAACCACCAGCTCCGGCGTTGCTCGAACGGCGACTGCGCCGCGCGCGTGAAGAGGCGGTAGCGATAGCTGCGAGAGCGGGCCGAGTGGCGCGCGTGGAAGCCCGCAGGCGCCTCGGCGGACGCGAGCACGGTGATCTCATCCGGAAGGCGGGGGTTGAGGGCGGCTGCAGCGCGCTCGGGCGGCGGGCCACCCTCGACGTCGACCGAGGCAACCTGGCCGAGCGCGTGGACGCCGGTATCCGTACGCCCCGCGACGGTGAGGTTCTCCACCGACGCGAAGGTCTCGGCGAGCGACTGTCGCAGGGAGGCCTCGACGGTCGGCAGCCCGGGCTGCGCAGCCCAGCCGCGGAAAGGAGTGCCGTCGTACTCGAGCGTCAGGATGAGGCGCACGTCAGGGCATCCTCACTCGATTTGTCAGGCGTGCCTTATGCTCTATGTATTTGCACACCGCTTGATATACTCTACTTCGTGAGCGACGAGCATACCTTTCTCCTGCAGAAGGTCCAGCCGGCGATGGTCGGCCTCATCGACGGCTCGCTTTCGACTCTCGCGCCGATCTTCGCAGTCGTCCTCGCTTCACACGACACGCGCTACGCCTTCATCGCGGGTCTCGCGACCTCGATCGGCGCGGCGATCAGCATGGGCTTCTCGGAGGCTCTCTCGGACACCGGCGAGCTCACCGGACGTGGCAGCCCGTGGAGTCGCGGCTTGATCACCGGAGGCGGCACGTTCCTCGGCGGCATCCTCCACTCGCTGCCGTTCCTCATCCCGCACTACGAGGTCGCGCTCCTCTTCGCCGTCGCCGTCGTGGCGCTCGAGCTCCTGACGCTCGCGTACCTGCGTTACCGCTTTTTCCAGGACACGTTCGTTCGCGCACTCGCGATCGTCACCTTTGCCGGCGTCCTCATCGCCGCGGTCAGCGCCGGACTCGGCAGCCTCCTCGGCAAGCCGATCGGCGGCTAGCTAGCGAGCCGCGGGATCGTAGTCGACGAGCTCGAGGTAGACCATCTCGGCGGCGTCGCCGGCCCGGTGACCGAGCTTGACGATCCGCGAGTAGCCGCCGGGCCGATCCGCCATTCGTGGCCCGACGTCGGCGAACAGCTTGTGCACAACCTCCTGCGAGCGGAGCACTGAGAGCGCCTGCCGGCGCGCGTGGAGATCGCCGCGCCGGCCGAGCGTGATCATCTGCTCGGCGAAGGGCTTCACGGCCTTCGCCTTCGCCTCGGTTGTCCGGATCCGGCCGTGCTCGATGAGCGAGCACGTCAGATTCGAGTACAGCGCCTTGCGGTGCGCCGAATCGCGGCCGAGCTTCTTCCCTATGCGAGCGTGGCGCATCGCGGCGTCCTACTCGAAGCCGCCTGAGCCGTTCTCGCCGCGGAGGTTGAGGCCGTGCTGCTGCAGGGTCTCGCGGACCTCCTCGATCGACTTCTTGCCGAAGTTCGGGATCGCCGCCAGCTCCTGCTCGCTCTTCATCACGAGGTCGCCGATCGTCTCGATGCCGACCCGCTTGAGGCAGTTGTAGGAACGGACACCGAGCTCGAGCTCCTCGATCGGGAAGTTCTCCATCCCGTGGGCCAGCGCCGCCTCGGGCGTGACGCCGCCGTCGACCGGCGCGGCCTCGCCGAAGCCCTCGATCCGGTCGAGGTCGGTGAAGATCGCGAGCTGGCGGATCAGGATCTCTGCCGCCTCGGCGAGCGCGTCCTTCGGCTCGACCGAGCCGTCGGTCGTGATGTCGAGCGTGAGCCTGTCGTAGTCCGTCCGCTGGCCGACGCGAGCCGCCTCGACCTGGTACGCGACACGGCGCACCGGCGAGAAGATCGAGTCCATCGGGATGACCCCGATCGTGTGCTGGGGACCGCGGTTGAGCTCCGCCGGCGAGTAGCCGCGGCCGCGGCCGATCGTCAGCGTGATCTCGAGCCGGCCCTTGTCGGACAGGTTGGCGATCTCGAGCTCCGGGTTGAGGATCTCGAGATCGGCGGGCGCCTCGATGTCGGCGGCCGTGACCGCACCCGGGCCCTTCTTCGCGAT
>Ga0070707_100001120_pt1 | contig 26471 bp, 16 predicted proteins | sample KBSK5502metaG_FD_65468 | JGI IMG/M metagenome (GOLD analysis project Ga0070707, IMG submission 65468) | Corn, switchgrass and miscanthus rhizosphere microbial communities from Kellogg Biological Station, Michigan, USA - KBS K5-50-2 metaG | ecosystem: Host-associated > Plants > Roots >...
ATTTGACACCGAGGTTAAGTCAGGAATTAGGATCACTGTGGGGTCGCAGCAAGTCTTTGACCTCGCTCTGCGCATCGGGACGATCTCTCATAAGGTAGAAGTCTGGACCGATGCCCCTGCCGTACAAACCACCAGCTCAGAAATCAGTGCGACGGTCAACGCCACTACCGTCCGTGAGCTGCCTCTCAATGGCCGCAGTTGGACAGACTTGGCAGCCCTCCAGCCCGGTGTGGATACGATTCAGACTCAGCCAACCTTCGCGGTGGGTGCAGATCGCGGCAATCGCGGTTTCGGGCAGCAGCTAACCATCTCCGGCGCGCGACCGCAGCAGAACAATTATCGTCTCGATGGCACGAGTATCAACGACTACGCGAATGGCGCACCGGGCAGCGTGCTAGGCGGAAACTTAGGCGTGGATGCCATCCAGGAGTTTTCAGTCCTCACGAGCAACTATTCCGCAGAGTACGGCAAAACTTCGGGGGGCGTCGTCAACGCCGTTACCCGCTCTGGAACTAATGCACTTCACGGGAGCGTCTATGAATTTCTCCGAAACAGTGCACTAGACGCTAGGAATTTCTTCGATGGACCCAAAATCCCGTCCTTTAAACGAAACCAATTTGGCGGTGCGATCGGCGGCCCTATCATCAAGAACCGCACTTTTTTCTTCGCGGACTATGAAGGCATTCGACAGTCGAAGGGCATCACCGCTCTGACCACCGTGCCTTCCCTCAATGCTCGCAACGGAATCCTCGACAACGGAGATCCTCCGCTGGCTTCGTGCCCCCCCGGAGCAACACTAATTGTGCCTGGGCAGTCGAACGTCTGTGTAGATGATCAGGCCAGACTTTACCTTGCCTTTTACCACCTGCCCAACGGAGGCCCTACGGCGAACGCAGACATCGCAAAATACAGTTTCGCCGGTCAGCAGATCATCCACGAGAACTTCTTCACGACCCGGCTTGATCACAAATTTTCCGAAAAGGACAGTGCGTCCGGCACCTACCTGTACGACAAGACTCCTTTCACATCCCCGGATGGCGTAAATAACGTTTTGCTTGGCAGCAAAAGCTCGAGGCAGATTGTTGCCCTGGAGGAGACTCACCTCTTCAAGCCCAGCTTCGCCAATACGGTGCGCATGGGCTACAACTATGAAGTGGTGGACAACAACGAGGGCTTGAAGGCTCTTGTCCCGGAGGCGGCCGACCCATCTCTGGGTACATTTTCCGGCCGAACTGCGCCGCAGGTATTTATTACTGGAATCACTCCCTTCTTGGGTGGCGTGGGCGGAGAGTCCGCTTACTTCTACCATTGGAATTCCTTCCAAGCTTATGACGACGCTTTCGTCAACAAAGGCACGCACACGATCAAATTTGGCGGCACCGTCGAGCGGATGTTGCTCAATATCAGGGCTCTTTCCGATCCCAATGGAATCTTCAAGTTTAGCGGCTTGCAGAATTTCTACGGGAATAATCCGAGCAAATTCCAGGGGGGAATCGCCAGCACGCTTTCACCGCGCAATCTTCGTCAGACCCTCTTCGGTCTATATCTGCAGGATGACTGGCGCTGGAAGTCCAACCTCACACTGAACCTGGGCCTGCGTTACGAGAGGACTAGTGTGCCAACCGAGACCGACGGAAAGCTCGCGGTGCTGAAAAACCTGGGAGACGCTACACCGCACCTCGGCGATCCGTTTTTTGACAATCCTACAACCAAGAATTTCGAGCCACGCTTGGGTTTTGCATGGGACCCGTTGCGCAACGGCAGGATGGCCGTCCGCGGCGGTGTAGGACTCTTCGATGTGCTGCCGCTGCCGTATCAGTTCACACTTTTGACGACTTTGGCAGCGCCCTTTTTCCAGTACACGTCTATAAATAATCCGGGGACAGGAACATTTTTCAACGCTCTTCCACCCCTTCCGGCGAACAAATTGCGTGCCACCTATATCGATCCCCATCCCAAACGCAACTATGTGACGCAATGGAACTTAAACATTCAGTATCAGCTAATGACGAACCTCACGGCAATGGTTGCCTACGTGGGCTCGCGCGGTGTGCATCAACCCTATCGCTTGGATGACGCCAGCTTGGTTATCCCCACGCTCACTTCGGCTGGGTATCTCTGGCCGCAAGTAGATGCGGACGGAAATCTCATCTCGGGACCCAATGCGGGGAATCCGCCCTCACGCAACAACGAGAACTTTGGCTCCGTTCGCGGGATGTTTTATGAAGGACGCTCCTACTATAATGCGCTCGAAACACAGTTGGCCAAGCGCATGAGCCATGGCTTTCAGATGCAAGGCACCTTCACCTGGGGCAAAAGCGTTGATACTAGCTCGGCGACAGTGGCGGGTGACGCGTTTGGAAATTCAATTTCGAGCCTACAGTTTGCCTTTGATCCGAAGTTGAGCCGCGCTCTCTCCGATTTCAGCATCGGGCGCACGCTGGTCCTAAATGGCACCTGGGAGGTTCCGTCGCCTAAATCTTTGAGCGGCCCTGTGCACTGGTTGAGCGATGGCTGGCAACTTGGGGTAATCTTTACAGCCAGCGATGGAGTGCCGTTCACGCCCACGTGGGGTACTGGTGACGATCCTACCGGAACGCTCAGTTCTGACGACTGGGCTTTCCCGAACCGGCTTGGCGGCCCTGGATGCAAAACCCTGACAAATCCCGGCAACCCCAACAATTACATCAAGACGCAGTGCTTCGCCGTTCCTACCGCACCAGATATGGCTTTCTGGACAGCGAATTGCGACCCCGAACCTCCCACTTTCGGAGGCCCACTTCCTCCAGGAGATCTAAGATGTTTCAACCTCCGCGGCAACGCCGGTCGCAACATCTTGATCGGCCCGGGCATCACATCCTTGGACTTCTCTGTGTTCAAGAATAACCGCATCAAGAGAATTTCCGAAAATTTCAACCTGCAGTTCCGCGCGGAGATCTTTAACATTATCAATCATGCCAACTTTGCTCCACCAACGACTCCCGACAACACCGACATTTTTGATTCCTCGGGAGCAGATACTGGGGTGGCGGGTTTGCTGTCCAGAACGACCACGACGGCGCGAGAAATTCAATTCGCTATCAAGATCATTTTTTAACTTTTAGTTCGCGCATTCCGGGCCGGCGTCGGGAATGTAATACAATCGAACAATTGTGTGACTGCCTGAACCCAATCTCTTCAGGCTAAATCCACGGGCAGCCGGACGAGTGGGCCGTGAAACTGCCCTCCGTATACATCCGTGTCCAACAAGTCCCCAGAGAAGACCGGACGGGGAATTGATATTTTCACTGCCAGGAGCCGTTCCATTACGAAGAACCGCACCTGATCCACCTGTGTCTTGTAAAGATGCGCGATGAGCTCGCGGGTGAGCTTGCCACCTTTCATCACGTGGTGAAAGCAATCGGCGTCTTTGAACATAATGTCGAAGGTCAGCTCGAATGGGCCTGCATTCTTGCTTCGAATGAGCTTCGTAAATTCCCAGAGTTCGCGCATTCATCCCCTCAGCTTTAGAGATTCTCAATTCTCATCCGAAAAGGTCCGCACGGATCTTTCAGCTGCCACAGATGATTTGCGCAGAAGCGGTAAACGGGTCCAACATCAATCCCCGGCGGCGAAAATGGAAAAGCAAAATTGCTGATCAATCCCTCGTATTCCGGAATCGGATGATGCAGCCCCGTATGCCACACAAGGGGCAGGATATCAGCGACCATCGATTGTGAGGGTGCGACCACATCGATGATCAGTCCAACCTCATGACCCTCGACTTGCGAAATAGGTTCAAGCGGACCCAGCGAGCCATCCCACCCGTACACTCGAAAATTCAGCGTGTAAGCATCACTGCTTATTTTCAAGCTTTCTTCGATCTTTCGGCTTACGACCGCTCGCAGGCTGCTCAAGAATTTGTCAATCTGGCGCAAGAGCAAGGGATCTCGTATGCCTGCCACCACGATAGAGCGATAGCCCGCCAAAGCCGCTCCCTCGATGCGGACGGTATAGTTTTCAGAGGCTACAAAGCGGCTTCCGCTCACACGCACGGCTCGGTCGTTTACGGCTTCATATTGCGCTGCCGTCGTATCAAGCGTGCCTCCTGACTCTACGATGTGGTACGGATCCGCATTTTCGTACAACGAGTGAGCAGCCACACTTTGCGGAGTGCACCGTAGGGCCGGATTAGGGGGTTCGACAGTGAATCCCCCTTGGTGCAATTCCGCGGCCATACAATCCGGATACAAGCGCTGCACAACGCTAGCCGCCCCACATTCCAGGATTTTCCCGGCATGATAGGCCACATGCCTTGGTATACCATCAAGCACTGGCAAGGCTGCATAAATTGCGACGTCGCTGCAACGTCCCGCAACGACCACTTGGGCGCCTGCTCTTAGCGCTTCCTGGATCGGCTCGATTCCCATCATCGCTACGAATCGCTCCGCCTGCTGAATGGTGCCCTCGTTTAGATCAGGAGCCGGATACAAGGGTGTAACTTCGCCTCTGCGAAATGCACCAAGCAAATCTTCTTTGGTTATCTCGCTGTCGATGGCCGCAAGCCTGAAGTGCCACCCGTTCTCCCGCGCTAGTTCATTGATAATCTCGATGGTCCATTCGAGATGCGGCCTGCCTCCGGCGTGTCCGGCTGAGCCAACGATGACGGGGATGCCAGCTCGCAAAGCTTCACGAATCATGATGCGAAGATTTCGCTTCGTCCCTTCACGAGGTCCACGAGGATTTCCGGAGCCCAGGTAATACGGACCGGAGTCGGTAGTTCCGGCGTCACAACCAACAAAGTCGGCCCCTTGTTGCACCGCTCGAACAAGGCTCTCCTCTTGAAAACCAGTGCTCAAGTTTCCCGTCGCAGCCAGCGCTTTTATCTTTTCCGACAAGATCTCTCCTGAATTCATTCCCCGAGACTGGAGATGCAACGACCGGCTCGCTTTACTCAATGGTCTCGCCTGCATCGATGAAGAACCAAGCCAAGCCGCTGATCACAGTTACGAGCGCAGCAAAGTCCAAGGCACGGCCCCAACTGAGCTTCGTCGCAATTGCGGCCGTTACTACCGGCGAGGCCCAGCCTCCAAGGCTGCCAAACGTGGTCATAATCCCCGAAATGGACCCTGAGAATTGCTTCGACACATCATTACAGGTAGTCCATAGGACAGCAGACGCGGCGAAATTGAATCCGGCGGCAATCGTGAGTTGCAACAGAGCTAGCGGATTGCTCGAAGTGTGACTGCCGGACCACAGCAAGAGAGCAGAGCACGCTATGCCTAGCCACGCCGCGGCCTGACGCCCCCGACGCTTGCCGATTTTTGCCGCGGCGCGATCGGAGAGCCAGCCCCACATCGGCACCAACACGATATTCGCAACGAAAGGCGCAGAACCCCAAAAACTTGCCTTTGGCACCGTCATGCCGCGGACTTTCACCAAATAGATGAAAAACCAAGTAAAGAATATGTAGACCGGATACACCAGGCAGAAGTGGCTGACCATCAATCCCCAGATCGCTGGAGCCGAAAAAAGCTTGCGCCATGGCACCTTTGTTTTAGGCAAATGCCGCAGGGAATCCGATTCACTTTGGGTACCGCCCAAAATGATAGCGATCTCAGCTGTGTTTACGCCGGGATTTTCTTTTGGCCAGTCTGTCACGTAAGAATAACAAATATACGCCGACAGCAATCCGACAGCTCCTGAGGCGAAGAATGGCGTCCGCCACCCCCACTCTCTCGCCATCCATGTGATCAACACGGGTGCAAGAACGCCTCCCCCACCGACGCCAGCGAGAAAAACGCTAGTACCAAAAGCCCGCTCCTTGGGCCCGAGCCAATGACCCACCATTTTGTTCCCAACGGGCATCGCTGCGGACTCTCCGATGCCCATGAAGAAGCGAGTGATCGCAAATGCCCACGCTACACCAAGCCATTTCAGTATCGCCAGGTTAGGCGCAATTGCAGTCAGAGCCGTAAATAGGGAGAACCACAGCACCGCCCCCGTCAGGACTCGCCGTGGTCCAATTCGGTCGGCCAGCCATCCGCCAGGCACGTGAAACCATGCGTAACCCAAGCTGAAGGCGCCCAAAATCCAGCCCATGGTTTGCGTTGAGAATTTGAACTCCTCCTGGATATTTTTGCCGACGATACCCAGGTTCAAACGATCGAAATACGTAAGGCCCGCAATAAATGCCAGCAGAGCTACCACACGCCAACGCACCCGAGTGGGAGCTGCGATTGGCTCTTGGATTTGTCCTGGTCCAAGCGATGAAAAAGTCAGCTCCAATCGCAGCACTTCCTTTCGGATGGACTGCAGAATTCGATCTGCTCGTGGCAGACAACGTCTTATGTTCCCGGACTGGCGGATGCTACGTTTCTCGGCCTTTGCAGTCAACCGCTCATGGCGCCTGCGAACAATGGATCCGTAGCAAGTTTGCAGTTTTGGCCCATTTTCCGAAGAAAGAATCCTGAATGTCCGTTCAGCCTGAACAGAAATTAATCTTGTATTAAGGCCGCACTCGATGGCACTGATTTATGCTCTGCTCCGTGGTCGCTCGGCTGGCAGGGCGAGGGAAGTTCAATTTACCATCGAAAGTAACTCCGGAGAATTACCAAACATAGTCTCCAGCACGTTTACTGGCTGCCCAACTAGTGCCAAAAACTTCGAGGGCTGGCACATTTTTCGATATGCGGTTCTTCGCTCGGTGACCGGATTTCTTCTGAAGGAGACGCACAGTGAAAAGATCCGTTGGCTTACTCTCGATCATGCTTTTTGTTCTCGCTCGGCCCGCCGGCACCCAGGAAAAACTGCCTCTGAAGTTAGTGGCCACCACGCCGTTGCCAGGCTTCTCGGGCGATTTTGACCATTTCGCGCTTGATCTCAAGGGCCAGCGTCTTTTTCTCACTGCCGAGGATCACAAAACCGTCGAGGTATTCGATCTCGAAGGCAAGCGCCTCCACAGCATCACCGGATTCGGCCAGCCGCATGCCGCGCTCTTTCTGCCAGATGTCAACAAGTTGATTGTGACGGACGGCGATGACTTCGGCATGGTCGAGCTGGTGAGCGGAGAGAATTACAAAATCCTTAGCACCATCAAGCTTCCCCCAGGCGTGGACGGCGCTGTATTCAATCCTGTGAACCAGTATTACTACGTGGAGAGCGGTAGCGACGAACCCAGCGCGAAGACTCACGCCCTTAGCATCATTGACACCAAGACGTTCAAGCACATTGGAGACATTACGCTTCCCGGCGGTCACTCCGAAGCGATGGCCATAGACAAAGCTGGCAAAACAATGTACGTGAATCTTACGGGCACAAATGAGGTTGGCGTGGTGGACCTCGAGGCACGCAAAGTGATTGCGCGATGGCCGATACTCGAGGCCCAAACTGCGAACGCCCTGGCTCTCGATGAGATGAATCATCGAGTCTTTATCGCCACGCGAAAGCCGCCCACATTCTTTGTGTTCGATACAGAGACGGGCAAGGTAATCATGAAACTGCCTAGCGCCGCACAGAACGACGACATGTGGCTGGATCTCCGTCGCAAGCGAATCTATGTCACCGGGAATGAAACAACGACGGTTTTCGAGCAGCAGGACGCCGACCATTACACTCACGTCGCGGATGTTCCGACGGGCTTTCGCGCCAGAACCTCCATCCTCGTCCCGGAGTTGAACCGCCTCTATATCGCCGTCTCCGGTAAGGGCAAACCAGATGCGAAACTCGCGCTCCAAATTTACGAATTACAACCGTAAGCCGAACTGGGACCCTATCGCAGTGTTTCGTTGCGTGCGAGCCGGAGGTGCAATGCAGGAAATAGTACGTGAAACCGTGTCATCTGCGCACTTAAGTTGGTTCCTAGGTTGTGCCAAGAAATATGCGGAGGTTTTTACATGAAGCCTTTTGAGTTACACCGCCTCGGAGTATGCAGTGCCCTCCTCCTGCTCGGCGGTCTTGCCCTCGCGAGTCCTCCGGAGGGCGGCTATCACCTGCTCAAGAAATACGACCTGGGCGCTGCCCCCGGCGGCAAAGAATACTGGGACTACATCACATTCGATGCTTCCACTCGCCGTCTCTACATCTCGCACAACACGGAAGTCAAAATCGTAGATGCGGACACTGGTTCGATCATCGGCAGCATTCCTAATTTGAAAAGAGTGCATGGAATCGCCCTCGTCCCTGCTCTCGGCCGCGGATTTATCAGCGACGGTGGGGCGGACGAGGCCGTTGTTTTCGACGCGAAAACCTTGAGAGTTACCAGCCACATCAAAACGGGTGGAAATCCGGATTGCATCCTTTACGATGCCGCCTCCAAACACATTTTCGCGATGAACGGGAAAAGCAATAACGTTACGGTGATCGACCCGGCCACAGAGACCGTTGTAGCAACAATCCCCATGGGCGGCCGACCTGAGTACGCGGTGGCTGATGGCAAGGGCATGATCTACGACAATATCGAGGATAAAGACGAGGTCGTCGCCCTGGATTCGCGCACCAATACTGTCAAGGCCCGCTGGCCCATTGCTCCCTCCGGAGCGGCCACCGCCATGGAGATGGACGTCCAACATCGCCGCCTATTCATCGGCGGGCGAAACAAGGTGCTGGCCATCATGGATGCTGACAGCGGAAAGGTTCTCCAGACGTTTCCGATCGGTGACGGGGTAGACACGAACATTTATGAGCCCGAAACAGGTTTGCTCTTCACCGCAACGCGTGAAGGCACTCTGCACATCTTCCATGAAGACACACCAGACCGATTCAGCGTAGTTGAGATCGTCAAGACTGAATTTGGGGCTCGCAACATGGCGCTCGACCCCAAGTCACACAGCCTTTTCATTGATACCGCGGATTTTGCTCCTGCTGCGGCACCGACTGCGGAGCAACCCAAGCCGCAACCCACCCCTGTTTCGGGGACATTTCGATTGCTGGTCTACGCTCGCTGAGCCGGTGGCCGCCGCCGCTTTGCTGGATCAAGAATGTGACATCGCAAAATAGATGCATACGAAGCTTGGTTCTATTCGCTGCCCTGGGTATCTCTGCGCGGAATGCCGGCGTCAAGGGTGCGACTTCCTTGCGCTCGCTCGCAGGCCCAATGCCGGTTCAAGAGTCGCAATCGAATTCAGAGCAACAAGCGACAGGCGCGCAACCAAAATCTTCTCTCAGTTACGAGGAATACCGCACTCGCGTCGAGCCAATTTTTCTCAAGAGGCGTGAAGGCGGAGTGCGCTGCTATGACTGCCATTCCATTCTAACCACGCGCCTTCGACTCCAAGCCTTCTTGCCAGGGGATTCTTCTTGGAGGGAAGAGCAGTCGCGGCAAAATTTTGCATCCGTTTCCGAATTGGTGAGTCCCAACAATCCGCTAAGCAGTCGGCTCCTGCTTCACCCTCTGGCACAGGACGCGGGCGGCGACCCGGCACACGCGGGTGGCAAATTCTGGAAGTCGCAGCAAGATCCTGAATGGCAAATGCTCGCTGCCTGGATTCGCCACACTTCGCCTGGCACGCCGGCGATGCAACCGGCTTCTCCGGCTACAGGCGCCCTTAGTTTCCAAACATTCAAATCGAGAGTCGAGCCTATCTTCCTCAAAGAAAGGCCGGGACACGCCCGTTGCTATGGCTGTCATTCGGAATACCACAGGAGCTTTCACCTGGAGAAGCTGTCTCCAGGGGCCACAAATTGGACAGCGGAACAATCTCAGCGCAATTTTCAAAATATTCTCGAGCACGTGGTCCCCGGAGATCCCGTTTCAAGCAGATTGCTGATCCATCCTCTTGCGCCCGAAGCAGGGGGTGATCCGTTCCATTCAGGCGGTTACCAATTCCAGTCCCAGGCTGATCCCGACTGGCTGACGATTGCCGAATGGGTGAGAAGTGCGCGAACAGCAGCTAACCCTGCCTCGTCGCAAAAACCAGGGGCACTCATCTACGTCACCAACAGCGCGGGAGACACAATCGATGTTATCGATCCCGCCGCCAACACTGTCGTCCAGGTGATTCATGGTATTGAGCTGCCGCATGGAATCACCTTTTCTTCCGATGGTGCGCGAGTCTTTGTCAGCAATGAGTCAGAGAGCGTGCTCGACGTCGTGGATCGGAAAAGCGGTGAGGTTCTGCAGAAAGTACCTCTTAGCGGCTGGCCGAACAACATCGCTATTACCAAAGATGGCCGCCGCGTTCTCGTAGGGATCCGCGCGCCGCAAGGTGCCCTCGATGTGATTGACACAGTTTCAATGACCCGTGTCAAAAGCATTCCGGTCGATAGGGTGCACAATGTTTATGTCACACCTGATAACAGATATTCGGTTAGCGGTTCCCTGGAAGGCAAGTCGGGCACAGTGGTTGATCTTCAAACCGATCAAATCGCATGGAAACTGAATTTCGACCACCCCGTGCGCCCCATGGCCTTCGAGGCGAACCCTGACGGAACCACGCGCCGTATTTTCGTCCAGCTTTCCAACTTCAACGGATTTGCCGTCGTGGATTTTGCAAAGCGCACCGAAGTCGCCAGGATCACACTCCCGGATGAGCCCGGCGGTTTCGGGATTGCCGAAGGGCGCGTGAACACTCCCGCCCATGGCATAGGGGTCGCCCCGGATGGCAAATCGTTGTGGGTTAACAGCACCTTTGCGAACGCCGTTTTTGAATACTCGCTGCCCGAGCTGGAGCTAGTTGGTTACGTCTCGCTGCCGCTCGTTCATCCGCTGGGGCACGCACCGACAGGTTCCGTTCCCGAATGGATCACTTTCACGCCAGACAGCAAGCATGTCTATATTTCGAACTCTGGCGATCGCTCGGTATCCGCTATCGACACAAAAACCTTGAAGCTGGTGGCTGTGATCCCGGTAGGAGAAGTGCCCAAGCGGATCAATACCTTGGTCGTGCGCTGAACTTGGCGCTCGCCAGATTCTTCTCAACTCCTCCGGAGTTCACCAGATGAGCTTCAGGGCCAATTGAATCTGCCTCGACGGCGTCTGCGTGGACGTGATCAACCCCGCGTTGGCGATCGGAGCTCCCGTTGCGTCGAAAATGTTTCTGTTGTCGAGGGGCGGCGCAAAATTCGCGCGGTTAAACACATTGAAAAACTCCGTACGGAACTGCACATTAAAGGCGTCCGAGACTCTCTTGACGTAATTGTTTTTGACCACCGAAAGATCGAAGTTTAACAGTCCTGGGCCGGTCAGTGTGTTGCGGCCCAGATTGCCGCGAAGCGTAATCGGATTAGGCACCTCGAAGCATTGGGTTCTAATGTAATGGTTTGGATTGCCCGCGTTGACATACGAACGGCAACCGGGGCGTGCCAGAACATTTGGCACATCGATATTGGGCTCCGTACTGCCCACCCCGAGAGAATCTCCCGCAAAACCAGGAGTAAAGGGGACGCCCGTGCTTGCTTGAAAGACTCCACCCAATTGCCATCCTCCCAGGGCCCACACGCCGAACCCCATTTTCCACTTGGGCGTACCGAGCACCCAGGTGTAATTCACGTTCAGGTTGTGGCTTACATTGAAATCCGCGAGCCCCCGATTCAGTTTGAGATTGAAGAACAGCGGACTAGAGATGGAATTCGTGTACTCATCGCCGACCATACTTCCCGAGCCTGTGTCGATGGTCTTGCTCCAGGTGTAGGAACCTGCCAACTGAGAAGCGCTGCCGATCTTCTTCTTGATCTGGATTTGAAGCGCATCGTAGTATGACCGGCCATCCCAAAATCCAGCCGTAATTCGGCCCGCGTTCGGATTTAGCCGTGTTCCGCTGCCCACCGGCGAGGGCCACAGATAGCCTTGTGGAGTAAGGGTTGGAGGCACGATATCGGCATCTTCCGTGCGGAAGGGCTGGTGCACGGCGCGGGAGCCTACATAGCCAGCCCTCAGGCTTAAGCCTGCAAGAAGTTCACGCTGCATCGTGAGATTCCATTGCATCACGTAATTCCGGCCAGGTTTCGGTTCGAAGTATGCCTGGCGAAGTGTATTTGTCGATGCTGTAAGGGCCGCGTAAGCCGCAACCGGGTAAGTCCCTGCAGGCAAATTTCTGGCGCTCGCGGATTCGAAGAACGGCGCCGAAAACAGTTCGTTCATTTGGAACAAATACGGCAGCGGCAATACGTCGAAGATCCCAAAGCCGCCACTCACCACCGTCTTGCCATTACGCATTGGGTCCCAGGAAAAGCCCACGCGCGGCTCAAAGTTGCCAAGCGTGGGGTTCGAAATCAGCGGATCCCCGAGGTGCGGCATTGCGTCGGTGATCTGTCGGAGAACCGTCAGTTTGCCATGCACCTCTGTCATAACGGTGCTCATCTCATAACGCAATCCCAAGTTAATCGTCAGGTTTGGCCGCCAGCGCCAGTCATCCTGAAAGTAAGCCCCTGCGATGGTCTGCCGGAATCCCCGAGGGCTGACCGCGCTCGGTATCGCCGCTGCCAGCGAGAATGGTTTGTTGGTCAGAAAATCGGAAATTGAGTTGAAAAGAAATTCGCCGCCTGGGGTCGAAACTCCCAGCTTATTGTCCCGAATTCGCTCGACCCCAAGGCCGAATTTGAGCGAATGATTACCCCTCGCCCACGTAATGTCGTCATAAGCCTGAATCGAGGTCCAGTGGAAATGGAAATTTGTAGGCGTGCCTAGGCCACCCGTGAAGCCCGTGACACCCGGCACGGTAACCTCCGCGGCATTGTGTCCGGGCACAGTTCCGAAAGCTGGGTCGCTTGCGAGCTGATTACCGCTTGCGAAGGTCAGTCCCGTCGTCGCCGCGACGCGGTAGATCCCGAAACGAAGAGAATTGAGAATCCGTGGACTAAGGGTATGAGCTTCGCTCAGCGTCAAGAACTGCCGCCGCGAATCGTATCCCGTCAGCTTGTTGTTCAGTTCGTCGGGCTGTCGCACGGTTCCGCCGTCGAACATGTAGGTTCCCGAAAGTGTGTCCCTTCCCGAGAATTTGTGATCAATCCTGGTCGTTAAATAATTTTCCGGTGTGACCTGCTGCCCCGAAAACGTATAGATCCCCGTGTCGCCCGAACCTAGAAGACTCCCGTTGGGCAGTGGAAAAAAAGCATTCAGAAAGCGCAGAACACTTGGATCGACTGAAACCGTCCCGGTAGATAAGTTCCCTGCCCTCGCTGCCGCCGATGGTACAGTGTCCACCTGAGTGACGCCCAGGGATTGCCGCAAGCCCTCATAGTCGCCGAAAATGTATGTGTGGTCCTTCCAGATGGGCCCGCCCGCAGACGCTCCAAATTGATTACGGCGGAACGGCGGCTTTGCAGAATCGAAGAAATTCCGGGCGTCCAGCGCACTGTTTCGCAGGAACTCGAAAACATCCCCATGAAAACTGTTCGTGCCCATTCGCGTTGACGCACCGACCACTCCGCCCGAAGATCGGCCCACCTGCGCCGGATAGTTGCTCGTCAGCACGGTGAACTGTTCCACGGCATCGACACCAAGGTTCACTCCCAGCGCGCTTCCAGGCGAACCGTTGGCGTAGTCATTCACGCTGATTCCGTCAAGGCGTGCATCGTTTTGCCGCGGCCTGCCCCCAGAGATCGTCATTTGCGTCCCGAATCCATATCTGCCCTGCCCTGAAGATTGGGTACGCGCAGTCGCGACGCCAGGCTCAAGGGCTGCCAAATCGGAAGCGGAGCGCCCGTTCAACGGCAACTCCGTTACATTCTGCGAACTAACCACGCCGCTCACGGTCGACGAGCCCGCTTGCCTGGCGCTTCGGTGGAGCACGAAGTTAGCCACGGCATCGCTCGTCCCGTTAATGGTTACCGTCGCTTGGGCTGTGCCGTAGCCCACGGCTGAGGCAGTAACCACATACTTTCCAGGCAATGAGTTGGGCACCACGTAGGAGCCATCTTCCCTCGCGATGACCGAGATAGTGTCGTTATTTGCTGTATTTCTGACGGAAAGATGGGCACTCGGAATGCGAGAGCCGGATTCGCTCGTAACTATTCCGGAAAGATTTCTCGCGGTTACCTGTGAGAAAACTAGAAATGGCACCAGAAGGCTGAGCAAGAAGGCGATCGAAGCTGGTAAAAGAACTAGTTTCCCTCTTACCAGATCGAGTTGCGATGGACGTGCTCCGCGATTGTTTCTGTGCTTCAAGCCCTCACGAGCCTCAGAGCCGTGCAGCCCGCCAGGCGCATTGGCCGTCATACCAGACATGACAATTCCCCTAAGTCCTAGGAAGCCGTTCCTGCCCTGCATCCCTACCAGCGACCAGCGTAAAGTTTTTCGCGCGCTGGGGTGAACTGTTTATGGGACCACGTCGTAAACCAATATTTTGGCCTCTTCGATGGTGGCTTCCTTTGATTGGGGAATGGGAGGCACCAGGATAACGAGTTTGGGAATAGCCGCGTAAAACCGCTTAAGTTCCGGCACCAGCAGCGTGGTCTTCGCAATCGGCCCGGTCGCAACTCTCCCCAGTCTTTCGTAGTGGTCAGCGTCGGCCTGTTTGAACACTTCCACGAAGCCGGTTGTCCCGGTGTAGTAGATGCGTTTGCTTGGCACATCAAACTCGAGTTCGTCCACGCCGCCCTCGGTGTCGATCGCATCAATCACTTTCCCGCTGTCCGAATCCATCACCACCAACTTCCCTGGTTTATAAATGTGTGAGCGTTTCACCCGACTGCCGACAAACAAGCGATGATGGACGGCATCCAGCGCCACGGCATGGGGCTCCGGGCCTCCTGTGATAGGCCACATGGCAATCACTGTGCGCTTTTCGCGGTCAATAACCACGACTTGGCTGGTGTCGCCCATAACTACAAACATTCTTGGCGACGCCGGATCGAGCACCAACGCTGCGGGATTCAGTCCGTCCACCTCAATGCTCCCCACGAGTTTGCCGTTCTTTAGATCGACGATTTCGATCGAGCCTTTGACACCCTCTTTTTTGAGACCATCGCCTCTGTCACCGAGATAAAATAGATGGGTGGCCGGATCATAAACCCCGTTATCTGGCACCCTCCTCGAGTCTTTGTCCAATTCATACCCGGTTAACGGGATGTTCTTGACGAGCTCGTACGTATCCCCACTGAACGCTTTGCACGTTGCATCTCCGTCGTCCACCCAAATTTCATTCGTCTCAGGGAGGTAGATCGTTTTGCGAGGGTCCCCACCGAACCCTGTGATCGTGTGGATCACTTTGCCCGCCCGCAGGTCTACAACTTCGATCGTCCTCTGGTGCTCTCCTGGAACGAACAGCCGCTGGCCTTTGACGTCCACCGCCATGTGGTCGAAGTAGCCCTCAACATTCGGCAACGGGATGCTCTGAATCTGTTTCAGCGGCGCGCTGGTCTGACACTGCGCCGCCGGAATCAAGATCACGCACAAAGCCCAGAAAATTGCTGCATGCCTTTTCATTCTTTCGCTCCTCGACTTAAATTCCCGAGCAATCGCTTTGCACGGGCTGAAGCTCACTATTGCCAATATTCTGGTCCTTTCAGCCTCGTTGAAGCACAGGCCGAAGTTCGCGGATATCCCTTACGCTCTCGAGAGCCAACACCTTGTCGACCAGGGTCGAGCAAGTTGCGCCGCCCAAGACCGGCGCAATGAGGTCTCGCGCTTTTGCAACGACCTCCGCACGGGGCATCGGATTCTCGGCTGTCCCCCGTACATCTCGGACCCACTCGCTCATCGGTGTGCCGTCGGCAAGCGTCACTTCAACAATGGCTTCGCGCCTCGGACGGCGGGCGTCGATCCGCGGGTCGGCAACAACCTCTACTTTGGCGCGCTGCCTCAGCACGGCAGGATCTTTCATGCGCGCCTTGTCATGAGCCGATCGGAACGTGGCCGTCTTGTCCAGTAACATCACCGCAATCATGTGCTGTAAGCAGATGTCCGGCATGTCGCGATTGCTCACTGTATTGGCTTCGTCGCTGGCGATTCGCACTACCACCTTCCGTACATCGTCAGCGGTAAACGAGCGCTGCTTGAAGAAACCAGCGAGTGCGTCGAGCGGAGCTTGAATGGGTGAGCCCACCGTCCATTTCTTGATGTTCGTCCGCGTTATCTCGTAGCGTTCCCCGAGCCTGTCGACGAGTTGCGTCGGATCGGCCTTGACGACGCCATTTTCCCTGGGCGCCAGGGCCTCAAAAAAATTGTCGGGCCCGGAAAAAATGTCGTCAACACCTGTCCAACCCGAGCGGATCAGCATCGCGACAGTGACCCCGCCGGCCGCGGGCTTCCCCCCAAAGAGGAAAGCCTTTTCCATGTGCTCCGCATCGCGGCTCCAGGCACCAATTCCGGATGTTTGTTGAGCGCTGTAATCCAGCAGCAAACGCATCTGCTGCGCTCCAAGACCCGCGGCGCAACCGGCTGCCGCACCTGCCCCAAACGCCGCAACAGTGCCGTGCGTGCTCCTGTGTGTCGCCACCTGGTAGCCGGGCCCACCCATGCTCATCGTTACCCGCGTCCCAACATCATAGCCAAGCGTCACGGCGTGCAAGAAGTGCTTTCCACTGATTCCAAACTGCTCGCCAGAAGCCAACGCCGCGGGAACCACAGAGACACCGGGATGCGAGCGGGACGGGCCGTGCGAATCGTCAGTCTCGTCAGCGTGAGCCAGTACTCCATTCGCCAGCGCCGCTTCGACGGGACCGCAGACAATGTTCGAAGCGACTACCGTCGCAACCTCTTTTCCACCATAGGCGCGCACAAATTCGATCGCTGCGCGTCCCGGACGAATCTCAGACCCGGAAATCATCGCAGCCAGCGTATCCAGAATGTGATGTTTCGCTTTTTCGACCACCTCGTCCGGTACCGCGCGCTCACCCGCTTCGCTCATGTACCTGCTGAGCTTGTCCATGACTGGATTTACGCTTTGCGCCGCATCCTCTTGCCTGGCCGCTTCCTTCGCTGCTACGATCCCGGACGGAATAACCGTGGTTGCGAACGTCAAGCCAGCGAGCTCAATCAGGTTGCGCCGGGTCATAATTGCTCCGCCACTCCCTGCCCGCTTATCTTTGCCTCGGCCAAGTTCCATGGCGTATTTCGTCTCCGGGCACTTCGCACGTCTGAATTTGCTCAGGACTGGGCGGGGCGCAGCGGACCCAGCCGCTCAATTGAAGTTATGTCATTGATCGAATCAAATACCTGAAAACAGTATTAATTCTTTTTTAGCTCAAGGGGACAGGTGCCGTTCCATTTGAACGGAGACCACCTAGTTTTCGGTCAATGTCTTCATAACGCGGAGCAATTCGCCCTTCGCCTCGAACCCGACACCCGGAATCTCCGGCAGCTTGACGTAGCTGTCTTCTACTGGTATCCCGTCAGCAAATCCACCGAACGGCTGAAAAATTCCGGGATAGGATTCGTTGCCTCCTAACCCCAAACCGGAGGCGATGTTCAACGACATCTGATGCCCTCCGTGCGGAATACAGCGGTCTGGCGACCATCCATATTCCTTCAGCATGCCCAGTATTCGAAGGTATTCGACCAAGCCGTAGCTCAGAGCGCAATCGAACTGCAAGATGTCGCGATCCGGCCGCAGTTGCGCGTAGCGAATAAGATTTCGAGCGTCCTGCATGGAGAATAGGTTTTCACCCGTCGCCATCGGTCCCGGATAATGATTCGCAAGCTTGGCCTGCAGCTGATAGTCCAGCGGATCACCTGGTTCCTCATACCAACGCAGCCGGTACGGGGCGAGTGCCTTCGCATAGGCGATGGCATTCTCCAAATCGAAGCGGCCGTTTGCATCCACCGCCAACTGGTCAGAACTCTTCAAGATCTTGAGTACGGCTTCTATGCGCCGCAGATCCCCCCTGAGCGACGCTCCACCAATTTTCATCTTCACCACGGAATATCCAAGATCGAGATACTCTTGCATTTCCTTCTGCAGAGCAGACAAGTCTTTGTCCGGGTAGTAGTAACCGCCCGCCGCATAGACGAAGACTTTGCCGTCGTAGCGACCTCCCCGATATCGGTCTGCGAGTAGCCGGAAAAGCGGCAATCCGGCGATCTTCGCCACAGCATCCCACACCGCCATATCCAGCACCCCTACAGCCACCGATCTTTCGCCGTGTCCTCCAGGCTTCTCATTCCGCATGACAACATCCCAGATTCGAATCGGATCCAGGTTTTCGCCGCTTTCGTCCAACAGCGTTTTTGGTTCCGCGGTTCGCAGCCGGGGAATAAAGCGCTCGCGCAGCAGCCCGCTTGGCGCGTATCGGCCGTTCGAATTGAATCCGAACCCGACCACAGGCTTGCCCTGGCGCATCACATCCGTAACCAAAGCAAGGACACTCACGGTCATCTGACTGAAATCAATGTAGGCATTGCGAATCCCCGAGCTGATAGGCACCACGGTCTCGCGGATGTCCACAATCCTCAACGATGCACCCTTCCGCCCGTCAATCGATCTTGGTCACGCACGCTGCAGTAACGGCCGCAGTTCTCGGATATCCTTCACCTGTTCTAAGTTAAATACTCTTTCAATGAGATTCGCGCACCGGGCCGTCCCCAGAATCGGCGCTATCAAATCACGGGCTTTGGCAACTACTTCGTCCCGGGTCATGGGATTCTTGGGGGTGCCCCGAACACTGTCAACTCGTTGTGTGAGACGCGTACCGTCCGTTAACTGTACTTCCACTATCGCCACGCGCAAAGGCATGAGGCGCTCTAACTCTTCATCCGGAATCAATTTCACCTTTTCGCGTTCCCCGAGTGTCACCTGATCCTTCATGCGCGCCTTGTCATGCGCCGAACTGAATGTAACCGTCTTATCCATCATCATCACCGCGACCAAGTGCTGCAGGCAGATGTCCGGGATCTCGCGGTTGTTCACGATCGCCCCCTCATCCGTCGCCAGCCGCACAGAGACCTGCTGCACTTCATTCGCATTGAAGGGATGCTGCTTCCACAGGAGCTCGAAAGCATCGAGAGCCGCCTGGATCGGAGAACCTACAGGCCATTTCTTGATGTTCGTTCGCGCGATCTCATAACGTTCGCCAAGCTGCTCGGCCAGTCCGGCAGGATCGGCATGGGGATTGTAAGCCTCAAAGAAATTATCTTTTCCCGAGAAAATGTCTTCAACGCCGGTCCATCCTGCTTGGACGATCAAGGCAGAAGTGACACCACTGCGCGCCGTCATGCCGCCAAAGTGGAATGCCTTCTGGATGTGGTCGGTGTCACGGTTCCATGCACCAAGGCCGGAGGATTGATGGGCGGTGTAACCCAGGAGAAATCGCATCTGTGCAATGTTCAGTCTCGCCGCGCAGCCGGCGGCCGCGGCCGCGCCGAAAAGTGGAGAGATGCTGTGCGTGCTCCAATGACTCTCCGCTTCAAACTGCTGCCCACCCAGGGTCATTGTGAAGCGCGGCCCAACGTCGTAGCCGAGAGCCACGGCGCGCAGGAAGTGTGTCCCGCTGATTCCGAACCGCTCCCCAGCCGCAAGGGCGGCAGGCACGACCGCACACCCTGGATGCGATTGCGACGGGGCGTGCGAATCGTCGGTTTCGTCAGCGTGCGCTAACATCCCGTTGGTCAGTGCTGCCTCGATCGGGCCGCATACAATTTTCGAGGCAACTACCGTCGCGACCTCTTTGCCACCATAGGCGCCGGCGAATTGCAGCGCTGCGCGCCCAGGTGTTAGCTCCGAACCCGAAATCATCGCCGCCACGGTGTCCAAAACGTGTTGTTTCGTTTTCGCAGTCACCTCATCGGGCAGTGCGCGGCCGCTGGCTTCGCTCATATACGTGCCGAGCTTGTGCATGACCGAGCCCACGCCTTGCCCAGTCGAATCATCGCTGGGAATTGGCTCGATGATCGCCGCTCCGGGCGGAATCGCCGCAGTTGCGACAGCCAGGCCGGCAAGTTCGAACAGGCAGCGCCGGGAAAGAATTGACCGGCCCTTCTCTATCGGCTCCCATTTGTTTCGATCATCTTTCATTCTTTCCCCCTGGGACACTTTGCGGCCTCAACTTGTTCAAGGGTGGTCGCACACATGGGATCGATCCTCGTGATGAGACTATGTCACTACCAAAGTCATATTCCTGAAAACAGTATTAAATATCTTTTAGCTCAATGCGTCGAAACATACCCGACCAACGCCGCCCGAGTGAGCGCAGGAAACGACACGCCAACATTCGCACGCTGTGGCTTGTGATCTGGGCTCCATTCAAAGGCGCCAATAAACCTCTGCAAATCTTCTTCTACGTCAAGGACCCTTTCGGCGTGCTTTAGTGACGCCGCGATAAAACACAAGGGTTTTCTCCCAGTGGGGGCCAAACCGCGGTCTGAGAAAAGCAAAAAGCCATTGGCGGTGAGACGAGCCAAGGCCCCTTCCATTTCCTCGAACGTGACTATGGCGTGTTGAATGTAGTCAGCGGCCGCATTCTAGAGACGCCGGTCCTTCTCGCGCCGCATAAATAGTGGCGAGCAGCAGCCAAGCGTCGGACCAAAGCATGTTCTCTTCCGAGTTGATGCTCAACCCCGTTTAACGCTGACCCGGATAAAAACCGGTGACGATCGCCCAAGACAAACCTTCAGGCCGCGAGCCCCTGGCGGCAACTGCAGTGGTGACTGTACTGACTTTTTCCATCACGTCAAACAACTTTTCTTTCGAACTTATGCCGCCGGTTAAACCAAAGAATCGCGGTCCGCTCGCCAACTCCTGGATGGATGGGCCACCCTTCCACAATCCGGCAGATCGCCGTCACGCATTAGAAGGGCAGTTTTTCTAACAACATAGTTCTCAATTCAACGATATTGTCGGATGCCTGCTGCAAAGCTGCTAGTCAGGAAGCACTTTGCCCCTAGTTTCCAGTGCGAAGGGAATGACGAGCAGGCCGATCCCAAAGGCAATCGCTGTGAACGCAACCGGCTTGCCGAGAGTCCCCATTTGGCTGACCAGCGCGCCCACCCCGAAGTTGATCCCGGCGGCAATGAAGCGTCCGAACGAAGTGGTGAACGCAAACGCGGTCGCCCGCACCGTGGTCCCGTACTGCTCCGGTAGCCAAAGACTGAAGACGGCGAAGTTGCCACCAAAGAAGCCTAAGAAGAACAGCGCCACGATGAACGGATGAAGTCCCCGGGGCAGGTAGAACGCCCGGCCAAAGCTGAGCAGGATGCAGGCCGCCATCCCGAGGAAGTAAAGGGTCAGGGTCCGCTTGCGGCCAAAGCGTTCGGCCAATGGGGGAACCGCTAGGCATCCCAGGATGGTCCCCATCGACAGCAAACCCATGCCGATGGAAGACATGCGCACGGCCTGCGGCTGCAACATGCCGGCACGTTTCGCGAGGTCGATAATTGCCGTCGGAGCATAAACTGCAGCAGCCCACAGGCCGGAGATAGCCGAGGCCAGCAGGACGGTGTTGACCAATGTGCGCCGCGTGTAAGGAGGAGTGAAGATTCTGCGCAGAGAAGAAATTCGGGCGGCGGCTTTCAACTTCGATTTTTGTTGCCAGCGCTCGGGCTCCTTCACGCGGAACAGAACTATGAAGGCCACGATAACGGGCGTTAGGCCGCACCAGAACATGGCACGCCAGCCAAAGTGGGCTCCGACCGTGTAGTTAAGAGCCGAAGCCAGAAAAAAGCCCGCGTAATAACCAGTCTGCAGGTAGCCGGCGCCCATCTTGCGGCGGTCTTCCGGCCAGGCTTCGGCGACGTATGTGCCCGCCAGCGCCCATTCGCCGCCAATTCCGATGCCCGCCAGCAACCGGAACAATCCCAATTGCCATACCGTCTGCGACAAAGCGGCAGCTCCCGTGAAGATCGCGTAAACGAAAATTGTGGCCGCGAGCACCCGGCTGCGGCCAAACCTGTCGGCAACCGGCCCCCAAACTAACGACAGTCCCCATCCAACCAGGAAAAGTGCAAACAGTATCGATCCTGCAATCCCCACATTGCCGGCTGTGGCTTTGTACCCTGACTGCGGAAGCAGTTCCGTAAGTGCAGAGCTGAGAACAAGTGCATAGATGACCGAATCCATGCCGTCCAACGTCCAGCCGACCCATGCGCCCCAGAATCCAGTGATTTGCTCTCGTGAGAGTTTGGTGTGAATCGCGGGCTGTGGGCAAGTCACTGCTTCATTGGCCATAGCGTCCTCCCTCGACATGAGGGGATGAGCGCGAAACCCACGACCTGAGTTTCGAGAACTCCGAAAAGAACTCGCATCACGCGGGAATGATCCGAACCGCAAGCGCTCACGCCGCAATGCGCAGCGATTTGTTTGGCGTGGGCAGGAGCATAGCACGGCTTGTCAAGGGTGCACGGTAGGCGCTCCTAGGCGACAGGATCACGGCTGCCCGCGGTTTGAAACAGCGCCGCCACCGCGGACTTCATCACCTTTCCCATCGCATTGCGCGGAAGCGCATCCAGCACGAGAAGCCGCGAAGGCACTTTGTAAGGGGCCAGCGACTCCTTGGCCCAGGTGCGAAGGGACGGCAGATCGAGGGTATTACCGTGATTCAGCACAACGGCCACAGCGACGCGCTCGCCCCACTCTGGATCGGGCACGCCGACAACCACGCACTCGGCAACCGCGGGATGTTCGCGCAGTGCTTCCTCAATCTCAAGAGCGGATACCTTGTGTCCGCCCGTCTTGAGGATGTCAATGTTCGTCCGGCCGAGAATGCGATAGCCACCCTTCTCGACGACCGCAGCATCGCCGGTACGAAACCAGCCGTCGCGGAAGGCATCGCGTGTTGCGTCGGGCTTGCCCCAGTATTCTGCGAACACACTTGGACCACGGACTTCGATCTCGCCCGGTGTTCCCGGGACAACCGCTTTGCCGTTCTCTCCGACAAGCTGAACCTCGACGCTTGGCAGCGGCGTCCCGACGCTGCCCGGCACACGCCCGCCCCGTAACGGGTTCGACAGCGCCATGCCAATCTCCGTCATACCGTAGCGCTCCAGCAGTGTGTGGCCGCTGATTCCCTTCCAACGTTGGAGCGTGCTCACCGGCAGCGCCGCCGAGCCGGACACCATTAAGCGCAACCTGGCGCACGCCTGGGTTAGCCGGGCACGGCGCTCCGGAGAAGCCATGTCCCAGGCAGCGATGAGCTTCATGTAAACCGTCGGCACCGCCATGAACAGAGTTACGCCGCCGTCGGCGATGCAGTCCCACACGGCATTTGCGTCGAAGCGCGGCAGCATCCGGCACGTCGCGCCCGACCACAGCGCACAGGAAACAATGTTAATGATTCCGTGTACGTGGTGCAGTGGCAAACACAGCACGATTCGATCGTCGGCCGACCACTCCCAAGCCTCCACCAGGCTCATGATTTGCGCCGTATTGTTGGCATGGGTTGTGACCACGCCCTTGGGCCGGCTCGTCGTGCCGCTGGTGTAGAGAATCATAGCGCGCCGCTCGCTGGTGATGTCCGGCAATTCTGCTGGCTGCTGAACGGAAAGCTGGTCATACGAAAACGCGCGGACGCCACGAGCTGCGGCAATTGGCGACAGCAGCGGGCCCGCCAGAGCATCGAACACCAATGTCGATGCCTGGGTATCGTCGATAATGAATTCCAGCTCAGTCCTTGTAGAATTGAGCGGTAAGGGGACGGCAACGCCACCTGCTCGCCAAATGCCCCACTGTGCCGCAACCCACGGAAATCCCGGCGTCACTAGAAACGCCACTCGCTCTTCCTGGAGGTCCTGATGGCCAGCGAGCAGCGCCGTCGCCACACGCGACGATGCATCCAGCAAATCCTTGTAGGTGAAGGACCCCTGCGAATCGACTACAGCTGTGCGTCCGCTATGCCGCTGAGCGTGAGCAATTAGTGGAACACGACGAACCGGATGTGCGGATTTCCCGCTTCCGGCTCTCGGACTGGTGCGGCTGACCACACGCAGACTTTACGTCACCTCCGCTGCATTGTCTACTTATCGGCACAGCGCTACCCCATTACCGATATGGAGGTGAACCATCCGAACCATGTGGGCAACTTAGGTCTTCGTCCCGAAATTTACGATCCTCGGCCAAATTCAGAGTAGTCCGCAAGAACGAAGCCGCCCGCAATCGGGCAAGCTCCGAATGGAGTCCGATAAGCAACTTTCGAGGTGTCAGGGCGTTTACTTAACTGGTAGTTCGTGTGTCGGGACTTATCTCAGCGGGTGCTAGGTCGATAGACTCCGGCGCGTCTTTCGCATGGAATCATCAGAAATTCTCTATTTCCCACACGTTGATGACGCCGCTGTCTGCCGCAATGGCCAACGACCGCCCGGGTGACGGGATTGCGCCCCATATTCCTCTTCCCGAATCCGCGCGGCTCCTCCGGATCGCGGCTCCCGCCTTATCGGCATTGCTCGCGCGAAGCAGGACAGAAACTCTGCCATTGAGTGTAATCCTCAGCAATGCACTGTCTCGTTCGTAGTTTTCCCAAGAAACCAGGAGGCCCCTTCCATCCGCGGACCAGTCGATGGCACCCAATTCGTTCCATCCTTTTCCGGCCAATTATTAGAGATTGGTGCCCGCCGTGGCGCAACTCTACGGTTCCCAAGATAGAAACCAACCGTATTTTCCATCATTTTCCAATTCCTGGGAATCTGGTTTTAGTTAAGTGCCGCCAGTTCAGCGTGTTAGGGTTCACTAGAGGAAGCTTGGGAAGCTTCTATACTGCCATTGTACGACGCCCGCTCATTCCTCTAGTTTGTTGATTATACACAACTAAGCGACTGCCGGTACAGCGCGGCCGTTTTTTCAATAACTTCCATATGTTCCAATTCCATCTTGGAGAACGCCTCTTGCACCCTGTCGAGTGGAATTTCCCCAGTATATCTTGCCGTCATCACAGCAGAGTTGTGACCCATTTGTTGGCGGAGTACGGCAGGATTCATCCCGGACAATTCCCACCTGCGATTGCAGCCGTAACGAAACGCATGCATCCCAGCTTGAGGAAACCCTTAAGCCTTTTGTTATGGGCTTGCTTATCACGACTCCGGAAGATCGGCGGCCGGATTTTATCGCCCAAATCAGACGACAGCTAAAGGCGTTTTCCGCAGAAGATCCCGCCTAAAAGCGCGGTGGCGGCTCTCCGACGGTCACCCTTTTGCGAGGGGTCGCATGATTGCCTGCATAGGTGAGCTGCGATACACTTCACGGCCAATGGCAGATACGTCCTCGATTGCCGGCCGTGCAATTTCCCACTATAGCGTCCTGGAAAAACTGGGCGGCGGTGGAATGGGCATCGTCTACAAAGCCAAGGACACGCGTCTCGGCCGGAACGTTGCGCTGAAATTTCTTCCTGACGACATCTCCCGGGACGCTCAGGCCATCGAGCGATTCCGCCGTGAAGCGCGTGCTGCATCCTCTCTCAATCATCCAAACATCTGCACGATTCACGACATTGGAGAGTTTGAGAGTCGCCCATTCATCGCCATGGAGCTGCTCGAGGGCCAGACCCTGAAGCATCGCATCTCTGGTAAGCCGATCGCGATCTCCGAACTCTTGGAAACAGGTATTCAGATTGCCGAGGGCCTCGAAGCTGCCCACGCAAAAGGCATCGTCCACCGCGACATCAAGCCCGCGAATATTTTCCTCGTCAATCGCGGTCCCGCGAAAATTCTCGACTTCGGCCTGGCGAAGCTTGCAACCGCTCGGCAGCCTGCTACGGAGGCGGTCAGCGAAACGTCGATGCGAACACAGACTCGGCTCGAAGGCAACGAGTTTCTGACGAGTCCGGGTAGCTCAATGGGCACGGTTGCGTACATGTCGCCGGAACAGGCACGCGGCGAGGAGTTGGACCTTCGCTCGGATCTCTTCTCGCTCGGTGTTGTGCTCTATGAAATGTCCACCGGCGTGGTTCCTTTTTCCGGTTCAACCGTTGCACTGATATTTGACGGAATCCTGCATTCTGAGGCTGCTCCGGTGACGAGCTTGAATTCGAGAATGCCCCTGGCTATCGAAAACATCCTCGGCAAGGCACTGGAGAAAGATACGGACCTACGTTATCAGACGGCCGCCGAACTTCGCGCCGACCTGAAGCGACTCAAGCGAGACTTAGATTCGAATCGGCGTCATGCCGCCGATAAATCTGACTCCTCGAATTCTCATCCATCTGCGGCCGCGACCGTGTCCGCGAAGAAATCCGTTGCCGTTCTCTATTTCGAAAATCAGAGCGGCGGCAAGGAAGACGAATACTTCCGCGACGGCATGACCGAAGACATCATCACTGAGCTTTCCAAAATCGCCCAGCTCCAAGTCTTTCCGCGCTCGGAGATGCTCGCGTTTCGCGACAAACAGACGGTGGCTCCGCAAGTCGGCCAGCAGCTCGGCGCGACCTTCATCCTCGAGGGAACCATTCGCCGTTCTGGAAACCGTTTGCGCATTACGGCTCAGCTCGTCGAGAGCTCCACCCGGCATTCCGTCTGGGCCGAACGCTACGATCGCCAGCTCGAGGACGTCTTCGCCATCCAGGACGAAATCGCCAGAAGCATCGCTCAGGCCCTGCGCATCACGCTCACTCCGCAGGAAGAAAAAATCATTGGCATTAAACCCACTGAAAACACCCAGGCCTACGACTTCTATCTGCGCGGTCGCAGCTATACCCGC
>Ga0070707_100001121_pt1 | contig 26448 bp, 27 predicted proteins | sample KBSK5502metaG_FD_65468 | JGI IMG/M metagenome (GOLD analysis project Ga0070707, IMG submission 65468) | Corn, switchgrass and miscanthus rhizosphere microbial communities from Kellogg Biological Station, Michigan, USA - KBS K5-50-2 metaG | ecosystem: Host-associated > Plants > Roots >...
TGGATCGGTTGCCTGCAGCCTGGTCATGTGCTGAGCTGCCGCCGCACGCATCATCTCGCTGCCGAGCGCCCGATCCACCGCGGCCGCGAGCGTCTCGCCCGACGCGTGCTCGCGGGGTCGCGTTCCCATATCTGCTTCGCCAGCGGCTCGGCCAGCTCGGTGCCCTGGCCGCCGCCGTCTTGATGGCCATCAGCACGAGCGTCGTGTACTACTCACGTTTCGCGCGCGAGGACATCATCGCCTCGGTCGTGACCTTGGCCCTCGTCATCGCGGCGTTCGGCTGGCTTGACCGGCCCACGCGCGGCCGGCTCACGCTGGTGTCCGTACTGCTCGCGCTGGCCGTGGCCACGAAGGAGACGAGCTATTGGCCGGCGTCTGGCTCTGGCAGGGTCGGCGTCGAGGTGCCTCCCTAGGGCTCGTTATGACACCGGTTGGCCTCGCCCTCGCGGGCGGGTTCGCGCTGCAGTTCCTCACTGCGGCGCTCCTGATTCGCACGCCCCTCGTTCTGGTCGGACGTGGAAGGTTGCGGTGACTGCCCGACTGGCTCAGGACGGTGCCGCGACTCGCCTGCTTCGTTTCTCCCGGGGACGAACGGTCTGATTCAGGGGAGTGGCGGGCATCGCCTTCGAGCTCGCGCTCGACGAAACGCTTGTCGGCGATGCTGCCTAAGAACCCGCGGCCATCGCGGACGGAGTCGTAACATGCGGCGACGGAAGCAAGGAGCCCGATGGACGGATCGACCGACAGCGCACCCGAACGCGCCTGTCCGTGGTGTTCGGCGAACGTCCCTGTTGACGCCTCCCACTGCCCGGCGTGCGGCGCGGCGCTCGCCCAGCGTGACGCGATCGACGATCTCGTGATTCCGGGCGTCACGGCCGTCGATCCGACCCTCGAGTTGTATGCCGCTCAACCTCTTCGGCTACCCGGGCCGAGCCCGAGTCAAAGCATGACGGGCAGGGCGATCGTCGCCGCAGCACTGCTCGCCGCGGACTACGCTGGGGTCGGTGGCGAAGATGATCGTTCGGTTGACCCTGCGTCGGTTGGCCGGCCAAGTGACGCTGCGCTCCTCGCTGTCGAGCGACTCGAGGAGGAGGAAGCGACGCCCTCGCCAGACCCGCAACCGTTGGACCAGTCGTCCGCCCAAGGGGACACGGCGCCGGGCTGACCCTCAGCAGGCTTCGTCTCAGCCCAGACAGGAACCTGCCGATGGAATTCAACCGAGCTCGGCCTCGTCGTCGAAGATCCGAGGGCGCACCATCTCGCCATCGTGTTGTGTCCCGAGGCCTAGTTCCGCCGCCAAGTGGGGTCGGGGCTCGATCGTGGGCATCCATCAGGGGTGCCGTCCGTAACGCCGAGAACTGAACCGCGCTCGTTCGCGGAACCAAGGTAAGGGCCTTACTAGGCCTGACGTCATCTAGTCGACGACGTCCGCTGGAGCGCTAGATGGGTGAGCGCGGATAGCGTCTAACGATGTTGAAGTTCCGGCCCGCGGCCAGCCCTTCCGCATTGGGGCCGTCCATGGCGCGGGGGCAGGTCTTATCCCGTCCCGGTTACGTCAGTGAGGAACTGAAACTGTGGACGACACCCTCGACCCGGCGCAGGCTCCCGAACCGAGGCGGCCGCGCCGTCGCCGCCGACTGCTCGCATTGCTGTTCGTCTCGACAATCGTGACTGTCGGTGCCGGTGCGTTCTCGCTCGCGATCTTCACCGATTCGCAGGCGGTCGGCGCCAATGCCTTCACGACCGGGACGATCACGCTCGGGCTGGCACCTGCAAGCGCCTTACTGACCTCCGCCGCCATGATGCCCGGGGATACCGTCAACGGTTCGCTGGCGGTCTCGAACACCGGGACCGGGCAACTGCGCTACTCGATGACCAGCTCGAGCACGAACGCGGACGCCAAGGCGCTGCGTGACCAGATCACGCTCACGATCAGGACCTTGGGCACGAGCTGCGCGGTGTTCGACGGGACGTCCCTGTACACCGGCGCGCTGAGTGCCGCCGCCTTCGGCAGCAATGCTCAGGGGGCGCAGGCTGGTGACCGGACGCTGAATGCTTCGAGCTCCGAGACACTCTGCTTCCGTGCCAGCCTCGCGCTCTCCACCGGCAACACGTTCCAGGGCGCCGCGACCACGACGACCTTCACCTTCGACGCCGAGCAGACCGCCAACAACCCGTAACGGCTGGTGAAATGGACGCCACAGCCAGAGCGCGGTCGACGTCGCGTGCCGGCAAGCGATTTGATCTGACCGCACTCCGGCTTGCGCGCCTGCTCGCCGATTCGCTGCTGATCGTCGAGGTGCTGGCTGTCATCCTGATTGCCTTCCTCACGAGAGTCGTTCCGCTCACCGGCGGCGAGACACTGGTCATCCAGGGTGGCTCGATGGCGCCCAGCCTGAGCACCGGATCGGCCGTGGTCATCGAGCGAGTCGCCGTTGCCAGCCTGAGGGCCGGCGACGTCGTCAGCGTCCGGATCCCCAATGGCACGGTTTATACCCACCGGATCACGCGCGTGATCGACCGAGCCGGAGAAACCTGGCTGGAAACGAAGGGTGACGCCAATGCCGGCGTCGACCCGGCCCTGGTGCCTGCTTCGTGGACGATCGGGCGGATGACCCTTGGCTTTCCATACGTCGGCTACCTCATCCGTCTGTTCAGCCTGATCAGCGGGGTACTCCTGGTCGTCTCCATGGCCGTGAGCCTGCTGGCGGCCGGCTGGATCCTCGAATCACTGGAGGAGGACCTTGGCGCCCGACCCCATGGCGCCAAGGGGCCCACCGGGCGGGTGCGGCATACCCGGTCGGGCTCCAAGAGGGCTGCGTCGAGGCCAGCCGGCCCGGTCGCCTGACTGATGGCCCTGCGCTCGCTGCCGCATCGCTCGGTGCTGGCCGCGGCGGCGATCCTCTCGCTCCTGGGAGCCTCCGCAGGTGCCTCCTTGGCCCGCTCGACGTCGTCCACCCCGACCGACGCGACGTTCACGGCTGGATCGTGGGTACTCTACCTCCACAATCGACCGACACCGCCGGTCGGCAACACCACCGCACAGTTCGCGTTGGCGTTGGACGCGACTGTGCCAACGGCGGGCTCGCTGAACAACTACGACACGGACTGCGACTTACTAGCAGGTCGTCTCATCCAGAGCGGCGGCGGGCTGTCCAGTGAGGCGACGCTGTGTGACTACGCCAACTGGCAAACAGCGGCGTACGCAGCCGATCGAGCCTTGAACGGGACGATCACGCTCAGGATCTACGCGGCCAAAACCGGCCTGGCAACGAATACGACCCTGATCGCGTTTCTGCGCGACTTCAACCCGAGCACCAGCGGATACGCTGATCTCGGCTCGCAAAGCGTCCTCGTCAACACCTTGACCCAGACCATGTTCACCTTGGCATGGAGCCTCAACACCACGATCCCGGCGGGCCACAAGCTCGAACTGAAGATCGTGGCGACCGGCACGTTGACGAACGCGATCCTGGCTTACGACACGTCCGGCCAGCAGTCACGGCTGGTCCTCCTCCAGATCCCCGCGACCTAGCCACTCCCACGCGCGGCGGACGGTGGTTCCCCGAACCGCTGCCGCAGCCGAAGAAAGCCGACGGCGGCTTGGGCGCGGCCTTACGAAAGTTCCCGGCGGGCGGCCACACCACACCTTGGGATCGCCAGCTCAGTGCCACTCGACGGTTACGACGTCGATCGGCTCGGAGAGGCCCTTCAGCGTCACGCTCCGCAGACCGGACGTCCGGTGCGCTTCCCCGACCGTCGCGACGCTCGCGACGATCTCGCCAGAGCCTCCAAGGGCCGCGATCCGGGCTGCCTCGTGGACGCCCTTGCCATGGAAGTCGCCGCCGACTTGGGTCGCGTCAGAAGCATGGAGCCCGATCCGAACCTGTGGCGCGAAGCCCTGCGTCGAGCGGTGCTCGGCCAGTCGCCGCTCGATCGCGATCGCCGCCGCCACGGCGAGGTCAGGCGAGTCGAAGCTAACGAAGAACCCGTCGCCGGTGGTGGAGATCTCCTCGCCGCCCTGGGCCGTGAAGACCTCGCGGAGTGCCGTGTTGTGCCACCGGAGGATCGTCTCCCAGGCCTCATCGCCAAGTGCCTCGACGAGGTTCGTCGAACCGACGATGTCGGTGAACATGAAGGTCTTGAGGACGCGCCGGGCCGGGCCGGCTTTGCCCCGCAATTGCCAGGGCAGCAGCTCCGCGACGTCCTCGAGGACAACGGCGGCGGTGGGGCAAGAGAACGCCGCGGCGCGGAGGACCTCCTCATCGACGCTGTCGGCGCCGACGACGTCGCTCTTGCCGAAGTCACCGGCAAGCCAGTCAAATGCCGTCGGGGCGAGGCTGATGCAGTTGCCCGCACCGATGCACTTGTGCCGGTCGATTCGCGCCCGGATGGGCATCAGCGGGACCCCACCGCCGCGAGCCCGCGGAAGGCCAGCGAGGTTGCCTCGGCCCGGCTCGACGTGCCCAGCCGGGCGAGCAGTCGCGCCAGGCGTTGGGCTACGTCGTCCTCGCCGAGGTCGAGCTCGACCGCAATCTCGGCGTTCGTCCGGCCCTCGGTCAGGAGCTGGAGCAATCGGCGGTCGGCGTCATCCAGAGTGGGGCCGGCGGCGGGTGCCGTGGATCCCGGCGCGGCGCCGTCCGGGGCTGGCCCGCCCATCGGGCCGGCCAACTCCACGAGCTCGCGTCCGACCGGGCCGGTGATCCACCGCACACGGATCGCTTCATCGGTCGTTCCCTGCGCGATCCTCGACAGTGTCGACTGCAGGAAGCCTCGGACGAATCCGGACGACTCGGGCGCCGCTCCGCCGGCAAGGAGCGCCCGAGCCGCCGGGATCACAATCTCCAGGCTCGCGTCCTCGTGGTGCCCGGCCTGTAGGGCCTCGAGGGCTGCGCCTCCGGCCGTGGCCGCGCCTGCAATGTCGCCGCGCACGAGCGCGACCGTCGCGAGCGCCGCGTCGGCTTGCGCGCCCCACGGCGCGTGCCCCGGCAGGAGCGGCAGCAGCTCCTTTGCGTGCGCCGCCGATCGCTCGACGAGTTCCATGAGCGCAGGATCCGGGGTGCCACCGACCGCACCGCTCGCGACGAGCCGGGAGGCCTCGATGGCCAAGCGGGCAAGGGCCTCGCATCGCCCGGATGCCCGACCCTCCTCGGTCGCCATCGCAACGGCGCGCTCGAGATGGCGGCGCATGCCCTCGGCGTCGCCGGCGCCTGCTCGGACCATCCCGCGCCAGGTCTCGAGCTGGCGAGCACGAGATCGAGACGCGGCGACGGATGCCGCGGCGGCGGCCAGGCCGAGCCACCGCTCGGCGGCGGGCACGTCGCCGAGGTCGAGGAGGCTCATCGCGACGCCGCCGGCGGCGAGGAACTCGATCGCCCGGTCGCCCTGGAGCTTCGCCGCCCGATGGGCATCCTCTCCGCGGGAGATCGCCAGGTCAGGCACGATCTTGGCCCGGGAGTACACGTGGACCCCGAACAGCATCTGGAGGTCGAGGCGGGACCGCTCGCTCTCGGTGACGAGCTCGGACAGGCGGCTCGTCACCCGCCGGATCTCTTCGAGATGCCGCGCCGAGGACGACAGGTGCATCACTGGCCCATAGCGAGTGTAGGCCATCGCGATGACCGTCGACATGACGCCGGTGCGGTCGCCCAGCCCCTCGAAGATGCCGAGGGCGCGCTCGAGGACATTGGTCGCCTCGACGAAGAGCGGGCCGACCGGAGACGCCAGGATGAGCTCCTCGATGCTGGCACCCGACGCGAGGACGGCGAGCATCTCGTTCGCCCGGCCGGACCGGACTTCGCCGGAGAGCCAGGCGCGCCCCCGCGCGAAGTCGATCGTCCCGATCTCGCGCAGGGCGGCGGCGAGGCTGCGGTCGTCTCCGACCATCTCCGCGAGCTCGATCGCACGGCGGTAGGCCTCCTCGGCACCGTCGAGATCGATCTCGCTCGCCGCACCGCCAAACGATTCCCCGAGCGGGCTCCGCAGGAGCGCCTGGCCGAGCTCGATGGTTGCCCGGAGCTCCATGGCTGCGTCGTCCTGCTCGACGGCGCGGGCTCGCACGCGACGGGCCAGCTCGGCCGCCGCGTCCTCGTCGTGGCTCATCCGCAACGCCGACGCTCTCCGGAGCTGCACGTCAAGCTCGATCGCGGGATCGCGCATCGCCTCGGCGAGGGCCGCGAGCTCGGTCAGGCCTTCGAGCCGCTCGCCGGTCCGGCGGAGAGAGGCGAACGCGTCGTCGCGGGTCGCGAGGAGGACTCGCCGATCGGCGGGCGTCGACACGACCGGCAGCGCCTGTTCAACGAGCCGGAGCGCCTCCTCGGGGGCGTTCGAGGCGAGGGCCGCGGCCGCGGCATGGATCGAGAAGCGGGCCGCCCGTACGGTGTCGCCGGCGGCGAGCGCGTGCTGGGCGAGCATCGGCAGGCCGGCGGGGGCCGGGTCGCCACCCTCCAGCAGCAGATCGACGACCGCGGCGTGGACCTGGCGGCGACGGGCCGCCGACAGTTGGTTCGCGGCGAATTGGCGAACCTGCTCGTGGGTGAATGTGTAGTCCGCGGGCTCCCCCTGCGCCTGCGGGAGCAGGAGGCCGGCCCGGACGGCGGGCCCAAATTCATCGGCGAGCGGGTCGACACCGTCGTCCGGGTCCGACGCCGCGCCCGGCACAGCCGGGTCAGCGCCCGCCGCGGGCGAGCGAGTCGCCGGAGCCGACCCGACCTCGCCATCCCCCACCCGCAGCCGGATCGCCCGGAGGTCCCGAAGGCTGAAGCTGCGGCCAAGGATCGCAGCGTCGCCGAGCGCAACCAGAGTCCGGGCCGGGAGTCGCGCGGCGCGACGATCGATGAGCGTCCGGACCGCGGACGGCACGAGCCGGGCCGCGTTGCGGCCGAGCCGCCACTCGCCATCGACCTGCCGAAGAGTGCCGGCCTCGCGATGTGTACGGGCCAGCTCCTCGACGATGAAGGGCACGCCCTCGGACTGGACGTGCATCGCGGCCGCGGATTCGGCCTCCACCTGTCCGCCGAGCACGCGCTTCAGGAGCTCCGCCGTTTCGATCGAACCGAACCTTATGGGCCGTAACCGCCGGACGAGGCCCATCCGCTCCATGTCGGCGACGAAGTTCACCGCCTCGCTGACCGCTGCGAACTCGTCCGGCCGGATCGTCAGGAGCAGGAAGACTGGCCGATCAGCGTCACTCCGGACGGCATAGCGGAGGAGCCGGATGGTGTCGTCGTCGGCCCACTGGACATCGTCGATGAGCAAGGCGAGCGGGCGCAGCCCCGCGATCGCCGAGATCGCAACACCCGCCAGGTCGAATGCTCGCAGGAGCTTGGCGTCCGGCGACAGCGTCTCGAAGCCGCGCTCGTCGCGCCCGGATATGGCCTCGACCACCCGGCTAACAGCAACCTCTACCGCGGTCCCCGCCGCCGTGGCGTGAATGGCGCTTGAAGCAAACAGGCTGCGCGCGACGAGAAATGGCCCGCGGATCTCCTCGTCCGCGGTAATCGCGACACACGTGAACCCATTGGCCGACGCGAGGTCGGCGGCCGCGAGCAGGAGACGCGTCTTGCCGATGCCCGGCTCGCCCTCGACCGTCACCGCGGCGAGACGGCCGGTGGCCTCCTTCAGCTCCTGGGAGATCGCGTCGAGCTCGGCGCTCCGCCCGATGATTGCGCCGGTTGCCCGCCGCAATTGAACCGCGAGCGAGCATTGCGGCCCGACGAGGGGGTCGAGCGCACCGCCGTCGGCGACCCGGAGGGGCCTGCCATGATCAGCCGAAGTCACCTCGCCCAGCATGCCGCCGATTATGACGCCTGGCACTCGCGGAGCGGCTGGCCGTGGCAAGCGGCGGATCGAGGCACGTGGGATCTGATGGCGGACCCGGGTGCTCTGGCCTCGATGCGATCGAAGAACCCGAGATCCAGCCAGGGCGGTATGCGCGTGCGTCGAGGACCCGCCCGACGACGACAGCAATTCTGAGGCGCCAGAGGTGGCCCTCGGATTAACCGGCGGTCGCCCGGTTCCGACGCACGAGCGCGTAGAGCTCCACAGGCTCAGCCAGGCCCTTTAGCAGGTGCGCCCCGCGTGGGTCGAATTCGAGACCGGACCCGATTGCCAGGTCGTGCGTCGTCCGGGAGACGAGGATTTCGCCGGGGCCTGCGGCTGACATTACCCTCGCCGCGGTATGGACGGCGATGCCCCGCACGTCCGAGGCCGTCAGCTCGATCTCGCCTGAGTGCAGCCCAGCACGGAGCTCGAGGCCCAGGCCGGCCATGTCCTCAACGATGGCAGCGCTCGCACGAACACCTGCCGCCGGCGAGTCGAAAATGACCAGCAGACCATCTCCGGTCGTCTTGATCTCGCGACCCCGGTACTTCTCGATCTCGCGTCGAGCGCTGATGTTGTGCTCCGCGATCAGGCCTCGCCACGCGGCGTCGCCCAGCCTCGCCGCGGTCTGAGTCGAATCGACGATGTCAGTGAACAGGACCGTGGCCACAACGTGCTTCCCCCCGCTCGCCTCGGCCGTCGCGAAGTGCCGGCGACCGGCGAAATCGACGGACACGAACGCCTCGTCGCCGATCACCCACGCGTCATGGCCTGACGGAACCTCGAACAGATCGCCTGGCCCAAGCTCCAGCTCGGGTCCGTCGGACATGGCCACCCGCAACCGGCCGGAGATCACCACACCTTGGTGGAATACCTCGCACCACTCCGTGCCGACCACTGGCTGGGTGTCGGTCGACCAGCGCCAGCCCGGCTCGAACACCTGTCGCCCGACGACGGTGTCACCAAGGTCAAACAACTCGGTCTGACTTCTGGGGAACTTGCGGACCTCGTCGGGCCGGCTCAGGTTCTTTCGGAGGAGTGGCACTCGGATCGTCCCCGCAAGGCGCTGGCTCAACACCGATCGGTCGGCGTCGGCGGGTCAATCATCGCGCATGGGACTGCCCAGCACGTCGTTCGATTGCGGGCCCACCGCTCCGGGCGGACCTTCACGATCCGAAATCGCTGTCCATCGCCCACGTCCGGTAGGCAAGCTCGTCCTTGGAGGCAGGTGGCCTGTGCTCCGGCCACATCGCGTGCCCGGTCCTCCGCGGTTCGCCGATGAGTCTCCGTCCGAGCGGTCGTCTAACCATCGACGATCACTTGCAGGGAGCGATGACCGTGAAGCTGACCGCCACGATGCTCCTGACCCTGGACGGCGTGTACCAGGGCCCCGGAGGCCCAGAGGAAGACCGGCGCGGCGGGTTCGAGCGCGGCGGATGGGTGGCGCCGCACGCCCACGAGGAGAACGGGCGGTTCATGACCTCGGTGTACGAGCGCGCGGACGCGTTGCTGCTCGGGCGCCGGACCTGGGAGAGCTTCGAGGGGTACTGGCCGCACCACGATGAGGGCGACCCCATCTCTCACGGGATCAACGTCCTGCTCAAGTACGTGCCCTCCTCCACGCTCAAGGACCCGGCATGGCAGAACACCCACGTCATCTCCGGCGACGTCGAGGCGGCGGTGCGCGAGCTGAAGGCGAAGCCCGGGCGAGAGCTCCAGGTCCACGGCAGCGGCGCCCTGCTCCGGTGGCTGCTCGAACGCGACCTGGCCGACGAGCTCAATCTGCTGCTCTACCCCGTCGTGGTGGGCGACGGGCTTCGGCTCTTCCCGGAGCGCGGCCAGACGCACAACCTGGAGCTGGTCGAGTCGCGATCGACGCCGTCAGGCGTGACGATCCAGACCTATCGACCTGCCGGCCGCGCGACCTTCGGGGCCATGTTCTGAGGACGCGGCGCCTCGGCGCGTCATCGAACGTCTCAGCGGACCGCATGCCGTCCCCCTCCGGTGGCGGGATGTTCTCGATGACATTCAAGAAGGCCGGTTCGTCCCACGTTTCGCTTTCGGCACTGCCTACCAGTTGACGGGGCGCAGAAGTGGCCCCAGCCACTCTCCGGACTCGTGGGCCAAGTCATGTCGGAAGTGGCCCGCGTACCAGAGGACCACGTCGGTACCGGCGACGAGTTCTGCCGGCGAGCGGAACTTATCGATCTTGGCGATTGAGAGAGCCGGATCGGTCGTGAAACCCTGACCGTCGTCGATCTCGTTGCCGTGGTAGCGCAGGACCCACAGGTCACCGACGCCATAGGCGTCCGACACGCCGTCGTTGGCACCCGGAATCAGGTCATAGCCCTCGCCGGTCCCGGCGTTGCTCACCCGCCAGTAGCGATCGTGAGCGGCATCGCGAGGGCGGCGGATCTCATACGTCTTGGTGTGCCAGTTCGTGCCGGCGATGATCGGCGGGTTGTTGTGCTCCTGGACGACGTTGTTCCACGCGGTCCGGATGTCGAAGTCGAACCGCCAGTAGACGTGATGGATGTGCTCGTTGCAGGTGCACGGGTTGTCGGTCGCGGCGAAGCCGAAGCGCGGTCGGATCGTGCCGTCAGAGCGAAGCCGCCATTCCGAGATGTACCGATACCAGCCGGCGCTCATCTCGCTCACAAGGACGACGTCCTGACCGTCGACGTAGATGGCAATCCCGCGGAAATTGCCAGCGTCGACGCCCGAGTCGAGGATCGTCCGAGCCGGGGTCGAGCAGAGCCGGATCCCAGAGATCACATCGGTCCCGTTCGCCTCGAAGCACGCCTCCCCGTTCTGCCAGTCCCGATACGTCGGGCCACAGCCCGTCCCGGCGAGGTACTGGATGTTCAGAATTGGGACGTGGGCGCGATAGAGGACGCTCTTGCCTCGGAAGCGGACGTAGCGCAGCTCGATCCCCGAGCCGTTTGTCCCCGACGAGGCGGCTGGCCGGACGGCAACAAAGTCCCAGATCTTCTGGCCGCCCTGCCAGACGGCGACGCTCACCTGGCCGGTTGACCCCGTCGACGCGCAGGCATCCGACGCCGGCGGTGGCTCGCAGACCGCGAGGCCGGGCCAGTCGAACCCGTCGACGTCGATCAGGCGGCGCGAGAATAGGTTCGCGCCGAGGATGCGATGGTCGATCGCCTCGTCCCGGTCGGCACGCAACCCGACCGCGACGGTTCGATCGATCCGGCCGTCGGGGAGCTCGGTCGACACCAGCGGCGGCATCGGTGGGTAGGGCGTCAGCCGACCCTGATCGATCGCCGCCCGAGTCTCACGATCGTGGCGGATCACATCGACCGCGTCCGCATACTCTTCCGGGCTGGGCAGGGGGTCGTCGGCGACGTCGGCGAGCTCGATCTCCCCTGGGGAGACCCCGTCAAGCGCCGCGACCGGACCGTTCACCCTGAGGGTCCGACCGTTCGTATAGTCGACGATCGTTCCGGAAAAGCGGTCGGGTTCACAGACGGTCGCCGTCTTCCTGCCGTCGTCGTCGATCCGGAACGAGATGAGGCGTGCCTCCGCACGCTCGAGGAGCCGGGCGACGACTGGGTGTCCGAGGAGCGCCTCGCGCAGAATCGTGGCGTCTTCCTCAGACGGGCCGTGTTGTCCGATCTCGAGTTTCAAGGGGCCGCCGTCGACGAGGTCCTCGGCGATGCGCGGCGCGTCGACCCGCTCGGCGGCTTGGCGTTTGGACTCGACGCGAGAGGTCGACCGGCGTCGTCGCGAGCTTCCTATCTCTTCGTTCATGCCCTACCGCCTTTCCTCGCTCGGCGCTCGGAGTCCGATTTCTAGTTGACTCCGGTGGCGTCTCGGTGGCGTCTCGGCTGCCGAAGAGCGGCGGGGAACGACACGGAGGCGGCTCGGCCACGATCAACGGGCCGAGGGGCTGCAGAGAACGCGCTCGGGCGGACGCGACGACGGACGCGGCGGAGACGCGAACGAGACGCCGACCTTTCAGTCTGCGCGTCGGCAAGAAATAAGTGACAGATCAGCCGCACGGCGTTGGGTGGCTCGATCGGAAGCCTACGAGTCGACACGATGACGCCACGTCGCACTTCTGGTCGAATCCGAACCGGCCCTCTGCGCAGGGTGGTCTCGACTTCACATTGTCGGCGAACATCGCCCCATCCAAGGCGAGGTCCCAGACGCGCCTCTGCCGGCCCTCGACAAGCTCGGCAATTGCGGCTCAGACATCGTCGCCACCTACAACGACCGAAAGGGGATCGTGGGCGAGGTCTATTCGGGTCCGCATGCGACAGGCGACTTCACCTATTCCAGCGGGTCATCGAGCACAATTGGTGCGGGCGTGTCGGCGACCGGGGGCTTTGGGACCTTCTCGGCCAGTGGGACTTCGGTTGCGAGCTCGACCGCTGGGATCGACTACCCGACTGCAGCCGCCAACAGTCTGAAGGTATGGCGCCCGCCCACCAACGGATGCATCCGTGGACACATGCTCTGGCGACAGCGGTGGCCCCCTTTTCGATGGCGCAGATCCCCAACGGAATACGGTCGTCGGGATCGTCAGCTGGGGTCTCGGATGCGACGGCGGGGTCCCCGGAGTCTATGCGCGAGTCAGACCGTGAGAGCGCATCCGTTCTTCCTGCTGATCCCGCTGGGGAGTTATGACGACCGAAGAGACGAACGCGAGCACGCGACAACAGAGAGACAGAGCCCGGGTGAACGGAGATGGGCCAGACAGGTCACCCGGCCGACGCCTCGGAGGATGCTTCAAGCCAGAGTGTCGGTCGACGCCACGGGCCGCAGCCCGCGAAAACCCCTCGCCATCCCACGCAGCACGGGTACGACCTGAATCTGCCCCTCCATCGACGAAGGCATCGATCGGCGCGTCCAAGGCCTCCGAAACCGCGAGTGAGGATGAGGACTCGGACCGCTAGCGACCCTCCGCCTTCGCGACCAGCTGCGAGAGTGCGATTGGGAGGTAGCCGCGGATGATCCGCCCGAAGAGCAGGCCGAAGAACAGTGACGCCCGACCTTCGATGGTGTGGCCCAACGTCACCCGGCTGCGCCCGCCGTCGAGGCGCTCGGCGCGTTGGATGAAGCGCTGCCGGGCGCCCCGCATGGCCGAGCCGTAGGCGAAGGAGACGCCCGGCTCAACCTCGTACATCGTGAATGGGCGCTTCCAGCCGTTCGCCAAGGTCACGGACCCAGTCGTATCGGCGGCGAATGGGCCATCCAGCTGGGCGGCGCGATAGCCAGGGTTCCATGAGGGCCACGCCGATACGTCCGCAAGGACCTCCCAGATTGCGTCTGGCGAGGCCGCAGTCTCAGCCTAGAACTCCGACTTCCACACCGGGCAGGGCTCCTTTCGCACGCATGTGCACCGACCGTCGCCCCAAGACGCTCTCAATGGTGCCCGTGATCCGGCTCGCGCTGGGCGGCCCGACGAGCCGCAATCGGTCCTTGTCAACAAGGTCGAGGACAACGACACCTAGATCGCCGCGGCGGTCCACTACGATGGCGAGAATGGTCGTGAAGTTCGGAGTCCTGCTGATCCAGTCGATGCCGTATGACGCCCTCCTCGACGCGGTCCGGTTCACGGAGTCGCTGGGCTTCCGGAATGCGTGGATCGCCGATCAGCTCGGCATTCCGAGCCGGCCGGATGCGACCTTCCTCGAAGCCTGGACGACGCTGGCCGGGTTCGCCCGGGACACGGACCGGATCCGTATCGGCCCCCTCGTCTCGAACGTGGCGATGCGGAACCCGGGCATGTTGGTGAAACATATCCTCACGGTCGACCACATGTCGGGTGGGCGCGTCGATCTCGCGATCGGTGCTGGTTACTTCCCGGTCGAGCACGCGTGGGTGGGAGTGCCGTTCCCGGACGGCCCAGCCCGATCCCGTCGGCTGGCGGAGGCCGCGGCGATTCTGGATCGTGGGCTGCGTGGCGAGTACGTCACGTTCAGCGGCGAGTTCTTCCACTTCGCCGATGCGCCGATGACGCCGGCGCCGACGCAGCGACCGCGGGTCCCGCTGTACATCGCCGGGCAGGCGCGGGCGTCGCTCGAGGTCGCGGTTCGTCACGCCGACGTTGTCGTGACGACGAGCTTCGATGACGCGCCCACGATCGACCAGGCATCGGCTCGTCTCCGGGAGCGGATGCGCCTCGTTGACGACCTCTGCCACGCCGCCGGGCGCGACCCGGCGAGCCTCGGGCGCCTCTATAGCGCCGGCTACAGTGAGGTCGGGATCTTCAGCTCCATCGGTTCGATGACGGACTGGGTGGGTCACCTGGTCGAGGCCGGAGCAACCGAACTTTGCTTCTATCTCCACGACCCGGCCATGGGCGCTTACGAAGCACTCGTGGATTCCGGCCAGTTCGCGTCGCGCGATGCCTTGACACGGCTGGCGCAGGACGTCATTCCAGGTTACGGGGTCGCCGGCCTGAGTTGAAGCGCGGCGCCAACCGGGGTTGCCAGAGAAGACGACGGCTGCGGGGAAGCGAAGTCGCCGGCCCAGAACTGAAGTGGCGGTCGAGGCAGCCACATTCCGCGCGGCCGAGCAGCGGGCGCCTGGGATCCGGGCAGACGTCGGGGATCGCGTTATCGCTGAATCGGGTTCGCCATCCGTCACGGTCGAGGTTGGCCCCATCCCACGCCGTCGGTGCACGTTTGACCTGGGTTTGGCGGACAGGGAGCGTCGAACGGCAAGACCACCCGAACGTCGCTTCCATCCGGCTTCACGATGGCCAGTCCACTAGGTTGATCGGTCGGGTTCCGCTGCGCGGCGGCCCGCGCGTCGCCGCCCTGTTTCCAGCGACGGATTAGGAGCAGGTTGGCATGTCGAAAGTGATCGTGACATCACCGCTGGGAGCCACGGTCACGTGTGCGACCTCGTGGAAGTTAAAGGTCGATCCGTCCGACCCGGTGGCGTGAACGATCTGGGTGAACGTTGCCGCATAGTTCTGGAGGTTGATGTTCTGGCCGTCCCAGATCGTGAACCTCCCTGAGTAGCTGACGTTGCCGCCGGCCAGCGGTTCAAACGCGAAGGTGCCCGTGGCGGTGAAGGTGAACCAACCGGTCCCGGCACCCACGCCGGAGGTCAGCACGGTGCCGTGGGCCACGCCGTCATAGGTGATCGTCACGATCCCGGTCTCAGTCGTACAGGGCGCGTTGGTGGGGAAGCTCTGTGTCGCGTTGTGGAAGGTCTGGGTGAAGCTCACAGCTCCGGCGCCATCGGCTTGGACAGGCGAGGCCAGCAGCGTCGCCGCGAGCAAAGCGAGCAAGACACCTAGACCCAGGATCTTCTTCATTCCGTCTCTCCCTTTCTGATGGCATCAGTACTGCCCTCAGGAGTGGCCCGTCGGGCCATCGGGCGAGCTGGTGCCCAATGACGAGATCCGCGGCGGCGGCCTGTACGACCGCCGCCATCCCCAGGCTCAGACGTGAGCCGGGATCGTCGCCTCGCAGAGTGCTTTGAAGTTGTCCATCGAGTGCCGGAGGTCTCGCTCGAGGAAGCCGCCGAGTAGCTTCTCCGCGACGCCGGCAAAGAGGCCCGGCGGAAGGTCGTACTCGACCTCGACTGTGCCATCCGTGCCGCCTCCGGCCGCGGTGCTGGTGATCGTCACAGATCCCGTGAGACCACCAGCGCCACTGAACTTCAGCGCGTAGGTAGTTGGCCTGTCGGCCTTCGTCGTCTCCTGGGTGCCCTCGATCTTCCGCCCGAAGATCCGCGCCACCGTCGTCGCCCTGGCGCCGACCCGGTCGAGCCGGCCCGGACAGTCCTTGACCTCGACAATGTTCACGTTCCATTCGGGGAGCCGTTCGCACGATGCGTTGATCTCCCAGACGTGGTCGATGGGCGCGTTGATATGCTCGCTCAATCGAATGTGGCCCATGCAGCTACCCTCCCGCGCCGACAGGAACAGGGGACGACCGGGTAGGCAGGGTTCCTGGCCAGCGCGAGTCAGAACTGAGGTCGGCCCGTGGCGCGCCACTCAGCGATGGCGCGTGGGGCGAGTCACCCAGCCGGTCCGCCTCATCAGTCTACGCCCGCCGATCAAGCGCAGAGTGATTCTTGATCAAGACGAGGGCGCCGTCCGGCGGGGGCGGTGACCTAACCGATATCCCGCACTTGGGTGAGACTGTCACGATGCAAACAGGTGAAAGGTCGAAGCAGCTCGGAGGTATGGATGAACCCCGATGACTTTCCGGCCCCACGAGAGGGCTTCGTCCTCACACATTTTCTGGTGGTCTCCGATCAGGATCGGTCCCGCGCGTTCTATCAGGCTCTATTTGATGGACAGGTGCTGATGGAGCGTGATCCGGTGATCATCAAGGTCGCCAATTCCTGGCTGACCCTGAACGAGGGCGGCGGCCCGACGGACGACAAGCCGACCGTGACGCTCGCGCCGCCGACGGAGCCGAACCGCGCGAGTGCTTTTCTGAACGTCCGTGTCGCAGACATTCAGAAGGTGTACCGCGAATGGTCGGCGAAAGGCGCGGAGTTTCTGACCGAGCCGAAGGATCACGGACGCGAGATCCGAGCCTACATCCGTGACCCTGACGGTCACCTGATCGAAGTGGGCCAGACCGTGTTTGCGGCCGGAGATTGATCGCGGACCTTACGCCTTCTGGTCGCCGCGGCGCATGACGGCGACGAACGAGAGCACCAAGCCAGCGATTGCCCAAGCGAGAATCAGCGGGAACTTGACGTTCTGGGGCGCAAGCTCGCTCTGGACGGCGTAGATGATCAGGCCGGCCGAGACTGCGTACGCGGTTCCGATCAGAAGGTTTGGCATGGTCGTTCCCCTGTGGCCGGTGTCGCGAGTGGCGACTGACAGGACCTGGCAATCGCCCGCCGAGTTCAGGCAACAACGACGACGATACCGAGGCGCATGACCCTATCGCCACGGCGTCTTGGGACCGTCTCGGGAGAACGGCGATGCCCGCACGTTGATTCGATCAGGCGGGAGAGGCGCCGCATCCGATCGCTATTCGCGGACCTGCGAATCGGCTCAACCGCGCCACCCTCCAGCGGACAGGCGACAGACGCGGAGCGCTTGACATGGCGACATGCTCCTAAAGTCCGGCGCGCTAGACCGACAAGCCGCGAGAATGCCGGCCAGGGCTGATCGAAGAACCGGCCGTCCTCCTACGCGAATCCAGAGCTTGGCTCCAAGGCGACCTCGGTCATTTGGACAGGTAGCCGATCACGGCATCGCCGGCAGCCCGGAGGTGGCCGCGCAGGACCCGGAGGGCGGCGCGGGTGTCGGGGGTCCGGCATTGCTCGAGCAGCTCGCGATGCTCCGAATCGGAGTGGCCAGCTCCGCCGAGGCCCTCGGTGTAGAGCAGCACGTATGGTGCCACCGCCGCGTGCAGCGTCTCGACCATCGCCAGCGCGCGATGCCAATTCGCGGCGTTGTAGAGGGCGCGATGGAAGAGCCAGTTCGCCTCGGTGAGCGTTTGGGCGGGGCTCGTCAGGGCAAGCTCGGCGGTGGCCAAGTCGACGATCGTGTGGCGGCCGATCGCCCGGCGCAGGAGCTCGGGCTCGACCGCGAGACGAAGCGCGAAGATCTCTTTGGCATCGGCGGCGGTGAGCGGTTTGACCATTGCGCCGCGATTCGGTTCGAACGTCACCAGGGATGCCGCTGCGAGCCGCTGCAGCGCCTCGCGGACCGGGATCTTGCTGACGCCGAGCTCCGCCGCGAGGTCGTCCTGGCGCAGCCACGCGCCCGGCTGGTAGTCGCCCCTGACGAGACCCTGCCGCACCCTTTGCTCGACCCGCTCGACTGTGGACACGGACCCATCGTATACCTTGACAGATCGTATACGATTATGCGATGAGCCACATCGATGACTTCCCCCGCGTTCCCTTGATGTTCGGCCCATCCCCGATCCATCCGCTGCCGCGGCTGAGCGCCGCGTTGGGTGGCGGCGTGGAGATCTGGGCCAAGCGGGACGACTGCAACTCCGGTATCGCCTTCGGCGGCAACAAGGTGCGGAAGCTCGAGTACCTGGCTGCCGATGCGATCGCCCGAGGCTGCGACACGCTCGTCTCGATCGGCGGAATCCAGTCCAACCACACGCGCGCTGTCACGGGCGTTGCCAGACACCTGGGGCTCGATGTGGTGACCGTGCAGGAGCACTGGGTCGACTGGGACGACCCTGGGTACGAGAGAGTCGGCAACATCCAGCTCAGTCGCATCATGGGCGGCGACGTCCGGATCGACCGGGCAGGCTTTGACATCGGGATCCGAGACAGCTGGCGCCAGGCCTTGGAGTCCGTCGAAGCCGTCGGCGGCAAGCCCTATCCGATCCCCGCCGGCGCCTCGGACCACCCGCTCGGTGGCCTGGGGTTCGCGAACTGGGTGCGGGAAGTTGCCGCCCAGGAGAGCCAGCTCGGCCTGTACTTCGACCATGTCATCGTCTGCACGGTGACCGGCTCGACCCACGCCGGGATGATCGCCGGCGTCGCCCTGGAGGACAGGGGCGACCGACGAGTCATCGGCGTCGACGCGTCCGGGACCCTGGACAAGACGGTGGCCCAGGTGACCAGCATCGCCCGCGCGACTGCAGAGGCGATCGGCCTCACGCGGGAGCTGCGCGACGAGGAGATCACTGTCGTCGACGGGTACGCCGGGCCGGCGTACGGCATCCCAGACGAGCAGACGATCGAGGCGATCCAGCTGACTGCCCGCACGGAGGGGATGCTCACCGACCCCGTTTACGAGGGCAAGTCCATGGCCGGCCTGATCGGGATGATCCGTTCCGGCGATATCCCAAACGGCTCCCGTGTGCTCTACGCCCACCTCGGCGGACAGCCGGCACTGTCCGCATATGCGCATACCCCAGGCCTCGGCGGGTAACATCGTCGTACTCGAGCCCCTCGGGGGCACCATTCGCCGTCTCCCCCATGACCATCGGCCCTGACGGAACGCGTTGTCCCGCGCGGTAAGGTGGCCGCGACCGGGTCACCGAACGCCGGGCCGGTCGTCTCGCAACGAGGGCCCACGACGTGCGCAATCGCCTCGCCCTGCTCGCATCGTTCGTCGTCATCTCGGCCGTTCTGGCCGTCGGCTGCAGCGGGGCCGCCGCCCCGCCCGATCCGTACGAGCAGCTGTCGACGTCGATGAAGACGACCTGGAACCCGATCCAGGTGAACATGGGCATCGTCGTCACCGTCGCGGGCAAGACGGTCACCCTCGATCCGAAGGACATCGCGATGGTGCTCGACACCGCCGGTGGCAAGTTCGGCTTTCACGTGTCCCTGCCCGCGTCCGGGCTCGGCGTTCCCGGTGCGGCTCTCTCGCAACTCGGGATCGAGGGCGACTCCCTCGACTTCGACATGGTCTACGCGGACGATGCGCTGTACGCCCGGAGCCCACTCTTCAGGCCGATGTTGAAGATGATTCTCGGCCCCACCGGCAAGATCCCGGTCGGAGACCTCACGGGCTGGCTCAAGCTCGGGACGAAGGCCGAGCTCATGGCGCTCGGGGCGCTCTCCGGCGCGAATCGCGGAGTGCCGACCTTCGCCCCGCCCGCGTCCGGCGACCAGTCGACCCCCGCCGCCGTCAAGGCGTCCTTGGAGGCGACGGGGATCACCCTGACGATCGCCGGGACGGAGAAGCACAACGGGGCCGACGCGCGACACCTCAAGATCGGCATCGATCTCGAGAAGCTCATCACGAACCCGGCATTCGTCGCCGGCGCCGGTCCCCAGGGTGGTCAGATGATCGCGGCGATGCGGGCCTTCACGTTCTCGGGCGACCTGTGGATCGATGCGTCGACGAACCGGGTCGTGGAGAGCGACATTCACATGGCCTCGACCAAGGATCCGACCGCGGTCGGCGACATCACCGTCACCGCGCACGACCCCGACGGAACGGTGTCGCTCGGTGCCCCGGGGGCCGTCGTGGACGTTCCTCTCGGCCCCCTGGTCACGGAGATGATGAAGATGATCGGCAAGGGCGCCGAGAGCTGATCCCGACCGGCCGGACGGGGGGTCGACCTGACCGCCGCGCGATCGGGTCCCTGCTACCATCGCGCCGATGGAGATCATGGGGATCCGGATCCCGACGGTGGTCGAGGACAACGTCGCCCGGCGATGCGACGGCTGCCTGAAGGTCATCGAGGAAACGCCCTGGCGGGTCAATCTCCTGGACACCGTCACGACCGAGGTCGCGGCGCCGTGGACGGACACGGCGGCGATCAACCCGGGTCCGTTCGAGTTCCACTCCGACGAGGACTGCGTGCGGCGCTGGATGGCCAGCCGTGACTTCCTCTTCTGCCGCAAAGGGCGGGTCCGCGAGATCATGCGGCCGATCCCGATCCCCGGGCCGGACGGCGGGGCCGTTCGATGGGGCCTCTGCGACGGCATTCATCGGGACGATCACGAGCTGATCCCGGCCTGACGTCCGGCGACCTGGGGCGGTGCCTGGCGCGCACCGATCTCGCCGAATCATGTGCCCCCAGCGAGGCGATTTCGAGGTCGTTTCGCACAAGCGGAACAATCGGCGTCTGTGCCCGCCTTCGGACATCAGTCCAGTTCGTACCGCTTGTCGTTAACGATTGCCAAACGGACGCTCTGGGGAACGATTGGGCGCGCAGGTGCGACGCCATCGGCTCGAGGTTGACGCGGCATCGAGCGACTCCGATAATCCCGCAGTCGGGTCGTCCGTCGAGACCCAGATTTGCCTACATTCCGCTGCGAGGTCGTGCGTCCACGTGCCTGCCGCCACACGCCCCGTCCGATCAGCCGTCGAGCGGCCGCTGTCACTCGGTCCGGCCAGCCGGCTCCTCGGCGTCGATCCAGACACGCTTCGTCGCTGGGCGGATGAGGGTCGGATCGAGGCGTTCACCACCGCCGGCGGCCACCGGCGTTTTCATCGCGCCACGGTCGAGCGAATCCTCGAGGCGCGACGTCACGATGCGACCCTCCGCCTCGCGTCCCTCGGTGCAACCGCCGACCGCCTGTCGCGCGCCTACCGCCGCGGCTATTCGGTCGGGGCCGAGGCAGGCGAGGTCCGCGCCGCCATCCCGGCCTCCGACCACGACGCGTTCCGTGACGGCGGCCGCCGGCTCGTCGGCGCCCTGCTGGAGCACCTCGATGCCTCCGACGACCTGGGACGGGCTCGCGCGGAGGCGGCCGCCATCGCCGCCACCGACGACCTCACCGACCGCCTCGCCATCGCCCGGATCGCCCCCGACGAGGCCGTGTCGCTGTTCGTGGCGGCTCGCCGCCCGTTCCTGACCGAGCTGGGCGTGATCGCGCGGCGCCGCGCCCTGGACCCGGACCGCTTGATCGCGATCTACGACAGTTCGTCCGCGCTGCTCGATCGATTGCTGATCAGGCTCGTGTCGCGCTATCCGCACATGCCCGAGCCCGCCCCCGAGTCACGGCGTCAACCTGTGCCCGATCCGGTCGAGCGACCGCTCGCGGCCGCTTCCCGAGAGAGCTGACGTGCCATCGGCCTGGCTTCCCGTCGCAACCTCGCTCCTCGCCCTTGTCTTTGCCGTCGCCCTCCTCGACCAGTGGCGAGAACGACGCCAGACCTTCCAGCTGATCTGGGCCGTCGGGATGCTCTTCTACGGTGTGGCCTCGGGCTGCGAAGCGATCGGCGCCACGACCGGATGGAACGAAGCCCTCTATCGGACGTGGTACCTCACCGGCGCGGTCTGGACGGCCGGCTGGCTCGGGCTCGGGACCGCGTTCCTGCTCGGGCGAACACGCTTCGGCTACACGTTCGCCCTGTGCCTCGTGCTGGCCGGCGTGTTCACGTTGCTGACCGAACGGAAGTTCAACTATCCGGGCTCGGGAACCGCGCCGATCCTCTACCTGATCGGGGCGCTGGTCCTGGCCGCCGCCGTCGCCATCGAGACCTACTTCCAGAACGATCGCTGGCCGCGGATCGCGGCCGGTGCCGTCATCGGAACGACGATCCTGTCGCTCGTCCTCATGCTGACCGTGACGCTACCCGCGCCCGGCTATGCCATCGACCAGAGCACCGGGGCGCCGACCGGTGAGCTCCTGCCCGGCACGATCCGACTCCTCACGCCGTTCCTCAACATCACCGGCGGCTTCGCTCTGATCCTCGGGGCGCTCTTCTCGGCCTACGTCTTCATGCCGAAGCGACGGGTGCTCGCCTACTCGCTCGACCCGACCGCCAGCGGCGATCAGTTCCTGTTCAACCTGCTCATTTCGCCGATCGCGATCGTCGTCAACTTCGTGGCCTCCCTGCCCGGCGCCGTCCGGGCGCTTTTCGCCGGCCGGCTTCACAGCCGCGTTCCGGCGACGATCCTGATCGCGATCGGCGGCCTGCTCGCGAGTGGTGGCGACGCCCTCAACCGGTTCGGCGTCACGAACTACTTCCAGGTCGGGAAGTTCCTCGCAGTCGGCTTCCTGCTCGCCGGATTCCTGGTCTCGATCGAGACATTCCGCGAGATCCGGATCCCATTCACGTCGATCCGGCTGGGGGGCCGGCGGACGGAGCCTGGCCTCGCGGCGGAGAGTGGCACGGCCGTCGAACCCACCCCGGAGACGAACGCCCCGCCGTCGGCCCGCGCCACCTGACGACGCCTGGCGACTGAGCCGATCCCGCTCGACGAGCCGGAGCGGGCCGCCCGTACCATGCCCGAATGGGCGATCACCGCTATCTCGTCGGATCCCTCGCGCTTATCCTCGCGGCGAGTGGGTTCGGCATGCTCGGTCCGGTTGCCCGGCTTGCATACGAGGCCGGCTTCGAGCCGATCGCGTTCGTCGGCTGGCGCGCGATGTTCGGGTTCCTGGCGATCGTCGTAATCGTGGCGGTCGCAACTCGGCGCGGGATGGGCGTCGTCAACCCGCTCCGCCTTCCACGCGGTGACCTCGCCGGGCTCGCCGCGATCGTGGTCGCCGGCCTCGGGGTCAACATCGCGACGTTCGTCGCGTTCGACCTGACGACGGTCGCCCTCGTCCTCCTCGCGTTCTACACCTACCCGGCGCTCGTTGCCGCCGTGGCGGTCGCGCTTGGCCACGAGCGACTCGACGGCACTCGCCTGGTTGCGCTCCTGCTGGCGCTCGGGGGCATGGTCCTCGTCGTGGCGGGCGCGCCGGATCAGGCCCGGGGCGGCGCGGCGTTCAATCCGGCCGGCGTGCTGCTCGGCTTGCTCGCGGCCGTGTTTCAGACGCTCTTCGTGACCGTGAGCCGCGGCCGGCTTGTCGCGGTGCCGGCCGTCCAGGTGATGGGCTGGGTGCTCCTCGCGATGACGGCAACGTGCATCCCGCTGGCCGCCGTGCTCGGCGATGCGCTCGACGTGCCGCTCCACGGCGGTCCGGCCCTCGGCCTCGTGATGCTCGCGGGGATCCTTGGAGCAGGACTCCCGTCGATCCTGCTGCTCTTCGGCATCCGGGCCATCGGCGGGACACGAGCCGGGATCCTAATGCTGATCGAACCGCTCGTCGGCGTGACCCTCGCGGCGGTTCTCCTGCACGAAGCGCTCCTGCCGATCCAGGTCGTGGGTGGCGGAGCGATCCTCGCAGCTGCGCTCCTCCTCCAGCGGGGTGCTCGCGGCGACGGTCGGGATCCGATCGCCGTCCCGCTGGCCGAGCGCACGTGACGCCGATCCGCCACGATGGACGATGCACGCGTCAAGGCCTGGCCCCGGCCTCTGGCAGGGCGGTGGCAGCGACAATGGGCTGACGCGATGACCGCGGAAGGAGGTGGCGTCGGTGGGTGACACCGTCGAGGGCGCGCGCATCCGCGTCCTCCTCGTCGACGACCACGGCGTGGTCCGGCGAGGCCTGCGCGGCTATCTCGAGCTGCTCGATGACATCGAGGTCGTCGGGGAGGCTGAGAACGGTCTCGTCGGCGTCGAGCTGTCGGCGCAGCTCGTCCCCGATGTCGTGCTCATGGACATCGTCATGCCGCAGCTCGACGGGATCGGCGCGATCGCCCGCATCAAGGCCGCCCAACCGGGGGTCCAGGTCGTCGCCCTGACGAGCTTCATCGAGGAGGACAAGGTCCTCGCTGCGCTCGAGTCGGGGGCCAGCGGGTTCATCCTCAAGGACGCCGACGCGGACGACGTCGCGGCGGCGATCCGGGCCGCCCATAACGACGAGGTCCACCTCGATCCGGCCGCCGCCCGGGTCCTGGCCAAGGGGATGCGCACGCGGGTCGCGCAGCAGCCCGTCGAGAGCTTGACCGAGCGCGAGCTCGAGGTCCTCAGCCTCGTCGGGCACGGCCGGAGCAACAAGGAGATCGCGACCGACCTCGGCATCACCGAGCGGACGGCGCGGACGCACGTCAGCAACATCCTCGGCAAGCTCGACCTGCAGAGCCGGACGCAGGCCGCGCTCTACGCGGTGGAGCGGAAGCTGGTCAACGACTGAGATGCCCCGATCGAGATCCTCGCTGCTCCCGGAGCTCGGCGAGGCGCTCGGATCGCTCGAACACGACGGCTGAACGGACCCGGTCGGAATGGTCCGCCCAGTCCGCGTTGCGGCGTCGGTCGTCACCGCTCCGCCCGCCGACGACCGCCCGACGATCGTCTTCCTCCACGGCATGCGCCTGAGCGGCGCCGCGTGGGCCGCCCAGGTCGCGGGTCTCACCGACGCATTCCATTGCCTCACCCCTGACCTGCCGGGCCATGGCGACGCTGCCGGCACCCCGTTCACCCTGGACGACGCTGCGGCGGGCATCGCCGAACTGATCGAACGCGAGGCACACGGCGGCCGGGCGATCGTCGTCGGCTCGTCGCTCGGCGGCTATGTCGCGATGGCGGTGGCGGCCGGATGGCCGGAGCGAGTCGCCGGGCTGGCACTCTCCGGCGCGACGGCCGAGCCGGTCGGGGCTCGGGCCCTGGCGTTCCGGGGCCTGGCGGCGATCCTTCGCCATGCGCCACGCGGAGCCCTCGATCGCATCAGCCGAGTGTACTTCGGATGGCGGTATCCGCCGGCGATCGCCGATCCGATCGTTGCCGCCGGCTTCTCGTTCGAGGGCGGCGCGGCTGCCCTCCGATCGCTCGTCGGCCAGCGGTTCCTGCCGCGGCTGGCCTCGTATCCGGGGCCGACCCTTCTGGTCAACGGCCAGTACGACCTGTTCTTCCGCCGGCGGGAGGGTGCCTTCGCCGCGGCCGCCGCCCACCCACGCCGCGTCCGGATCCGACGGGCAACGCATCTGACCAACCTCGACCAGCCCCGTCGATTCAATGCGGCGATCCGCGACTTCGCGAGGACGATCGAGGGCACCGACACGTAGGCCAGGGCACGCCGCGGAGCGGTCGTGGAGGACCCCGATGGTATCCTCGCGGGACCGCACTTCCACCCAGCGACCGAGGTTTCATGCGCGTTCGCAAGGCCGTCTTTCCCGCCGCCGGATGGGGGACCCGCTTTCTCCCGGCGACCAAGGCTCAGCCAAAGGAGATGCTGCCCCTCGTCGACAAGCCGGTGATCCAGTACGCGGTCGAGGAGGCCGTCGCTTCCGGCATCGAGCACGTGATCATCGTCACCTCGAGCCAGAAGCGGGCGATCGAGGACCACTTCGACACGTCGTACGAGCTCGAGCGGCTGCTCGAGGAAAAGGGCGACATCGACATGCTCCGCCAGATCCGGCGCATCTCCGATCTCGCCCAGGTCACCTACGTTCGCCAGAAGGAGCAACTCGGTCTCGGGCACGCCGTTCTCGTCGCCAAGGAGATCGTCGGCCACGAGCCATTCGCGGTCATCCTGTCGGACGACGTCGTCATCGGCGACCGGCCGTGCATCGGCCAGCTCGTCCACGCCTACAACCAGACGCACGCCTCCATCGTCGCCGTCATGGAGGTCCCCCGCGCGGAGACGCATCGCTACGGGGTGATCGCCGGCGAGGAGGTCGAGGGCGCCCTGAACCACGGGCGCCTGCACAAGGTCAACCGCCTCGTCGAAAAGCCGACCCCGGCCGAGGCGCCGTCGAACCTCGCCATCATCGGCCGCTACGTCCTGACCCCCAAGATCTTCGACAAGCTGGAGCAGACCCAGCGCGGCGCCGGCGGCGAGATCCAGCTGACCGACGCGATCGAGGCCTTGATGCAGGAGCAGGCGGTCTACGGCTACGAGTTCGAGGGGACGCGCTACGACTGCGGGACGACGATGGGCTGGCTCAAGGCGTCGGTCGAGCTGGCCCTCCAGCGACCCGAGCTCGCGCCGGAGTTCCGGACGTACCTGCGCGACCTGGAGCTGTAGCGGGCTGACGCGACCGGCCCGGTCAGCCGGAGCAACCCCGCGTCACGGACGGCTCGCCCGGCCGTCGTACGCTACGATGCCGGCGGGTGCGTCACCGCCCGGAACGCCGACACGCATCGCGGCGTTCGGCCTTACCCCGCAGCGGAGAGTGATTTGGCGGAGATCGGGACCATCCTCGGCGGCCGGTACCGGCTCGTGGAGCTACTCGGCCAGGGTGGCATGGCCCGGATCTATCGAGGCCACGACAACCAGCTCGACCGCGACGTCGCCGTCAAGCTCCTCCGGCCGGAGTACGGGCGCGATCCCGACTTCAGCTCGCGGTTCCGCCAGGAGGCCCAGAACGCGGCCTCGCTGAGCCATCCGAACATCGTCGGCGTCCACGACTTCGGCCAGGACGAGGCGGGCCCGTTCATCGTCATGGAGCTCGTCGACGGCGAGGACCTTGCCTCG
>Ga0070707_100001122_pt1 | contig 26428 bp, 23 predicted proteins | sample KBSK5502metaG_FD_65468 | JGI IMG/M metagenome (GOLD analysis project Ga0070707, IMG submission 65468) | Corn, switchgrass and miscanthus rhizosphere microbial communities from Kellogg Biological Station, Michigan, USA - KBS K5-50-2 metaG | ecosystem: Host-associated > Plants > Roots >...
GAGATCTGCTCGGCGGCCTACTTCCTGGACGATCGGCTCGAGAGTGCCGTGGCGCACGCCATCTTCGCCGACGGCGCGGGGGCCATCGCGCTCGGCGCTGGCGGCGAGGGACCGGCCATCGTCGAGCACCGCACGCTCTTCCGGCCGGAGCACCTCTCCGCCATGGGCTTCGAGTATCCGGGCGGCCGGCCGCGCGTGGTGCTCTCAAAGGAGGTGCGCCGCATCGGCGCGGCCATGATGAAAGAGATGGCCGATCTCCTCATGGTCTCGCAGGGGCTCAAGAAGCGCGACATCCGCCACTTCGTGCTCCACTCGGCCGGCCGCCGCGTGATCGATCAGGCGCGCAAGCTCATGGATCTCGACGAGAGCCAGATCGCCAACTCGCGGCGGGTGCTTCAGCACTTCGGCAATATGTCCTCGGCCACCATCGTGTTCGTGCTGGACGAGCTGCTTCGCGCGGCGTCGCCCGCACCCGGGGACTGGGGGCTCATGATCGCCCTCGGCCCGGGATTCGCCGCTGAGGGCGCGCTCCTGCGCTGGTAGGTGGGCCGTGCCACCTCACGTCGCCCGATCAACTGAGCCCTCGCCTCACCGCAGCGCGGCTCAGCTCGAACGGCCACGTACGCCTGCGGCCGGCTCCTCCCTCGGGCCTCGTCTGGCTCGTGACCTGGCCCGGCCCGCGCGGGGAATCGTGACGCGTGCGCGGCCTCTCGACGCGCTGCTGGCATAGAATGCCGCTGGCCCCGCTCGCGCGCGTCCCCGACGCGGTCGAGATGCTCGACCGGCCGGCGCCGTTCGCCGATCTGTCTGACTGCCTCGACACCATCGCGCGCTTCAACGCCTGCTTTGGCGGCCGGTTCCTCACGCTCCGCCACGTTCAGCGCCTGATCGCCCGGCTGCCCGCCGGCCGGCCTGTGACCGTGGTCGACGTGGGGACGGGCTGCGCGGACCTCCCGCGCGCTCTGGTCCGCTGGGCCCGGCGCGCCGGGCGACCCGTTCGCGTGATCGCGCTCGACCGCGACCCCGACATGCTGCGCGTCGCCCGCCGCTATATCGCGGACTGCCCCGAGGTCACGCTGCTGCAGGGGGATGCCTTGTCGCTGCCGTTAAAGCCAGAATCGGTGGACGTGGTGATGTCGGCGCTCACGCTCCATCACCTGGAGCCGGAGCCCGCCATTCGGTTCCTCGGCGAGCTCGACACGGCGGCCGGCACCGGCTGGCTGGTCAACGATCTGCTCCGCGGGCGACTGGCGTATGCCATGGTCTGGCTCGTCACCCGGCTCTTCACGCGGAATCGCATGGCGCGCCACGACGGGCCCTTGTCGGTCCGGCGGGCCTACACGCTCGCGGAAACCGCGCGGCTCTGCGAGAAGGCGGGACTGTTCGACGTGCGTCTCTACGGCTACGGGCCGCTCTCGCGCTTGTGCGCGGTCCGGGTCAAGCGGTGAGCGCGCCCGAGGTCGTCGTCGTCGGCGCGGGGCCGGCGGGCAGCGCCACGGCCATCCTGATGGCCGAGCGCGGCTGGCCGGTGCTGCTCCTGGACAAAGCCGAGTTTCCCCGGCCGAAGATCTGCGGCGAGTATCTGTCGCCCGAGGGCGCCCGGCTCCTCGATCGGCTCGGCGTGCTCAAGGACGTGGACGCGGCCGGCGCCCAGCCGCTGCGGGGCATGCGGATCGTCGCGCCCGACGGCACCGCGCTCGAGGGGTCGTATCCCACGACGGGCCCGTGGCGGGGCTATCGGGACTACGGACTGGCCATCCCCCGCGAAGTCTTCGACCGGATCCTGCTGGAGCGCGCCCGGGGCCTGCCCGTTGAGGTGCGCGAACGCCACCGCGTGACGGGCTTGCTGTCGGAGGGGGCTCGGGTCACCGGCGTCACCGGCGAGGACGCGGAGGGCCGGCCCTTCGAGGCCCGCGCCTGTCTCGTCATCGGCGCCGATGGCCGTGCCTCCGCGGTGGCGCGATCGCTCGGGCTCGTGCGCCCGCATCGGCTGCAGCGGCTGGCGCTCATCCAGGACGTGGAGGGGGTCGCGGGCTTCGAGGGCCGGGGTGAGATCTACGTCGACCCGCCCGATTACTCCATTCTCAATCCGGTGGCGCCCGGCCTCGTGAATCTGAGCCTCGTGGTCCCGCTCGCCCATGCCCGCCCGTATCGCGGGCGCATGGAGGCCTTCTTCCAGGCGCGGCTCAAGCAGCTCCGCCATCTGGCCCCGCGCATCGCCGGCATGACGCCCGCCGGCCCGCTCATGGTCATGGGGCCCCTCGCCTATCGGGTGCGGGAGCCCCGCGCGGGCGGCGTGCTGCTGGTCGGGGATGCGGCGGGCTTCTTCGATCCATTCACGGGCGAGGGGCTCTTCACCGCGCTGCGCTCGGCCGAGATCGCGGTCGAGGTCGGCCATGCCGCGCTCGCGCGCGGCGACCTCTCGGCCGGGGCGCTGGCGCCCTATGCTGCAGCCCGGCGGCGCGCGTTTCGCGACAAAGAGTGGGTCACGCGCGGCCTGCAGTTCGTCATTCGCCGGCGGAGCCTCGCGAATCGCGTGGCGCGCGCGCTGGCCGCCCGGCCCGCCTTGCTCGACGCCCTCATGGGCGTGATCGGCGACTTCGTCCCGCCGCGCGAGCTCCTGCGTCCCGGCATTCTCCGCCGCTCGCTCTAGTCCCGCCTCCTTGAGTTGGCGGGAGCGGTCGGCTAGCATTCAACCACCGTGACCCGCCTCCCCCGGCCGCTTGTGGAGTGTCCTGGCGCATGACGTGGGCCGGCCGCTGGCGGGAGCGCCGCACGCGCCTGTTCCAACTCTGGGGCGTGGGTCTTGCCGCCGCCTTGCTTGTGATGGCCGCCTCCGCGCGCGGAAACCTCGAAGGCCTCCAGGCGCGCAGCCTCGACCTGCTCATGTGGCTGCAGGGCCAGACGCTTCACTCGGTCTCGCGCGTGGTGATCGTGGCCATCGACGACGCCGCGTTCGAAAACCTCAGCCGGGCTCAGCCGATCTCGCGGGAGTACCTCGCCCGGCTGATCGTCGGCGCCCGGCGCGCGGGCGCTGAGGTGGTCGGTGTGGACGTCGCGCTGGCTTCGCCGACCTCGCTCGCTGCCGACCGCGCGCTGGCCCAGACCTTCCTCGACTGGAGCGAAGAGGGCCGGAGCCGCGTGGTCGTGCTCGACACCCTCTCGCGTCAAGGGCCGCTGGGACGAGAGGCTCTCGAAGGGAAGGTGCCGCTGGCCGCGGCCGAGGTGCCAGAGGACGAGGACGGCGTGATCCGGCGGGTCGTCCCCGTCGTCCCGCGCAGCTCGGGTGGTGGGGCGCCGTCGCTCGGCTTCGCCGTGGTTCGGCGTCTCGTAGGATGGGATCCGGCCGAGGCGGAGGGCCTGCCCGCCCACGCGCCGTTGAAGATCAATTTCGTGGGCCCGGCGGGCACCTTCATCCCCATTCCCAGTGACGCGGTTGCCGCGCTCGCGAGCCCTGGGAGCGAGGTGGCGGGAGACAATGCGCTCCACGGACGGATCGTGTTGATCGGCGGCACCTTCAAGGAGAGCGGCGACTTCCGCCGCACGCCTTATGGGGAGATGCCGGGCGTCGAGATCCACGCCAACGTGGTCCACATGATCATGACGGGCAGCTTCATCCGCCCGTCTGGCTGGCTCACGAGCCTGGCGCTCCAGCTCGGCGTGGTCTTCCTCGCCGGATTGGTGATGGTCACCGCCCGCCCGCTGCGCGCGACGTTGATCTGCCTCGTGGGCGCCCTGATGCTGGGCGTGCCGGCGAGCTATCTGGCCTTCAGCCGCGGCGGCTACTGGGTGGACTTCCTGCTGCCGGTGATCGTGACCTGCCTGCTCGGCCTGGGCGCCGAGGCGCTGGCGCGGCGCCGCTTCCGCGAGGCGTTCACCCGCTACGTGAGCCGCGAGGTAGCCGACCGCATCCAGGCCGACCCGGCCAGTCTCGCGGGCGAGCGGCGGACGGTGTCCATCCTGCTCTCGGATCTGCGCGGCTTCACCACGCTGTCGGAGAGCATGCCGCCCGAGCAGATGGCGACCCGCCTCACCGAATACTTCGACGCCATGACGGCGGTCATCTTCGCCCACCGCGGCATGGTCAATGATTTCGTGGGCGACGCCATCATGGCATTTTTCGGCGCGCCGCTGGACGATCCGGATCATGCCCTGCACGCGGTTCAGAGCGCGCTGGCTATGGAACGGGAACTCCTCGGGCTCACGCGCCGCTGGGAGGCGGCGGGCCTGCCGCTTCTGAAGATGGGCATCGGTATCCACACCGGCCAAGTCTTCGCGGGGAATGTGGGGGGACGGGCAAAGTGAAGTACGCTGTCGTTGGGGACGCGGTGAACGTGACCGCGAGGGTCGAGGGGCTGAACAAGGAGTTCGGCACGGGCATACTCGTGACCGAGGCGACGCGCCTCGCCATCGGCGACGTGCTTGAGGTCAAGGACCACGGGCCCGTCAGCGTCAAGGGCAGACGGGAACCCGTGCACGTGTACGAAGTCGTGGGCATGCGCGAGGCGGCCTCGCCGCCCGAGGAGGTGCGCTGATGATGGCCAACCGGATCATTCGCGTCGCGGCGCTCGCGGTTGCGATCTGCCTGTCTCTGCCCGGCGGGGCGCGGGCGGCCGATCCGGTTGCCGTGCTCACCGAGATCCGCATGGAGCGCGGCCAGGTGCAGGTCAAGCGCGCCGGCGAGAGCCAGTGGGCGGTGCCACAGCCGCTCCTGGCCCTCCGCCCCGGCGACCAGCTGCGCGCGGCAGGCGAAGGCCGCGCCGTCCTCGTCTTCACGGGCGGCCGGGGCACCCAGTCGGTGTCGGCCTCCAACTCGCCGTTCACGGTGGAGGCGCCCGCTGCGACCGGCTCGTCGGAAAAGCTCCGCGGCGTGCTGGGCAGCGTTACCGATTTCCTCGTGGGCAAGCAGAAGGATCTCAACTACCTGCCGCTCTCGGTGCGGGCCGTGCGTCCGCCGCCCGTGCTCCCGCTCTCGCCCCGCGACACGAGGCTGGTCTCCGCGCCCGTCGTGTTCGAATGGAGCGGTCCGGACAGCCTGCGCTACCGCATCCAGGTCTCCGGTCCGCAGGGCGTGCTCTGGGAACAGGCCAACCTGCCGCGAAAGCCGCTGACCTATCCGGCGAGCGCGCCGGCGCTCTCCCCCGGCGTGCGCTACGCCTGGCAGCTGGAGGCGCCGGGCAAGCCTGCCCAGCGCACGGAATTCGAGCTTCTTACTGCGGCGGACGCCGCCCGTGCCCGTGAGGCCATGGACCTCATCACTCCGGCAGCGCTGCCCGGCTCGTCGCAGTCGAGCGTGGCGGTGATGCGGGCAGGCTGGCTTTTCCAGCAGCAGCTCTACGCCGATTCCCGCCGCGAGCTGATGATGGCGCTCGCCGCGGATCCCGACGAGCCGACGCTGCACCTGGTGCTGGGGCAGGTGTACGAGCGCATCGGCCTCGGCGAGATGGCGACGCGAGAGTTCATCGAGGCCCGCGACCTCTCCAGCCGAAAGCCTTGAAGGGATCTCGCTAGCCGGCGGGATCGAGGACGGAACTAGCGGGCGGCGTTCGCGCGGCGCCTGCGGGCCACGGGGCCGGGCCGCTCGTCGGCCTCGCCCGTCGGATACTCGCTCTGCAGCAGCGGGATATTGGCCTCGCGCAGCGGCCGGCCGACGTGATCGCGGATCCAGCGAGCGTCCCACCACTCGATCGGGGTGACCGGGGTGCCGTGGATCAGCACCTCGTAATGCAGGTGATCCCCGACTGCGAGTCCCGTGGCCCCGGTATGTCCCAGCAGCTGTCCCTTCGTCACGCGCTCGCCTTCCTTCACGTCGATGCTTGAGAGATGGGCGTAGAGCGTCTGGAGCCCGAGCCCGTGGTCCACGATCACGGCATTGCCGTAGATCGTGAGCGGTCCCGTGAAGACCACCGTGCCGGCATTCGCGGCGGGCGCGGGGCTGTGCTTTACGGAGGCCAGGTCGTAGCCCATGTGCAGGCCCGTGTCGATCTGCTGGCCGCGGTAGCGGTAGGAGCGCGCCTCGGCGAAGTTCGAGAAGACTTTGCTGTTGCGCGGCTGGAGAAAGGGGCCCTCCCAGAGCGGGCGTGGCTGGGTGCGCGCCGCGACCTGGCGCTTGATCTCGTCCGCCTGGTGCCGCTTCTCCCGGTTCACCGTCAGGAACGCCTGCGCGTACTGATCCGGCGGGATCGTGCCGCGCTCGGGCAGGAGCTCGGGCAGCTTGCTGGCGAAGAACTCGTCGGTGAGGTCCACGGCATCCGAGGGGAAGCGGCGGGATCTGATCTCGACCTGTAGCGCGCGCGAGACGTTGTTGCCCGCCTCGTCCTGGGCGGACACGATGATCGGCGTATTGACGGGCACGTCCCAGAGCAGCGCGAAGAGAGCCACGGCCAGGCCCGAATCGGCGGCGCCCGCCGGGTAGGCGGGGAAGAACCGGTCGCCGACATTGACGCCGACGCGCGAACCGCCTTTGGTGCGGAGCGCGACAAGACCGCCGCCGCCCTGATGGAGATAGCGCGTGGCGGCGAGGATTTCGAGCGACGGCGGCGTCAGGTCCACCGTAACGGGCAGGGACAGAACCGGACGATCGTCGATGCGGATCGGGCGCCAGAAGCGGTCGCGGGCCCGGATCTCGAGCGTGGCGCCGCCCTCGCGGACCCCCAAGGTGTTTCCGGCGACCACCAGCTGCACGCGCTGCTCGTTGGCGACGGTGCCCGAAAAGGTCTGGCGCGCGAGCACGACTCTGGCCCCGCCCTGCACGAGGCGGATCTCGACGGACTCAATGCCGCCGCGCGCGGCCCGGAGGTCCAGCGTGAGCGGGGTTCTGATCGCGATAAATTTCGGCGGAGGCGTGAGCTCCGCGCGGACGCCCGGCACGCTCTGCCGCCACGCGAGGAAGGAGACGGCGCCGGCCACGAGCACCGCCGGAACGAGAGTGATGATGAGCCAGGGCTTCAGACGGGAGCGGGCCACCACCTCATCATAGCAAGGCGCCTCGCCGGGTCGCGGAGAATGTGCTAGAAGGAGCCGTGAGCGACCGGCAGACGGGCCGAATTCTCCTCGCGCTCGCGACGGCGGGCTTCATCCTCAGCGCGCTCCTGCACCTCGCGACATTCACGCCCTATTCGCTCCCTGGCGCCGAGGTCGTGGCGCTGGCACTGTTCGCCGGCGCCTTCGTGACGCTGGTGGCGATGATCGCGCGGCTGCGGCGCGCCGGCGCTCCGACGCGCGCGTGGCGGGGCGTCGAAGTCTACCAGTGGCGCGCGCTGGCGGCGCTGGTGCCGGCGCCGCTTCGCGTCGCGACGGCCGGCGTCGCGCTCTACACGCTCATGAACTTCATTCTCTCGATCCTCCTGGGCGAAGATCGCCCCGCCGGCGTGCGGCTCCTGACGGGTCATCTCCTCCTCTTCTACCTGCTGCCGCTGCTCTACTTCCGCTTCGTGGATCCCCGGCGGGCGGAGATTGGGCCGGACGGGGACCGGCGCGACCGACAAGACTCGCAGTGACGCACAGTTAGCGGCACGTCTTCTTGACACCCCTACCCCCTTCCGCTAGAGTGAGCGGGGTTTGTTCCCGAAAGCACAACCATGTCACGACTGGTCTGGCTCATCCCGCTTTTCCCCCTCGCCGGCAGCCTCGTCAACGCCTTCTTCGGTCGCCTCATCGGACGCCGCGCCCATTGGATCGCCGTGCCCACGCTGGGCGTCTCGTTCCTGCTTTCCTGCTCGGTGTTCCTGCACGTCTGGCACGGCGAGACGTGGAGCGGCGACCTCTTCCCGTGGATCAGCGCCGGACCGTTCACGACCGCGGTGACGGCGCAGGTGGACCAGCTCACGGCGGTGATGCTCCTGGTGGTCACCGGCGTGGGCTTCCTGATCCATCTCTACTCGGCCGGCTACATGCACGGCGATCCCGGCTACGCCCGCTATTTCACCTATCTGAATCTCTTCGTCTTCTCCATGGTCATGCTGGTGCTGGCCGGCAGCTTCCTCCTCCTCTATGTGTTCTGGGAGGCCGTCGGTCTCTGCTCCTACCTGCTCATCGGCTTCTGGTACGAGAAACAGTCGGCCTCCGACGCTGGCAAGAAGGCCTTCATCGTCAACCGGGTGGGGGACTTCGGCTTCGGCATCGGGATCATCCTGATCTGGACGACCTTCGGCACGCTCGATTACGCCGAGGTCTTCGGTAAAGCGCCGACGACGCTGGTGGCGGACGGCGGCACCGCGACGGCGATCGCGCTGCTCCTCTTCATGGGCGCCTGCGGCAAGTCGGCCCAGCTGCCGCTGCATACCTGGCTGCCCGACGCCATGGAAGGGCCGACGCCGGTGTCGGCGCTCATCCATGCCGCCACCATGGTGACGGCGGGCGTCTACATGGTGGCGCGCTGTCACGCGCTCTTCGAGATGTCGCACGTGAGCCTCAGCGTCGTCATGTGGGTGGGCGGGCTCACCGCGCTCTTCGCGGCGACGATCGGACTGGCCCAGACGGACATCAAGCGGGTGCTGGCCTACTCGACCATCAGCCAGCTCGGCTACATGTTCGTGGGCGTGGGCGTGGGAGCGTATGCGGCGGGCATCTTTCACCTCGTCACCCACGCCTTCTTCAAGGCCCTGCTCTTCCTCGGTGCGGGCAGCGTCATCCACGGGCTCCACGGCGAGCAGGACATGCGCAAGATGGGCGGGCTGGCGCCGCGCATGATGACGACCACCTGGACCTTCATTTTCGGCGCCGCGGCGCTCTCGGGCATCTTCCCGTTCTCGGGCTTCTTTTCGAAGGACGAGATCCTGGCGGCCACGTTTCACGAGGGCCACCTCGGGCTCTGGGCGCTGCTCCTGATCGGCGCCTTTCTCACCGCCTTCTACACCTTCCGGCTCGTCTTCCTCGCATTCACGGGCAGCCCCAGGATGTCCAAGGAGACCGCCCACCACACCCACGAGTCGCCCGCCGTGATGACCGTGCCGCTGGTGCTCCTGGCCTTGCTTGCCCTCGCGGCCGGGTTCGCCGTCGGCATCCCGTTCCCGCAGGGGACGCTGTTCGCCCGCTTCCTCGCGCCCGTCCTGCCGCTGCACGAGGCCGAGCACAGCTCGGGGCTGGTGTTCGGGCTGGCCTTGCTCTCCACCGCGGCCGCCGTTGGCGGCGTGGTTCTCGCGTGGGCGATGTACTTCCGCAAGCCGGTGAAGGCCGACGCGATCGGCGTGTCCGCCAATCCGGTTCACGCGCTGGTGCTGAACAAGTACTACGTGGACGAGCTGTACGACGCGCTCTTCGTCCGGCCGATCTACCGCCTGTCGCTCTGGTGCGCGCGCGCCTTCGACCTGGGCTTCATCGACGGCATCGTCAACGGCGTGGGGCGCCTCGTGGCCGGCTGGGCCCAAGTCCTACGCCGCGTCCAGACGGGCTTCGTGATGAATTACGCGCTCGGCATGCTGGTGGGGGCCGTGGCGATCGTCGCCTTCCTCCTCATCCGCCAGGTCCGGCCGTGACCGGCTTGCTCACCCTCATCACCTTCCTGCCGGCGGCCGGCGCCGTGCTGGTCTTCCTCGTGCCCCGCCGGCGCGAGGTGGCGACCAAGACGATCACCGTCGCCGTCGCCGCCGCGACCTTCGCCGCCTCCGTGCCGCTTTACTGGGGGTTCGATCCGACGCGGGCCGACTACCAGTTCCCCGACTGGCACGCGTGGATGCCGACACTGGGCATCTCGTACCACCTGGGCGTGGACGGGATCAGCCTGCTGCTGGTCTTGCTCACCACGTTCCTGATGCCGCTGGTGATGCTGTCCGCCTGGAACGCCATCGAATCGCGCTGGAAAGAATTCGCCATCACCATGCTGCTCCTGGAGACGGGGATGCTGGGCGTCTTCGTGGCGCTCGACCTCTTCCTCTTCTATGTCTTCTGGGAAGCCATGCTGATCCCCATGTACCTCGTCATCGGGATCTGGGGCGGAGGGAATCGGGTCTACGCGGCGATCAAGTTCGTGCTCTACACGCTGGCGGGCTCGCTGCTGATGCTGGTCGCCATCCTGGCGCTCTACTTCCAGCACGGCGCGGCGACCGGCATCTACACCTTCGACCTGCCGGTGCTGGCGCAGTTCGTGCTGCCCGCCGGGCTCAACCAGAACCTGCTCTTCCTGGCCTTCGCCCTGGCGTTCGCGATCAAAGTGCCGATGTTCCCGTTCCATACCTGGCTCCCCGACGCCCATGTGGAGGCGCCGACGGCGGGCAGCGTGATCCTGGCCGCCGTGCTGCTGAAGATGGGGACCTACGGCTTTCTGCGCTTTTGCCTGCCGCTCTTCCCGCAGGCCAGCCTGATGTTCGCGCCGTGGATGTTCCTGCTGGCCGTGATCGGCATCATTTACGGCGCCTGGGTGTCCACCGTGCAGCCCGACATCAAGAAGCTCGTCGCCTACTCGAGCGTGAGCCATTTGGGCTTCGTCGTGCTCGGGCTGTTCACGCTGACGCCGCAGGGCATCGTGGGCGGGATCATCCAGATGGTGAATCACGGGCTGAGCACCGGCGCCCTCTTCCTGCTGGTCGGGATGATCTACGAGCGGCGCCACACGCGGCTCATCGCGGAGTTCGGCGGGCTCTGGTCGGTGATTCCCGCCTTCAGCGCCGTGCTGATGATCGTCACGCTGTCTTCGCTCGGCCTGCCGGGGCTGAACGGCTTCGTCGGCGAGTTTCTCATCCTCGTCGGAGCCTTCCAGGTGAACCGCGCCGTCGCCGTGTTCGCGATGACCGGGATCATCTTCGCCGCGGTCTACCTGCTCTGGATGTACCAGCGCGTGATCTTCGGGTCGGTTACCAACGAAGCGAATCGCCGGCTGCCCGACCTCACGCCGCGGGAGTGGGTCGTGCTGCTGCCGGTGCTGCTGTTCATCGTGTGGATCGGGGTGTATCCGGCGACGTTCACCGGGATGACCGAGACCAGCGTCCAGAGCCTCATCACTCAGGTCCAGTCCAAAGCCGCGGCCACCGCCGCGCTGCTGGCCAAGTGAATCCCCAGGCCGCTGCCCCGCTGGCGGACGCGCTCGTCTTTCCGGTCGTCGATCTGCGGGCGGTCCTGCCGGTGCTGATCGTGGCGGTCGCCGCGGCGGTGGTGGTGCTGCTCGACCTCCTGCCGCCGCGCGGGCGGAAGGACCATCTGGGCGTCGTGGGCCTGCTGGGCGTGGTGGGGTCCCTGGCCGCGACGTTCTGGCTCTGGGGCGGCGACGCGCGCGCCTTCCGCGGGATGATCGTGCTGGACAGCTACGCGCTCTTCTTCAACCTGGTCATCGGCTACGCCACCGGCCTGGTGCTGCTGCTCTCGATGGACTACATCCGCCGCGAGGGGATGGAGGCGGGCGAGTTCTACATCCTCGTCCTCCTCGCGGCCGTCGGGATGATGCTGATGGCCTCGGCCGGCGACCTCATCATCATCTTCCTGGCGCTCGAGACCATGTCGCTGTCGCTCTACGTGCTGGCCGGATTTTTCCGGACGCGGGCCGAGGCGGGTGAGGCCTCGATGAAGTACTTCCTGCTCGGAGCCTTCGCCTCAGCCTTTTTCCTGTACGGGATCGCGCTGATATTCGGCGCCACGGGCTCGACGAACCTGGACCGCATCGCCAATGCGATGGCGGCCGGCGCCGGCCGCGACCCGATGCTGGTGATCGGCGCCGGGCTCTTGCTGGTCGGCTTCGGCTTCAAGATTTCCTCGGTGCCATTCCATATGTGGGCTGCCGACGTGTACGAGGGCGCGCCCACCTCGGTGACGGCCTTCATCGCGACGGGCTCCAAGGCCGCCGCCTTCGCGGCGCTGCTGCGGGTGCTGCTGTCCGCCGTGCGGGGGGCGTCGCTCGACTGGACCATGCTGCTTTGGGTGATGGCAGCGCTCACCATGACGCTCGGCAACGTGGTGGCCATCGCGCAGCAGAACCTCAAGCGCATGCTGGCCTACTCGTCGATCGCCCACGTCGGCTACATGCTGGTGGGCGTCGTGGCTGGTGGCGCCCTCGGCAACGGCAGCGTCCTGTTCTACCTGCTGGTCTACACGTTCACCACGGCCGGCGCCTTCGGCACAATCCTCCTGCTCGAACGCGGCGGCCACGAGGCGGTGCGGCTCGAGGACTTCGGCGGGCTTGCCTCGCGCCATCCGCTGATCGCGCTGACGCTGTCGGTCTTCCTGCTCTCGCTGGTCGGCATTCCGCCCACCGCCGGGTTCGTCGGCAAATTCTACCTCTTCGGCGCTGCCGTGAGGGCGGGGTACATCTGGCTGGCGGTGCTCGGCGTGCTCAACTCGGCCGTGGCCGCCTACTACTACCTGCGGCTCATCGTGTACATGTACATGCGCGAGCCGGAGGGCGCGCCCACCATGCTCGCGCCGTCGTTTTCCGGCGGCCTCGCGCTGGTGGTGGCGCTGTGGGGCGTGATCCAGCTCGGGATACTGCCCGCGCCACTGTTGGATTTGGCCCAGTCGGCCGTGTTGCCCTTGCTTCGATAGTGGCCGTCCGCTTTCCGTACCGCGGCTGGCTCCTCGATCTGGACGGCACCGTCTACCTGGGCGAGGCGCTCGTCCCCGGGGCGGCCGAGGTGATCGCCGCGCTGCGCGAGGCGGGCCGCCGCGTCGCCTTCCTCTCGAACAAGCCGCTCCAAACGCGTGGGGACTATGCCCTCAAGCTGTCACGGCTCGGTGTGCCCGCCACCCCCGACGACGTGATCAATTCCTCCCTCGTGCTGGCCCGTTACCTGCGCGACCTCGATCCCGGCGCGCCGGTGTTCGTCATCGGCGAGCCGCCGATGATCGCCGAGATGCGGGTCCACGGCTTCGAGGTGCGTGAGGACGAGCGGGTGCGGTGGGTGGTGATCGCCTTCGACCGCACGTTCACGTACGCCAAGCTCAACACGGCGCTGCAGGCGGTCAAGGCCGGCGCGCGGCTCATCGCCACCAATCCGGACCGCACCTGCCCCGTCGAGGGCGGCGAGATCCCCGACTGCGCCGGGATGATCGCCGCCGTCGAGGCGGTGACGGGCAAGCGAGTCGAAGCCATCGTCGGCAAGCCCTCGCCCATCATTCTCGAGGTCGCGCTGGCGGCGCTCGGCGTGTCGGCGGCCGAGGCGGTGATGGTGGGAGACCGCATCGAGACCGACATCACTATGGGCAAGCGTCTCGGGCTCGCCACGATCCTGGTGCTCAGCGGGGTCACGCGGCCCGGCGATCCGCGAATCGCCGCGCTGGCTCCGGATCACGTGCTACGATCGATCGGGGAGATTCTTTCTTGAACCGGCTCGTGGGCCTTGACGGAACCCGATTCGATGCCGTCGTGATCGGCGGCGGCATAGCCGGCGCCGGCGTAGCACGGGATCTGGCCCTGCGCGGCGCCTCGGTCGCGCTGTTCGAGAAGGGCGACTTCGCCTCCGGCACCTCGTCCAAATCCTCCAAGCTCATCCACGGCGGCCTCCGGTACCTGGAGCTGATGGATTTCTCGCTCGTGCGCGAGTCCCTGCGGGAGAAGAAAACGCTGGAGCGGCTCGCGCCGCATCTCGTGCGGCCGCTGCCGTTCCTCGTGCCGGTGTACCGCGGCGCCGGCCGCGGCCTCATCATGGTGCGCATCGGTCTGTGGCTCTACGACTTGCTGACGCCGGGCAAGAGCGCCGAACGCTCCCGGCTGCTTCGGGCCGTGGACGTGCTCTCGCTCGAGCCTAGCGTCCGGCCCGAGGACCTGCGCGGGGCCGGCTATTACTTCGACGACCTGCTGCTCTTCCCCGAGCGGATGTGCCTCGAGAATGTGCTCTCGGCCGTCCGGCACGGAGCCCGCGCCTACAACTATTGCGAAGTCGAGGGGGTCCCGCGCGGCCGCCGCGGGCCCGACGGCGTCCGCGTGCGAGATCTCCTGACGGGCCACGTGCACGCCGTGCGGGCCTCGGCGATCGTCAATTGCGCGGGCCCCTGGGCCGATCGGGTGCGCGAGCTGGCCGGCGTCGCCGACGGCCGGTCGCGGGTGCTGCGCACGACGAAAGGCGTCCACTGTCTGCTGCCCCGCATGACCGAGCGGGCTGTGTACCTCTCGACCCGCGACGACCGGATGATCTTCGTGATCCCGTGGCGCGACTTCTCGCTCGTCGGCACGACGGACACGGACTTCGAGGGCGATCCGGGTCGCCTCTGGGCGACGCGGGCGGAGGTCACCTACCTGCTGGAGGAGGTGACGAAGGTGTTTCCCGACCGCCGGGTCGCGCTCGAGAACGTGGCCTATACCTATGCCGGGGTGCGCCCGCTCTCATTTGAAGGCGCCGCGACGGCGTCGAAGGTCTCGCGCGAGCACAAAGTAATCCCGGAGGGGCCGGCTGGTCGGTTTTTCTCGGTGACGGGGACCAAGCTCACGTGTTTCCGCAGCTTGGCCGAGGATGTGGGCGACCGGGTGATGCGGCTGCTCGGGCGCGCGGCGCCTTCCCGAACGGCGCGGATGAGCCTGGACGGCATGGACGACGAGACGGGCAAGATTGAGGCGCGGGCCTGGATGGACGTGTCGGGCGAGATGGCCGCGACGGGCCTGTCGCGCGAGACGCTCCAGACCTTGGTCGAGACCTACGGCCGCGGCTACACGCGGGTGCTCGAGCTCGGGCGCAAGCTGCCCGACGGGCTCGAGCGGCTCTGTCCGAGCAATCCCGAAATCGTGGCCCAACTCCACCAGGCCGTGACCGAAGAACTGGCCGTCTCGCTCCAGGACGTGCTGCTCCGGCGCACCGGGATCGGCCAGAGCCGGTGTCAGGGGCTCGACTGCGCCCCCGCCATCGCCCGCCGCATGGGCCGGCTGCTGGGATGGTCGTCGCGCCGCCTTGACGCCGAGCTCGAAGCGTTCAACGAGTACGTGCAGCGGAGCGTCCGCTTCCGCCAGCAATAACCGGTTTTGTGCTATATTCGGCGCGCCCGATCGGGTGCAATCGAATCGTCACTCGACCGCAACCCAGGTGAGACGGCTATTCGCTACCGTGGCTCGTCGGAACCGTGAGCGTGTGTTCCCAACCCGGATGAGAACTGGAGGCTCCCCATGCGAAGGACGCTGAAGTCCTGGACGTCGGCCTGGGCCGTGACCGTGCTGGCCGTGCTGCTCGCCCTCCCGTCGCCGGCGCTCGCGAAGACCGAGATCCAGTGGTGGCACGCCCTCCAGGCGACGCTCGGCGAGCGGGTCAATGAGATCGCGGCGAAGTTCAACGCCTCCCAGGGCGAATACGAGGTCAAGGCGGTCTTCAAGGGCTCGTACCCCGAGGCGATGAACGGCGCGATCGCCGCCTACCGCGCCAAGCAGCCGCCGCACATCGTCCAGGTATATGAGGTCGGCACCCAGACCATGCTGTCCTCTGGCGCCGTCTATCCCGTCTACCAGCTCATGAAGGACAACGGCCTCGCCATCGACTGGAACGACTTGATCGGGCCGGTGAAGAGCTACTACTCACAGGGCGGTAACCTCTACTCGATGGCGTTCAACTCGTCGACGCCCATCCTCTATTATAATAAGGACCTTTTCAAGAAGGCAGGCCTCCCCGACAAGCCGCCGGCGACCTGGGGCGAGGTCGAGGCGATGGCGAAGAAGATCGTCGCTTCCGGCGGCAAGTGTGGCTTCAGCGCCGCCTGGCCATCGTGGACGCTGGTCGAGAACATGCACGGCTGGCACGATCAACCGTTCGCCGATCATGCGAATGGCTTCGATGGGCTGGCGACCCGACTTCAGATCAACGGGCCGTTCGGCGTGAAGATGATGGAGCTGTTGCAGCGCGGGGTGAAGGAAGGTTGGTTCACGTACAACGGCCGGCTCAACAAAGCCGAGTCGAACATGAGCGCCGGTGAGTGCGCGATCTTCCTGTCGTCCTCGGCTTACATGGGCAACCTCGGCCGCGCGGCCGAGGGCAAGTTCACGTGGGGCACCGGCCACCTGCCGCGGTTGGCCGGCTACCCGCAGGGCAATTCGATCATCGGTGGCGCCACGCTCTGGGTGATGAAGGGCGCGAAGCCCGAAGAGTACAAGGGCGTCGCGCAGTTCTTCAAATATCTCGCGTCCACCGAGAACCAGGCGTGGTGGGCAACCGTCACTGGCTACCTGCCGATCTCCAACGCCGCCGTGAAAGCGATGGAGGCCTCGGGTGTCTATGCGAAGAACCCGAATCTCAAGACGTCGGTCACACAGATGATGACCGGCAAGAGCACGCCCAATAGCCAGGGTCTCCGGCTCGGCAACTTTCCCTCCGTCCGCGACGCAGTCGAGGAGCAGATGGAGAATATCTTCAACGGTAGCAAGACGGCAAAACAGGGGATGGACGACGCGGTCGCGAAGGGCAACGACATCCTGAAGGAGTTCGCCGCGCTCTACAAATAGCGGCGGGACGCCGGCCATGAAGCGCACGGTCTTCCGCAACCGGTGGCTCCCGTACGCGCTCGTCGCGCCCCAAGTCGCCATCACGCTGGTCTTTTTCTTCTGGCCGGCCTTCGAGTCGCTGAGGCTGTCGCTGTACCGGGCCTCCCCGTTCGGCGACCGGCTGATCTTCGTCGGCCTGGGCAACTTCCATCGGCTCTTCGGCGACGCCGCGTATCTGAGGAGCGCGCTCGCCAGCGTCGTCTTCTCGTTCGTCGTCACCTTTGTGGGCCTCGCATTGGCGTTGCTGCTCGCCTCGCTCGCCAACGCGAAGATCCGCGGCCTCGGCCTCTACCGGTCGCTGCTGCTCTGGCCCTACGGCATTGCCCCCGCCATTGCGGGCATCCTCTGGCTCTTCATCTTCCATCCCTCGTACGGCATCCTGCCTTACCTCTTGTCGTTCGTGACCACCTACCAGTTCAACTGGTTCCTCAAGGGCTGGGTGGCCATGGCGCTCATCATCGTGGCCGCGGTGTACAAGCAGTTCGGCTACAACCTGGCCTTCTACCTGGCGGGGCTGCAGGCGATCGAGACGTCGGTCATGGAGGCGGCGAGTGTCGACGGCGCGGGCGCGATCCGCCGCTTCTTCGCAATCACGTTCCCGCTGCTGTCGCCGGTGACGTTCTTCCTCTTCACCCTTAACATGACGTTCTCGTTCTTCGACACGTTCGGCATTGTCCACGCGGTGACTCAGGGCGGGCCCGGCGACGCCACGTCGCTCCTCGTCTACAAGGCATGGAAGGACGGCTTCGAGGGTTTGCAGCTCGGCTTCTCGGCGGCCCAATCGGTGGTGCTCATGGCGGTGGTGATCTTGCTGACCGCCTTCCAGTTCCGCTACGCGGAGAAGAAGGTGACGTACTGATGGCACGCACGCTGTCCGAGTCGGCGACGCTCGCGGTCGCGACACCGCTGCGCCGGCGCCGGCGGGACTGGAGCGGCACCCTCGCCCACGCGATCCTCATTGTGTCGGTCGCCGTGCTCGCGTTCCCTCTCTACTACGCGCTTGTGATCAGCACGCAGACGGTGGCGCAGGCCACGAGCTTGCCGCCCACGCTGCTGCCGTCGACGGCCGTGGTGGACAACTACGCGGCGGCGTGGCGGAAGGCGGCGATGGGCCGCCTTCTGCTCAACAGTGCCGTGATGGCGCTCGGCATCGCGGTGGGGAAGATCTCCATCTCGCTGCTGTCGGCCTTCGCTATCGTCTACTTCAACTTTCGGGGCAAACAGTTCGTCTTCTGGATGATCTTCGTGACCCTGATGCTGCCCGTGCCCGTGCGCATCGTGTCGACCTACGAGGTCATCAGTGTTCTCGGCTGGGTCAATACGTACTGGGGACTGACGGTGCCGCTCATGGCCTCGGCGACCGGCACGTTCCTGTTCCGCCAGTTCTTCCAGACCATCCCCGACTCGCTGGCCGAAGCGGCCCAGCTCGACGGCGCCGGGCCGATGCGCTTTCTGTGGTCCTTCCTTTTGCCGCTCTCGCGGGCCAATATGGCGGCGCTCTTCGTGATCCTTTTCGTCTACGGGTGGAACGAGTACCTCTGGCCGCTGATGGTCACGACCACGGCCGAGATGCGGACGGCCGTCGTTGGCCTCGAGGCTCTCGTCCCGCGCGGCGGCTCCGAGCTGCCCGAGTGGAACGTAATCATGGCCGCGGCGATGATGGTGCTGCTGCCACCCGTGGCGATCATCGTGCTCATGCAGCGCTGGTTCGTGAAGGGCCTGGTCGAGACGGAAAAATGACGGATTCCCTCGTCGCCCTGGCGCTTGCCGCCTCTGTGCTGGTGGCGGCCGTCATTCCTGTCTCTGCTCAGCCCGCGACGCTCTACGCCGCGCATCGGGGCGGGTCGCTGCTCTGGCCGGAGAATAGCCTGCTGGCATTCCGGAACGCCGTGGCGCTGGGAGCCGATTACATCGAATTCGACGTTCACCTCTCGAAAGGCGGCGAGGTCGTCGTGATCCACGACCCGACGCTCGATCGGACGACCTCGGGAAGCGGGCCCGTGCGCGAGCGGACCGTGGCCGAGCTGCGCGGGCTCAGGCTCCGCGACCGGAATGCGCGGGTGACGGAGGAAACCGTCCCCACCCTCGACGAGGTCGCGCAGCTGGCGGCCGGCAGCCGGGTGCGGATGCTTCTGGAGATCAAGGTGGATGAGCGCGGGCAGCGCTACCCGGGAATAGAGGAGAAGGCGCTGGCCGTTCTGGCCCGGCACGGCATGGGGCCGCGCACGATCGTGATGGCCTTCGAGCCCGAGACGTGGCGCCGGGTCCGCGAGCTCAGCCCGGACGTGCAGGTAGGGGCTCTGTACTCGCCGCAGACGCTCGAGCCGGCGGCGATGAAGCGCCAGATGCTCGAGCTCGAGCAGGCCGGGATCGGCTTCGTCGGGCTCAGCCAGGCGCTGGTGACCAAGGAGACGGTGGCGCTGGCCCGAGAGGCGGGCCTGCTGCTCGGAGTCTGGACGGTAAACGATGCGGGCCCGCTTCGCCGCTTCATCGAAGCGGGCGTGGGCATCGTCATCACGGATCGGCCCGATCTCGCCAAGGAGCTGCTCAAGCGATGACGGCGCGGCGGTTCGTGCTGGCGCTCGATCAGGGCACCACCGGCTCGACCGCGCTGGTCGTGGACCCCGACGGGCAGGTGACGGGGCGTGGTTACGCCGAGCTGCCGCAGCATTTCCCCCGGCCCGGCTGGGTGGAGCACGATCCCGACCAGATCTGGCAGACGACGGTCCAGGCGCTCGAGCAGGCGCTGTCGGTGGCCGGGGCGCAGCCGAGCGAAGTCGCCGTGGTGGGGATCACGAACCAGCGCGAGACGACGATTCTCTGGGAGCGCGCCTCGGGCCGGCCCCTCCATCACGCCATCGTCTGGCAGTGCCGACGGACGGCGGGCTTCTGCGATCAACTCAAGGCCGAGGGCGCCGAGGCCGAGTTTCGCCGCAAAACCGGGCTCGTTTTGGACGCCTACTTCTCCGGGACCAAGATCCGCTGGCTGCTCGATCAGGTGGCGGGGGCGCGGCAGCGGGGCGAGCGGGGCGAGCTCGCCTTCGGAACCGTGGACAGCTGGCTCCTCTGGCAACTCACGGGTGGTGCCATCCACGCCACCGATCCGTCCAATGCCTCGCGCACGCTGTGCTTCAATATCCACACGCTCGAGTGGGACGAGGAGCTGTGCAAGCGGCTCGGGGTACCCATGGCCGTGCTCCCCAAGGTGCTGCCCTCGGCGGGGGTGTTCGGTGTGACGGCCGCCGGCGGGCCGCTGCCCTCCGGCATTCCCGTGGCGGGGATCGCGGGCGATCAGCAGGCGGCGCTTTTCGGCCAGGCCTGCGTGGAGCCGGGAATGGCCAAGAACACCTATGGCACCGGCTGCTTCGCGCTTCTCAATACGGGCGAGCGGGCCGTGGCCTCCCAGCGCGGGCTCTTGACCACGGTGGCCTGGGTACTGGACGGGCGGACGTCCTACGCCCTCGAGGGCGCCGTCTTCGTCGCCGGCGCCGCCGTGCAGTGGCTGCGCGACGGACTCGGGATCATCGCCAAGGCCGCGGAGACCCAGGCCCTCGCGGAATCGGTGGCGGACACTGGCGGGGTCTACCTCGTCCCCGCCTTCGTCGGTCTGGGCGCGCCCTACTGGGATCCCTATGCCCGCGGTACCTTGATCGGGCTCACGCGGGGGACGACGCGCGCCCACATCGCGCGCGCGGCGCTGGAGGCCATCGCCTACCAGAGCCGCGACGTGCTCGACACCATGACCGAGGAGTCGGGCGTGCCCATCCGCACGCTGCGCGTGGACGGCGGCGCGGCGGCCAATGATTTCCTTTGCCAGTTCCAGGCCGACCTCCTCGATGTCGAGGTGCTGCGCCCGGTGGTCACGGAGACCACGGGGATCGGCGCGGCCTATCTGGCCGGTGTCGGCGCCGGGCTCTGGAAGAGCCGGGAGCTCGGCGCGCGCTGGAAGCTCGGGCGCCGCTTCACCCCGGCCATGCCGCCCGCCGCGCGCCAGGCCGCCTACGACGGATGGCGCCGCGCTGTCGAGCGTTCGCGGGCCTGGGCTCAGCCCGAAACGGGGCGGTCTTGAGCAAGCGGCCCCCACAGGATACAGTCGCGATGCGAAAGGAGAATCCGATGAGTCATCGCAGACCAGATTGGTGCGCGCGAGTCGCGAAGGCCTTGGCCGTCGCGGTGGGCATTGCCGCCCTCGGGGGCGCAGCGGCGCCTGCGGCGGCTCAGCAGCCCGTGAAGATCACCCTCTGGCATGCCATGGGCGGCGCCCGGTACGACGCCATTACCAAGGACATCGCCGCTGGCTTCAACAAAGCGAACCCCGAGTACGCCCTGGAGCCGCTCTATACGGGCAGTTACGCCGAGACCGTGACCAAGGCGATCGCCGCCATCCGCGCGGGCAACCCGCCGCACGTTATCCAGGTCTTCGAGGTCGGCACGCAGACCATGCTCGACTCGGGGGCCATCATCCCGGTCACCGAAATCGTCAAGCCCGGGGCGATCAACTTCGGGGACTATATCGAGCCGATCCTGAACTACTACCGGGTCGGCGGGCAGCTGTACTCGATGCCGTTCAACTCCTCGACGGCCATCATCTATTACAACAAGGACGTCTTCCAGAAGGCGGGGCTGGATCCGAACAAGCCCCCTGCGACCTACAAGGACGTCGAGGAGATGGGGCGGAAGATCGTCTCCTCGGGCGCGGCCCGGGCCGCCATCACCTTCGGCTGGCCGTCCTGGATGCTCGAGCAGTCTCACGCCATGTCGAACAAGCTCTACGCCGACCACGACAACGGGCGCAGCGGGCGGGCAACCCGGGTGCTGTTCAACGAGCCCTTCGGCGTCGAGGCTCTCACGCGCTGGAAGCGCTGGGCGGACGAGAAGCTGCTCGCCTACGGAGGCCGGGAATACGCCCCGAACAAGGCGTTCCTGTCGGGCGAGGTGGCGATGCTGATGCAGTCCACCTCCCAGGTGACGACGATCGAGAAGGCCGCGAAGTTCCCGGTCGGAACAGGCTTCCTGCCGCGCATAGAAGGGCAGCCCGTCGGCAGGTCGGTGATCGGGGGCGCGTCCTTCTGGGTGCTCAAAGGATCGGGCCGCAGCGCGAAGGAACTGGACGCCATCGTGAAGTTCTTCAAGTTCGTCGCTGAGCCGGAGGAAACCGCGAAGTGGCACGAGGACACCGGCTATTTCCCCGCGACCAAGACGGCCGTGGCCCTGCTCACCAAGCGGGGCTGGTTCGCGCAGCATCCCAACCATGAGACCGCGTTCAAGCAGATGCAGCAGGGGATCGACTCCCCGGCCACCCGCGGGGTGCTGCTGGGCAACTTCGTTCAGATCCGCAACATTACCGACACCGCCATCGAGAAAGCCGTCTCCGGGAAGCTGTCGCCGAAGGAGGCTTTGGACGAGGCGGCCGCCGAATCGAACAAGCTGCTGGCCGAGTACGGCCGGATCACCAAATAGTCGGGTCTCGACGCGGCGATGGAGGGGCGGTTTCCGAACAGGATGCTGCCGTACGCGCTGCTCTTCCCCTCCCTCGCCGTGGTCGTCGTCTTCTTGATCGCTCCCGCGGTCCAATCGCTGCGGCTCGCGTTCTACGAGGTGTCGCCATTCACGGGTCGCGGTCTCTTCGTCGGCCTGTCGAACTTCCGCGTGCTGTTGGGATCCGACATCTACCGCCACAGCCTGGAGATCACGCTGCTCGTCGCAGCGGGCATCGTCGTGGCCGGGATGACGGTGTCGCTGGGCGTAGCGGTCCTGGCCAGCCAGCCGCTTCGCGGCCTGGGGCTCTATCGGGTTGCCATTCTCTGGCCGTACGCGCTGTCGCCGGCCGTGGCGGGGACAATCTGGGCGCTGCTGTTCGATCCGTCCACGGGCCCAGCCACCCTGACGATCCGGGCCCTGACAGGGCTGAGCCCAAATTGGATGATGAACGGCGCGTACGCCGTCTGGGTCGTCATCGTCGCCGCGTCGTGGAAGATGCTGGGATTCAACGTCGTATTCTTCCTGGCGGGCCTTCAGGCCGTTCCGGCCGAGCTTCGGGAGGCGGCCCACGTGGATGGAGCCGGGGCGGCGCGCGTGTTCTGGCGGATCACGTTCCCGATCCTCTCGCCGATCACGTTCTTCCTGTTCGTCATGAACTCCCTCTACGCCTTCTTCGAGCTCTTCGGCCTCATCGACGTCATGACCCAGGGCGGGCCCGGGGGCGCAACGGACATCCTGATCTACCGCCTGTATCAGGACGCCTTCATCTCCGCTCGCTGGGGCATGGGCTCGGCACAGTCCATCCTGCTCTTCGTGATGGTCGGAATCCTTACCGCGCTTCAATTCCGTTTCGCCGGCCGCCGCGTTTTCTATGGCTAGGCGCGGGTGGGTCGGAACGTTGAGCACCCACGCGCTGCTCGCCTTGGCGACACTGGTGGCGGTGTTCCCGATCCTGTACGCATTCCAGGTAAGCACGCTGACGTTCAAGGAGGTCTTCCTGTTTCCGCCGAAGGTGGCGCCGGGCCACGCCTTCCTGGAGAACCTTGCCCAGGCGTGGGAGCGCGTGGGCCTGGGCAGGCTGCTCCTGAACTCCTCCCTCATCGCCCTGGCGGTCGCCCTCGGGAAGATCTGCCTGTCGGTCATGGCCGCGTTCGCCTTCACGTATTTCCGGGACTTCCCCGGCAAGGGCGTCTGCTTCGTGATCATCCTCATCACCCACATGCTGCCGCTGCCGGTGCGGATCGTTCCCACATTTCAAATGATGGAGACATTCGGATGGGTCAATTCGTACCAGGCTCTCACGATCCCTTTCTTCGCCAGCGCCACAGGCACCTTGCTCTTTCGCCAGTTTTTTCTGACGATGCCACCCGCGCTCTCCGAGGCGGCCCGCATCGATGGCGCCGGGCCGCTGGGCTTCCTGATTCGCATCCTGCTGCCCCTGTCGGCCAACAACCTTACCGCGCTGTTCATGGTCGAGTTCCTCTACATGTGGAACGAGTACCTGTGGCCGCTGATCATCACGAACTCGAACGACATGCGCGTGGTCCAGGTCGGAATCAAAATGCTGGTCGCGACCGACGCGCAGGCGGAGTGGAACGTCATCATGGCAGGCGTGGTGGCGGCGATGGTGCCCCCGCTCGTGGTGCTCCTGCTCCTCCAGCGGAGTTTCGTCCGGAGCATCTCACTCGGGCAGGAGAAGTGATGGCGCTCTCATCCGGCCATCTCGTCTTCGGGTGCGCCGCGTCGAGGCGGCGGTGATGGCTCGCCGGCCCCGGGTCGGTCTTGTCATGGGAGATCCCAGCGGGATCGGCCCCGAGGTGGTGGCCAAGACGCTGGCGCTGCCGGCCACGCTCGCGGCCTGCCGCGCCTTCGTGATCGCCGACGCGCGGATCATCGCGCGGGGGGCCGAGGCCGCGGGCGTGACGCTGCCGCCACGCATGGAGCTCATCGACCTGAAGAACTGCCCGCCCGACGAAGCGCCACCCGGACGCGCCACCGCGCGCACCGGCAAGGCCGCGGGCGAGGCGCTGGAGTTCGCGGTGCGCATGGCGCAGAACGGCGACCTGGAGGCGATCGTGTACGCGCCGCTGCACAAGCGGGCGCTGCACGAGGCCGGCTATGGTTTCGACGACGAGCTGCACCTGCTCGCCCACTGGCTCGAATGCGAGGAGTTCGGCGAGATCAACGTGCTCGACAGGCTCTGGACCTCGCGCGTCACCTCCCACATCGGCATGGCCCGGGTCGCGGAGGAGCTGTCGGTGGAGCGCGTGCTCGCAGCGATCCGGCTCATTCACCGGGAGCGCCGGCGGGCGGGCACTCTGATGCCTCTGATCGCCGTGGCGGCGTTCAACCCTCACGCCGGCGAGGGCGGGCTCTTCGGGCCCGAGGAAGACGCCATCATCGCCCCCGCGGTGGCCCGCGCGCGGGCCGAAGGCATCGAGTGCGACGGGCCCATTCCCGCGGATACGGTGTTCGTCCGGGCCCGCCAGCGCGAGTTCGACGCGGTCGTGACCATGTACCACGACCAGGGGCAGATCGCCATGAAGCTGCTGGGCTTCGAGCGCGGCGTGACGCTGGCCGGCGGGCTGCCCGTTCCCATCGCCACCCCGGCGCACGGCACCGCCCATGACATCGCCGGCCGCGGTACGGCGAACCCCGGGGCGTTTCAGGCGGCGCTGAGCCTGGCAGTCCGCATGGTCTCGGCAACGGAGGCCTGAGAGCCGATGGCGGGGGTGTACCGGACGCCGGACGAGCGCTTCGCGAATCTGCCCGACTTCCCCTTCGCGCCCCACTACGTCGAGGTCGACGGCCTGCGCATGCACTACCTCGACGAGGGACAGGGAGAGCCCATCCTGCTGCTCCACGGCGAGCCGACCTGGAGCTTCCTCTACCGGCGGATGATCCCGCGGCTGCGGGCGCGCTTCCGCTGCATCGCCCCCGACTACATCGGCTTTGGGCGTTCGGACAAGTGGACCGACGTCGGCGCGTACAGCATCGCCCGTCATTTCGCCTTCCTCGAACGCTTCGTCGCTGCGCTCGACCTCCGGCGCATCACGGTCGTTGTTCAAGACTGGGGCGGGCCGCTCGGTCTTTATTACGCCATTCGGCAGCCGGAGCGGATGGCACGGCTGGTGATCCTCAACACGGGGCTCCTCTCGGGCAATGCCGAGACCCTGACGCCGGGCCTCTGGAGCTGGCGCGCGTATGTCTCGCGCACGCCCGACCTGCCGATCGGCCTCATCCTCAAGCGTTCCATCGGCACGCGCTACGAGCTGGCGCCCGAAGTCGTCGCCGCCTACGACGCGCCCTTCCCGACGCTCGAGTCCAAGGCCGGGGCGCGAGCCTTCCCCGCGCTGATTCCCACGACGCCCGATGCGCCGTGGGCGGCGGAGATGCGCGAGACCACGACCGCGCTCGCAAAGTGGAACAAGCCCGCCCTCGTGTGCTTCAGCGACTCGGATCCGGTCTTCCCGCCCCAAGTGGGCGAGTCACTCGCTCGGCTGATTCCGGGCGCGCGCTTCACCCTGATCCCCGACGCCGGGCATTTTCTCCAGGAAGAAAAGGGGCCCGAGATCGCCGAGGAAATCCTCCGCTTTGTGCCTGACTGACATCCAGCTCCCCTCCGCTTGAGTCAAGAAATCAATCACTTGCGTCTGCTTGTCAGGGCCTGATCGCTGTGATAGTGTTCCTATTCACATGACGTACCCGCGGCCCCGCTGACGGTGCGCGCGATGGCCGACGAGCCTTCGCCATGGCGGTCGCTGGGCATGCTCGCCACGGTGGGCATCACGTTCGTGGTGGCCACAGCCGGAGCGACCATTGGCGGGTACTATTTGGATCGCTGGCTCGGCACCACCCCCTGGTTCACGTTGATCGGGATCGGCGTGGGCGTCGCCGCGGGATTTCGCGATCTGTTTCGGTCGATCAAGGCAGCGGAGAAGAATGAGCGCAATGGGTCTTGAGCTGGTCGCTCGCGTGAGCCGGACGTCGCTCGTGCTGCTGGTGCCGGTGTCGCTGGCCGGCGCGTGGATCGGCGGCGCGCCGGGGGCGGTCGGGACCGTGGCTGGCGGGCTTTTGTCGCTCTTCAGCTTCCACTGGCTCTCGCGCGGCGTGCGGAACGCCGGCGCATTCCTCGCCGGCGGCCGGTCCCATCCGCTCTGGGTGATCGGCCTGGGCCTGCGCTATACGGTGCTCTTCGGGGCCGTCGCCCTGCTCCTCGGCACCGGCGCTGCCCACCCGATGGGGCTCGTGGCCGGCCTGTCGGTCCTGCCTCCCGTCGTGATCATCCTCGGACTGCGAGCCGCCCGCGTCACCGCGTAGGAGAGATTCAGTGGGAGCCATCGAGCATCCGCCGTTCGTCAGCCTGGTAGGCCTGGGCATTCCCGACCATGTTTTCTACACCTGGGTCGTGATGGTGGTCCTCGTGACGCTGTCCGTGGCCGCCACCCATAATCTCCAGCTCGCGCCCCGCGGAGTGCAGAACTTCATGGAGGCGCTGCTGGAGCAGTTCCTGACCGCCCTGGACGACATGATCGGCCACGAAGGGCGCCGTTACCTGCCGCTGGTCGG
>Ga0070707_100001124_pt1 | contig 26396 bp, 25 predicted proteins | sample KBSK5502metaG_FD_65468 | JGI IMG/M metagenome (GOLD analysis project Ga0070707, IMG submission 65468) | Corn, switchgrass and miscanthus rhizosphere microbial communities from Kellogg Biological Station, Michigan, USA - KBS K5-50-2 metaG | ecosystem: Host-associated > Plants > Roots >...
CGCGGTCGCCGCCGGCGGCGTGGCGTCCGCTCAGCTCTGGCTGCACGCCTTCTCGACCGACGAGCGCTCCGCGATTCGTGAGCTCGCGCTTCCGGGCACACAGGAGCGGTCCGTGCCCGCACTCGTCGAGCCGGCACGGCCAAGCATCGCGAAGCCCAACGCCTTGCCTTCGCCGTTTGTGGGGTTCACGCCGATCTTTGCCTCGCCCGGGCCGAGCTCGCCCGTTGCAGGCGTCCCAGGCGGGGCGCCGGGAGGCGGGGGGGAGGCACCGTCGCCGGGCCCACCTGTTCCGGGCCCACCCGCCCCCGGTCCGCTGGCACCAGGGCAACCCGCCGGTGGTGGTGGTGGTGGTGGCAGCACGCCGTCACCATCCGCGACCGCTGCTGTTCAGGTGACGGCCTCGGCGGCTCCGGCTCCTCCGGCTCCGACCTCGACCGGAGGCGGCGGCTCGAAGTCAGGCAACAAGGTGAAGACTCAGGGTTCGCATGCAAGCGCGACCCCTGCGGTTCCTGCGCAGCCTGCACAGCCCACGGTGACCCCTGCCGTACCCGCCACTCCCGCGGTGCCACCGGGACACAACAAGGCGGACAAGCCAGCCAAGCCTCCTAAGCAGAAAGGCGCGGCTCCGGCGGCATCAGCTCCTGCCTCGCCGCCAGCCCAATCAGAGTCGCCCGGAGACGGAAAGGGCGAAGGCAACGGCAACGGTCACGGCGATGGCAACGGCAACGGGAAGGGGAACGGGAAGAAGTAACTACCGCCTCCGCATTTCCACGAGGCTAGTCCCTGCGGAGTGTCGGCGTTCCGTGTCGGCGAGGGCCGGTGGCGACGCCACCAGCCAGAGAGACGATGCGGTTGTCATCTGTGATGAGCGGCACCGTGCGCGCTTCGGCGAGGGCGACGCGCTCTACCTCACACGCACTGAGCTCGCTGCGCGCCTGTCGACTGCGGAGTCTGATCGGGAGTCAGTCGGCGACGAGCGCGGGGAGGGCGGCGTTGTCGCCGGCGTGCTCGGCGCCCATCGGTCGCCAGCGCGGCAGGCTCAACGAGACCGCCGTCGGCCCGCCTGGCCGACTGCGAACGTCGAAGCGTCCCCCCAGCAGCCGGACACGTTCGCTGCTGCCGACCAGCCCGAGGCGTCCTCGCTGGGCGCCGTCCAACAGGGTGCGCGCCACGTGGAAGCCGACACCGTCGTCCTCGACCCGCGCCTCCACGCTGCCCGTGCGAGCCGTGATCAGAATTCGAACCTGAGCTGCGTTCGCGTGCTCGCGAACGTTCGTGAGCGCTTCCTGGACGACGCGGATGAGCGCGATCTTCTGGGACACAGTCATGTCGGAGAAGTCTCCCTGGACGCGCTGCTGCACGGGGATACCCGTTCGCTCGGTGAAGGCTGCGACCTCGTCGCTGATGACGAGGGGAAGCGGCCGCCGGATCAGGCTGCCCGGCTCGAGCGAGTGCGCCAGCTCGCGGAGCACGCGGTCGAGCTCCCAGATCCGCGCCTCGAGGTCGTTGATCCGCGCGACGCCGACCGCCTCGCTCTCGGCCGGCAGGAGCTCGGTGAGCAGTCGCCGGACGAGGAAGAGATCAGCGCCGAACGCTGCGATGTGCTGGAGCGCCCCGTCGTGAAGGTCGAACGCGAGGCGACCCAGCCGGCGTTCGCTCGCGCTGACGAGCGAACGCTCCCGCGTTGCGCTCCGGTCGAGCACGAGCTCGCGCTCCACGACTGGGCTCATCGCTGCGGCTGCCTCCGTGAGATAGATACCGACGGTCTCGCGGCTCTCGACGCGTGCGCGGGCCACGAGCGACGCCCACGGCGTCTCCCAGCGCTGCACCGGCACGCCCACGATCGTCCCGCGGTTACCGCTTCGGGCCGGAACGCCCTCGAGAGCTCGCCCGGCGACGACGCGAAATCTCCGGGTCTGTGTCGTCGTCCCATCCTCGGCCAGGCAGACCGGGCGGCCGTCCAAGCCTTTCGTCCACAAAGAGATCTCTGAGACCGGTGCCAGCGCAATCATCAGCCTGAGCTGCGTCTCCAACGCCAATCCCGGCGGGAGGTCATGCAACTGGGGGGCGCGAACCGCAGAGAGGAACAGCTGCAACGAGACGGAGTCGGCGCCTAGGTCGAGCAGCAGCGCGAGCCTCGAGACCATCCGCTCCGCTTCGCCCCGGCGCCACCGGCGCTCGATCGTGCAGAGGACGAAGAGGTCGCCCGCATACGCCATCGCTACCGCTGTGGACATGCTCCCGCCGGCCATGACGAGCCGGTCGGCGCGTGTGCGGCAACGCTCGATCTCGGCCTGGATGCTGCCCCCCTCGATCCTCGTGCCGAAGATGCGCGCAACGGCGTCGAGCGTCTCGTTGCGAGGCGTCTTGCTGCCGGCCACGAGAACGTGGCCGAGCAGATCATGATCTAGACAAGCCCCCTCCGCAGCGGAGTTTCCTCCCCGTCCGAGATCGTTCCTCTGCGCTGGAGGCGAGACCGCAGTACCTTGCACTCGCCTTCCCTCCCTCGACTCCGAAGTGTCGTTGAGTTGGTCGCAACAGACAATGGGCCGAGGGGCCTATCTTTCGTTCACGAGAGTGAACGCTCCGGCGTCTACAAGAACAACAGCAGCACGATCGCACCCGCTGCTAGGAACGGTCCGAGCGGAATAGCCCGTTTCCGTGCAGATGAACCTTCTTTGAAAAGCATGACAGCCGCGAAGAGGCCGGCGGCGAGCGTTCCGAGCAGGAGGGCGCCGACGACTGCATAGCCCAGGGCAGCGCCGATCAGCAAGGCGAGCTTCACGTCACCCATGCCGAGCCCGGCGGGGTAGGCGAGGGCGAACGCGAGGAAGAAGAGGGCGGCGCCGAAGCTTCCGACGAGCCATTCGACCCAGTGATGCGGGTGGATGGCGAGGTGTGCAAGCAAGACGGCGATCCAAGCGGGCAGGACGATGCGGTTCGGGATGATCCGCCGCTCGAGGTCATGGCGCGAGATCACCACCAGCGTGCAGATCACGAAGATGACGACGAGCGTCTCGGCGTGGATGCCGTAGCGGATCCCGCCGAGCAGCGAGAGGAAGGCAGCGACAGCGATCGTCGCAATGCGCGTGAGGTTGGGGCGAGAGGTTTCGCCGGGGTCGCTCGTCACAACGGCCTCGGTTGTCAACGGTACGCCCGCTCGCTCTCGGTGAGCGGCGCCGGCCGGTCGAGCGCGGCAGCCTCGATCTGCTCGACCAGAGTGTCGATGGGAGTCCACTTCCTCACCGTCGACAGACCCTGCCAGCTCTCGTCCTCGTCCCCTCCGAAGACGACGAGGACGCTCGGTGCAACCGGCAGCGCCTGCAGCGAGGCGACTTGCCGCGCGACGATGACGCGCAGATTGCTGGTCTCGAGCAAGACGACGTCCGACTTGTGGCGTTGGACGGTCTCGAGCGTCTTCTTCGGACTGGTCTGCTCGACGTCGTAGCCGCGTTGGGAAAGAAGGAAGGAGGTGACGCGCACGAACCGGCGATCGCGCCCGGAAACGAGCACGCGCAGCGGGTGGAGACGATGGACCGTCGTCTCGCTTTCGGCACCGGTCGTCACGGCAGGGCGAGTTCCTCGGCCTCGAGGCGGTTCCCGGCGGCAACCCCACGTTTCTTCGCCTCGCCGGCCGGCAACTCGAGGACCGCGTAAGCATGACGGCACGAGCGAACACGCCACGGGCCGACGTCGGCGGCCACCTTCATGACCTCGCCCTTGCGGGACAGGAAGACGACATCGATCGGAAAGCGCATGAAGAACGTGTGAACGGAGGGCGCCGGCCTGATCAGGAGGCCGTCGCCGGCGGCAAGGCTCCTCTTGCCGAGTAGCCCCTTCATCCGGGAAAACATTCGATCTGCGACAACACATCGCTCGCAGACCGGCGAGCCGTCTTCCCGGGTCAAGACGACAGTTCCGCGCGCAGCCGATGCCTCGGTCCTCTGGGTCAGCCCGGCGACGGCTGTGATCGAGGGGCTAGCCACCTCCGAACGACCTGATGAAGAGGAAGACCGCAGGGCCGAGCAGCACTACGAACATCGATGGGAAGATCAGGAACACCAGCGGGAAGAGGATCTTGATCGGCGCCTTCTGTGCCTTCTCCTGCGCGACGGCGCGGCGACGGCGGCGCATCTCCTGTGCCAGGTCGCGCATGATCTGTCCGATCGAGACGCCCAGCGTCTCGCCCTGCACGATCGAACGGACGAACGAGCGCATCGCGGGCGTGTCGCAACGAGCCAGCAGGTTCATCAGCGCTTCCTGAATCGAGAGGCCCATGCTTTGTTCTTGCAGGGTCAGTCGCAGTTCCTGCCCTAGGGCGCCGGGCACACGGCCCGCCGCCATCTGGAGCGATCCGACGAAACCGAGACCTGCCTCGACGGTGACGACGAGCAGGTCGATCAGCTCAGGCAGCTGGTAGTCGATCTCGTCGAGGCGTTGCTGAGCGCGCTGTCGCACGAGGGTCGCGGGCACGACCCAGCCCATGACGGAGATCAAGACGGTGCTGAGCACCGTCAGTGGAATCGAGACGCCGGCTGTGACGGCGAACCAGATCCAGAGCAGTGGCAGCCCGACCGAGCAGAGGATCCGGTAACCGAAGAACTTGCCGAGCGTCGTGTTGTACATGCCGGCAGAAATGAGGTCTCTCCGCAGCCGCTCGGTAGCTCGGCCACCCGACCGGCTCGCGAACACCGCACCCATCTTCGTGGCAACGTCATCCAGCCTTTCGCGTACGCCGGCCCCGGTGCCCGCTTCCTCGGAACGACGGCTGAACCCATAGGTCTGGATGCGCTTCTGAACGACGCCGCTCGATTGGTTGTTCGATCGCGCGACGCCGCTGATGATCGCGGCGACGGCGAGCCCGCCAAGTACGAGTCCGATGATCAGTAGAACAGTCATGAGCTACACCTTGATGTTGACGATTCGCTTGATGACCAGCGATCCGGCCGTGACCGAGATCCCTGCCAGCACGAGCAAGACCTTGCCTGCTGTCGACGAGGTCAGAACATTCATGTAGGTCGGGTTGACGAGCGAAATGAATGCGAACAGCGAAAGCGGAAGGGCGGTCAGGACCCACCGGGACATACGTCCCTGCGCGGTCAAGGTCTTGACCGTTCGGCGAAGCTCGAACCGCTCGCGAATCGTTTCCGTCACTCGATCGAGCACTTCGGCCGTGTTGCCGCCGCTCTCGCGCTGCATGGCCGCGACGAGCGCGACCTGCTCGAGCTCGCGATTGTCCATTCGCTCGACGACGACCCGCAGTGCCTCGTCGACCGGGACGCCGAGCTGCTCGTCGGCGATGACGCGCTGGAATTCCGAGCGGGCCGGCTCCGGGGCGTCGTTGACGACCACCGAGAGGGCGCCGATGAAGCTGTGCCCGGCGCGCAAGGCCGAGGCGAGCACCTGGAGGTTGTCCGGCAGCTGTTCCCCAAATTGCGCGCGCTTCTTCGCGAGGTCCCGCTTGATCAGCGAGCGCGCCCCGAAAGGAATCGCCAGCGCGAAGATGATCGCGACGATGAGCGACCCGAAGAAGTACTCGATGAAGAGGAACGACATCAGCGACGCCAGCAGCGTGAGCACGACGATCTGCTCCGGCGGCATTTTGACCTGGGCCACCTGCAGCTCCCACTTGAACTTGTTCCAGCTCGTGGTACCCCGCAAGAGCGACTCGGTTCCGTCCAGAACCTTCCCGGTCAGCTGCGCCGTCGGCCGAGCCCGGTCGCGACCCACGAGCGGCACGCTGACGAATTCGGCCATGCGGCGCCGGACGGTTCCCCGTTTCGGCCCGGCGAGCAGCGAGTACGCCCCGATTCCGACGAGTCCCGCGGCAAGCAGCGCTGCGACCATGGCGGTGATCGTCGACGTCCAAACGCGATGCGAGAGCGAGATCTTGTAGGGCCCCTTCGGCGTACGCACGAGGGCCGCCAATTTCGGTGTGTCGTAAGCAGAGGTTGCCACGCCTGGCAGGCCGTTGACCTTGACCCGGACGTCGACTCGAATCCCGGCCTTCGCGAGCGAGCGGTACTGAATCAGATACTCATTGGCAAACTTCGACCCGAGCGTGCCGTAGATCCCGGTCAGGGCACCGGCGTTTTGCGCGACGATGAACGAGCCCCCGACGTCATGGGCGAGCTTCTTGAGCGGGGCGGCCTCGAAGAACCGAGACTTGAGTCCCACGGTGAAGACGCGGATGTGCGCATTTCGTGCATGGGCCGCAGCCTGTGCCTCGGTGTTCTGGCTACCCGTGTCGGCGCCGTCGGAAAGCACGACGACGGAGCCGGCCTGAATGTGCGCTTTTTCGAGCATGCCCACACCCGTGTCGACCGCGTCGTAGATCCGCGTGCCCGGTGCGAGCGGAGGCTGCTTCTGGAGCGCCTGGTCGATCAGCGCTGGATCGCTCGTCAAGGGCAGGGCGACGGTCGGCTGCTGGTTGAAGACGATGAGCCCGAGCACCTGATTGCCGTTGCGCTGCGTCGCCAGGGTTCGTGCCGCGGTCATCGCCGCGTTGATCGCCTTTCCACGCATGCTGATGCTCGCATCGATCGCGAGCACGACACCGAACTTCTGCGACGGGGACGTGGACGTGGACGTGTCCCCGCCGGCGGACGTGACCAGAAGGCTGTCGACGTCCTGTCCGTTCTCCGTGACACTGACGACTCCAGGCGCGAGTTGCATCGCCCGTGGCAGCGAGAGCACGTACGAGCGGGCCGGGAAGCTCGCCCCGCCGGCCTCGGTGATTCGGATCGGGGCCGAAGCAGCAGACGCCGAAGCGGCACAGGCAAGAGCCGCTACGACCACGCTCAGCCCGAGCAGGCGGCGGTTCATTGGAAGGCCGCCCCCTGGCCGACGAACTCGGTCTCCAGGCGGGGCGGAGCCCCGAAGAGGTCGTTCGGAAGCGAGATCCCGCGCTTGTCGAACTTGTACAGGAACGTCGGGCGGAGCCCGGTCGGCTCCATGTGGCCAATGACCGTGCGATCGCCGAGGATCTTCTCGATCTTGAACGTGAAGATCTCCTGCAGGGTGATCACCTCGGACTCCATTCGCTGGACCTCGGTCACCGCCGTAACGCGCCGCGAGCCGTCTTCCAGTCGCTCGAGGTGGACGATCAAGTCCAGCGCCGAGGCGATCTGCTGGCGGATCGCACGGAGCGGGAGGTCGTAGCCGGCCATCAGCACCATCGTCTCGACGCGCGCCAGCGCGTCGCGAGGCGCGTTCGCGTGAACCGTCGTGATCGAGCCGTCGTGGCCCGTGTTCATCGCCTGCAGCATGTCGAGGGCCTCGGCCCCGCGTACCTCGCCGACGATGATCCGGTCCGGCCGCATACGAAGGGCATTGCGCACGAGGTCGCGAATCGTGACCTCGCCCTGGCCCTCGATGTTCTTCGGCCTGCCCTCGAGCCGGAGGACGTGCGCCTGCTTGAGCTGAAGCTCCGCTGCGTCCTCGATCGTCACGATCCGCTCCGAATCGGGGATCGCGGCGGAGAGGGCATTCAGCAGTGTCGTCTTGCCCGAGCCCGTCCCGCCGGAGATGAGAACGTTCAGTTGTGCGGCGATGCAGCGCTGGAGGAAGTCCACCGTGGTCTCCGCCAGCGTCTGGAGCCGGATCATCTCCTGCAGGTCGAGCCGCTTGTTCGCGAACTTGCGGATCGTGACGATCGGGCCGCTGAGCGAGAGCGGTGGGATGACGGCATTCACTCGGCTGCCGTCGGGGAGCCGGGCGTCCACCATCGGAGACGACTCGTCGATGCGCCGGCCCACCTGGGCGACCATCTTGTTGATGATCCGCCTCAGATGTGAGTCGTCGTTGAAGCGAACCGTCGTCTGGTAGAGCCGGCCCTGACGCTCGACCCAGATGTCGAAGGGCCCGTTGACCATGATCTCGGTGACGCTGTCGTCCGCGAGCAGACGCTCGAGGGGCCCGTGCCCGAGGATGTCGTCTGAGATCTCCGCGATCAGCCGTTCCCGGTCGTCGCGCGAGATCCCGGACTCGACCCCGAGATGCGTGCGGATGTCCCCGACGACCCGGTCGCGGAGCGCGATCGGGTCCATCGTCGCGGTGAAGAGCTGTGGGCCGAGCTCGCCGATGACCGCCAGGTGAATCCTGTTCTTCACCTCGGCGAACGGGTCGGGGCCGGAGCCGTGAACAACCGGCCGTGATGTAGAGAGTCGCTCGTGTAGTTCCATCATGCCCTCCGCGCGAAGCGTCGCTTCGGCCGCTCGGAAGCCGTGGGAGTCGCGATCGGGGCAGCAGCCTGCTCGACCTCGTCCTTGGCTTCGACGTAGATGTCGGCGAGCGCCCGGAAGGCCCGAGCCGCTCCTGAACGGTCTTCGGCGAGCACGATCGGCTCGCCCTCGTTCACCGAGACCGGAATCATCCTGTCGCTCGGAATCAAGATGTCAGGCACTCGGCCCATGATCGCCTCCACGTCTTCGCCTGTGATGCCCACTCGCGTGTCGGCTCGGTTCAGCACGAGGGCGATCCGGTCGGTGTTGTACGCCATCAGCTCGAGCGTCTCGAGCCCGAGCTTCGTGTTCTTGAGCGAGAGCGCGTCGAGCATCCCCACCATGCAGACGTGCGACGACGTGTCGATCGCCGCGATGACTTCCGGCGTGAAGCCCGGTGGCGTGTCGACGATCACGTAGTCGGACATCGATCGCAGTGTCGTGAAGAGATCGCGGAGGAAGTCGACCGTCACCACACTGGCCTGGTCCGGACGCGTGGGCGCGAGCATGACCCGTGCCCCGGAGCTGTGCTTCATCAGGTAGGCGTCGAGCTTCTCGCTGTCCAGCGATCCACTCGAGCGCGCGAGGTCGTAGATCGTCTTGTCCGGGCGGAGCCCGAGCGAAAGCCCGACGTCTCCGAACTGCAAGTCGAGATCCACGAGCGTCGCCTTGTGGCCGGCGGCCGCCAGCGCGACGGTGAGGTTGCTCGACACGAGTGTCTTCCCCGTGCCGCCTTTCGGCCCGAGGATGCAGATCATCGGTGCGAGTGCGATTCCACTTGCGACGGCAGCTCCCTTGCGGCGGGCAATCGCCTTCTCGAGCGCGAACGAGATCTGATCGCTCGAATCGGGCAAGGTGAGGATGTCGTCGGCACCGGACTCGAACACCCGCCGCACGAAGCCGTTCGGTGAACCGGTGGTCAGGACGACGATCGGACGGTCCGGTGCTGCCTTCACGGCGCTGTCGATGAAATACAGCGTCCGATCGGAATAACCCGAGCAGACGACGATCAGCAGATCGGGCTCAGTCTCCTGCAACGTGCGCCAGCTCTCGTCGAGGCCGTTGATGAGTCCGACGACCTCGAAAGCGGTGTTGTTCGGCAGGAGCGACTGGATGTAGTTGCTGTCGACTCCGCTGTCGAGTGCAACGAGTGCTCGGATCCGGTCGGCCATTGTCAGCGCACAGCCTTGTAACCAAGGACCAGCGTCCGGGCGGTGATGTACCCCGGGTTCTGGACCTTGGCGCCACTCGCAGGTCGAAGGACGAACCAGAGATGTCCGTTGTCTGCCGCGTACTGCAGCCACGCGGACTGCTGCTCCGGGACGCGGAGGGTGTACATCCCACCGCCGGCCAACGGCGCTCTCAGGACGAGCACGTTGGACAGCAGCAGCTTGATCACGGGCTCGCCGCCTTGGGTTCCCAACTTGTTCAGGCCCACGAAGATGTCGATTCGATCTCCGGGCCCGATCAGGCCGATCATCCCGTGCTGCGGATCGATCGAGATGTTCATCGCCCGGTCCGTGCCGCTGATCTTGTTCTGCAACGAGTCAGGCGCCGAGTAGAGGAAGTCTGCCGCGGTCAGCTGTTGCCCCGCGTAGATGTCCCTCACCGCGATCCGGCCACTCAGGGCCGCCGGGTCGGTCAGGGCGCCGACCGCCAGCTGGGACTTTGGAACCGAGCCCACCTGGAACTGGTTGTTCGAACCGACCAGGTCCCCAGGCGTGCCCTTGGGAATCAACTGACTCGCCACCAGCACCGGCGCAGCGGCCGAGGCGCTGTTGACACTGTTCCGGTACTGGTGGAGATAGACCACCAGGACGATCCCCGCGATGACGGCGGCCGCGGCCCCGACGAGCACCGACCCACGGCGCGTCGAGAACAGATTCTGAGCGATTTCAACCATTGCTTTCTCCTCCTTACTTCGTCATCACGATGACGCAAGCGTTGATGCTGTTTGGGTCGCACGGCAGAGATCCGTCTCCGCCGAGCGTGTCGATATAGCGGATGAAGTGACCGACGATCAAGCCCGAGTCACCATTGGGGACGACAGCGTCGCCGTTTCCATAGCACGGAGGCTTGAAGCCGCCGCCGCCGGGTGGGTTACCCGTGTAGCCCGTGACGTAGAAGTGCCCGAACCCGGTGACCGGCACCGATCCCGACGTTCCGTTGACGTGCGAGAACGCGCCGTAGGTCGTCAGGAACGCGTTCAAGACTCGCGGATCGCCAATCGGAAAGCCGTCCTGGCCACGTGGGTCGCCAGGCCCGGTGGGAACGTAGTTCGGGTCGAACATCGACCAGTTGTTGTAACCGCGTGTTCCAAGTCCGAGGCAGGCGGATGACGGGGGCTTCTCATTCCCGAACAGGCGATTGTTCAGGCCCGCGGCGACGTCGTTTGGCTGGCGGCCTGTGCTGACGGCGACGCAGCTCCAAGGCTGTGGTGACCCCCAGAGCGCGCTCGTCCCGATATTCGAACAATCAGGCGTGCCGGTGTTCGGAACGTAGGCGGGCCGGCAGCCAAACGCGAGCTCTTTCTTCAAGTTTGTGTATCCGGGGTCGCAGTCCAGCGACTGCCCACCCAACGACTGGATGCGAAGCGGGACGTCCGGCTCGGCGGTGCTGGTGGCATTGCGCAACGTCCCGGCGATTCCCATGACGACCTGGAAGGTGTGCGTGCTCCCCGTCTGATACGACTGGCGGTCGGACACCGCGCAGGATGGGTCTCCGTCGCAGTTGAACAGCTTCAGAAGCTGAATCGGCCCGGATGTGGTGTCGCGGGCGCCATAAGCGCGTTGGGACACCCCGAAGTCGCCCTTGCACTTGTTCCCGTTCCCTGTAGTGCAGTTCTCGGTCTTGCCGCCGAGCACCACCTGGCCGCTCGTTTCCTCCCAGGTGATGGTGATGGGGGTCGGACCGGCGTCGGCGGGAAGCGTGAGATTCCCGTGCCAGCACTGATCCGCTCCGGCTACTGAAGTGCAGTTCGGATCGGTGCTGGAGGTGAGCGTTACGCCGTTCGCGCCATAGACCTGGTTGGCTTTCGCCAGCGTGCCGGCATCGATCCTCGCCACGAGGTCGTACGTGCATGTGCCCTTAGCGAAGTAAGGGGAACAGCCGGCGCCAAAGAGTTCCACGCTTCGCAGTTTTGGCGGCTGCGTCTGCGCACCGCTACCGCTCACCGAATAGCCACGGATGAACGAAAGTCCAATGTTCGGAGGATCAGCCGACGAGTCGTAGCAGTCGGTTAGCTGCTGGGAGCAGATTTGGGCCAAGGTCAAGCCGGCAAGTTGGAGAGTCGGCCGGCCGCTCAGCGCAATCACAACTCCTGTGGCCGTACCGGGGAGGGACACCGAGACAGGCGACGTCTGCCACATTTCAAGGCTGCCGCCGAAGCCGACGTTTGTCATGGCTGCAGTCGCGAGGACGGCTCCAGTTCCCTCGTCGATGAAGATCGCCGCCGCCGAGGTCGGCACCGGATTCGGCACTGCGATCGGCAGCGCGCCGTTCGCGGTCCTCTGCTGAACGAGCGAGACTCGTGCGTGGGCGTTGATGCTCTTGACGAAGCCGCCGAAGCCGAAGAACCAGGGGAGATTCGACTCGGTCGCCTTGATGTCGACATAGCCCTTGTCGCACGGTGTGCCATCGCTGTTGCTCGTGTCGGATCCGTTCCAGTAGTCCGTCGAGTTGACGAGGATGTGGATCTTGCTCGAGGGCGTTCCGCCGAGCTGATCGTTGTAGGGCTGAACGCCATGTGTCGAGTCCGAGCCGCCGTAGGCGCGCGCGCCGGTGGTGATCAGCGAGTTCGAACAGCCTGTGGCGGTCAAGTTGTGGGCGCCTGCGAGGGCGGCGGCGTCCGCTTGCAGCTGAAGATGGCGCTTGTGCGAATAGAAGTTCGCGACGTCGATGACGAACGCGGCTACCAGAATCAGCGAGGTCATGGCGACCGCGACGATGACGAGGACGCTGCCATCTTCATTCGCGAGGTTTCGAACCGGGCGGAGCATCACGAAGAGCACGCGCCCGCCGCAGGAGCCGGCCGTTCGAGTCGCATCGTCGCCTTGCCCGTAATTGGAGTCGTAGTCCCGAGGCTAAGACGACCGGAGATGTACTTGAGCCACGCATAGTTGACGGTGGCTGTGACTTGCACGGGATCACCGATGTTGCCGGAAGTGCTCGTGGCTGCGTTCGTGGGATAGGAGATGCAGACCCTTACTGCGCCCTGATTCGGCGCATACGTAGAGTCACCCGTTCGTCCGTTCTTGAGCTCTGCGACGTCCGCATTTCCTTGGATGTACTGCGCAAGACAGGTGTTCGGGTTTGGCTGGCCGCAAGTGACGCTGTAGTTGACCGCTGCAAGGCGCGCTCCCTCGTTCGCAAGGTGCGTCTCGTCGATCTGGACGTTGAACGCCTTGCCGAAATCGAGCATGCCGAGGAGCAGGATCATCACGAGCGGCAAAACGAATGCGAGCTCCGCGAGCGCGACGCCGCGTTCATCCTTCAACCCCCTCCTCGACTTAGTTGGGCGAAACATCGTCGGCTTCATCAAGGGTTGGTCACCGACGACATGCTCGAGCTCACATGGGTGAGAAGGCCGGACACGGTATGTCCGAGTGTGGTCAGGATGCCGACCGTCACCACCGCGACCAACGCGAGGATGAGCGCGTACTCGAAGAGCACCTGCCCGTTCTCCTCGTCAAGTCGTCGCACGGCGTCCGTGCAGCGTTTCCTGAGTCCAGCTCGACGCATCCGGCCCCCTCTTCCCCTGTTCGTTCTTAAGGTGCGACCGACGAGAGGCTCGAGTTCACGCTCGTGAAGACGCGCTTCACGTTGAGGCCCAGGCTCTGCAGGATGGCGATCGAAACGACCGCGATCAGTGCCAGGATCAACGCGTACTCGACGAGCGCCTGACCTTCCTGACGCTCGAGCCGCCTCATCAGTGCCTCGTAGGCACGAACGGCTTCGATTTGAAGACGAATCATGTTTCCCTTTCGGTGGTTGTTACGGAACGACCGACGAGAGGCTCGAGTCGACGCTCGTGAAGACGCGCTTCACGTTGAGACCGAGCGACTGCAGGATCGCGATGGACACGACTGCGATGAGCGCCAGGATCAGGGCGTACTCGACGAGCGCCTGACCTTCCTGCCGCTCGAGACGTGCGCGCAGGGCGGACAGAACCTCGTACGCCTTCATGTGCGCCTTGTAATGAAGAACCATTTGCTCTCCCTTTCGAGTTGGCATTTCTCTGGCCATGTTTGGCCGACCGAAGCCCGGCGGCGAATGCACTCTTTCCCCGTCGCCACCGGGAGATGGAATTCCCTCGCCCCCTCCTCCTTTCTTCGCTTACGACTGGCTCTCCACGCGAGGCGGCTGATTCGCGGACGCACTGGTTGGCACGCCCGCTCGCGTTCTGATCCAAATCAAGACGACCCGGCCACAGCCGACACCGGCTGAAGGTGGGGTTCGTCCAGGCCCTTCGGCCCCTTCCAGGCCAGGACGTTCATCCGCTGGTGGGGCTAACCGGCCGCGAGATGACGATCGTCCCGCTGCCTCGATAGCGCAGCTTTGCCCCAGGCTCGCGGAGCAGGGCTGCCGCCAGGCGGGTGTCGGGGCCCTTCTTCAAGACGAAGAGACCGAAGGGCGCCAAAGTCTGACGCCAGCCCTCGACTCGCCGGCGGGCATTGACCAGGGTCTGCAACTGTTTCTTCGAGAGGAGCTCGAAGCGGATGTCGAATGCGAGTCGCCCCCGTAGCTCCGGTTCGTTGAGGAGGAGCCAGTCGCCGTACTGTTCGTTGGCGAAGACCTGGACGCCGGGCTCTTCTGCGGCGACACGGTTGACGGCTGTCAGCGCGCCCGCTGGGTAGCTCCTCGTGAACCAGGAGGAAGGCTTGGCCGCGACACCCGCGACAGCGACGATGGTCGCTGCGACGCTGATCAGCACGACCGCGCGGGGCAGGGACGAGAACCGCAGCGCTGCTGTGTTGGGCCTGACCACCGCGTCGAGCGGCGTTGGGATCAACATCAGCGCCACGAGCGCGAACCAGACGACGTTCCGGATCGTCTGAAGGGCCATCAGCAGCGTGAGGAGCAACAGCAGCTTCTCGAAACGGGTCAGCCGATCGCCTCGCCGGCCCAGGATCCACACCGAGGCAAAGGCGAGTAGGTAGAACGGCGCGGTCTGTGCTGAGGGCGCTGTCGGCTTCCACTCGGTGACGAATTCCCGGAAGCCCGGATTCGCGAGGATGTCGGCGTAGTAGCTGGGTAGGGCGAGCGCGTACGGCGAGGCGAAGAGGCAAGCCAACGGTCCGATGCAAAGCAAGGCAGTGCGCGGCAGCCAGCTACGGAGCGGTTTACGCCGTCGCTCGATTCCGTACACCAGTCCGTAGAGCCCCACGACCAACGCGCCGGCCACTACTGACCCGTGGAGGTTGGCCCAGAGCACGAGGGCGGGGAAGACCAGCAAGATCCTGCGCGACTCCGAGCGCGCGTCTCTGATCAGCAGCCAGACCACGGCCACGAACAGGGGCAGCGCAAGTGTCTGCGCCCGGGCGTTCCAGGATGCCCAGCTGAAGATGTAGATGGCCGGCAATGCGATCCAACAGACACTGCGAACGGAGCCGCCGCGCCACCGCGCCACGGCGACCGCCGCGACAAACGTGGCGCCGACAGCCGCGGAGTGTCCGAAGAGCGCGAGCTTCACTCCTCCGAGCGCGTAGAGGCCGTAGAAGACGAGCTGGCCGAGCCATTGCTGGTCGATCCAAGCGTGCCCGTGGCCCCAGACCGTCAAGGCGTCGTGAGCCGGCAGCCCGTGCTGGACGATCTCCTTGCCGCCGAGAATGACGAGCCAGCTATCCGAGAGGAGCTCGTCCGGCAGAGCCCCGATCAGGCCGAGCGTGTACAGCGCGACGACGGGAAAGAGCAGCGCTTCCCCGAGCGCCAAGCCCCATCCCTGCGTCGCCCAGCCAGGCCACGCCGACTTCTTCGGGGCCGCCGCGACTCTGTCCACCAACGGCTCCGCGCGTTCAATCATTTGCTTGCATCCAAGAGAAGAGGCCTGCACGTGCCCACGCCCGAAAGGACTGATCGGGCCGGACCTAGGGAGAAGCCGGGCTCGGCCGCGGGCTCGCCCGGCGGGCGGCGAGCACCACCGCCGCCACGGATGTCACCAGGGTGGCCACGATCCAGGGTGCAGATCCATGGCTCTCGGGGCCGGGCAGCAGCCAGAAGAAGAGCGGCAGAACCCAGGCGGCACTCAGGCGCTGCCGATAGATCGCGATCGGCGCAAACAGAATCACCAGGTAGTGCGGCCAGACGATCGGGGAGAGGATGAGCCCGGCGCCGACGGCTGCCACGAACGCGCGGCGGTCACCGTCGCGACCGCGCGCGAGCAGGATGATCGCCCCGATCGCCGCCACGGCCAGGATCGCGACCATGACCCGGGCGTCCGTCGTCGACAAACCGAGCGCTCGGGCAAGAGAGAACGGTGAGTAGCTTCGATCTTGCTCGAGGCCGGCGATCATGCTGATGCGGTGCGGATATTCGGTGAGCCCGTTGAAGCCGAGGATTGCCCAAAAGCCGAAGACCGTGGCAATCCCGAGGCCGACCGTCACTGCGGCGGTGCGAAAGCGCCTCGTCGCAATCAGCCAGAACACCATGGGCCAGAGGAAGATCTTCGTCACGATGGCTCCAACCAATGCGGCCGCCACCCAGAGCCGCCGGTTCCGGTAGCGCCACGCAGCCGCTACAGCGAGGAGCAAGAGGGGGCTCAGCGTTCCGATGGTGATCGAGCTCGTCATGGGCATGCAGGCGAGCGCAGCCGCGTAGCAGCGCCAATCGGTGACCCTGAGGAGCCGGAGTGCCAAGACCAGGCTGCCGATCAGCACCAGCGTGAACGCCACGACCGCAAGCTTCCAGGGCAGGAGGCCGAACGGGACCATCAGGAACGCCGCCGGCGCCGGGTACACGAACGGATAGGGCGAGTGCAGGGTGACGATGTCGTGCCCCGCCTTCCACATGACGTGGAGATCGAAGAGGAAACCGCCGTCGGGGAAATACGTCCCGTACACCGTGGTCGGGTGAGTCCTGTAGGCACCCACCAGGTACGCGACGATCAAGATCGGGCCGACGAGCGGGAGCAAGACGAAAGCCCCGGCCTCGAGCGCGGTCCGCGCATGTGCGCCGAGGCTCGTCGGGCCGGGAGCGCGCGAGCCGCTCGAGACGCTACCGGCAGTGTGACTTAGCGCTTCCACGCACACTGACCATGACGGGTCAGCGCACCGCTGCTCAATCGCCGTACGGCTGGGTTCACCCAGCCTTTGGCCGGGTCGCTGAGCCTGATCCGAGCTACCCCGAATGGGGGAGGGCCGAGCCGCACGTGCGTCCGATGCAACGGACGACCGGCCGTAACCGCTCGGCTGGCTCAGCCGTTGGAAAGGAGAGCGATGACGATTGGAATGTTCCTGGTTGCCCTCGGAGTCGCTTCGGCGCTCCTGGCCTTCTGGTTCGTCGTGCGGTTCCCAAAGCTAGGCCCCGAGGATGGAAAGCGGGCGATGCTCCACGTCGGCGCTGCGCTGGCCCTCGGCTGGTTCGTGCCCGACATCTTCAATCGGTTCTGCTCGTACGGGTATGTGCCGGCCCTTGCGGCTCTCTTCGCGTTGGTCTTTCCCGTGGTCTTCTACACGTTCCTGTCAGGCGCCTGGTGGCTGAGGATCGCCACAGGTGCGATGAATCAGTACCGGCAGTAACCGGGCTGAGCGGAACAGCCTATTCGGGCCGGTAGTCGCGCCTCGAGGCGGAGACTTCTCAGTTGAGGAGGGGTTACGCGTTTCGTCGGCCGCGCACGAAGTAGAGCGCGACAACGGCGACGACCGCGATGATCACGAGCACGACGTAGAACACGGCGGATCCTTTCTCAGGAGGGCCTTCGCGCCAGAGTTCGCCGCCGCCGAGCCGAGTCCTCGACGCCGTTCGGCTGGTATTCCGTTCGATTTCTGCTGTCTTCGGTAGGGCCTAGGCCCCGCTGCGACCGCGTACGAAGTACAGCACGCCGAGCAGCACCGCCGCGATCACGAAAAGCACGACATAGAACATTTAGCGCCCCTTCCCTAGCCTTGGACAAACTGTTACCGCACTAGGTGTAGCCGAACCCCAGACGGCTTTCCTTCGTCGCAGGGCTAGGACGGACCTCCACGAAGCGCTAGTTCGAGGGCGGTGGTGCCTCTCCCAGCTCTTTCTTCTCCCCGCCTGAGCCGACCTCCGCTTTCATCTGCTCCAGCTCCTTGTCGACCTGTTGCTGGGAGGCGAGCTGCGAGAGCTCCCGGTCGAGCTGGGTCTTCGTCGAGCCGACCTCCTCGAGGTCGCCCGAGGTGACCAGCTCGTCGATCGCAGAGGCGCGCGCCTGCATCTGCTCGGTCTTGTCCTTCGCGCGCTGGATCGCCAGGCCGGTGTTGTCCATCTCGCGACCGATTCCGGTCGCGGCCTCGCCGATCCGCACCTGCGCCTCGGCCGCCGAGTACTGCGCTTTGATGACTTCCTTCTGCGAGCGGAACTGCTCGATCTTGGCGGACAGCTGCTTCTCGCTGGCGACGAGCTTCTCCTGCTGGTCTTGGAGGCCCTTCACCTGGGTGTCGAGATCCTGGAGCTGCTGCTGGATCCCTGACTTCCGCTCCAGCGCCTGCCGGGCGAGATCCTCGCGGCCGGCTGCGAGAGCCTGCCGCGCCTGCGTGTCGAGCGTGACGACGTTCTGCTCCAGCTGCTGGGTCTGGAGCTCGAGGCGCTTCTTGGCCGTGACGACGTCGGCGACACCCCGTTTGACGTTCTGCAGCGACTCGAGCTGCTTCTCGTAGGAGTAGTCGAGCGTCTCGTTCGGGTTCTCGGCCCGGTTGAGTAGCGCGGAGAACTTCGCCCTGATGATTTCGCCAGCTCGTCCCAGAAGCCCCATCTCAGTTCCTCCTCATCGCAGGTGGTGACCGATAGCGTACCGCCGTGCTCGTCGAACGGAGCCTCCATCCCCACTACCTCTCGAACGCCTACCTCGTCGCCGACGAGGAAGGCGGGGCGGCCCTCTATGTGGATTCCGGTGCACCGCTCGAGCCGCTCCGCGCGGCAGTGGAGCGGTGGCGGGTGAAACCCCAGCTCGTTCTTCGGACGCACTCGCACGCCGACCATGTCGAGCACGAGAACGAGCTCGGCCTCCCTGTCGAGAGCGGTGCCGCCGAGGTCGGCGGCTTACGGGTCGAGGCGCTCGAGACGCCCGGCCACTCCGACGACATGATCGCGTTCGTCGTCAACGACGAGGCGGTGTTCACCGGGGACACGCTCTTCAGGGATTCGGTCGGCGGCGGGAACTTCGAGCAGGTTCGGCAGTCGGTCATGGACGTCCTGATGAAGCTGCCGCCGGAAACGCGGGTGCTTCCGGGTCACACCGACGAGACGACGATCGGCCGCGAATGGGAGCAGAACCCGTTCATCCGCGTCTGGCGCGGCATCGAGCCAGAGGGAACGGAGCGTGTGCGCGTCGCCGGCGAGGACGCGACGCTGATCGTGTGGTCGCCGGACTACGACGGCGGCGGCAAAGCCTGGGTGCGCTTCGACGACGGTCGCGACGCGATTGTCGGCGGCTCGCGTGTTCAACGCCCAGGGTCGTAAGCTCAGCTAGAGACGGTGGCCTTCGCGAAGGCGGGACAACGCCGAGGAGAAATGACGGACGCGTTTCGGTCGAAGCGGTAAAGGACAGTGCGCGTTTGTTGATCGACTGCAATAACGTGCGCGTGAATTCTCACACCTTGCCCGACCGCAAGGAAGCGCGGTGAGAACTGTGCACCACGCACTGGCCTAAGCAGATGAGTGCGGGCGTCAACCAAAATCCTTTGCGCCGGCAAGCCATCCGGAGTGGGCCGGACGGCGTAGTACACACTTCGGATGCCCTGATTGAAGAATTCGTTTTGCCAAAATGCAGTTGCGCGCGTCCGACGGTCGCTTTGTGTGGCGCAGACGATGCTGCTCGGAAACCAGATGGCAGCTACATCCGCGTTAGGACCGACTGCCGCGTCGATCCAGCCCCGGTTCACACGGACATCTCCAAGCGCGCGCGCTGCAACTTGCGCGTGCAACGTTGCCTGCTTCCCCACTATGAAGATGTTCAGCGTGACAATGAATATGAGAATGGGCGTCAATCGTCCCGGCAAAAGCACGAGTAGGGCCGCCAAAGTGATGCCGAAAGCGGCCATCGCGAGGGGCACGACGCTGGGCCGCATCAACGCAGTGGCCCAAGCCAGAATCCCGAGCGCATCGACCATCGAGCCCTGGACGAGCTTGGCGAACGGCAGCGTTGCTGGAAGCGCAGCGGCAATGAGGGCTGCGCCGAGCGCGAGGGCACGAGGCTTGGGGCTTCCGAGCTCGATCCAGACGAGAAACGTGATGAGTAGGAGTGGCGTGATGTAGAAGAGGTTCCGCTCGTGGAGGCGGCCCAGTCCCCAACTCGTAGTCGAAAACGCAGACACGAGGAGGATGAACGAGAGACTGATAAAGGTCGTCAGAACGGCGAAGAGACGAAGCGAGTGACCATGCAATCCACGCAGCGCGCGGGGCAGAACGATGCAGCATGCGGCGAACGGGATGATGCCAAGGTAGAGGTCGAGGTCTGCTAGGTGATAAAGAAACCAACGCGGAATCCCTAGCGGCCGCGTGTGGCCGGCTACGAGTCTGTAGATACCGAGTAAGTCCATCGGTGAATTCCCCCGGCCCGTCTGAACGGTCAGGACGAAGACGGCTAGCATCAGGAACGAGAGCCAAGTCACGCGGTAGATCGCTGCGACTTTTCGCAAGGCCCGGCGCCGCGCGCCGCGCTCGGCTTCGAGCCAGGCGAGAAGGAGAATTGCAGCGACGTACGCCGGCATGAGGACCACTGCCTGTGAGCGGATCAAGAATGCGAAGCCGATCGCACCCAGGACCGTAAGTTGGCGCGAAGCGGTCGGTCGCTCGGCTGCTCGCAACATGGCCAGCACGCAAAACAGGAACGCGGGATAGAACGCGTTCTCGGTCATTACCATGCCCGTGTAGACGAGCGATGGGATCGCGACGGCGAACCCACTCGCCAGTAACGCCAGGTTCCGACGTAGTACACGCCGGGCAATGAAGTACGTCGGGACCGCCGCAAGCGACATCAGCACGGCATTGATCGCCTTTACGACGGCATAGGCCTGCGCAAGATTCTTCGAAAGCGCGTATGCGGGCGCGGTCAGTAGTGGATAGAGCACCCCGTAGCTCGAGTTCGGTACGCCACGCAGCGCGAAGTGACCTGTCGCCGCGAAGCTTCGGCCGAGCTCGGAATAGATCAACTCGTCCCCAAAGACAATAGGGGCTCCGATCTGCCGAACGGCACGGATCTGGACAGCAATCGACACGGTCACGATTCCCACCAACCACGCCCACCCAGGCATGGCTCCGATGAGCGCTCGAGCCCGGGCCCAGGCGTCGATTGCATAGACGGCCCGCGCCCGCGACTGAGGTTCGGGCTCGGTCCGGACGCTCATTCCGGACCACACCGGCACTGGGCAAGACCCGCCACAAAGTCATCGAATCGCAGGGCGTCACGAACGTCCTCGGCTGAAGGTCGGGGTGCGTTCCTCCGAATGACCAGAAGCGGCGATCCTGGAATCGGCCCTAGCCTCCCGGCGTTTCTCTACCTAGGACAAATCATGTGCGAACGGGACCGTCACAAGCTGGGTGGCGAGCCCTATGCTCGTCGACCCCGGTTCAGGTTGACGGCCTGACGCGTGTGTACAGGTGATTGCCGATGGCGAACCCGGCCGGTCGGCTGCGACGGTAATGCAGCGGTCCGAGCAGTTCGTCTAGCTCGCGGACACGTCTGCCTTTCGCCTCGACGAGGATCGCTGGACCGTGGGTACGCAGGAGGTTTTCGGCGCCCCGGAGCACGCTGATCTCGCCGCCCTCGGTGTCGATCTTCAGGAACGATACGGTCGGCGTCCCTGCGGCCGCCCAAACGTTGTCCAGGGTGTCCGCCGGGACGGTGACGCCGCCGTCGCCTTCTCGTCCGCGCACGATCTCGGTGGTGGAGTGGAACGCCGGGTCGGCGCCCAGCTTGAGCAGCAGCTGCCCGGCCTTGTCGGCGGCCGCCATCGGCTTGACCTCCACGTTGCAGAGCCCATTCAGGAGGAGGTTGGATTTGAGCCGTTCGACATTCTCAGCTGCGGGCTCAATCGCCAGGACGCGGCCGCTTTCTCCGACAGCGAGCGCTAGCGGGATCGTGAACATGCCAATGTTCGCGCCGACGTCGATCGCCACCGTTCCCGTCCGTGCGCACTCGCGGGCACACTCGGTTTCGGCTCGCTCGAACGTGCCGTGCAGGAGGGTGACGAGCCCGATGTCCTCGCGCGGATTTAGCACAACCTTGCCGCCGCCGGTGAGCGTCGCTTCGAAGGCGGAGTCCGGCACAGCGCGCTTCAGGACACGGTCGACCACGAGCTTCTTGCCGAGCTGCCGTGACGAGTGTGCCCAATAGAAGCGCACTGGCCAGCTGAGCGGCCAGGCGACCGACCAGGCCAACGCTCCGAGCGGCAGCCGCGGTCCGAGCGTAACCGGCGCTTCGCGTTCGATCCCGAGCAGAGCTCCGCTCACGATCTGAATCGTCGTCGCCCCCGCCCCGGATTCCGCTGCCACTGGGTCTAGTTCGTGCCGCACGTTCGTCTCGGGCATCGCCAGAGCCCCGATGCTCCGGAGAGCACGTGGCGCACACACCGCGGGCCCCGCGTGGCTAGTGCGAGCCCTTAGCCGATCGTGTGGGCCGTCCTAGACGCCCGCCGGTCGAGTCCCGCCCAAGCCGGGAACAACATTCCATGCGATGGCCACACTCGAGGTACCGGTCGCGAGTCAGGCTCAGTTCGGGCCGCCGATGCTGAGCGACGTGGACTGTCGCGGGTGCTACGACACGGGACGCTCAGGCGGTTCGGCGTGGACCGCCGGCGAGCGGTGCGAGGCCTGCAGAGGCCCAGGGCTCGTGACGCGGTTTCTGCGAGCCGTCGGACTCGGCGAGCTGCTCGCGGCGCCGCCGAGGGAGCTGCGGCAGTGACCCTTGTCTTGTGGATCATGCTGGGCATCGCATGCGTCTTTTGCGCCGTACTTGTCGCGGCGCTGTTTGTCGAAGAGCGCCCGGTGCGTCCGGGCCGCTAGAGCTTCCCCAGGTCCGCGAAGTCCCACCCCCGCCCCGATAGTCGATTGACCTGGTCGGCAGAAGGCGGCCAGACGCCCTAGCAGACCGTCCGAAAGGGACAGTACGGTCCGGCGCCATGCGCCTGCTCGTCGCTCGCTGTGAGGTCTTTTACACGGGTCGTCTGACCGCCAGGTTGCCGGAGGCTGTCCGCCTCCTGATGTTCAAGGCCGACGGCTCGTTTCTGGTGCATGACGATGCGGGTGGCTTCAGACCTTTGAACTGGATGACCCCGCCAACGGTCGTCGAGGAGCACGGCGACTGCATCGTCGTGCGCAAGCACGCGGGCAAATCCGAGGACCGCCTCGAGATCCGGGTGAGCGAGCTCCTCAGTGACGTTACCCACGACATGGGCGATTCGGCGGCGCTGCAGAAGGACGGAGTCGAGCGTCACCTGCAGGAGGAGCTCGCCGCGCGCCCGGCGGCGCTCGGGCAAGACCTGCAGCTCGTGCGCCGCGAGTGGCCGACTGACATCGGCCCGGTCGACCTCATGTGCCGCGACGAAGCCGGCGACTGGGTTGCCGTCGAGATCAAGAGAATCGGGACGATCGACGCCGTCGAGCAGCTCACGCGGTACCTGGAGCGAATCGAGCTCGAGGGTTGCCGCGGCGTGCTCGCCGCCCAGGTGATCAAGCCCCAGGCGCGCACGCTCGCGGAGGCGCGAGGCATCCACTGCGTCGAGGTCGACCTCGCGGTGCTGCGTGGCGAGCGCGAGCCTGAGCTCACGCTCTTCGGCTAGCTGCGCACGAACTCGACGAGGCGCTCGCCTTCCTCATGGATCTCTGCGAGCTCCGCCTTGGTGAGCCGCCGCAGCGGTTCGACCTCGAGACCGCGCTTGCGGTCGACGTTCCACGTCGCCGCCACGAAGCCGTCGACCAGCACCGTGGGCAGGACGTCGCCGTTCTTCCTGATCACCGTGCTGCGGAACTTCTCGGGAAGGATGCGAGTTCGCTCGGGTGGCGCGTACGCGAGCAGCGACGAATCCCACTTCGGCAGGAAGCGGGCCGGTGCCGGTGTGTCGCCGTCCGGCAACGGCGCGCGCGGCAGGTCGAGCAGCTCGCGTCCGCGCTCGTCGCGGAACGTCCGCAGCTCGAGCTGCTCGAGGCCGGGACGGAGATCGCCGACCCGCACCCCCGAGAAGCGGAGGAGATCTTGTTGCGTCGCGGGACCGAAGGAAGCGAGGTAGCTTCGTACGAGCCGCTCCGCGCCCTGCTCTCGAGCGGGAAGGTCGACGCCGAGCCATGCGTCCAGGACGAGCAGCTCGGGACGTCCGTGGAAGCCCCACGTTCCCGCCGGCGGGACGTGCAGCAAGGGAGCGAGCGTCCGCGTTCGCCAGCGCCCGCCCATCTCTTCCGCAGCGATCGCTTCCAGCTGCTCGTGCGTGATCTGCTTCTGCGCGGCGGCATGCACCTTGCGCGACAGCTCGGCCATCCGCTCGACGGTCACGCGCGGCGTCATCTCGCGCGCAGCGGGGAGCCACGCCGCGGCGTAATAGGGGTAGTCGCGGGCGCTCGTGATGTGGAGCGTGATTCGAAAGAGGGTGGACTTGACGACCTCCTTGTCCTCCAGCGCACGGGTCAGCTGCTCTTTGCGGAACCCGGTCACCCGCGACCAGAGTGCGATGTACGGCGAGGGTGCGTACTGCGCCTGCAGTGCGCAGAGCCGTTCGATCGCACGGGGCACGGTCAGCCGCTGCGGCGTGAGGAGCAGTTGCCGCTCCAGTAACGCGCGGTTGAGCTCACGGAGCGTGAGGACTCGCTCGCCTTTAGCGTTCGACTTGGTGATCCGGGCCATCTACGAGCTCGATCCGCCCGAAGCGGCGGAAACCCTCGCGCTGATCGAGTCGGTCGGCCGAGCCGACGGCCCGGAGCACGTGCGCGGCAGAGTCGTGGCGCAGCAGCCTGGTCGTGCGGTCCTCGAGTTTCCCGAACGCAACTGGGGCGGGGATGTCACGCTGCTCGTCTCCTCACTTCTCGCCGGCGAATGGGCCGACAGCGCCGCCTTCGCCGGCTGCCGGCTCGTTGAGCTCGATCTTCCAGCCGGTCTTTTATCCGGCCCGGCCTTCGCGGCGCCCGGCGAAGTGCTCGTGGGCGCGATCGTCAAGCCGTCGCTTGGGCTCTCCCCGGCGAAATTCGCAGCGACCGCCGCCGCTCTGGCCGCAGGCGGCGCCGACCTGATCAAGGACGACGAGCTGCTCGGCGATCCTGCCTGGTGTCCGCTGGAGGATCGCGTGCGCTCGGTTGCGGCCGTCCTCCCGGACCGTGTTCGCTACGCGGCCAACGTCACGGGGCCCGTGGAGTCGCTGCTCGCGCGGGCGCGTTGCGTCGTCGAGCTGGGGGCGGGTGCAGTGATGGTGAACGCCTTCGCCCAAGGCCTCGACTCGGTGCGCGCGCTGCGGGAGGCCAAGCTCGGCGTGCCGATCTTCGCGCATCGAGTCGGCGCAGCGCTCTGGGCTCGAGAATGCCGGTTCGGCGTCGCTCCTGCCGTGATCGCCGAGCTCACGCGCAGGTGCGGTGCGGACTATGTCCAGGTCGGCTCGTTCACCGGCAGCGTCTACGACACGAGCGACGATGTGCGCGCGCAGATCGACGCCTGCCACCGCCCGCTCGGCACGCTCCGCCGATCGGTTGCCGTCATCGGCGGAGGCGTCGGTCCAAGGAACGCCCGAGCGCAGGTCGAAGCTGCCGGTGTCAGCTCGGGCTTGATGGTTCTGCTCGGCTCCGCGGCCTACGACGCGTCGCCGGAAGCTGCAGTACTGGCGACGGTCGAGTCGCTGCGACCAAAGAGCCCGGCCGAGAGCGCGTAAAAGAGCGCGATCGCTGCGAACATGATCAGGCTGGCAGCGGAGCTGACGAAGGCGATGAGCGTCGCCGTCGCGTAGAGCGGCGCTCCAGGCAGATAGCTGCGCGTGATGCCGCTCACGACGCGTGGATCGGCGTCCTCACGTAGGAGGCGATGCGATCCGTACATCCAGAGAGCGACGAAGAGGATCGCGGTCATCGTCATCGTGAGCCCGTAGAGGAGCGCCGCGTTCCGGCGGTCGACCTCGGAGCGCGCGAACTCGGCGGCGATGCGGGTCGGAAACGGCACGAAGGCGATCAGCATCAACAGCAGGATGTTGACCAGCAGCATCGGGCGATCGACGCGTGCGAAGTGGTCGAAGAGCAGATGGTGGTTCACCCACATGATCCCGATCGTCAGGAAGCTCACGGCGTACGCGAGATAGGCCGGCCAGAGGTCGACGAGATACGTTCCGAGATCGCCGCGCGGGGCCCTGTCGATGCCGACCGACAGGATCAGCAGGGTGATCGCGATCGCGAACACACCGTCGCTGAAGGCTTCGACGCGGGACGTCTGCATGCTGCGGAACCTATCGGGTCGGGTGGACCTAGACTTTTGGACGGATTCCGGCCCGAGGGGTGCAAAACGGCGGAGAAGGGGGCAAAATGGCCTCCACGTGGAGAGCGAAGCGATCTCACAGGACATCGAGGCGCTCGAGCGCGAGTTGGCGAGGTTGCGCTCGCGCGTCGAGGACGACAGCTCGAGCTTCGCTTCGCTCGAGCAGCAGGTCGCAGAGCTGCGCGAGAGCCTGCTGCGAACACGCGAGAGCGTGACCGAACGTGAGGCGCGGCTCACCGAGAAGCAGAAGGAGCTCGCGGAGGCCAAGCGGCTCGAATCGCTCGCCGCGTACGAGGACAATCTTCGCTCGCAGCGCGAAGCCGGCGACCGGGCGGCAAGCGCTGCAACCGATTTCCTTGCGGCGCTCGACGGGTACGACGACGAGACGCTCAACTTGCGGCGCCTCCTCGAGGAGATGCGCACCGCGTTCGGGGACGACGAGCGAGTCTCCGAGGTCGAGTCGGCCATTCAGGCAGAGCCGACACGGCTGCGTGAAACCTGGGAGGCGGTGACAGCGGCCACGAAGTGGCGCTTGAACGCAGTCGTCGAAGAAGAGG
>Ga0070707_100001127_pt1 | contig 26363 bp, 25 predicted proteins | sample KBSK5502metaG_FD_65468 | JGI IMG/M metagenome (GOLD analysis project Ga0070707, IMG submission 65468) | Corn, switchgrass and miscanthus rhizosphere microbial communities from Kellogg Biological Station, Michigan, USA - KBS K5-50-2 metaG | ecosystem: Host-associated > Plants > Roots >...
GCCTGAGCCGGATCAGCGGGGTTGCCCTCCCCGGCCGTTCTCCCGCCCAGGGCATGCCTGGACAGGGCGTGTGTTCGCACTCAGTTCCGCCGCCCGCCCCCCCGCGCCGTCGTGGACAGGAGGGAGAACCTCTCGGCCTCTTGTACACGCGTTCTATTCTAGCGCATCTGGGGTGAGTTGTCAAGCGTTTTCGTAAGTCGTATTGCCTGGTGTCGATTGGTATGGTAAAGATCATCGCGATCGCCATAGGTCTTCTCCTTTCTTTCTGTCTTGTAGCTTGGGGCAAGGTTGTCTTACCCAACTGACCGGTACGGGGAAACCTCTTCCATAGATCAGTTTACCACGATGGCAGCTCGATAAAAAGGTGCTTGTTTTGGAAGGAGCACCATCGGTTCTCGTTTGTGTGCTGGCTTGAGAACACGATGGTGGGTCCCTGTTCGGACCATCCTCACTTTTGGGGAAAGCTCTTCTATTATATAGAATGAGACATATGTTTGAGCATGAAAAAAGGAATCAGTCGAAACTATAAGCTCATCTGTTCCCCAGATGTGAGGATGAGCCGCCGAGGATCAAGAGAAGACCTGCGTAGCTACGATCAGGCGTATGAGATGGTGGATGGCGGACGTATGGACCAGGTCACACAAATGGAGTGCAGTATCACATTGTGCAAATCAAGTAACTTCTGTACACTTGGAGGGAGACAACTATAGAAAGGAGCGTTACCGACCATGAAGCTTACCAAAGGATTTCTCCTCATTTCAATCTCACTCCTCGTGTTTGTTGCAGGATGTGGATCAGTGACACCTGCCCAGGAACCAACAACCCTGCAGGTGACGCGCGTGGATAATTGGAGCCAGGGTCCTGCTGCTCCACGCTCTTGGACGATCACCGATGTCCACGCTGTACAACAACTCTTTGATGAAATGCAAAACTTGCCAGAGCATCGGAATAATGGTGCTGATTCCTGTGCGAGACCCCATTATTCGTATCACCTGGATTTTTTGGCTGGCACGAAAAGCCTTCAACAAGACGATCTTGATACCTACTGTTCTACCTTGACATTAGCTGATGGTAGCCACCGTGACCCCACAGCAACCTTCGATTCGCTGCTGGCGGGAATGCTCCATTGAAGCAGCCCAGCGCGGCACCAACGGAAAAGAGAGCAGTCGTCTACGCGCTGCTAGACACCGATCATCGCCTGTCTAGCTACGAGATTGCCGCGCAGACTGGCTATCCACCGTCCACCATCCAACACTATATGAAAGCCTGGAAAGCGAGGTAGGCTGAGGCAGCTGATACTGCCATATAAAGCAGAGGGACATGCCTCATGAGGCAGTGAGGCAGGCACAATAAGGCACATACCGCTGAGGCAGGAGAGCATGCACATTTGGAGGAGAAAATAAAGGCCCTGTAACGATATTTATAGCATTCCCCAAAACCTCATGCTGGCAAGACTTAGAGATCATAGCGTTGTATAATGTAACGGAAGAATTATTACCTTAGGAGGAGGAATCTTATGCTGTGTCCAAGCTGCCGCGCGGAATGCCTGGCAGATGATGTGTACTGTCAACGCTGCGGAGCTGATCTGAAGTCGTCTTCTCAAAGCCTTGTGCCAGCACAGGCAAATCTTCCAACTATCATCCTGCACCATCCGCAATTACCGCGTCTGGCGGCTGGCGTAGGCGCTCTTGCCGTGGGGTTCGGCTTGGAGTTGGTGCGCCGTAGCCTCGTGGCTCGTATGATGCGCTCTCCCCGTGCATCCACAAGCTATGTGCCTGCACCGGCATTCGACGCTCTACGAGATGTATTCTCACTGCAAGGCGACAAAACGATGAAATTGCCTAAAGGCTATGAGATACACGAAACAGCCGTGTATCTGAAGCGTGTGATCCGCCGGGTAGAGTGAAGTGGGGAGAGTGAACGTATGGCTTTATTGCTGCGTGAAGGGGAGGTGTTTTCTCTTCTAGCGATGTCTGATGCCATCATGGTGTTGGAGCAGGCTTTCAGCGCGTGGGCACAAGGAAACGCTGTGAATCGTCCTCGAACACGCATAGTGCAGGCAAATGGTGTAATGCATATGCTTGCTGCTGCCATACCCACGTTAGGTGCAGTAGGATTCAAGACCTACACCGTATTTCGATCAGGCATGCGCTCTGTTGTGATGCTTTTTAGTGCGCAGGACGGGCACCTGATGGCCGTCATTGAGGCCGATTGGCTTGGGCGTATGCGCACCGGTGCGACGAGTGGGCTGGCAACCAAGTACCTGGCAGTCACAGATGCATCGCTGGTGGGCCTCATTGGTGCGGGTAAGCAGGCAGCTACGCAATTGATGGGAGTCTGCGCGGTACGCCCGGTGAAGACGGTGTATGTCTATAGCCGCCGCCTGCCGGAATGCGAAAAGTTCTGTGATGAAATGACGCGCAGGCTCTCTCTTGAGGTCAGGCCGGTTGCAAGCCCACGGCAGGCTATAGAGAGTGCGGAGATTGTGATTACCGCTACCACCTCGGCAGAACCAGTTTATCCTGGTGACTGGTTAAAGGCTGGTTGCCATATCAATGCGATTGGCTCTAACTGGGCAAACAGACATGAAATCGATCTTGTAACGTTGCAACGCTGCGATCTGATCGTAGCTGATTCGCTTGAACAGGCGCGTCAAGAAGCCGGAGATCTGATTATCCCTGCTAACGAGGGACTGCTTGATTGGAAAAGGGTGCATGATCTGGCGGAAGTGGTTGCTGGTCATGGGCCACGGCGCTTATCAGCGAGTGAGATTACTCTCTACAAAGGTGTGGGTATTGCGCTCGAAGATGTTGCAACTGCAGCACATGTCTATATCCTGGCTCAAGAGCGGGGCATTGGGGAAAAGCTAAATTTACTTCCTTAAGAAGCGTTCACGGATGCAGGTGGTTTGTATGAATGAGCGGAAAAATCATTCCCAGGGCGACCGCAAGGGTGCGCCCTTACAATGGACGAGGATTTTTAGCTTTTCGTTCATATTATTGCCTTTGATTGTTTTATTTTCGGCGTGTGCGCCAAATTCTGGTATCTTTGCAGGAGGCACCTGGCAGTCAAGTGGGTTACAACATCAGTATATTCGCACGCTCTCGGTAGACCCCAATAATGTGCAGGATATCTACGCCGGTGATGCAGAGAACGGCGTTTTTGTCAGTACTGATGCGGGGGCGCACTGGAGCCAGCACAGCGCAGGATTACCTTTGCCAACTGCTATTCACGCTCTTGCTTTTGACGATCCAGGGAAAAAACTCTATGCTGCGACAGATGCTGGCGTTTTTGTCAGTGCTGATGCGGCACAGCATTGGACCGCTAGCGGTGGCCTCCCTGCCGACAGTTTTACCGCACTGGCTTTCGATTTAAATAATTCACATACTATCTATGTTGGTACAAGGCATCACGGTGTGTTCATCAGCACGAACGATGGGGCTTCCTGGTCTGCCGCTAATGGCGGGCTGCCTGTTGAGATTGAGATCAATGGCTTAACTTTTGATTCTACTCAACACCAGCTATGGGCGGCTACGAATCTGGGCATCTATCGTTCCGTTGATGCTGGCTCTACATGGCAGGTTCTGAATACCGGGTTACCTGCTGCGATTGTTGTTAATACTGTGTATCCTGCTGCGATAAGCGGTGGAGATCAGCGCCTGGTCTTCGCGGGTACGAATCATGGCTTTTTCCGTTCACAAGATGCCGGAGCCCACTGGTCAGCGAACCAGGAGTCGCTTGCCGGTACGAATGTGTATGCTATTCTGCTTGACTATAGTAAGGTCACTACGGTGTATGTTGCTATCGGCATAGGCGTCTTGCGCAGTGAGGATAATGGACAAGACTGGGAAGGGATTGCCACCGGTTTACCGAGAGGCCAGCCCGTCTACGCGCTTGCATTTGGAGCTAACGGTTTTAGCCAGCTTTATGCGGCTGCCAATGATGTCTATCTCTATCCCGGGAGCAGCGGCGGTTTCGATTTTTCACGGCTCTTGCCTCTAGTATTGTTCGCAGTATTCTTCTATATGCTCTATCGACTGTCCCGGCGTAGTCGCGGGCACAGGCGGGAACTGCTCAAACCCGAACGGATAATTGAGGCACCCGCGAACGCGCAAAACGGTGCGCGTGCCCCTATTCCCCCGGAGCCCGAGGTGAGAAACGAGGATAGGCGGGAAGAGGATGTCTAGTTCACCGTCGAAAAACGGCTATTTGTTCGCCGGCACTTATCCCATAGGCGGGAATAACTCCGCGTAGGCTAGTGGTGCGCGCCAATAAAGGTTACGATGAGATAGAGAGCAAAGAGTAAGAGACAGACCAGGAGAATGGAGCCGTAACAGGTAATGGTCCAAGCACGGCGGTTGTTCAATGCCTGGCGCAACTGCTCGTACATATCCGGGGGGTCGAGTTGCATGTCGGGAGAGAGTTCAATAATATGGGGCAGCATGGCGCGAAAATCGCGTGCGTTGGACATGCCTTCAGCCAGGATAAGGGTGGTCTCGTCTTGCAGGTCGGCCATCAGGACTAATTTGGCAGGATTGGGGTCGCCTGGCACCAGGATCAAACGCTTGATGGCCGACAGTTGCAGGCGTGTTTCTTGATCTTCTTCCTTCGCTGTAACAACCAGTTCATCGGTGTAAAGCTGAATCTCTTTTCCCAACCCAAAGCGTACAGTACTTATAGGGTGTCGTCTCGTAATGTCGTTCTCACTCATCTGCGATCTCAAGGTGTATGTAGTGCAGCGTTGCGCCCAATACAGATTGTACAGCAAATATGGCTTTGCGTCGAGATAGGCATGAGAAAGCGAGAAAGCGCGGGTGACTTGACAGGCGGTGCATTTTGACTTTACAATGCTGAGGTAGTTTCAAATTGCAAATAAGGAGCAATGTGTAATTTATGGCTCGGGTAGGCCTGCTTGAAGATAATTCCCGAATTGCGCGGCTCTGTATTACTATGCTGAACCTCGCCGGACATGAAGTCACTCTCTATGATCATGCCGAGGATTGTTTGAATGCCTTATTTGCAGTGAAGGCGAAGAAGGATGCTCATGGTATGTATCCTTCGCAGGAATCTTCTTTAAGAACATCCAGCTTACCTATGGAAGTGCTCATTCTTGATCTCCACTTACCCGATATGAATGGTTTAGATTTTCTGCATCATCTACAGTCTCATCCTACGACACAATCCTTACCGCTTATCTTTTGCACAGCCGCTACTGATTCTGAGGTACGGCAGGCTCTGCATATTGCTCCCCGCGCGTGTGTGGTAGAAAAACCATTTAAATTACAAGCGCTTACCTCTGCGATAGCCGAAGTTTTGCATCCCTCAGATGAATGAACCTCGTCAAAAAGAATGAAATGTGATACAATGTGAATCAAACTCGCTGAGCCGTTGCCTCGCACGCACGTCTTCATAACGCATAGGTTCCATAAGAAAGTACTTCGTCATATATGAGTACAGATGAAAGAGATACGCAGGCGCTAGATGCCTATTCGAAGGCCGTTACAGGTGCCGCAGAACGCGTTGGCCCTGCTGTAGTACGTATAGATATAGAACGTGAGGGTGGGCGTTTTGTCAGGCAGGAATTCGGCGGCGGTTTAGGCTCCGGCTTCATTTTTGCCTCGGATGGTCAGATCCTGACAAATGCCCATGTTGTTACTAATGCCCGGCGTATCCGCGTGACACTGGCAGATGGGCGTACCTTCGATGCCGGCCTTGTTGGCAGTGATTCGGAAGTCGATGTTGCAGTATTGCGCATCGGCGCTGACCGCTTGCCGGTGGCCGAACTGGGGCGTGCCCCCTTGAAGGTGGGTCAGCTGGTACTTGCTGTGGGGAATCCCTACGGGTTGAACTGGACGGTAACGGCGGGGGTCGTCAGCGCCCTGGGGCGCACATTGGAAGCTCCCGGCGTACGTAAGATGACCAACCTCATTCAGACGGATACGCCCATCAACCCGGGGAATTCTGGCGGTCCGCTTGTGGATAGCCAGGGGCGCGTTATTGGCATCACCACAGCGATGATGCCTATGGCACAGGGACTTGGCTTTTCCATCCCCTTGGATACGGTAAAATCGGCAATTGCACGTATTAATAAGAGACGCGAGAGCGCGCCTACCGGCGTTACGATGGGCGTTGGCGGTATGCGCGTTTTGCTCGATGCACAGTTGCGACAGGCTCTGAATCTCAGGCAGCAGTATGGTATGGAGGTGCTGGAGATACGCCAGGGCGGGCCTGCGGACCGTGCCGAACTCAAGCGATTGGATGTGATTATCGCGGCGGAGAATGAACCTGTAACTGAACCGCGAGACCTGCAGCGCGTCGTGCGCAAGCATCGGGCCGGTGAGCAAGTGCCCGTCAGTTTCTTGAGAGGAGGCAGGCAGCGCAAAGTGACAGTGGTGCTGTAGCTGCTTACTGCGCGTGATTCATCAAAAACCCTCTGGAGCCTGAATTTTAGATTCCCCAATGTGATGCGTCTTTATAAATGGAAAGAGGTGTCACATATCTGGGCAGGTCACCCAGAAGGGGAAAAAGCAATGGAAACCATTCTGCTCATACTGGCTTTTGTAGGTGGGATTACGGGGCTTATAATTGTAGGTACAAGGATAAACCTGTACTTTTACTCGAATGGGGCTATTGGGGTAGCACGTTCCAGCCATATACGCGGTCTGCGCTCAGTTGCTGCGAAGTCAGTGCCAATGCCTGCTCAAGCAGCAGGTGCTGGTCAGCCCGATATTAGTCTGTCAACCGATCCGAGTTCTCGATATGCGCGTGGCGGCGTGATGGTAATAGCGAGCGTCTTCCTGCTGATTATCATCGCAGCGGTTTCACTCGCGATTACCACGCTGCATTGATAGGGTCCCAGCGCCGAAGGTGTTGACTAATCGACCTGCCGCGAACGTCCAGGTGTTTCCGGCAGGTCGATTCAGTTTTCCTCGGATAGTGTTCCTGCGTAAAATGTTTGAGAGACCACTTGAACATCTTCTCCTGTTGTTCTCAATATGAGCTCCCTTTCTCGCCGTCCGCCTGGCGAAAATGGACGGCAGCAGGCGTTTGATAGCCCAGCGCTTTCATCAATAGCCACCACCTAACTTCCGGTGATCCCACGAAACTATCTCTACAGGTTCCACAAAGACGATCACTCGTTTTGGTGCCTGGGCTGCGACCATCTGGCGTATAGCATCATTCAAGTGGCCACCAGTGTAACGCTCATAGATGACCTCGCCTATACGCTGGACGGTTTCGCGGTCATCGTTGATGATTGCCCGTCCTTTAATCTGGACTCCCCGCAGTTCATCATAGCGCTCGCCTGTCTCTACAAGACAGGTAAGCCTGTCATCTCGCCGCAGGTTGGCAGCCTTTTGCGACTTAGCATACGTCCAGAAAACTATCTGGTCATTTATCAACACATACCACATCGCTACCAGGTGCGGCCATCCGTCGTGGTCAATGGTGGCTACCTGAAGTGTGCGCTGCTCTGCGAGAAATGCACGTATTTCTTCGTCGTTCATGCGGATCAGGTCTCGACGATTCATGTATTTCCCTCCGTCATCACTTTCCTAAATATTTAGTGTAAGTTGGCAATGCGTTCAGTATGGCTTATAGACGCGGAGTTGGCAATAGCCTATTTCAGACACGACTTGTTGCAACAATTTTTGATGCTGAGGTGTGCCAGGATACTCTAATGAGGTATTCATCAAATAATTCTATGAGTTGCTTGCTAAAAACTGTCCAATCTCTGCCAGCGCAGCCATAGCGCGGCACGTAATCTCGATTGATTCGTAATATGGAACCCCCTCTTCTCGTAAGATATGCAGTGAGGGAATATCGTGCCTGGCGTAGATACTCTGCACGAGTACGGGTTTTTTGTACTGCCTTACCAGTTTGCCGAGTTCGCGAGCGGCAGCCTCTTCTCTGGGGCCGAAGTCTTCTGAAAGCAGCCAGCGGTAGCCGCCGAAGAGACCAGTGATAATCACGCCGTCGACTTCGGGATCCGCAAGGCATACCTCAGTCAACCAGGCGAATGAGAGGGGGTCTTCGTCGGCTGCTCCTGCAACATCAATGGGGTTTGTGGCGGTAGCACGCGCTGGCATGAGTTTGCGCAGGTTCTCTTGCGTCCCGGTACACAGTACCGGTATCTCTAATCCGGCACGTATGGCGGCATCACCGGTAGCAACGACGCTGCCACCGCCGTCACCGATGATGGCGATACGGCGTCTACCACCGGGGGTTGGTGGCTGCGTTGCCAGCGCCTGTGCTACTGGAAAGAGTTCATCTGAGCGCAGGACCCGCACTACTCCGCTGCCGATGAGACTTGTTTCGTGGTCGGGACGTATTGTTGAGACGGTTCCTGTGTGAGCCAGTGCAGCGCGTACACCCACTTCGGTAGCGCCGCTCAGCAGGATGACAACAGGTTTGTAGCGGCCTCGTTCGCGCATGCTGTGTATCACCTGGCGCAGCGTTTGCTCCTGAATCGCTTCGACGTAACCCGCGATGACACTTGTCTCCGGGTCGTCCGCCAGGTATTGCATGCACTCCGGGAAGGTAACATCGGCGGCGTTGCCCACGCTTAAAAATGTAGTAAAGCCCAGCCCATCCAGGTGTGACTGCGCATAAAAGTACATGCCGAGGTTGCCACTCTGCGACACCAGGCCAATCGGGCCTGCGGGTAGGGGGAAAGCCATGCCCAGCGCATTGAGTTTTGCCCGGCGCACGTAAAGTCCCATACAGTTGCTGCCAATGACGCGCATGCCGTGCGCGCGGCAGCGTGCCACCAGCTCCTGCTCTAATGCGCAGCCCTCTGGCCCGGTTTCGCTGAAGCCGGCGGTGATGATCACAACGCCCTTGACGCCATGAGCAATGCAGTCTTCGACAGATCGAGGCACCTGGCTGAATGAGGTAGCGATAATTGCCAGGTCAACCGGGGTGGGTACATCGCGTAGACTGGGGTAGGTAGTCCGGCCAAGCACATCAGGAACGGAAGGGTTGATGAGATAAATATTGCCGGGGAAGCCTCCGGCAATCAATTGTCTGGCTGCAACATGCCCCCATTTGTGGGGAGCTCGCGAGGCACCTAAAATGGCAACGGAGCGTGGCTGCAGCACGTCGTCGAGACTATAGGGGCCACTACTCATTCAAAGGTCCTCATCGTCATCATCAGATTGTTGCTGATTGTTCTCGCGTTCTTTGCGCAGTAATTCTTCAACGCTGCGAATCAAGGAGTCTGCGCTTGGCAGTGGGCCAGTACTCACAGGTTCATCAGGGTTGAAGATGATATCATCCGCGTCGTCGTCGTCATCCTCATCCTCATCCAGAATACCCTCGGATTGCTGTTCCAGCTTGCGTACATAAGCAGTCGCTTCTGGATCTCGCGCAACCAGCATTGTAATTTGCTCTTCGAAGCGTAGTGCATCGGCCTGGATATCGCTCAGGTCGAGATCCAATGACAGGAAGGTATTCAGGTAGGTAAGAAGAGCCGCAGTAACCTTGATGTTAGGTGTAGCAGCGAGGTAGTGAGGTGCTGCGGCCCATAGACTTGAAACGGGGATATTTGCGCGGCGGAACACATCATGCAGCACACCAACCATCCCCGTGGGTCCTTCGTAACGTGAACTGCGAACGTCGATCTCTTGCAGACGTTCCAATATCTCGGCATTGGATGAGAAACCGGAAATGGGGACATCCAAAGAGTGTGGGATGTTAGCGAGAAATGCGCCGAGCAGTAAGACCTCTGAGACGTTAAAGCGTTTACAGACTTCTAGAAAAGCAGATGTGAAAGTCTTCCATTTGAGTTGCGGCTCTACGCCGAGGTATAAGATGACGTCTCGATCGAAATTCGGGGCAACATACGATAAAAATTGATTGGAGGGCCAGGTAATCATGCGCTGTACGCCTTTGCTGGTGTGAATTGTAGGCCGCGTTTCGGTAAAATCGTAAAATTCCTCGGCTTCGATGTCCGCAAGCTTAGTAGGTTTCCAGCGATCGATTAGAAATTTTATGGCTGTTGTCGCGGCATCCGCGGCATCATTCCAGCCTGCAAATGCTGCTACGAGCACAGGATTTCGCAACTCTGGTTTGTGATGATATTGTACGAAAGCCATCGTATCTCCCTCTACATCTGCCTGACCATTAAATGCATGGATCGGTTTGTAGTTGATTCTATTGTACCATGCCTGTCTAATCGGGTGGTGCCTTCTGCTTCGGTTCCCTGCAAGTTATAGAGCAGCATGCCAGCGCTGCATATGCTCTGCGTGAGTCTGCAAGTATGCTCCAGCGCCAAAAAACTGGTCGTAAAATTCTAATTCAAGATGATGTGCCTGGGCATAGATACGCAGCAAGATGGTGGGGAAGCGAGCAGGGAAACGCCCGTAGGTGCTATAGATGTAGTGCGCCATCTCACCGATGCAGTCAATCTGTGCCTGGGTATAGGGCTTAACTGTTGCCTTGATCTCACTGTTGTGCAGGAAAGGGCCGCCTGTCGCGGGATCATAGGTGCCTCCCGGGCCAAACTTGCGCTCGGCCAGTCTGTGCGCTGCCTCGTACATGTCTTTTACGTATGGTGGGCAAACCGATTCGTAATATCCATCCAGCCCTAGGGGATTGGGAAATGTCCAGTCTTCGCGCCTGGCAAAACGAAAGCCTAAGCCGCGTATTCCCTCATCTGCAAAGGCTCCCAGGACGCTGTAAGGATAAATGCCGGTATACATCCAGCCACCCAGGCCGATGGCCTGCAGCATGAAAACAATATTCTGGCAGATCAGGGCCAGTTCCATGGCAACTGTCGAGTACGCTACCTGCTCGATATGTGAGAGCGCGAAACGCATCTGCGGTGTGTCACTGATGACACCTGCGCGAATAAATGGTTCCAGTTTGCCGCCTAATTGCCCGCTGTAGTCGTCATAGAGCGTGTAGCCATTGGTGACATACATGGCGAGCAGGGCCAGCAATTGTTGTCCAACGTCACCAACAGGCATAAACAGCGTTGAGCCGGGGCGATTGCTGTTCCAGGTATTGTGTTCGTCAAAATGCGGCGGCTCCGGCGGCAAAGCCAGGCGTTCGTTAGCCAGTTGGATGGTGGCAGCCCGCGATACGCCAATAATGCGTGCAATATCGTCGCTGTCCTCAAATTCGCGCAGGCGTTCAGGTGTGAGGTCGCGCGTGCGCGTGAGATAGATACCCGTGTCGTCGGTAAAGAATAGTTCGGTAGTGCAGATAGTTGCGGCTGAAGGGATCGTGCGGCCGGTGAGGCGGAGGCTATAGTCGCTCAGGCGATCACTCTGGTTCATGGTAAACGGGATACCAAAGTTCCAACCTGTGACGCCGGTTGCAGCCGCGACGAGCAGCGCTCGCTCCAGGTCGCACAGCGGCAATGGTTCACGCTGTGAGGTATAGGTGAGTGGGCCACTGGGTATTGCCATCCCGAAACCGAAGCGCCGCGAACGGCGACCGAATAATCCGTTTACTTGTGGAAAGGTGAGAACCTGCTCTAATCGCGGGTCAATGGGCTGCATAATGCTTAAAGCTTCCTCCGTAGGAATAGGACCACGAAGCATATGGCAATAGTATAGCATACGTAGTGTGGAGCATTTCCTATAGACGAAGATTTTAGGAAATTATGCATTCTTGAGCTTTAAAGCATACGCTCATCGACCAGCCCGATCCCATAAACGTTGCAATGTTGCGGGTATCGTCAGGTCATCCAGAACAGCTCCGTTGATCGGCGTTTGTTGTGCCGGGACAGCGGTCGATGAAGGTAGAGCTTTCTTACTGCTGGGAAGTTCTGGTGCTGGTAATGTGAGCACGGTGGGAGAGGCACCTGGGGCTACGGGCAAAACCCAGTAATGACAATAGGGGCAATAGGCAGCATTCGTTTGTACCGCGTGGCCGCAGTTCGGACAAGGTATCTCGGGCGAAGATTGGACGATGACAGTTGATGTCTTTGGCTCTCCAGGGGCGACACGCTGAAAAAGGTGGGCTGGCTTTGGTTTCTCGACGATCACGTTCTGCTGTGGTTGTACTTCCCTTTCGGCTATGAGACGTGCCTCTGCCTGTTCAGCCTCAAAACGAGCGAGCATTTGCTTGCGGAAGCGACGCAGGATGAACATTACCAGGAGCAGGGTGATGAGAATCAATAGCCCTGCAATAAGTCCAATGAGAAAAAGGAGAACTAAGGTACCTCCCTGAGTATGACTGGCACCGGTCGTGGGAGTGGGTGCGCCATTTGGACCATTATGCATGTGAGCAGCGGCCGTAAGCTCGAAGGTACGAGGGGCCAGGAATTGTTGGTTCGTCGTTTCGATCTGGTGCAGCGTGGCTTGAGCGTCAGTATAATCACTTGCTTCATACTGCTGGATTCCCAGGTTCCATGTAGTGTTGAGTATATTGGTGTGTTTTGCCTGGGCTTTAGACTGTAATGCTGGGACTTGATTCATCAGATTTAGAATGGCCTGCCCGGTCAACAGGCGATTGCCTGTCAGACTCATCCCAACCAGCTTTCCATTGCTGTCGACGATGGGCATACCGGGTTCACTTGATGAATTTGAAGTAGCTGTACTGGTCTTCGAGTTGTTGTTTCCCGCAGTGGTGTCAACGAGTCTGGAAGTCAGATACGCCTGAGCGGTGTCCGTCCCGGTCAAAACAGGTCGGGAGGGCCAGGTGACGGTCAAAGCATTTTTACTTGCCAGCTCAATGCCCTGGGGCGTTCCCAGGCCTTGTTGCGTACCAACGAGAAGAAATGGCTGCAAGTGATTGGCGTCGGTGTGGAACGAAAACAGAACAGCGCCAGCAGAAGATGAGATAGTTTCGGGTTCAGTATCACTGCAGATTGTCTCTTGCCCTGGACGATGACATTGGAGACTACCAATCAGCGCCTGGCCTGGTGAGTTATTGGTATACGCGTTATTTGCAAGAATCTGAATGCCCGCCAGTTGGCTATTTGTTTCAGGAGGACAAGTTCCCCCCTTCGTGTTAACCAGCATACCGTCGGTCAGCACCCAGTTGTTTTTCTCGGTGGGACTGGTAGGAGACCAGCTTCCTACCAGCGTCCCCAGGCCTGTACACTGCTCCTCTGCGACACTTGTAGGTGTAGGGTCGTAACCGTCTTGTCTTATTACTGCTCCTCCTACGCTATAGTAAACGACCAGGCGGACAACGGAGACGCCTGCCAGGTCCAGAACACCCTGTTGTGTTAAGGCTCGCCTGGGCGTACAAGAAGCTAAGGCGACAATAAATAGGAGGGCAAGGAGCAGCCTGCTGAGAATCGAGTGTACAGTCAGACCGTTGCCCCGTCGCAACCCAGGTAAGGAACTGTGCCTATTCATGTGCTCTTTCTCCCTTGCGTTGGCTTACTCGCTTTATTTGAATCCGCCAAGATGTTTCAAAGCATTCCCTTTGCCGATGTACGCATCAGCGTCGTTGCGATCAAGCTGCAAAGCTCTCTCATAGGCGGCAATGGCTTCTTTATAACGCTTCAATTCGTACAAAACATTGCCTTTTTTGCGCCAGGCAGGTGCAAAGGAAGCGTTAAGCTGTGTGACAGACTCATATGCGAGCAAGGCATCCGCGTAGCGTTTCAATTGTTCCAATGCCAGGCCACGGCCATAGCGAGTCGATGTATCATGCGGATTGAGGGCAAGCGCGCAATCCAGGGCTATCAGCGCCTCCGCGTAGCGTTTGAGGTGATAGAGCGCCAGTCCCCTGCCACTATGGGCATAGGCGTGGTTGGGATCGAGTGAGAGAACGTAATTGAAAGCAGCCAGAGCCTCGGTGTAACGGTCAGCTTCAAGTAACACAAAGGCCTCGGATAGCCACTGGTCTTTGGTTTTGTGCACCTGGCTCAAGCTGCCTGGTTGTAGAGATTGACCCGGTAGTGTTGCCGCCTGATTCATAAATGACGGGGGCTGGTTCACTATAGGGAGTATAACGTTTGATTGCGACTGTTGTGCGCTCAGGATGGCTTGTTCCAGGGCAGTTGCAAGATCTGTCACCCTGGCGAAGCGTTCTTTAGGGTCTTTGGCGAGGGCTTTCATCACTGCTGCCTCTACCGCGGATGAGATGCCCGGCAATTTCTGTCGTAATGGTGGTGGAGGAACCGACAGGTGCTGGCCCACCATTTCAGTGAGTGACCCTTGAAAGGGGAGAGTCCCGGTAAGCCATTCATAGATTACGATGGCCAGGGAATACTGGTCACTGGTTGTACGCGGCTTGCCTTGAATCTGTTCGGGTGCCATGTAGTTTATGGTTCCGGCCAGGTCCTGGGCATGCTGAGAGCGTGAACTTTGTGCCATGACAGCAATACCAAAGTCGCTCAATAAGATCTCCCAATGGCGCCCCACCAGCATATTCTCTGGCTTGATATCGCGGTGGACCAGCTTCTCATCATGGGCGTACTGCAACGCATCTGTTACTTGCTTGACATAGGTCACAATGGTTTCCAGCGACAGACGTGTGCCATTGGGGTGGCGCTGGCGCAATGTGCCATTGGCGGCATAGCTCATGACGAGAAAAGGCGTATTTCCTTCCACACCGAAATCTAGTACGCGCACTATATGAGGATGCTCTAGACGAGCAATGGTACGGGCCTCATTGCGGAAATTCTCCATGTCGTCTTTGGTTAATTGGGCGTTCAGTACTTTGATAGCCGCCTGGGTTCCCAGGTGAATATGCTTTCCAAGGTAGACTTCCGCGAAGCCTCCTTCCCCCAGGAGGCGAGTGAGCTGGTAGTTGCCAAGCTGCTGGCCTACACGATCGCTCATCCAGAACGCTCCCATTTGCACAGATACTGGTTGGGTTAATAAAAAAGTTAAAAATCGGGTTGGGATAGGAAAAATTACAAGGCGATTATAGCAGAGGCAGCGTATTTTGGCTATACGGGTGGGACTATACAGGCTTTCAGGCTCTGAAGTTCATAAAAGCCGACGTGTTTCCTATAGCCATTAACTATTGACCACCAGCCTGCTGACCCCTATACTCATAAGCATGGCATCAACTACGATACCCGTTATTTATCAAGATCATCACCTGCTGATCGTCAATAAACCGGCAGGCCTTGTCATACATCCTACGTACAAACATGCAGATGGGACGTTATGGGATGCGATTCTGGCATACCTTGAGCAGCAGGGAGGCGACGATTGGCAGCCGCCTGATTTGCCTGATGAGCAGCAATGGGCGGCTGCGCCTGAGCACATACAGGAAATGCTGCGTAAACAGCGGTTGGAGAGAGTGTGGAAGGAGGATGGTTTGCTAGCTCGTCCGTGTCTACTGCACCGCTTAGACAAAGATACATCGGGAGTTGTAGCCCTGGCGCGTACCGAACGCTCGCGGCGTTTCCTCGTTCGCCAGTTTGAGGAGCATAGCATCGTCAAGCGTTACCTGGCGGTTGTGCGTAGAGGAGCGCCTGAATGGGCAAGTCCTCGAGCTCCGTTCAAAGTGACGAGACGACAGGATGGAAGGAACGAAGAGCAGGTTGACCTCTCTTTAGCTTTTTCTACTCTTGACGACGGCGAAATTACCCTTGATGGTCCGTTACAGCGCGACCCGGGCGACCGTCGCCGGTGTATAGTTGGCCCTGACGGGCAGCAGGCAGTGACCATAGTGAAAGCACTGGCAGTTGAAGGCGAGTTTGCGCTGTGGGAGGCGCGTCCGGTCACCGGACGTACCCACCAGATACGCGCTCACCTGGCAGCGCTGGGATGTGCTATTGTAGGGGACCAGACGTATGCGCCTTCTGCCGAGCCGGGTACACCGCAGGCAGCCATGGAACGGCAGTTTCTGCATGCGCGCAGCCTTGAGTTGAGACGTTACCCCGATAATGCTTTGTGTACCTTTGTAGCACCGCTGGCGAATGACCTGGTTACGTGGTTAGAACGCTACTTTCCTGTAGGAATGGATGTTTTACATGCAAGAAAAGCAGTATCCGCCTGATACGGGTCCCTATGCCGGCCTGGGCGATGAAGAGAAGAAAAAACGCCTGGATGCTATGGTGCGCATCTGGCAGGAGGATACAGAGCGACGGATTGAGCGCGAGGGCTACCGCGCGTTTTTAACGGCTGTGGGACTTGATGAGTATCGCTATTCCGTGTGGCTCCGTTTTCCTGAGTGGGCGCGTTCCTCCGTTGTGGGGCAGGCCGTGACGCTCAGGCGATCTGAAAGTGGGGCGCCCGAAGACCCGGCGCTGTTCAGTATCTGGCGGCGTGATCCGCTGTTGAAGACGATGCCAGATTGGAAAACGCGACTTCCAAGGGAGAATGTTTTCAATATTATGGTGCGCATCACGCCAGGTGGTTTGGGCGAGGGAGTAAAATGGGCGACAGTAATGCCCAAAGAGATGATCCCTCGCTACAAACCCGGATGGCCCACGCAGCAAGAGTGGGTAACATGGACCCGTTCGTTTGACTGGCTGGCCATTGCGGTCCCTTTTATACGGGCGATGCTAGATGCATTTTAGAGGTGAAACCTCGCCATGACGTGGGGTTTGCTCATTCCCACTGCCGGGAGATGGGCAGAATACGCCAATCGGTTTCAAAGATGCGCTGATGCAGTTCTAATCCTGGAATATCTCTGCTTTACACACTAGCAACTGAACCGCCATCAACGCGCAGATTGGCCCCGGTGATAAACGAGGCGGCCTCTGATGCGAGAAAGACGACCGCCGCTGCCACTTCTTCAGGCTTCCCCGCGCGTCCAAGCTCGATATGTGGTCGATTGTGACATAAAAACTCCTCTTCGGCCTGCTGTACCGTGATCCGCTTAATTGCGGCTTGATCTGCCAACATGTGCTCGACGAGTGGCGTCTTGATAAAGGCCGGGGAGATTGTGTTTACCAGGATGCCATCTTTGGCGTAGGCCTTTGAAAGGCTTTTCGTCAGATTGATCATGGCCGCCTTCGAAGTGTTGTAATGCGGCATCTCAGGATCGGGCTGAATCCCAGACTCGGACGCCATGTTGATTATACGTCCCCAGTGCTGCTTTCGCATCGCGGGGAGAACGGCGCGAGTGATGCGCACGGCGGAAAAGAGGTTTACGTTGAACAGGTTCGCCCAGTCATCATCCGAGAGTTCCTCAAATGCGGCGAACCTGCCAATGCTCCCTGCATTGTTGACGAGCACATGCACGGTCCCGAAGTGGGCTATGGTCTCGGCCACCAGATGGTTGACAGCGTTGGCGTTCGTGAGATCTGCGGCAAGTGCGATGGCTTGACCGTCGCGTTGCTGAATCTCCTGCACAATCTGTTCAAGCTCTCGTTGGTTACGTGCAGTGAGAGCCACACGGCTTCCCTCGGCGGCAAATGCCTCTGCGATGGCCTTGCCCAGTCCCTTGCTTGCCCCTGTCACAAGCACCACTTTCTCTTGTAGTCCCAGGTTCATCTTGTTCTTCCTTCCTAATCTTCAACCAGGTGAGGGCCTTTCGGAAACATTTACATCTTGAGAGCATTTCATCACGCAAAGGCCCTCCAACAGGGGTTTGGACCATTCCCTCCAATTGACGAGCCCATGCCCTTTCTGGTAACAGCATTATAAGGAGGAAGTGTCATGAAAGCGTCATGAGCATTGTCATCGTACTGGTATGTGGTGCAGGCAGGATGTACAATCTAAGCCGTTACCAACTTTCATATTTAGAATGAGAATTTAGAATGAGAACAAGAGTTAAGCACGCAAATCTGTTCTGAAGCTTCTTGGTGCGTGGTTGATTTTGGGTGTATCAAACGGAGATACTTGTTATATGAGTTCCATTACATTTACCATGCTCCCGGCCCCGGAAATCCTCAAAAACGATGTTGAGTGTTTTCGGATAGCTGAATATACCGGCGAGGAGGGAGTGGCAATCAAAGTCTCTCCCAATGGCGTGCCTGGTATTGTCTTTCAACAGAACAACGGGCGGTCCGCTATTGAAAATATCATCACCCATTCCGGGCGCACCGTCTGCCCACCTCCCTTATTTCTCTATGGACCAGGTACAGAGCCAAGTGTCATGCATTACAAAAGAGGATCGTCTACGACGACGCAAGTGATTTTCAAGCCTCACGCCCTCAAAACACTCCTTGGTATAAACGCATCGCGACTGACCGATGGGTGGGCGGACCTTCATGAATTTTCAGCCGAGGATCTTCAGGTTCAACTGATTGAAGCCAAGAACGAGCAGGAACGTCTTACGTTACTCACCAACTTTTTAGTGGCCAGGTTCAAGCAGGCTAAAACGAGAGATATATTCGTAGAAGAAAGCCTCCGTTTCATCCACACAAACATTAGTTCTATTACTGTACAATACTTGCTTGAATACTTGCATCTATCCGAACGCCAGTTTGAAAGACGATTCACCCAGACGGTGGGTCTTTCACCCCACTTGTATATTCGGGTGAAGCGTTTTAATGAAGCGATACGACTCATCAAAACCAGACAGTTTGAAAGACTTACAGATGTTGCCTATGCCCTCAACTTCTATGACCAGTCTCATTTTATTCGCGACATCAAAGCATTTTCTGGCATGACTCCCAAAAGCCTTTCTCAAAAGGTGGATGACTTCTACCACGATCAAGCGGGATATTCTTATGTCTGATGTCTGAACATGGCGGTTTTTTACAATTCTGAAAGGGGTCTCAACTATATACTACAATGAGATAGAGTTATAAATGAGGAGGTAACTGTTCATGAGCAAAGTCATTGTATTCATGAATCTGACCCTCGACGGGGTCATGCAGGCGCCGGGACGGCCGGACGAGGACCGTCGTGGCGGCTTCGAGCATGGCGGCTGGGCGATGCCCTACGCCACGATGGAAGTCGCCGAGGAAAGCATGGCCTATACCGGTGCCCTGCTGCTGGGCCGACGGACCTATGAGGACTTCTACGCCGTCTGGCCTAACCGAACCGACAACCCTTTCACGGCGGTGTTAAATAACACCCAGAAGTACGTTGCGTCAACGACGCTAGAGGAGCCGCTCTCGTGGAGCAACTCTACGCTCCTCAAGGGCGACGCCGCGGAGGCCGTGGCCAGGCTCAAGGCGGAGCTTGGCAAGGATCTCGTGATACTCGGCAGCGGAGAGCTGGTCCAGTCGCTGATGCGACGCAACCTCGTCGACGAGTACGTGCTCCTGATCCACCCACTGGTTCTGGGATCGGGGCGCCGCCTCTTCACCGACGGCGGTGCATTCGCCGCTCTCCGGCTCGTCAGCACCAAGACGACGACCACCGGCGTCGTGATCGCGACCTACCAGCTGGCCGAACCGACGACGAGGAAGACCACCGACGCAGCCATGCATTGAGAACAAAACGCGATTTGGCTCAACCGCCGTATGCAAGCCACTGAATAGTTTAGCAATCAAAGATGTACATCCTGCAAGAAGAGCAAGATGGGAGAAGTTTTGCCCCTCCTTCTGTGCTACACTGTTCCTTGTACAGAAGATCAGCTCAAAGCAAAGGCACCGTGGCATGAAAACGTGATTCAAGCAAAGGTTTTCGTGGCTTATCATAACGATGAAGCGGCAAAAAAACTCGCTGACACCATTCGTGCAGTGGGTGTGACCAACGTAAAAAAGGAAGTATATGAACACAGTGACTTCAAAAGACGGAACCAAGATCGGCTACGACAAAATAGGCCGTGGGCCGGCAGTCATTCTGGTAGCGGGGGCCCTTTGTTCACGTTCCTTCTGGTCCGGACCAGAGCTTGCCAAACTCCTTGCACTACACTTTACGGTATACAACTATGACCGGCGTGGGCGAGGCGACAGTGGGGACACCAAGCCCTATGCAGTCGAGCGTGAAGTGGAGGATATTGAGGCGCTTATTGATGAAGCTGGCGGGGCAGCATACTTATACGGTCATTCCTCCGGTGCGTCCCTTGCCCTTGAAGCGGCAATAAAGCTTGGCGGTAAAGTCGAGAAGCTTGCCATGTACGAGGCCCCTTACAACGATGATGACGAAGCCAAGCGTGCATGGAAGGAATATACCAATCAGCTTACAAACCTATTGGCAGCAAATCGCCGAGGTGATGCCGTAGCGCTGTTTATGAAGTTGACTGGGACGCCGGTCGACCAGATTGAGGGGATGCGTCATGCACCGGTGTGGCCGGTGTTTGAAGCTATAGCGCCGACGCTTGCTTATGACCACTGCGCAATCTTAGGTGAAGACGGTTCGGTACCCTCGAAACGGGCAGCAAGTGTCATCGTGCCTACGCTCGTTATGAATGGCGGTGCGAGCTATGCCTTTATGTATGACACGGCGAGATCGCTTAGCAAAGCGATGCCTCATGCGCAACTCCGCACTCTGGAGGATCAAACGCATGATGTGGACTCGAAAGTCCTTGCTCTGGCGCTGGTGGATTTCTTTTCTGAACTGCAAACCCTGATGACGGGCCTCGTGATGGGCGAGTCGCCACGTTGGCACGATGACCGTCTTTGGTTCTCGGACTGGGGCGCGCACGAGGTCATTGTCGTCGATCTCGCGGGTAAGAGCGAAGTCATCGTCCGCGTGCCGTCATTTCCGTTTTGCATCGACTGGTTGCCCGATGGGCGTTTGCTCATCGTCTCGGGGCGCGACGGGCTTCTGCGCAGGGAGCTCGACGGGTCGCTTGTAACCCATGCCGACCTGACCAGCCTCTCTGACCACCCCTGGAACGAGATCGTCGTAGACGGTCGGGGCAACGCCTACATCAACAACATCGGCTTTGACTTTCCAGGCGGCGAGTTCGCCACGGGGATCATCGCTTTGGTCACTCCCGATGGCTCGACCCGGCAGGTAGCAGATGGTGTCGCATTCCCAAATGGCATGGTGGTGACGCCCGACAACGCGACGCTGATCCTCGCGGAGTCCTACGGCAAAAGGCTCACGGCCTTCGACATCGCGGCCGACGGCAGCCTGTCGAACCGGCGGGTGTGGGCCGACCTCGACGGCGGCTTCCCCGACGGCATTTGCCTCGACGCGGAAAACGCCGTCTGGTACGCGGACGTCCCCAACAAGCGTTGCGTGCGCGTTCGCGAAGGCGGTGAGGTGCTGCAGACGATCGACCTTGACCGCGGCTGCTTTGCTTGCATGCTCGGGGGCGTGGACAACAGAACGCTGTTCCTGATGGCGAACGAGTGGCCCGTTCCTGCCAACATGGCGGGCGACGGGGTACGAACCGGCCAGGTGCTAACCCTTGAGGTGCCCGCACCGGGCGTCGGTTGGCCGTAGGACTGGCAAATCGCAAGCATTTCCAATGAGGTCTCATAACCCTCTGAATGGATCATGAGGGCAAAGATTCCTTGTCCACTACCCTCACGCTCTTTTTCATCGCAGAAATCATGAATGCAAGGAAGAACGTTTTAAAGTCACTTTATTTGAGAGGGACATCTCGTTGCGCTTCCCACAAAGCACGACGAGCCTCCTTGGTATCCAAGAGCTTCAGCCCATGAAGGGCCATGACCCTCAAGCCTCTATCATCGCTCTGAAGATACTCCAGGAAAAGGGAAAAGGCACGAGCATCCCTCGCTTCAGCAATGAGTTTCAGGAGCCAGCAGCGCAGGCCACTATCTGTCTCATGGGAAAACTCGTCAATGAGTTGTTGGACATATTCATGTGCATGAGGGAGCAGGAAATGAAATCCATCTTCCTGCAATTGCGCATCGCGCTTGCGCATTAGGCGCATACATTCCTGCCTTCATCCGCCGGGCCAGTGCCACTTTTCCATTCGTCTTGAGCTTTCTAGGTCGCTCACCGAAACAATGAGAGAATTCGCTACCAGGGGCTTGCAATTTCCATTCAGATCTGGTATATTGCTTGCATGAGCAAGCAATATACCAGATCTGAACCGTCAGAGGAACAGCAACAAACGAGAGAACGCATCATCGCCGCCGCCTCCAAGGTCCTGGCAGCGAAGGGATATGACGCGACGACGCTGAGGGAAATCTCACGCGAAGCCCAGGCGGCCCCTGGGCTGGTGCATTATTACTTTGGTGGCAAGGATCAGTTGCTCGTTGAGGCGCTGCAGGCAGCTGGTCAGCGTTTCCACCAGAGAATGGAACACCTGGCCCAGCAGATGTCTACCAACTGGTCTCTCGATGCGCTTTTGATGCAACTGTACGAGCGGGTCGACCTGGAACCAGAAGTGTATCGTCTGCGTTACGAATCGTTCGCCCTTGGCTTGCACAATCCCGTCATAGAGCCCAAGGTGCGAGAACGACTGGCCCAGCGACGCGACGAGATTGGCTCGATCATCGCAAGGGCCTTGGAGAATAGGGAGAGGACCGAGAGTGTGAAACGTTTCTCTCTCGATCCAACGCTGTTGGCGGCTCTCCTGCTCGCTCTTTTTGATGGGCTGGCGTTGCAAAAGATCATGGACCCCACCTTCGATCTGGAAGCAGCGTATCACTTGCTTGTGCAGGCGCTGCACGGTTTGCTCGAAACGTAGGGATGGAGCTTTTTTGACGCGCGAAGCGCAGGTTGTCGTTGATCCGCGAAGGAGTGACGTTCTGGGAACAGGGCAGGAGTCAGCCTCACCGCCGGAATGGCTTTGAACAGCTTCTCCACTCCCTCTCTTTCTCAGCAATCTTGCTTGCTCACGCAAGCAAGATTAGAAAGGATGTTGTCATGAATGCTGTGGTACTGAAGCCGGGAGAAGGGCGCGCGCTTCCTCTCGGTCCTATTCGCATGGTGGTCCAGGAGGATGGGACGCATACGCGGGGAACACTGGGCCTCGCTGAATTTGAAGTGGCTCCTCATGCTCCCACCCCTCCTCCTCATATCCATCATGCCCATGAGGAGGGCTTTTACGTCCTGGAAGGCGAATTGGAGTTTCTGGCTGGGACCCAGACCGTGCGGGCCGGCCAAGGCACGTTCGTGATGGTGCCTATTGGAACCGTCCATACGTTCAGCAACCCGACAGACAAGCCGGCTCGCTTCCTCAACACGTTTACGCCTCCGCTCTATATTGGCTACTTTGAAGCATTGAGCAAGCTTCTCCAAGCCGGCGGTGCTCTGGGTCCGCAACACCTTGCTGATTTGATGGCTCACTACGATACAGAGGTGGTTTCTTAGTTGTTTTTTTATACCGTATTGCTTGCTTGAGCAATACACAACGAGTCACGGCTATCTCGCATGGAGACGATATAACCGGACCCAAAAGAAAGGTTGCATTCTATGAACACTTTACCTCCTTCTTCTCCCAGAACGCGAAGAGAGTCTTTCGCAGATGGTTTGACTGTGCGCTTCAACGAGCAAGGAAGCGGTCGTCCCATACTCGTTTTGCATGGTGGTGGTGGACCGCAGACGGTGTTTGGCCTGGCTTCGGCCCTCTCCAGGCGCGCACACGTTCTGACGCCGACTCACCCTGGCTTTGCGGGCGAGCCACGTCCTGAGTGGTTCGACAGTATTGATGATCTCGCCTTCGCCTATCTTGACCTGCTCGAACGGCTCGACCTGCGTGACGTCCTGGTCATTGGCTCCTCGATGGGCGGCTGGATCGCGTCTGCCATGGCCTTGCGCGATACCACACGTCTGAGCGGTCTTGTTCTAGTAGATGCTGGCGGTATTCAAGTTGAGGGGCATCCCATTGCTGATGTGTCCTCTTTGACTCCTGATGAGTTGTCCGCACTCAGCTTCCACAACCCGGCAGCCTTCCGCGTCGACCCGGCGACCGTGACCCTTGAACAGGTCGAGGCCCGCGCCGCCAACTTCCGGGCGCTCTACGTCTATGATCAGGGGCAGGGCATGGGTGATCCCAAGCTGAGACGGCGGCTCAGGCGCGTGAGAATCCCGGCCCTCGTAGTGTGGGGAGAGAGTGATCGCGTGATAGATCCTGAGTATGGTCGTGTCTATGCCCAAGCGTTCCCTGACGGTCGCTTCCAACTCATCCCAGAAGCTGGCCATCTTCCGCAGATCGAGCAGCCGGAACGCCTGCTCACCCTCGTGTGGGAGTTCGCGGACAGCATCACGGCGACGCTGTAGGTCGCGGGATCGGCGGGAGAAACACTGACGCTCTGTCCCTCTCAGGCGCGGAGCGGTGGGAAAGAGCCGAGACATTCCCAAAACCCACGCAGGTGTTGAACCTCGGCACACGAATTAGATCCTGGGTGGAGAGGAGCTAGTGTATCAAGCGGAGAAAGGATGCGTTTTGGAGGCATGCTTTGCACGCAGGGATATGCTGGCTCGCTCTCCTGGAGGGAGAGCGTCACGAGGAAAAGGGTCCGAAACAAGAGAGTGACCCCAAGAGCGCCCATTGTGTGATGAGTATGACTTGCTTGAACAAGCTGCGCAGACGTTAAAGTATGCCGGGACCCCCGAGGAAGTGCCCCGAGCGTTTCAGCAAGCCGTCGTCGAATGTGCTCCTGAAACAACCGTGCACATCCTTGCCCCTGGTGAACCTCTGCGCGTTCCAGCATAGTCCCAATCGGCATCATTGTCCGAGGCAAAGAAGAACGTCGGAAGTGATGGGAGACATCGAGTGGTGGCTAGCCTGTACATTTTGAAATGAAGCTGATCAAATTTTGACCTTTCTTCTGTTGGTGAATGGCTTTCGCAGTAGTGGGCTCTGTGTTAAGGAGGGAGCCTCCTAGCCGCAAAGTAGATAAGTGCAGCACAGTTTTTGAGGGGACTTGAGAGGTCTAGGCGATGTTGGTGAGCGACAATGGGAGACGCTGGGTCAGATCCAACGTAAAGTGCCCGTAGGGATTGACATGCTGATAGAATAGCGGCGTTAACCCGCGCCAATCCTCCGGCTTCATAGGAGCTTTCCAGGAGTCCTCCGCCAGAACCTCTTGCAACATCAATGTATTGACCAGGGCAAGGCTGACCTGGATCAGGTGGAGGCATAAGACGGCCATTTCCTGATCCTCAGGCCGATTGGAAAGCAATTCTCCTCCGCGAGCCGAGAAAATGAAGCCATTGACACTGTTCCATTGCTCAATCACATTGAGGGCTTCCTGGATTTCCTGACGCAGTCGCGGGTCGCTGAGAAATTCGCACAAGAAGATGGTCTTGATCACGCGGCCCAACTCGTGGAGCCCCTGATAGGTCGGGTGCTGCAGATTACTGCGCGTAAACCGCCGTAGGAGCGCATCGGCATCCGCCGTCCCGGTCTTGAGGGCTGTGGCGTATTTGGCCATCATATCGTACTGCTGGCGAATCACATCCCAATTGATCGCCTTGCCCAGGGCCGCTTTGAGGTGGGGGTAGTCGTCCTGCGTGCCTGCCTCTACCAGCGCTAAGCGCTGAGAGTGGATGGGTTTGAGCCGAGGCAGCAGGCGAAAGCCGAGGAGATGGCTGAACGCAAATCCAATCTCGCTTTGCCCGTGTGAATCGGTCATGTGATGCTTGATCGTCATGTCGGTACAATGGCGCAGCACTCCTTCCAGCATGGCGGCCACCTCCGAGGAGGTACAGGATTTGAGCTGCGAATAAATGCAGACCGAGCGCCGCTCTACATGCCAGTAGACGAGTACGCCGGGGCCACGATAGCGAGCATGCCATTGGGTCAGCAGGTTCTGATCGACGGCATGAAATTTCTTGGAATCAGAGGCGCAGGTGGAGGTGGCTGCTCCCCAGATCACTTCCAGGCGAGCGTGAAGCAGGGCGTTCACCACCTGCGCAATCGCCGCTCGCATATGCTCCTTGTGCAGATAGCGCCGCCGGGTGTAGCGTAAATCTTCTGCGGTGATATGGGGATCGACCCCGGCCATGCGCTTGATCCCCATATTGGTCCCTAGGCCGTACATGCACAGCAGCAAGCGCTTGTGCAGCAGGTCGAGGGGAAGGGCTTCCCGGCTGCCGGTGGACTGGAAACAGTCGAGGCACCCGGTGAGCATCGCCGCCTCTTTGAAGATATCGAGCAGACCAATGACTCCCCAGCGACGCTGGATCTCCGTTTTGAGGCGTGGGAGGTGCTTCGGTTCAGGCTGCTTCGGGAGCGGAGAAAGTGTGATCCATCCTTTCCCGCGTTTGGTGCCAATCGCCACATCCTTCGGCTTTTTTGCCATGAAGCGCTCAAAGGACGTGAGCGCCGTCGTTAATTGCGTTTTTAATGAGGCCACAAACTCATCAGCCGAGAGTGGCAGATGGAGGTCCGCGTAATAGGTGGCCCGGTGCTGGTCAAAATCCCGCGGGAGGTCGTCTTCAGGATTGCGGAACTGGGCGGCTCCAGATACCCAGATCTCCTTGGTGCGCACGCGCTCGCGCAAGGTTTGCAGCACACTTAGTTCGTAGGTCAAACGATTGACCCGGATCTCGCCCGCGCTATCTTGTTCGGTGACAATGTCTTCCCAGGAGGAGGGGACCACTCCCTCAATGGGAGGGCTGACCTCCCCCCTTGTGCTTTGTACTCAGCCACCAGGTCGCGCAATATTTCTTCATTGGCCACCGGAAAGACCACCTCTCGGACGGGTTCATCCGGGTGTTCGAGTGCGG